>Ga0196960_10000455_pt1 | contig 14268 bp, 11 predicted proteins | sample S3v_5metaG_FD_183187 | JGI IMG/M metagenome (GOLD analysis project Ga0196960, IMG submission 183187) | Soil microbial communities from Anza Borrego desert, Southern California, United States - S3+v_5 | ecosystem: Environmental > Terrestrial > Soil > Desert | place: USA: California | collected... | reverse complement strand
CCTCCCGGCCAACCCGGCGCCGTCCGCGGCGCTCGGCGCGGGGCTCGCGGTGGCGGCGGCGGCGTGGCGCCGTACGGCGACCACGTAGCATGGACCCCCGCCCTGAGTCAGGGCGGATCGTCGCATGTCCGTCCTCAAGAACCTCGAGAGCAAGCTCGCCGGCCTCGTCGAAGGCACGTTCGGCCGCGTCTTCCGGAGCGAGGTCCGCCCGGTCGAGCTCGCGCGCGCGCTCGTGAAGGAGATGGACCAGCACAAGACCGTCTCGGTCTCGCGGACGTACGTGCCGAACGAGTACGTGGTCTGGCTCTCGCCCGAGGACCGGCAGCGGTTCGACGGCGTCGAGCACGAGATCGGCGACGAGCTGGGCGCCTACCTGCTCGAGCACGCGCGGCGCGAGAAGCTCGCGCTCGTGAGCCGGCCGGAGGTGACGTTCCAGACCGACGAGGCGCTCAACCTCGGCGAGTTCGGCATCCAGGCGCGGCTCGTGCGCACGCCCGACGAGGCGTCCCAGGGCCGCGCGGGCGCCCGGGAGCCGCGGGCCGAGCAGGGCGACCACGGCCACACGATGGTCTACAGCACCTCGCAGCGGATCCAGGAGGAGCTCGACGGCGCGCGCCCGGCGGGTCGCGAGCCGGCCGGCCGCCCGATGATCCTCGCCGAGGGCAAGCGGATGCTCGTCGGCCGCGCGGGCGCGGTGCTCGGCCGCAGCCGCGAGTGCGACATCACGCTCAACGACCCCAACGTCTCGCGCAAGCACGCGGAGATCCGCTCGGACGGGCGCGGCGGCTGGCTGGTCGAGGACCTGGGCTCGACCAACGGCGTGAAGGTCAACGGGCGCCGCATCAACGGCCCGACCGAGCTGGAGTCCGGCGATCGTCTCGCGCTCGGCACCGCCGACGTCCGGTTCGTGGTGGAGTAGGGAGGACCGGCCCGTGCTCGATCCCGTCTCCGTCGCGCTCAAGTTCGGCTTCCTCGCCGTCCTCTACCTCTTCCTGCTCTGGCTCGCCCGCAGCGCGCTCAAGGACCTGCGCCGCGGCGCGGCCGTGGCGGCGGTCGGCGGGGCGGCGCCCGGCACGAACCGCGCGGAGGCGATCCCCCCGGACGCGACGGGCATCCACCGCGTCTCGGAGCAGTCGTTCCTCGTCGTCGAGAGCGCGCCCGGCCACCAGCCCGGCTCGCGGTACGACGTGAGCGGCGGCGCCACGATCGGCCGCGGCGACGTCGAGATCGTGCTCGAGGACCCGTTCTCGTCCTCCCGGCACGCCAGACTGGACCGCCAGGGCGGGATCATGGTCCTCGAGGATCTCGGCTCGACCAACGGCACGTACCTCAACGAGGAGCTCGTCACGGGACCCCAGCCGCTCCATCCTGGCGACCGAGTGCGCATCGGCGACTCCATCTTCTCGTTCCAGAGCTGATGCTGCGCGTCGCAGAGGAGTTCCACGGGACCCATACGGGTCAGCAGCGCCGGGCGAACGAGGACTCGCTCTACGCGCGCAACCCGCTGTTCGCGGTCGCCGACGGCATGGGCGGCGCCCAGGCGGGCGAGATCGCGTCGTCGATGGCCGTCGAGGTGCTGGCCGGCGGGCTGCCCGAGTCGGCGTCGGGCGCCGACGTCCCGCTGGAGGACCGGCTCGCCGACCGGATCCACGAGGCCAACGAGCGGATCCACGCCCGCGCGCGCACGGACGAGCGCTGCGCCGGGATGGGCACGACGATGACCGTCCTGCTCGTCGGCGAGGGCGAGGTGACGATCGCGCACGTGGGCGACTCGCGCGCCTACCTGCTCCGCGATTCAGAGCTCAGCCGCCTCACGCGCGACCACTCGCTGGTGGAGGAGCTGGTCGAGCAGGGCCGCCTCTCGCCCGAGGAGGCCAGCCGCCACCCGCAGCGCTCGGTCATCACCCGCTCCGTCGGCCCCGAGCCGCGCGTCCAGGTCGACACGCTCACCACCGGCGCGCGCGCCGGCGACGTCTTCCTCATCTGCTCGGACGGCCTGACGACGATGATCGACGAGCCCGACGTCCGCCGGATCCTGCTGGAGAGCGGGTCGCTGGAGGAGGCCGGGCACGGGCTGATCGACGCGGCGAACGCCGCGGGCGGGCGCGACAACATCACGGTGGTGCTCGTCCGCCTCGAGGACGTCCGCGCGGGCGGGGGCGACGACGGACCGGCGACCGCCGTCCACGACACGGCCGACACGCAGGTCACGAGCCACGGCGACGAGTCGCTCCGCACGAGCGACGTCCAGGCCGCGCTGGAGGCGCAGGAGCGCGCCGGCGCGCGCAGCTCGTCGGCGACCGCGACGGCGGAGCGGCCGAGCCGGCAGACCCGCCGGATCGAGCCGATCGTCCCGGGCGGCGGCGGTACCGAGCCGCCGAAGAAGCCGCGCAAGTGGGTGCGCCGGCTGGCGATCGTCTCCGGCATCATCGGCTTCGTCGCGTTCCCCGTCTGGTTCGGCGGCTACGTCGCGCTGCGCGCCGTCTACTTCGTCGGCGCCGACGACCGGGGCTTCGTGACCGTCTACCGCGGCCTGCCCTACGAGCTGCCGCTGGGCATCGAGCTTTACGGCGAGAACTACACCTCGCCGGTCCCGGTCTCGCAGGTGCCGGCCGGGCGACGAGCGACGGTGGTCGACCAGTCGCTGCGCTCCCAGAAGGACGCGTACGACCTCGTCCGTCAGCTCGAGCTGGGCCAGGTGCAGGGGAACCGGTGAGCGCACGCAACCGCGAGCTGCTGGCGCTCGTGCCCGCGGCGCTGCTCGTCGCGGGCGGGTTCGCCGCCGTGTTCCTCCAGCAGGACGAGCTGCACGCCGAGGTCTCCAACCTCTCGCTGACGATCGCCGCCTGGTTCCTCGGCCTCTGCCTCGGCGCGCACATCATCATCCGCTTCACCCTCCCGCACGCGGACCCGTACCTCTTCCCGCTGGTGGCGATCCTGGCGAGCGTCGGGCTCGTCGAGATCTACCGGATCGACGAGACGCTCGCGCGCGACCAGGCGACGTGGTTCGTCGGGGGCCTGGTGGTCTTCGCCGCGACGATCGTGCTGCTGCGCGACTACCGGCCGCTGGAGCGGTACCGGTACACGATCGCGCTGGCCGGCATCGTCCTGCTGCTGCTGCCGCGCGTGCCGTTCCTGGACGCGCAGGTCAACGGCGCGTACCTCGGCGTGGCGATCGGCCCGATCACCTTCCAGCCCGCCGAGCTGGCGAAGATCTGCATGATCATCTTCCTCGCCAGCTACCTGCGTGACACGCGGCAGGTGATGGCGCAGAAGCTCCGGCTGAAGGACCTCGGGCCGCTGCTCGTCATCTGGGGCACCTCGATGGTGCTGCTGGTCTTCATCCGCGACCTCGGCTCGTCGCTGATGTTCTTCGGCGGCTTCCTCGCGCTCGTCTACGTGGCGACCAGCCGGCTCTCGCTCGTCGCCGTCGGGCTGGGCATGTTCGCCGCGGGCGCCGCGTTCTTCGCGACGACGGTCCCCCACGTGAAGGACCGGATCGCCGCGTGGCAGGACCCGTTCGACCCCGAGCTCTTCAACGCGCAGGTCGGCGGCAGCTACCAGATCGCGCAGTCGCTCTTCGCGCAGGCCGACGGCGGCCTGTTCGGGACCGGGTTCGGCCAGGCCGTGCTCGAACCGCGCTCGATCCTGCCCGCGGCGGAGACCGACCTGATCTACGCGCTGATCACCAACGAGCTCGGCCTCTTCGGCGCCGCGGCGCTGATCGGCGTCTACCTCTTCATCGTCGAGCGCGGGTTCAAGACGGCGATGCTCGCCGAGGACTCGTTCTCCAAGCTGCTGGCGACCGGCCTGACCGCCGTCTTCGCGCTTCAGGTCTTCGTGATCGTCGGCGGTGTGACGAAGCTCATCCCGCTCACGGGCGTGACGTTGCCCTTCGTCTCGTACGGTGGCTCGTCGGTGATCGCGAACTTCATCCTGCTCGCGCTGCTGCTCACCGTCTCCAACCGTGCGAGGGCGCCGCGGTGAACGCCCCGATCGTCCGCCTCTTCGCGGTGATGCTGCTCCTCTTCGCCCTCCTCGTGGCGTGGACGTCGCGCTGGACGGTTCTCCAGCAGGAGGAGCTGCAGGACAACGCGAACAACCGGCGCGGGCTGCTGGAGGAGCTGCGCGTCCCGCGCGGGCCGATCCGCGACCGCGACGGCGCGGCGATCGCCCGCTCGGTCGAGCGCCCCGACGGCACCTACCAGCGCCGCTACCCGCTGGGCAACCTCTTCGGCCACCCGGTCGGCTACTCGTTCGCGACGCTCGGCCGCACCGGCCTCGAGCAGGAGTACAACGACGAGCTGCTCGGCAAGGAGGACGCGGTCTCGACCGTCCTCGACCAGATCGTCGGCAAGGACCAGATCGGCAACGAGCTGCGCACGACGCTCGACGCCAAGGCCCAGCGCGTCGCGATCCAGGCGCTCGGCGGCCGCCGCGGCGCGGTGGTGGCGCTCGAGCCGCAGACCGGCAAGGTCCGCGTGATGGCGTCCGAGCCCGAGTTCGACGCCAACGAGCTGCGCGAGGAGTCGTCGCTGGACGCGATCCCGGAGGGCGGCGCGGTCAACCGCGCGACCCAGGGCCAGTATCCGCCCGGCTCGACCTTCAAGGTGGTCACCACCGTGGCGGCGATCGACACCGGCAGGTACACGAAGGACTCGATGATCTCCGGCAAGTCGCCGAAGGTGATCTCGGGCACCCCGCTGTCGAACTCCCACGGCGCGCAGTTCGGGAACATCACGCTGACCGAGGCGCTGACGAAGTCGGTCAACACCGTCTTCGGCACCGTCGGCGAGGAGCTCGGCGGCGACACGATGCAGGAGTACATGGAGCGGTTCGGCTTCTCCTCGCGCGTCGAGATCGACCTCCCGGCCGGCGAGCGGGCCTCCAGCGGCGTGCGGATCCCCGGGCGCGAGCGGTTCGTGAAGGTCGACGACCGGCGCGTCGACGTCGGCCGCGTCGCGATCGGCCAGGGCGGCCTGCTCGCCACGCCGCTCCAGATGGCGCAGGTCGCGTCGGCGGTGGCCAACGGCGGCGAGCTGATGAAGCCGCAGCTCGGCGACCGGATCGTCGACCGCGAGGGGCGCACCGTCGAGGACATCGAGCCCGAGTCGCTCGGACGCGTCATGAAGGCCTCGACGGCGCAGGAGGTCGGCGACATGATGGCGGGCGTCGTGCGCGAGGGCACCGGGACCGCGGCGGCCCTCCAGGGCGTGTCGGTCGCGGGCAAGACGGGCACGGCCGAGCGGAACGTGCAGACGGACCTCAACCAGCCCTGGTTCATCGCCTTCGCCCCGCGCGAGAACCCGAAGATCGCCATCGCGGCGACGATCGAGGAGTCGCAGGGCGGCCAGGGTGGCACGGTCGCGGCGCCGATCGCCAAGGCGGTCCTCGAGGAGCTGCTGCGGTGAGCGGGCTGACGCAGGACACCGTCGTCGACGGGCGCTACAAGCTCGTCAGCCGGATCGGCTCGGGCGGGATGGCCGACGTGTGGTGCGCGGAGGATCTCCAGCTCGGCCGCCAGGTCGCGCTCAAGCTCCTGCACCGCCGCTTCGCCGAGGACCCCGACTTCGTCGAGCGCTTCCGCCGTGAGGCGTCGAGCGCCGCCGGCCTCCAGCACCCGCACGTGGTCAGCGTCTACGACCGCGGCGAGTGGGAGGGCACGTACTACATCGCGATGGAGCTCCTCCAGGGCGAGACCCTGAAGGAGCTGATCGTCCGCGAGGCGCCGCTCGACGCGGACCGCGCGATCGGCCTGACGACCCAGATCCTCCGCGCGGCGCGGTTCGCGCACAAGCGCGGGATCGTCCACCGCGACCTCAAGCCACACAACGTCATCGTCGATCCCGAGGGGCGCGCGAAGGTCACCGACTTCGGCATCGCGCGCGCCGGCGCCTCGGACATGACCGAGACCGGCTCGATCATGGGGACGGCGCAGTACCTGTCGCCCGAGCAGGCCCAAGGGCTCGCGGTCAGCGGCCAGTCGGACCTGTACGCGATCGGGATCATCCTCTACGAGATGCTCACGGGCTCGGTGCCGTTCGACGGCGACACCGCCGTGACGATCGCGCTCAAGCAGGTCTCCGAGCCGCCCGTCCCGCCGAGCCACCTCAACCCCGCCGTCCCGCCCGCGCTGGAGGCCGTCGTCGGCCGCGCGCTGGAGAAGGAGCCGGCCGCGCGGTTCGCCGACGCGGACGAGTTCATCGCCGCGCTGGAGGCCGTGCGCGACGGGAGCGCCGTCGTCGACGGGTCGCCGACCTCGGCGTTCGCGCCGGTGGCGGTGGAGGGCGAGCTCGCCCCGCTCACCGAGCCCGAGCCCGAACGGCGCTGGTGGCTGTGGGCGACGCTCGGCGCGGTGCTGCTCGCCGGCGTCGTGCTCGCGGCGATCCTCCTGACCCGCGCGGAGACCCGCGCGGTCGCGGACGTGACCGGCGCGGACGTCGCGTCGGCCGCCCGGCGGCTGCGCAACGACGGCTTCAAGCCGGTGGTCGAGCGCGTGCGCAACGAGAGCCCGCGCGACGAGGTCATCGGGCAGGACCCGCAGCCCGGCGCGAAGCTCGAGGTGGGCGCGGACGTGACGCTGACCGTCTCGGACGGGCCGGGGACGAAGGCCATCCCGGACGTGGAGGGACGGACGCGCGCGCAGGCGCGCAAGACGCTGCGGGCCGCGGGCTTCCGCGTGCTCGAACGGCGCGCGCCGAGCGACGACGTGCCCGAGGGGCGCGTCATCCGCACGGTGCCCGTCGTCGGCCAGGAGGTCGCGGTCGGCGCGCCGGTGACGCTGGTGATCTCCAGCGGGCCCGAGCAGGTGCAGGTCCCCGACCTCACCGGCCAGGAGGTCGCCGACGCGCGCGAGACGCTCGAGGCCGCGGGGCTGACCGCCGAGGTCACCCGCGAGGAGAGCGAGGACGAGGAGCCCGGGACCGTGCTGCGCCAGACGCCGCGGGCCGGGAGCACGGTGGACGCCGGAAGCGCGGTCGCGCTCGTCGTCGCCGAGGAGCCCGAGCAGGTGGAGGTGCCGGACGTCACCGGTCGCGACGCGACCGAGGCCTCGTCCGCGCTGGCCGCCGCCGGGCTGGAAGCCAACGTGGAGGAGGTCGACGTGGACCGCCCGAGCCAGGACGGCGTCGTGCAGCGCCAGAACCCCCGCCCGGGCACGCGGCTGGACCGCGGCCGGCGCGTGACGATCACGGTCGGCTCGTTCGAGCCCGACCTGGACCCGGACCCGGGCACGGAGACCGCGCCCGACGAGACCGAGACCGTGCCGGAGGAGACGGAGACGACGCCGGGCACGAGCACCGGCGCGTCGGACCCGTCGTCCGGCGGCGAGCCCGACACCGCGGGGGCGCGCCGATGAGGGTCGCGGTGCTCTCCGGCGGGCGCTCGTCCGAGCACGAGGTCTCCCGCGCCTCCGGCAGCTCGGTGCGCCACGGGCTCGCCCAGGCCGGCCACGACGTCCTCGACGTCGAGCTGCGGCGCGACGGCACGTGGTGGTGCGAGGGCGAGGAGGTCGAGCTGCGGCCCGGCCGCGGGCTCCTCGACGCCGACGTCGCGTTCCCCATCCTCCACGGGCCGTTCGGCGAGGACGGCACGGTGCAGGGCCTGCTGGAGCTGCTCGACGTCCCGTACGTCGGCGCCGGCGTCACGGCCAGCGCGCTGTGCATGGACAAGCTGCTGCTCAAGGACCTGTGCGCCCAGGGCGGCATCCCGCAGGTCGACTACGCGCGGCCGGAGGACGGGCTGGACCGGATCGCCGAGCTGGGCTTCCCGTGCTGGGTCAAGCCCGCGCGGCTGGGCTCGTCCGTGGGGATCGTCCGGGTCGAACGGCTGGAGGACGTCGAGGAGGCGGTGCGCGTCGCGCGCGAGCACGACCCGCGCGTGATCGTCGAGGCGCACTCGTCCGGGCTGGAGATCGAGATCTCCGTCCTCGGCTCCGACCCGCCCGAGGTCGCCGAGGCCGGGGAGATCGTCCTCACCGGCGAGGGCTGGTACGACTACGAGGCCAAGTACACGCCGGGCGGGATGGAGCTCCAGGTCCCCGCGCGGATCAGCGAGGCCGCGCGCGACCGGGTCCGCGAGGTGGCCGTGCGCGCGTACGAGCTGGCCGGCTGCGAGGGGCTCGCCCGCGTGGACTTCTTCGTCGACGGCGACACGGTGCTGCTCAACGAGCTCAACGTCATGCCCGGCATGACCGAGACGAGCGTGTGGGGCAAGCTGTGGGAGGCCGCCGGGCTGCCGTACCCGGACGCGCTGGACCGTCTCTGCCGGCTGGCCGTCGCGCGCTTCGAGCGCGACCGCGCCTACCGGTTCTGACGCCGGTAGAGGCGCAGCTCGGCGACCTCGGCCGCCGACTCGCCCTCCGGCAGCTCCGTGATCCAGAGCAGGTAGTGGCGGTACCGGTTGCCGGCGGTCTCGAGGTCGATCCGCTCGCCGTCGGCGACCTCGCGCGCGTTGGCGAGGCGGACCCACCCATCGTCGGGCAGCTCCTCCGGCGCCGTCGCGCTCGTGGTGCCGTAGACCTCGGCGGTGAAGCCGTCGGTCGGCGTGCGGACGGTCATCACCGTCGCGGCGACGCCGGGTGACGCGTCGACCATGACGCCGACGCCGTCCTTGGTCAGGCCGTCCGGGTACGTCTCCGTCGACCAGGTGGAGTTGTTGTCGCGGTCGACCACCGCGCTGGCCTCGTCGGCGTGCTCGCCGTCGCCGCCGAGCGGGTCGTAGTCGGCGGCGCCGTCCTGCTGGAGCGAGACCGGGCGCAGCTCGGTCGAGGGCGCGCGCTCGGCGTTGCGGCCGCCGCCGCTGCCGGTGCCCTTCTCGGTCTGGTCGGCCGCGAAGACGCCGATCGCGACGAGCACGCCGACGATCGCCACGGCGAGCGCGACGACGGCGAGCATCGAGGTGCGCAGTCGCAGCGGGATCCGGCGGCGCGCGGACGGGGGGAGCGTGCGCAGGACGGTCGTCGCCTCGCCGGTGGCGTGGCCCGAGCGCGCCGTCTCGATCGCCAGCACCTCCTCGAGGTCGCGGATCAGCTCCGCGTCCGTCGCGTACCGCTGCCCCAGGTCCTTGGCCGTCGCGCGGTCGAGCACCGCCGCCAGCGCCGAGGAGACCTCGGGGCGGTGGTACTGGACGTCGGGCAGCTCCTCGCGGACGTGCTTCATCGCGACGGCGATCTGGTTCTCGCCTTTGAACGGGACGTCGCCGACGAGCATCTCGTAGAGCACGACGCCGAGCGAGTAGAGGTCTGACTGGCCGGTGACGACGTGGCCCAGCGCCTGCTCGGGCGAGACGTAGTCGGTGGTGCCGAGGACGCGGCCGTCGGCCGTGAGGCCGTCCTGCTCGAGCGTGCGCGCGATGCCGAAGTCGGTGACCTTCGCCGACCCCTCGTCGTCGATCATCACGTTCTGCGGCTTGACGTCGCGGTGGACGATCCCGCGGTCGTGCGCGGCGCCGAGCGCCCGCGCGATCTCGATGGCGTAGGCGATCGCCTCGGGGACGTGGAGGCGGCCGAAGCGGCGGATCCGCTCCTTCAGCGTCTCGCCCTGGATGAACTCCAGGACGATGTACGGCATCCCGTCGTCCTCGCCGGCGTCGATGACGCCGACGACGTGCGGGTGGTTGAGCTGCGCGACCGCGCGCGCCTCGCGCCGGAACCGCTCGAGCTGGTCCGGGTTGTGGGCGATGTCGCGGTGCATGAGCTTCACCGCGACCTGGCGCTCGAGTACGGTGTCGAACGCCCGGTAGACCGTCGACATGCCGCCGGACCCCACCTGGGCGTCCAGGCGGTACCGCCCGCTCAGGCTGGTGCCGACGTACGTGCTCACGACTCCCATTGTGCTGCCCTCATGCCGTTACGTGCCACCTACGTGGCCGATCGGGCGTGTCCTGCCGCGTTCGGCGGATGGGCGAGACCGTGCGCCGGCAGCGTCAGCGACGTGACTGCCGGGCGGCGCGGCGCTGCTCCGCGCGCCGCAGGTCCAGCCCCGCGCGGGACTGGCGGACGATCGCCGCGGCCCCCGGCGCCTGGCCGTAGCGGGCGGCGCGGCGGGCGAGCTTGATCGCGGCCACGTAGGCCTTGCGGCCCTGCGCGGCGCGCGCTTCGGCCGTCAGCTTGCGCGCGATCGCGGCACGGACGGCGGGGAGCTGCTCGGGGTCGGCGGTGCGGACCAGGCGCACCGCCGTGCGGTACTCGCCGGCGCGGACGGCGACCTGCGCCTGCTCGGCCGGGGAGGACGTCGGCTTGGTCGTCACCTGCGCGGCGCGCTCGGCGCCGATCGACGGGATGACGAAGAAGCTCGCGAGCAGGACGGGGAGGACGAACGCGACGGCGGCCGCCAGCGACGGCGGGACCTGGCGCGGCGGCATCAGGTCGCGGACCGGCGCGGCCGGGTTGCGCGGCTGCGCGACCGAGAGCGTCACCCAGTCGTCGGGCTCGGCGGTCCACAGGTCGGGCGTGACGTCGAGGCCGGCCTTCTCCAGCACCTGCTGGATGCCCTTGCGGGCGCGCACGGTGAGCTTCCCGCGCCCGAAGGCGTCGCCCAGGGCGTTGAGGGAGATCCTCATCGTGCCGCCTGCCTGCTCCACCGAGCGGCGCAGGCCCTTGGCTGCCGTCAGCCCGTTCACGACGGCTAACGATACGCCGCTCGCGTCGCGAACCCTCCCCGCACGCGCGAAAGGCCCGCATCGCGCGGGCCCTTCGTCACGACGGTGATGGTCAGCCGGCGCTTACGCGGGAAGCGCGAGCACGATCCAGAACGGCGACGCGGCGTCGCGGCCCGGGACGATGAACGGCAGGCCGTTCGGCTGGTTGAAGTGGTGGAGCTCGACCGGGCCGCGGACGGCGCCGGCGGCGGCGACGAGCTCGCGCTCGAACTGCTCCAGCGTCCAGTCGTTGACGTGGTGGTGGTTGAGGTGCGAGCCGTGGAACGCCGGGTTCGGGAACGAGGCGAGCAGGGCGGGCGCGGCGGCGAAGACGTTGCGCAGCGCGGCCGGGCAGTCGCCCAGGTGCTCGGCGATCTCGAACATGATCGCCGCCTCGGCCTTCGGCAGCGGCTGGGCGCAGACGTCGAAGCCGTAGGTCAGCTCGGCGCCGCCGGGCCACGACGGGTGCTCGCCCGGGCCGGGCTGCCACAGGTCGAAGCCGCGGACGCGCCGCGCGGTCCAGGTGAGCATCTCCGAGCCGTACGCGGTGCCGCAGCCGACGTCGAGGACGTCGCGGCCGGCGAACAGGCCCATCGCCATCGAGTAGCGCATGGCGTGCTCGGACATCGTGCTCGTGCTCGGCATGCCCGGGAAGGCGCGCTCGGGCATGTTCGGGTCGTCGCCGCCGAGCGTGCCGGACTCGCGCCAGGCACCGGAGGCCACGGGCTCGACCGTCGCCGGCCGCCCGAGCGTCGCGAGGTTCTCGCGGGCGTCGGCGTTCGCCGGGTCCAAGGTCAGCGTGGCCTGAAGGAGCGTGCGGGCGTCGTCGTGCTCGCCGAGCTGGGCGAGGACGACGGCGAGGTCGTTGATCGCCTCGGAGCCGACCGCGTCGACCGCGGCGCGGCGCAGGAGGTCGCGGGCCGTGGCGTGGTCGCCGGCCTCGAAGGCGGCGATGCCGTCGGCGTGCAGCTGCTCGGACGTGGACGGGGCGGAGTCGATGCGGAGGGACACGGGGTCGGGGCTCCTCGGAGGGGGACGGGGAGAAGGGAGCGGGCTAGGCCGCGACGCGCTGCAGGAAGCCGGTGGGGTGGCAGCTGACGCCGTAGATCTCGAGGTCGCGGCGGACCTGGAAGTTCCGGCCGGCCGGGCTGGTGAGCCAGACGTGGAGGGCGGGGAGCACGCCGCGCACCCAGTGCGGGCTGATGCGCAGGTCCTCGACGTCGACGACGCCGTCCTCGATGACGAAGAAGCCGCCGACCGGGACGAGGTCCTGGTACAGCTCGAGCGCCGCGTGGGTCGTCGAGTAGATGTGCGCGGAGTCCTCGATGACGAAGACGTTGGCGCCCGGCGCGATGAGGCTGCCGACCTGCGCGCGGATCGCGGGATCGCAGACGTCGCCCTCGATGACGGTGATCGAGGAGGCGTGGTCCGGGTCGACCTTCGCGAGGTTCGCGCGGGTGTGCGAGGTGTCGATGTCGACGCAGATGACCTGCGGATCCGGGCCGACGAGGCCGTACTGCGAGAGCGTGCGCAGGCGGTCGCGGAACCAGAGGGTCGAGGCGCCGAACTGCGAGCCGAGCTCGACGATGACGTCGGGCTTCTGCACGCCGAGCAGGTGCTCGTAGACGCGCAGGTCCTCGGGGAACTTGGAGAGCTGGACGCCCATGTAGGTGTCCTGCGTGTGCTGCACGAGGCGGTCGCGCCAGTAGTCCTGGACCGAGCCGGCGAGGTTCGCCGTGACGGCGGGCGGCAGCTCCTCGCGCCAGCGCTCGTCATCCGTCCCCGCCCGCCCGGCGGGCAGCGCGGCGGCGGTGGCGCTCGTGGCGCCCAGCTGCTCGAGGTTGCGGCGCACGGAGGCGCTCTCGCCCCCGATGACCAGGGCGGCGCGCAGGAGCGCCTCGGCGGCGGCGTCGTCGCCCGTGGAGGCGCACAGCACCGCGAAGTCGTTGAGGTCCTCGAGATCGACGTGCTCGGCGAGCATCACGCGCAGCAGCTCGCGCGCGTCGTCGACGCGGCCGTCGGACAGGGCCTCGGCGGCCTGCTGGGTGAGGGTGACTGACGCGTCGGCGGTCAGCTCGGTCATGGGTCGTCCTTCCGGCGCGCGGGTCTCGATCATCTGGCCAGGTCATCGGTCCGTCGCTCGTGTCCTTGAGAGCCGTACGATCTGCCGATGCCCGAGACCCCGCGCGCGTCGATCGTCATGGTGGCCTGGGGCAAGCGCCCCGTGACCGAGTCGACCCTGGAGACGCTCGAGCGGGCGCTCGGCCCGAAGCTCCACACCGAGTTCGAGCTCGTCCTCGTCGACAACGCCTCGCCCGACGACACGCTCGAGCTCTTCGCGGTGTGGGAGCGCAAGGGCGCGACCGTGCTGCGGCTGCCGGAGAACCGGAACTTCGCGGGCGGCTGCAACGCCGGCGCCGAGGCGGCGCGCGGCGAGGTGCTCCTCTTCCTCAACAACGACATGGTCTTCTTCCCCGGCGTCCTGGAGGCGCTGGTGGAGAACGCGCTGGAGCCGGACGTCGGGATGGTCGGCGCGCGGCTGCTCTTCCCGGACGGCGGGATGCAGCACGGCGGCGTGGTGTGGCGCAAGTTCGGCGACACGCCGACCGCCGTCCACCTCTTCCACTTCGACGCGGGCGACCTGCCGCACGGGCGGGCGATCCTCGACCTCGACGCGGTGACCGGCGCGTGCGCGGTGATGCGCCGCACCGTCTTCTTCGACTGCGGCGGCTTCGACACCCTCTTCGTCAACGGCCTCGAGGACGTCGACCTCTGCGTGAAGGTGCGGCTGAAGGGGCTGCGGATCGTCTACCGCGGCGACCTGTCGCTCGTCCACCTGGAGAGCGCGACGCGCAAGGGCCAGAACGACGTCGCCCGCCAGAACATCGAGAAGTTCAACACGCGGTACGCGGGGGCGTTCGACGACGACAGCGAGCTGATCCGCGACACGTTCGACGGGGAGCTGTCGGTCGGCGACTACATCGACTCGACGATGCTCCACGCCGAGGGCGCGGCGGTGACGGTGGAGGGCACGCTGAGCGGGATCGCGGGCGAGTCGGCCGAGGGCCGCGCGCTGCTGGCCGCGCTGGAGCAGGCGCGGCTGGGCCCGGCGGCGATCGACCGCCAGCCGGTCTGGGTCACCCCGCGGCTGACCGACTACGAGCACCGGCTGCTGCAGGGCACGCGCGGGCGGGTCTCCTCGCCGCTCGGCCTCACCGTCCACGTGCCGGTCGGCCGGTTCGGCGTGCTGCCGGCGGGCGAGAACGTCGTCACGCGGCTGGCGCAGATGCCCGGGCGCCGGCGCGCGCTGGGCACGCAGGGCGCGTGGGCGGCGACGCCGTGGCTGGCGGAGGCGCTCGTCGCGCACGGCCTGTCCGAGCACCGGGTCGCCTACCTGCCGCCGTCGATCCCGATCGTGACCGCGGGCCGCGGCGGCGCGGGCGTGCTCGTCCTGCTCGGGGGCCACGACCTGCCCGCGGCCGCGGCGGTGCTCTCCGCGCTCAACGGGCTGGGCGCGCCGGTGCGGGTGCTGCCGCTCGTGCGCACGCCGCGGCTGGCGCAGGTCGTCGCCGAGTGCGCGCCCGGCGCCGAGCTGCTCGCGCCGCTGACGCCGGAGGGGGAGATCGCCGC
>Ga0196960_10000454_pt1 | contig 14284 bp, 16 predicted proteins | sample S3v_5metaG_FD_183187 | JGI IMG/M metagenome (GOLD analysis project Ga0196960, IMG submission 183187) | Soil microbial communities from Anza Borrego desert, Southern California, United States - S3+v_5 | ecosystem: Environmental > Terrestrial > Soil > Desert | place: USA: California | collected... | reverse complement strand
TGACAGCCCGCGCGGCCCGGCGTTCCAGGAGACCGCGGCGTGGCGCGATCCGGCGGGCTACCACGCCGCCGCGCGGCCCTGCGCGGCGGGCGCTCCGCCCCATCCGTGGCCCGTGTACGCGGGTGCGGCGACGGGCGCCGTTCTCCTGCTCGCCGGTGCGTTGTTGGCACGCCGGCGCCTCAAGCGGCGGGGGTGAGAGGCCGACTACAACGCATGATCCATTGCAGGTTGGGTATTGTGCCCGGCCGATGCCGAATCCCTGGGCGTTCAGCCAAGGGATCGGGGGACCCATGTTGTTGGGGCTAACCGTCTGCGCAAGCAGGTGGGGCGCCGGCTCTTTCCGCGCCAGCCCGTCAGCTAACCCCGTAGGCCGACGAAAGAGGTAAGTGCCGTGCGGGGTCTTCCCGTTTTCATCACGAGCGTGCTCGCGCTGGCCGTTGCGGCCACGCCCGCGGCTGCCCAATCCACGGGCGGTGCCGGCTTCGCGGCGCCCGCGGCGAAGAAGTCCGCCCCCGCGAAGGGCGCGCAGGCCGAGGCGCCCGCGCTCCCCGGTCCCGCCGCGACCATCGGCGAGGACGGCCTGGCCTACGCGCCGCTCGAGGCGCCCGCGCAGGTGCACGCGGCGATCGCGGCCGCGAACAAGCTGATCGGCAAGCCGTACAAGTACGGCGGCGGCCACGCCAAGGTCGAGGACTCCGGCTACGACTGCTCCGGCACCGTCTCGTACGCCCTCATCGGCGCGGACCTGCTGGACGAGCCGCTCGACTCCTCCAGCTTCATGAAGTGGGGCGAGTCGGGCCCCGGCACGTGGTTCACGATCTACACGAACCCCGGACACGCCTTCATCGTCATCGCCGGCCTGCGCCTGGACACGAGCGCGGCGGGCGATCCCAGCGGCCTCAAGGGCCCGCGCTGGCGCCCGAACCTGCGCTCGACGCGCGGCTTCAAGGCGCGCCACGTCGAGGGCCTCTGACAGACCCCCCGGTGGGGGAGCGGGCGCGGCGAGTCCGCGTCCGCTCTGCCACTGACTCCCGCTAGGCCTGCGGGACCTCGTCGGCGCGCGCCTCGACGATCTGCTCGCGCTCGGCCAGCCGGTTCGCCCGGCGCAGCTGCGCCTCGCGCTCGCGCCGCTTCTCATCCGGCGTCTCGCACGTCAGCGGCGGCACCCGCGCGGGCGCGCCGTCCTTGTCCAGGGCGACCATCGTCAGGTAGGCCGTCGTCGTGTGGCGCACCTCGCCGGTGCGCGGGTTCTCCGCCTCGACGCGGACGCCGACCTCGAGCGACGTGTTCCACGCCGCGTTCACCGTCGCCTTGAACGACACGAGCTCGCCGACGTTCACCGGCTGCAGGAACGTCATGCGATCCAGGCCGGCAGTGACCACACGGTGGCGCGAGTGGCGGACGGCGGTGACGCCCGCGGCCTCGTCGCAGTAGCGCATGATCGTCCCGCCGTGCACGAACCCTGCGCTGTTCGCGTCGGTCGGACCCATCCAGCGGACGAGGATCGAGCGCGATTCTGCGGGGGTTCTGGGGTCCATGCGTCGATGGTACGGTGCCTTCATGCCCGGACTCGGTGGCAGGTTCAGCACGGTCGTCAAGGCCAAGATCTCGAAGATGCTCGACAAGGCCGAGGATCCTCAGGAGGTCCTCGACTACTCGTACGAGCAGCAGCTCCAGATGCTGCAGAACGTGAAGAAGGGCATCGCCGACGTCGTCACGGCGAAGAAGCGTCTTCAGCTGCAGTCCGGGAAGCTCGAGCAGCAGGTCGTCAAGCTCGACACGCAGGCGCGCCAGGCGCTCGGGGCGGGCAAGGAGGACCTCGCGCGGATGGCGCTCGAGCGCAAGACGGTCGCGCAGACCGAGCTGCAGTCGCTCGACGCGCAGGTCGCCGAGCTCGAGGCCCAGCAGCAGCGCCTGACCGACAACGAGGCGAAGCTCCGCGGCAAGATCGAGGCGTTCCGGACCAAGAAGGAGGTCATCAAGGCGCAGTACTCCGCCGCGGAGGCCCAGGTCCAGATCTCCGAGGCCGCGACCGGTGTCGGCGAGCAGATGGCCGACGTCGGCCTCGCGATGCAGCGCGCGATGGACAAGACCGAGCAGATGAAGGCGCGCGCGGACGCCGTCGAGGAGCTGGAGGCCGCCGGCACGTTCGACGACCTGACCGCGCTCGGCTCGGGCGAGGACGACATCGACCGGCAGCTGCGCGAGCTGAGCTCCGCCTCCCAGGTCGACGACGAGCTGGCCAAGATGCGGGCCGAGCTGGGGACGGGCGACGCGCCCAAGCCCGCCGGCGAGCTCGAGGAGGGCAAGGGCGCATGATCGTCCGCATCGCCACCGAGGATCAGTACGAGATCCCCGGCGACCACTACACCGAGATCAACGACCTCGACGACGCGGTCGTCGCCGCCGTCGAGGCGGGCGACGAGGAGCAGTACGCCAAGCGCTTCGCCGCCCTGATCGACTGGATCCGCGAGAACGGCAAGCGGCTCGGCGACGACGAGCTGCGCGAGTCGGACGTCATCGTCCCGCCCGCCGACACCACGATGGCCGAGGCCGCCGCCGAGTTCACCGGCGAGGGCCTCATCCCGGACTCGCTCGCCGAGTCCGCCGGCGCCTAGACCAGCCCCGCCTTCCTGAGTTCTCGGAGCTCCCACTCCGAGGGCTCGAACGGCTTCCCCGGCACCGCGCCGATCGCGAGGATCACGGTGCCGGGCTCGGTCGCGTGCGCGACCCGGTGCGACGGCGGCGTGACGAGCACGAGCGTGCCGTGCGGCGCCTCGATCGTCTCGCCGTCGACCACGAACGTTGCTGCTCCTGCGACGACGACGTAGAGCTCCTCGGGCTCGTCCTCGTCGTGCGCCTCGATGACGAGGTCGCCCGGCTGCTCGCCGACGTAGGCGTTCGCGCCGAACGCGCGGATGTCGAGGTGGTGTCTCACGGCGTGCCAGCGCAGGCCCTCCGCCGGGTCGGTCGGGACGCGCGGCGTGTCCCGCATGATGTGCGCGGTGCGGACGCTCATCGCGCCTGGCCCCGGCGCTTCGTGGCGCGGGCGTGGCGGCGGCCCGGGGCGGCGGGGTGCGCGGTGCGGCTGGGGGCGGCAGGCTCATCGGCGATGGCGCCGACGATGGCCCAGGCGGACGGGGGAAGCACGGGCTCCTCCTTCGGTCGGGTCGGATCGTGTCGTCGTAACTGCCGTAAGCCTATAGCCGGTTGCGTAACCGGTCAAACGCGTTTGCTAGTGTGAGGGCATGAGCCAGGAGGCGCCGGGACGGCTGGAGCTGGTGCGCGAGTTCGTCAACTCCGTCGACCTGGAGGACGGGCCGGAGCAGCTCGACTCGCCGGGTGCGTTGAGCGCCTGGCTGCGTGAGCGGTCGCTGCTGCCGTGCGAGGGCTCCCGCTCCGGCGACGCGACCGACGCGGACCTCAAGCGCGCCATCGACCTCCGCGAGGCGCTCCGCGTTCTGCTGCTGGCCCACCACGCGGACACCGACGAGCCGCCGGCCTCCGCGGTCGGCGTCGTCGAGAGCGCCGCGCGCCGCGCCCGGCTCGAGCTCCGCTTCCTCGCCCCGTCCGCCGCGGCGCACGCCGTCCCCGCCCGCGCCGGCGTCGACGGCGCCCTCGGCGAGCTGCTCGCCATCGTCGCCGTCGCCCAGGCCGACGGCACCTGGGACCGCCTGAAGGCCTGCCCGTGGGACACCTGCAAGTGGGCCTTCTACGACCACTCCCGCAACCGCTCCGGCGTCTGGTGCTCGATGAAGGTCTGCGGCAACCGCGCCAAAGCCGCCTCCTTCCGCCAACGCCGCCGCGCCGACACCCACGGCGCGACGTAGCGACGGCGCGCCGCTGGACCGGCGCGGTGCGCGCCGGTAGGGTCGCGGCGCGATGGAGACGGAGGGGCGTGGGGGAGCGCACGATCTGGATCTGCGGCCGGCGCGGGAGGTCGTGGATGCGGTGGTCGGTGGGCATGTGAGCGTGGTGGCTGCCGTGGAGGGTGCGGCGGCGGAGATCGCGCGGCTGGCCGACGAGGCGGCGGCGCGGCTGGCGCGGGGCGGGCGGGTGGTCTACGCGGGCGCTGGGAGCGCGGGGCGGATCGCGGCGCTGGATGCGTCGGAGTGGGGGCCGACGTACTGCGTGCCCGATGAGACCGTGACGGCGATCGTGGCCGGGGACGGGCTGCCGCCGGGGTGCGCGGAGGAGGCGGCAGCGGAGGACGACGCGGAGGGCGCGGCGAAGGCGGTCGAGGCGTTCGCGCTGGGGGAGGACGACGTCGTGATCGCGGTGACCGCGAGCGGGACGACGCCGTTCGCGCTGGGGGCGCTGGAGGAGGCGAAGCGCGCGGGGGCGTTCACGGCGGCGGTGGTGTGCGGGCACGGGTCGCCCGCGGCGCGCGCGGCGGACCTGGCGATCGAGACGCCCGTGGGACCGGAAGTGGTCAGCGGGTCGACGCGCCTGAAGGCCGGCACCGCGCAGAAGCTGGTCCTCAACGCGTTCTCGACGGCGACGATGGTCCGCCGCGGCCGCACGTACGGCGACCTCATGGCCGGGATGCGCGTGGCGAACGCGAAGTTGCGCGGCCGTGCGGCGCGCGTGCTCGTTGAAGCGACCGGCGTGAGCGAGCGCGAGGCGGCAGGGGCGATGGACGCGGCGGGCGGTGAGCTGGACGTGGCGCTGGTGATGGTCCGGGCCGGCGTGAACGCGGACGACGCGCGCGCCGCGCTGAAGGGCTCCGGCGGCGCGATCCGCCAGGCGGCGGACAACGTCGCGGCAAAGTGGTGAGAAAGTGGTCTTGACCACTTCTTGACCACCCGGTACGGTTCGCGCCGTGCTGACCAACGGCCGCAACCGCCCGGCGCCGAAGCAGGCGCTCGTCAGGGACGAGCTCACCGCGCTGGTCGAGTCCCTCCGCATCGGCGACGCCATCCCCTCCGAGCGCCGGCTCGTCGAGGACCTGGGCGTCTCGCGGCCGACGCTCCGCACGGTGGTCGACGAGCTGGTGCGCGAGGGGATCCTCGAGCGCCGCCACGGCAGCGGCACCTACAAGGCCGAGCCGAAGATCGCGCTTCCGCTGACCATGACCTCGTTCTCCGAGGACATGCGCCGGCGCGGGATGCGCCCCGGCTCGCACGTCGTCTCCTTCGACACGGTCAGCGCCGGGGCCAAGCTCGGCCAGCGGCTGCGCCTCAGCCCGGTCGACAAGGTCTTCGCCATCCGCCGCCTCCGCCTCGCGGACGACGAGACGATGGCGATCGAGTTCCTCCACGTGCCGCAGCGCATCTTCCCGGAGCTGCGCCAGCAAGACCTGGAGGAGCACTCCTTCTACGAGCTGCTCAGCGAGCGCCACGGCATCGTCGTGGCCTCCGGCACGCAGACCATCGAGCCGACGGTGACCACCGAGGAGGAGGCGGAGCTGCTGGGCGTGCCCCTGCACGCCCCGGCCTTCCTGTTCGAGCGGGTCACCGAGTCGGAGGGAGGGGAGGTGGTGGAGTACGTGCGGTCCGTGTACCGGGGTGACCGGTACCGGTTCGTCACGGAGCTCCGGCCGGCGGGCCGGTAGCCGCAGGGGGACTCCGCAAGCAGCAACCGCAGCAAGCGCTCCGGATGGGTCTGGGAGCGCGCCGGCCGCCCGAAGAAGGCGGCCGGGTGGTGCAGGTTCAACACACCAATCGCGTCGCCGTGCAGGGCGACGTCCTGAGAGTACCCGTCCGCGACCGAGCGGCGGAAGAGGAGGAGCAGTGAGATCGAAGTTCATGGCCGCGAGCGCCGCGCTCGCGGCGTGCGTCGCCCTGGCCGCATGCGGCGGCGACGACAGCGACAACGACAGCGCCGCGTCCGCCGCGTCCGGTGACAAGCCGGCCGAGCAGGCCAAGCTGAGCGGCGAGGCGTCCGTCTGGATCATGGATCCGGGCTCGCCCGCGCTGCAGAAGGTCTTCAAGAGCTACGCGACCAAGTTCCAGGCCGCGAATCCCGGGACGAAGGTCGACATCGAGTTCGTGCCGTGGGCGCAGGCCCACGACAAGTTCACCACCGCGATCGCCGGTGGCAAGGTGCCGGACGTCGCCGAGATGGGCACGACGTGGACGCCCGAGTTCGCCGAGCAGGGCGCGTTCGCCGAGCAGCCCGACATCGGCGAGGGCAAGTACGTCTCCTCCCTGGTCGACGCGGCCAGCTACGACGGCAAGGTCTGGGGCAAGCCCTGGTACGCGGGCGCGCGTGGTCTGATCTACCGCAAGGACGTCCTCGAGAAGGCCGGCGTCGAGCCGCCCAAGACGTGGGACGACATGAAGGCCGCCGCGAAGGCCATCAAGGAGAAGGGCGGCGGCATCTACCCGGTCGCCTACACCGGCCTGACCGAGCACATGTACCTGCCGACCGTCTGGCAGGCGGGCGGCGAGATCGCCACGCAGGACGGCGACACGTGGAAGTCGGCGCTCGGCTCCCCGCAGGCCGCCGAGGCGATCAAGTACTACACCGACTTCTACAAGGAGGGCTACGTCCCGAAGGCCGCGATCGGCTGGGAGGAGCCCGACGCGCAGGAGGCGTTCATCAACGGCGACATCGCGATGCTCATCGGCGGCGGCTGGGGCTACGAGGCGATCGTCGACACGAAGAAGTCGCTCGCCGACAAGATCGGCACGGCGCTCGAGCCGGCCGGCCCGAGCGGCGAGGGCACCGCCTTCGCCGGCGGCAGCCACCTCGTCGTCTTCGAGGAGTCCGACAACAAGGACCTCGCGAACGCGTTCGTCGACTTCATGCTGGAGCCCGACAACCTGAACGAGTTCACCAGCCAGATCGGCTTCCTGCCCGGCACGGTGGACGGCATCCAGGCGTCCGGCTACCTCGAGGATCCGATCAAGAAGCCGTTCGCCGAGCAGCTGCTCGACCACTCGAAGGTCTACCCGCCGTCGCCGCGGTGGGGCGCGCTCGAGGGCGCGAACATCTTCGACAGCGAGATCCAGAAGGTGATGAAGGGCGACCAGTCGCCTGAGGAGGCCGCCAAGAACCTCGCGTCCAAGATGGACGAGGAGTTCGCGGGGTGACGACCCCGGCCTCCACCGCCGTGGCCGTGGGGCGCGCGCAGCGCGCCCCGCGGTCCGGGGGGCTGCAGCGGGTCCAGCGGACGGTCGCGAGGCTGACCCTGCCGGTCCTGCTCCTGCTCCCCGCGCTGGTGATCATCGTCGGCCTGGTCGGCTACCCGCTCGGGAAGACGATCTGGCTGTCGTTCACCGAGACGCGCCTCGGCGACCTCGCCGACGGCAGCGGCGAATGGGTGGGGCTGGACAACTTCAAGGAGGCGCTGACCGACGCCCAGCTGCGGACGTCGCTGATCAACACCGTCGTCTTCGGCACGCTCTGCGTCGCGGGCACCATGGTGCTCGGCTTCGCGGTCGCGCTGCTGCTCAACCAGAAGCTCAAGGGCCGCGGGTTCTTCGCGCTGGCCATGCTGCTGCCGTGGGCGGTGCCGGCGCTCGCCGCGTCCGCGATCTGGAAGTGGCTGTTCGACGACCGCTACGGTTTCGTCAACTGGGCGCTGGTGAACATCGGGTTCGACCGGTTCCAGGACTTCGCGTGGTTCGCCGACCGCGAGACCGCGTACGTGGCGATCTTCGTCACCGTCGTCTGGCAGTCGTTCCCGTTCGTCGCGCTCAGCCTGCTCGCGGGCCTGCAGACGCTGCCCAAGGACACGCTCGACGCGGCCTCCGTGGACGGCGCCACCGCGTGGCAGCGGTTCCGCCTCGTGACGCTGCCGCTGCTGCGGCCGATCGTCGCGGTGCTCGTCGTCTTCTCCACCATCTGGGACTTCAAGATCTTCGACCAGGTCTACGCGATGGCGCAGGGCGTGCCCGACCGGGCCGCCGACACCGCCGCCGTCGCCGCGTACCGCGAGGCGTTCGCGCTCGGCCACTACGGGCTCGGCTCGGCCGTCGCGGTGATCCTCTTCCTCGTCCTGCTCGTCTTCTCGCTGGTCTACGTGCGGCTGATCGGGCGGGAGGGGCGGACATGAGCCGGCTCCTGACCGCCCGGTGGTGGCTCAAGCGGGGCTGGATGTACGGCGCGATGCTCGTCTTCACCGCGTTCGCGCTCTTCCCCGTCTACTGGGTGGCGATCACGTCGCTCAAGCCGCGCAGCGAGATCTACACGAAGACGCCGGACCTGTGGCCGAGCGACCCGCAGTGGTCGCGCTACCCCGACGTGCTGGGGGAGGGCCACGTCGGCCGCGCGCTGCTCAACTCGCTGATCGTGGCGGGGGCGACGACGGTCATCTGCCTCGTCGTGGGCGCGCTCGCCGCGTACGCGCTGACGCGGTTCGACATCCCGCTGCGCAAGACGCTGATGATGCTCGTGCTGATCACGCAGATGTTCCCGCTCGTGGTGCTCGTGATCCCGCTCTTCGTGCTGATGCGCGAGGCGGACATGCTCGGCACGTACTGGGGCCTCGTCGCGGCGTACCTGGCGTTCACGGTGCCGCTGGCGATCTGGGTGATGCGCGGGTTCCTGATGACGATCCCCGAGGAGCTCGAGCACGCCGCGCGGATCGACGGCGCGACGCGGCTGGGCGCGATGTGGCGGGTCATCCTGCCGCTCGCCGCGCCGGGCCTGGCGACCACCGCGGTCCTCTGCTTCCTGGAGGGGTGGAAGGAGTTCATGCTCGCGCTGACGTTCATGAACGAGGAGACGCGCAAGACCGTGCCGGTCGTGCTCCAGTCGTTCGTGGGGCGTGGCGACACGGACTGGGGCTCGATCATGGCGACGAGCGTGCTCTACACGCTGCCGGTCGCGGCGGTCTTCCTCGTGCTCCGCAAGCACCTGATGCGCGGGACGACCGCCGGGGCGGTGAAGGGATGAGGCTCGGGGTCGAGGCCGCGCTCGTCGAGGGGCGGATGCTCCCCGGCGACGTGTCGGTGGAGGACGGCGTCATCACCGGCGTCGGGCTGGTGGCCAACGGCGCGGGCTGTCGCGGGATCGCGGCGCCCGGGTTCGTGGACCTCCAGGTCAACGGGTTCGCCGGCGTCGACTTCATGACGGCGGACGCGGACGGCTACCGGCGCGCGGGCGACGCGCTGCTGGAGACGGGGACGACGGCCTTCCAGCCGACGTTCGTCACCGCGCCGCGCGAGGCGCTGCTGAGCGCAGTGCGGGGGATGCCGGTCTCTGGCGTCGGGCCGCGCGTGCTGGGCGCCCACGTCGAGGGGCCGTTCCTCTCGCCGCGGCGGATGGGCGTGCACGACGCCGAGCACCGCCGCGCGCCGGATCTGGCGCTCCTGCGGGAGCTGCTGGACGCGGGGAACGTGCGGCAGGTGACGCTGGCGCCGGAGCTGCCGGGGGCGCTGCAGCTGGTGGACGAGCTGGTCGCGCGCGGCGTGACGGCGGCGGCGGGGCACACGGACGCGACCGCGTCCGAGGCGCACCTGGCGTTCGACCGGGGCGTCACGACCGTGGTCCACCTGCTCAACGCGATGCGGCCCTCGACGCCGCGCGACCCGTCCGTGGCGATCGCGGCGCTGGCCCGGCCGGACGTCGTGGTGCAGATGATCGTGGACGGCCACCACGTCGCGGCGGACAACGTCCGCGTGTCGTGGCAGGCGGCGGCGGGGCGGTTCGCGCTGGTGACCGACGCGGCGCCCGCCGCGGGCCTCGGGGACGGGACGTTCACGCTCGGCGCGCGGGAGGTCGTCGCGGGCGACGGCGTCGTACGCGGGCCGGAGGGGCAGCTGGCGGGATCCGCGCTCTCGATGATCGAGGCGGTGCGGAACCTGCACGCGCTCGACGTGTCCCTGGCGGACGCGCTGTGCGCGGCGAGCGCGGTGCCGGCGAAGGTCTGCCGGCGGCCCGACCTGGGTGCGCTCCGCGTGGGCGGCCCGGCGGACGTGGTGGTGCTGGACGACCGGCTGGAGATCCAGCGCGTGATGGTGAACGGAGGTGACCGCGTTGCAGGCTGAGGCGGAGCTGCTCGTGCGGCGTGAGATCGCCGAGCAGCCGGCGGTGGTGGAGCGGCTCCTGACGGAGTCCGGCGCCGCGATCGGCGCCGTCGCCGCGGAGGTGCTGCGGCGCCGCCCGCGGTACGTCGTGATCGCGGCGCGCGGGACGAGCGACAACGCCGCGCGGTACGCCCAGCACCTGCTGGGGCGGATGTGCGGCCTGCCGGTCGCGCTCGCCACGCCGTCGCTGCACACGCTCTACGGCGCGCCGCCGTCGTACCGCGACGCGCTCGTGCTCGGCATCTCGCAGTCCGGCGCGTCGCCGGACGTCGTGAGCGTCGTGGACGCGGCGCGGCGACAGGGATCCGTGACGGTCGCGCTGACCAACGACCCGTCGTCGCCGATGGCGCACGCCGCCGCCCACACGATCGACCTGTGCGCCGGCGTGGAGGCGTCGGTCGCGGCGACGAAGACCTACACCGCGTCCCTGGCCGCCATCGCCGCGCTCGCCGCGGCGATCGCCCAGGACGACGCCGCGCGGCGCGAGCTGGACGGGCTCCCATCCCTCCTCACCGCCCAGCTCGCGCTCGCCGCGGACGGCGCCCGCGCCGTCGCCGAGGAGGCCGCCGGGTGGGAGCGCCTGGCCGTCACCGGCCGCGGCGCGAACCTCGCCACGGCGTTCGAGGCGGCGCTGAAGATCAAGGAGCTGACCGGCATCGCGGCCGAGCCGTACTCGCCGGCGGACTTCCTCCACGGGCCGATCGCCGTCGTCCGCGACGGGTTCCCCGTGCTGGCGGTCGCCGCGTCCGGCCCCGCGCTGGCCGGCGCCGCCGAGCTGCTGGAGGCGGTGCGTGCCCGGGGCGGACGCGCCTGCCTGATCACCGACGTGCCCGAGCTCGCCGCCCCCGGCGAGCCCGTGCTCACCGCCGTCCCCGCGCCCGAGTGGCTCTCGCCGCTCGTGTGCGTGCTGCCGGCGCAGCTGCTCGCGGTCGCGACCGCGGAGCGGCTCGGCCATGACGTCGACGCCCCGTTCGGCCTCCAGAAGGTCACCCGGACCACCTGAGACAGAGGACAGACCGATGCCCCCCATCCACCTCGAAGGCGTCACCAAGCGCTACGACAAGCACGGGCCGCTCGCCGTCGACCACGTCAGCCTCGACATCGAGGACGGCGAGTTCATGGTGCTCGTCGGGCCGTCCGGCTGCGGCAAGTCGACGCTGCTGCGGATGATCGCCGGGATCGAGGAGACGAGCGGCGGGACGATCTCCATCGGCGACCGCGACGTCACCCATCTCGACCCGCGCAAGCGCGACATCGCGATGGTCTTCCAGTCGTACGCGCTCTACCCGCACCTCACCGTGCGCGGGAACCTCGGCTTCGGCCTCAAGCTCCACGGCGCGTCGAAGAGCGAGATCGCGGCGCGGGTGGAGGAGGTCGCGAAGACGATCGGGCTCGACGAGCTGCTCGACCGGCGCCCGGGCGAGCTCTCCGGCGGCCAGCGCCAGCGGGTCGCGATGGGCCGCGCGATCGCGCGCCAGCCGCAGGCGTTCCTCATGGACGAGCCGCTGTCGAACCTCGACGCCAAGCTCCGCGTCTCGATGCGGTCGCAGCTCTCGCAGCTGCACGACCGGCTCGGCGTGACGACCGTGTACGTCACGCACGACCAGGTCGAGGCGATGACGCTCGGCCAGCGGGTCGCCGTGATGCGGTCCGGCGTGCTGCAGCAGTGCGCGTCGCCGACCGAGCTCTTCCACCGCCCGGCCAACCTGTTCGTCGCGGCGTTCATCGGCTCGCCGTCGATGAACCTCGTCGAGGCGCGGGTGGCGGACGGCGCGCTGGCGTTCGCGGGGCAGCGCGTGGCGCTGAGCGCGGCGTCGGGGATCGTGGCGCCGGTTGCCGGTGGCCGGGTGGTGCTCGGTCTGCGCCCGCACGACCTGGAGCTGTGCGGGCCGGGGCTGGAGGACACGCGCGCCCGGCTGCGCGCGCGGGTCGACGTGGTGGAGGACCTGGGCACCGAGAAGCACCTGATCTTCAAGCTCGACGCGCCGCGCGTGTCGGCGGACGAGCTGCGGGAGGCGATGGACGCCGAGGACGACGCGGTGCTGCTCGCGGACGAGGACCGGGCGGTGTGGACGGCGGTCGTCGACCCGCGCTGCGACGTGCGGCCGGGCGAGACGGTGGAGCTGGGGTTCGACCCGGCGCGGCTGCACGGCTTCGACCCGGACAGCGGCGCCGCACTGCGCACGCCGGCGGCGGCCGCGGCGCCCGCGTCGGCCGCCGCGAAGCCGGTGCTCGCGTGAACGCCGCCGTCGTCGCTCCGCTGCCCGTCGTCCCGGCGCCCGCGCAGATCGACCTCCTCGACGGCGAGGGCGCGGCGCTGACCGCTGACCTGGCCGGCGTGGTGTGGGAGACGCCGGACGGCACGCTCCCGCAGGACACGCACGAGATCGTCGTCGCGGGCGGCGAGGTGCGGGTGCGGTCCGGCTCGGCGGAGGCGGCGTTCCACGCGCGCCAGACGCTGCTCCAGCTCGCCGGCGCCGACGCGCCGGCGGTGCGGATCGTCGACCGGCCGCGCTTCGCGCACCGCGGGTTCATGCTCGACCTCGCGCGCCACTTCTTCGGGCCGGCCGACATCAAGCGCGTCGTCGACCACCTGGCGGTCTACAAGCTGAACGTCCTCCACCTCCATCTCACCGACGACCAGGGGTGGCGGCTGGAGATCGAGCAGCACCCCGCGCTGACGGAGAAGGGCGCGGTGAGCGCGGTCGGTGGCGCGGCGGGCGGGTTCCTCACGCAGGACGAGTACGCGGAGCTCGTGGCGTACGCGGCGGAGCGGTTCATCACGGTGGTGCCGGAGATCGACTGCCCCTCGCACGTGCACGCGGCGCTGTGCGCGTACCCGGAGCTGAGCGCCGAGGGCGACGGGCCGCCGGACGGCGAGAAGCCGCCGGTGCCGTACACGGGCACGGAGGTCGGCCACTCGTCGTTCGACGCGCGCAACGAGCAGGTGTACGCGCTGCTCGAGGACGTGCTCACCGAGCTGGCCGCGCTGACGCCGGGACAGTTCCTCCACCTCGGCGGCGACGAGGCGCACAGCACCCACCCCGACGACTACGCGCTCTTCGCGGCGCGGGCGCAGGCGCTGGTGGCCGGGCTGGGCAAGCGCGTGCTCGCGTGGCAGGAGCTGGCGAACGCGCCGCTCGCCGACGGCACCGCGATCCAGTTCTGGGACCCGAACAGCGAGCGCGGGCCGGACCTGCTCCGCCGCGCTGTGGCGGCCGGCGCGAAGATCGTGATGGCGCCCGGCGACCGGACCTACCTCGACATGAAGCCCGACCCCGACGCCCGGATGGGGCTCACGTGGGCCGGGCTGGTCGACGCGCGCGACGCCTACGACTGGGATCCGGCGACGCTCGTCGACGGCGTGGCGGAGCAGGACCTCCTCGGCGTCGAGGCGTGCCTGTGGACCGAGACGGTCGAGACGCTCGCCGACGTCGAGGAGATGCTCTTCCCGCGCTTGGCCGCGGTCGCCGAGGTGGCGTGGACGCCGCAGGCGCGGCGCGGGTGGGACGACTTCACGGTCCGCATCGCCGCCCACCGTCACCGGTGGGCGGCCGAGGGGACCGCCTACTACCCCTCCCGCCAGCTCGGCTGGGCGGAAGGGGCGGAGCCGGCTACGGCTGCTTCGGGAGCGTGAAGGAGAAGACGCCCCACTCCGAGCCCGCGGGGTACTCGGACCCGAGCTCGTCCTGGGCGCCCGCGGCGACGGTCGACTTGACGTTGTCGTAGCGGGTGCCCTCCGCGGTGACGGTCTTCGTCGCGTTCTTCAGGTCCAGGTTCAGCAGATGCTCGTCGGTGTAGAGGACGTCCGGCGCGCTGGGGTTGTTGCGGTCGCCGTGCGAGCCGTCGGCGAGGACCCGGCCGGTGTCCTCGTCGAGGTCGGTGAACTCGAGGTTCTCGACCCACTGGTTGATGCCGTGGCAGGCCATCTGGTACCGGATGCGGCCGCGGTGCTGGAGCGTCGTGGAGGTCGCGGAGACCTGGTCGACGAGGAAGTCGTACGTCGGATCGGCCGGGGCGGGCGCGGTCGCGATGCCGCCGCTCAGCGTCACCGTGCCGACGTTGCCCGGGCACATGAAGGTGTTGGTGATGTACCGGATGAACGAGCGGTGGCTGCCGTCCTCGGCGATGGTGGAGGAGAACCAGCTCGTCTGGCCGGTCGCGGGCGTGACGGGGTCCGGCGGGTCCGGGACGATCGGCGGCTCCGGCTCCGTGGGGGTATCCGGGTTGCCGGGCTGACCGGGCGTGCCGGGCTGGCCCGGGGCTCCGGGCTCGCCGGGCTGGCCGGGGGCGCCAGGCGTACCGGG
>Ga0196960_10000453_pt1 | contig 14293 bp, 8 predicted proteins | sample S3v_5metaG_FD_183187 | JGI IMG/M metagenome (GOLD analysis project Ga0196960, IMG submission 183187) | Soil microbial communities from Anza Borrego desert, Southern California, United States - S3+v_5 | ecosystem: Environmental > Terrestrial > Soil > Desert | place: USA: California | collected... | reverse complement strand
TGGGCTGCTGGGCGGTTTGGTGCGGCGCTGGAGTTCGATGGCGAGGACGACTGGGTCACCGTCGCCGATAGCCCGTCGCTTGACCTGTCGTCTGAGGTGACCGTCGAGGCGTGGGTGCGGCCCTCGACGTCTGATGCGGCGTATCAGACGGTCCTGATGAAGGAGGGCGATCCGCACGGGTCGTACTGGCTTTACGCTCGCGGCAACACGACCGCGCCGAACTTCGCTTTGGCGCGCGGGCCGTGGGAGATCTCAGAGCTCAACGCACCCGCCGCGCTTCCGGTCGGCCAGTGGAGTCACCTGGCGGTGACCTCCGACGGGCAGACGGCACGGATCTTCGTCGACGGTCAACCGGTCGCCACTGGACCATCGACCACGCTGATGGAGACCGCTGGGCCGCTTCGTATCGGTGGCAACGGCGTGTGGACCGAGGAGGACTTTCGCGGCCGCATCGATGAGGTTCGCGTCTACGATCGCGCCCTCACGGCCGACCAGATCGGCCAAGACCGGCAAACCCCCATCACACCGCAGCCGGACGACGGTGGAGCGCCCACGCCGGTAGCAGCATTTGGCTTCGACGTCGATCAAGGCGCGACCATCACTTCCACGGACCGCGCAACAACGGCGAGCGCCGCGGGAACCGAGTGGAACGACGACGGCAAGCACCTCGGTGCCCTGTGGTTCGACGGCCGCTCAAGCGAGCTCCGGCTGCCCCGTTCGCTCAGCCTCGGCGACAGCTGGACCTTCGAAGCCTGGGTACGCTCAGACGAAGGTGCAACCAACGATTGGCGGCCCCTGATCTCCAGCGCGAGGGACGATGGAGAGACCGGACCAGCCCTTTTTGCGTCGTCCGGCGAAGAAGGCGGTGCGGCAAGCGGCTGGACCGCCTGGACCGCCCGCAGCGGCGTGACCGGCACGGCAGGTGTCACGGCGGCATGGACCCACCTCGCCCTAACCTATGGAGAGGGGCGTCTCACTCTCTATCGGAACGGACAGCTCGAGGCCACCGACACGATCCCCGCAGCGGAGGCGGCGGCCAACGAGATCGTCATCGGCAGTGCGGGCACAGCCCGGCTTCGCGGGAGTGTCGACGACGTACGGCTCTATGACCGTGCGATCCCCAGTACTCAGGTCGTCGCCGACATGCAGACGCCCGTCACGACTGACGCGCCGGAGGCGGGACTCAGTCTCTCGGTCAGCGGCGCCGCCTACGACGGCCGCCGCAAGATCAATGCTCCGGCCGCCACGCTGAATTCGGCCCTGCTTGATGACTGCTGGTGCGCGGATCTGCTGCGTCTGACAGTTTCCGTCGACGACGAGCCCGTAGAGGCTGTAGAAGTCGTGTGCGCCAACCGTGCGGATCAAGACGCGCCGTGCGAGGCGCAAGCGGACACGACGTTCGACGCGCGCTATCGCGACGGCCATTACGCCGTGGCGGTGCGAGGCGACACGGGGCAGGGAAGTGAGGCCGTTGAGCGGCATTTCAGCGTCGCGATCGACCGCCGGCCGCCCGCTTCGCCGTTAGATCTCGTCGCGGAGGAAGACCCGGATGGTGTCAGGCTGGCGTGGTCGGCGCCAAGCGATCGAGATGTCGTCGACTACGAGATTCACCGCGTGACCGACGGGTCGCCGGTCGACGTGACCTTGGCCGGAGGAGTGCTCGACACGGAGTTCGTCGATGAGACAGTCGACCCCGGGCAGCAGTACACGTACTCCGTGGCAGCGCGTGACGCGGGAGGGCGTCTCAGCCCCCGGACGACGGTTCCGTTCACCACCGCTCGGCCGGCGGCACCCGCCGATTTCTCGGCATCCGCACATCACGGCGATGTCCACCTCGGGTGGACAGCCGTGGACGGGGCCACTTACGAGATCTTTGCTGCGACAGACAACGGAGAGTTCGAGCAGATTGCCACCCTTCTCGTAGGGACGACCGCGTACGTCGACAACGATCCGCCCGCATTCTCGCGCCTGCGTTACTACGTCCGAGCTGTCCGCGCGGGCGTTCGAAGCAGGCCGTCGACCGTCGCAGAAGCTACGGTGACCGACGCTGTCGCGGGCGGCACGAGGGTCAGAGTCGAAGGCGGGCTTGCGGAACAACGCAACCAACCGATGGCGACTGGCTCCCGCTCAGTCCTTGCGACGGCGGACTTCCCGGCTCCCCAAGGTGCAGGCCTGCAGAGCGTCGACGTGCTGGTCGACGGACATGTAGTGGCAACGCAGGCACGGACCTGTGCCGCGGCTTGTTCGGTGGTTGCGTCGACGACCATCGACGCCGGTGTCTTGTCGGACGGAACTCACTCACTCAGTGTCGCGGCGCGCCGGGGGCAGACCGAAGTGGCCGCGCTCAGCTTCGACTTCGAGGTCGATCAGGCTCCGCCGACGAGCGTCACAGGTCTGACTATCGCGTTGGACGGTGGCATCCCTACGCTCGCTTGGGCCTCGCCAGCTGACGAGGACATCAGCGGTTATGACGTGGCGCGCGCCGCTTCCCCGAGCAGTGATTTCGTCACGCTGAAGAGCGTCGCGACGGGGCGCTTTGCGGACCATTCGGCTCCCGTAGGCGAGCTCCGCTATCGCGTCAGGGCTGTAGATGAAGCCGGTACTCCCGGTCCGTGGTCCAGCGCGTCGGAGGTGCGCGTGGTTGGCACCCCTCTCACCCCAGTCGGCCTTGGCGCTTCGAGCCAGCTTGCCGCCGTCAAGCTCGTCTGGAACACCGGACAAGATCGCCCAGGCGAACGGTATGTGGTGTATCGCTCCAGCTCCGGGTCCGGCAATTTCCGACTCGTTACGCCAGAGCCGACGCACCGAACGACGTGGACTGACGACGACGTCTCGGTCGGCGTTCGGTACCACTACGTGGTAGAGGCAGTCGGAACACGCGGCGAGAGAAGCAGCCGGACACCGCCCGTATCGGCCGTCCCTGACAGCATCAACCTTCAGCCGACGCCTCTGCAGCAAACGCCCGCACCGACTCGCTTCGCCTATGCGCGGTTCGACGGAGCCAGCGTCTCGCTGCAAGTGGCTGACTCGAGCGGCGCCGCAGTGGAAACCCTGTGCAGTCTCCCGAGGACGGCAAACTCCTGGTACGACGAGTGCGGCGCTCCTCAAGCCCTGCTGGCAGACGGCGAGACCGTGCTCGTGATCAAGAACTCCGAATCAATCGCGCTCGTGGGGCCGGGAGGCCAGTCTCGAACCGTGTGCGGCGGAAACAACCCGTCCTGCTCGCTTACCCCGGGCAGCACGGTTAGTTCGGCGAGCGCAACCGGTGACGCGGGACGCATCTACTACGCCGCGAGTGACGGGGTGTACTCCGTCTCGGCCGAGGGAACCGATCGCCGACGCGTACTGAAACGCGATGCCGGTCTTAGCCTGTCTAACCCCCAGATCACTGCGGACGGAAAGACCCTGTACGGCATCGCGAATGCGGGCATGATCTTCAAGGCCCGTCCGGACGGATCGGACTTCTCGATCCTGGCACCGGGCCCGCGAGCCAGCTGGGTCCAGCCGTCCCCGGACGGCACTCGTCTCGCATTTGGGGATAACGACATCCCCTTCGGGCCAGTAACCGCGTATACGTCGAACGCGCAAGGGAACGACCTGCGGTCGATCTCACAGCCGATCGACCTTGGCTGGGCTCAAAGCGGTGGGTGGTCCCGAGACAGTTCGACCATCCTGATTCATCACTACTGGTACCAGTTGGACGGATCGCAAGTCGTCCGCTCCGCAACGCGATGGGTGGACTACGGTTCTCTTCAGTCCACGACATTCTGGACCGGTTCGTACGATCCGTCCTACAGCGTGCCCACAGGCAGCGGACGGTACAACGCAGCGGTACAGGCCGCACCAGTACCTCGCCTCGCGTTCCGTGACGTCTCGGACGATCGGGTCATAGGCGGGGCGTCCAATCGGTCGATCAACGTGGAAGCGAGCGAGCCGAACGAGGGCGTCGCGGCTCTGGCGTCCGCGCTGACGGGAGCGCCCACGACGACGCGAGGGAGCTGCACCGGCGGGTGTCCGGCAAAGGTGCAGCAGGACATCGACGTGCCGTTCGCGCAGCTGCCGGAGGGTACGCACCGTCTTCGAGTCGCCGCTGTGGGTGCGGTCGCGAACGGCCCGACGGCCACCGGCGCGCTGGGTGTCGTCGTCGACCGCTCCGCTCCATCTCGTCCCGAAGGCGTCGAGGTTGAGGCGATCGATACGGCTCTTTACGTCCGGTGGCGGACGGGGTTCGATCCTCGACTTCCCGACGGGACTAGGTCTGCTGGTGTCGCGGCCTACGAGCTTCGCTACAAGGTGGTCGATGGCTCGTGGTCTGAGTGGAAACACACCACTCGAACGGTCGTATCGTCCGAGATCCCGGACGGCGCGGTACTCGAGACGGTGCAGGTACGGGCAATCGACCGTGCCGGCAACGTGTCGGCGGCCTCCGGACCCGATGACGCGTTCTCAGCAGACGTCAGGATGATCGGAGAAGCGCGGGCCGCAGCCGGGATTCGAAGCCACATCACGTGCGACCGCGGAGATGTGAACGACGAACCCGGGTTCGACGGCAGAGAAGTGAACGGTCGTCCGGAGCCAGCCGTAGCGGTGAACGCTTCGTCCCAAGTAGCTTGCCGCCCGACAAATAAGAGCAACAGGAACCATAAGAAGGCGTTCCGCGAGTGGACCGTGCACTTTCGTGTCTGCATCGCTTACGAGGCGGCTCCTAACAAGTGGGATTCGCTCGGTTGCGGCAAAGCAACAAAGAAGCGACAGATGCGGAAGCCACTGGACGCTGACGCCAGCCTGTTCTGTGCTCCTGGTAAGAGGCGGTACCGCATTCGAGCGGTCGTGCGATTCTCGCACCCGGCCTTTGGCTTGGGTCCGCAGGACGTCAAGGACTACCCGGCTCTGAGCAACGCGTTCGCATGCAACGGTGGCGGCGCGTGGGGTGTCAACGCGGAGCGGGCGACTCCGTACGCTGGAGCCAGGCCGCCCGGGGCGACTCTCGGAAACGCGATGCTGAAGTCGCCGGTCGGTGAGCCACTTCCGGGAACGGGTAACGGCGGGGGCGGACGTGAAGGGTGGGAGGCACATCACATGGTCCCGGCGGGGGAAGGCTACCCCACGAGTATTCCTGGTGAGCCGGGATCCCGAACTGCGCGACGAGTCCTTATCAACGCCGCACAGGCGCGCGCGTGGGCTTGCTGGGGACAGCCGAACGCCGGTGAGAACGGCGTCTGGCTGCGGGGGTGGAGCCTGTACGACGGAACCGACGGCTGGAGGCTGCTCGACGGGGAGGAGCGGGACCGGCCGCAGCATCAGCAGATCGACACCATGAGATATCTGCGTGAAGTTCTGCGACGAGTGGCGAAACACGGGACTGAATCAGGACGGTGCAAGACCAGTCCGTTCGCGTTCCTGGCGGAGCTTCATAAAATGCGATATGAGATTCGCGAAGGCGCGTTTCCCTCATGACTCGTCGGTGGTTCATTGCCGCAGTGGCGGCAACTGTGACGGTCGCAACGGCGTGCTCATCCGACGCTGGCCAGAGCGACGCACATGTGGGAGAGGCGTCGGGCGCGGGGGTTCGCCTCGTCGCGAGCGGAAAGACGATCAGCGGGCGGTCTTGGAAAGCTGTCATACGCAGTGGCCGCAGCGCTGACCAGTGGTGCGTTGAGCTATCGGCGCGAGACAAGACCGGTGGGCTCGAGTCTTGGGACGCTTGTGAGCCGGTTCAAAGCGTCAGATTCAGAGGTCCTCTCACAATCGACTGCAGTACTGGCGAGGGTGTGGCGTGGACGGTCCTCGGCGCAGGGTCGAGCGTCCGCGTTGCCGGCGTCTCGGCGACGCATCGAAGGGTCGCATTGCCGGAAGGACGCGGAACGATGTTCTTAGTGACCATGCGTCTCACAGGGCCGAGCCACATCGCGACGCAGGCGACCGGTACGCGCGCCGCGCGACATACGGGACTGCCCTTAGCCAGCGAGGCCTGTGGCGCAGCGGTCTCCGTCAGTACGCACTTGGGCTAGCCCCAATCAGCTGTGATACGCCTCGGCGACGATCCTTGCAGCCGGCTCGCTCAGCGCCCGCCGAAACACCGCGTCGTCAGCAACCTTTTCGACCCACTCATCGACGTCAGGCAACACTGTGGGGCGCCCTGTCAGGTCGGTCCACAGACTAGATGACGGGTGCTCCGTCAGGAGATCCCTAGGAGTGCGAACCTCCGCGATGAACATCCAGGGTCCGGAGAACTCGTCTTCCGAGACGCGTCGGCTGAACGTAAGTAGCGTTCCTGGCTCCCGGAAAGCTGGGCCTGTCTCGTAGTGAACCAGATCAGTATGGACGGAACTCACCGGCACGGGCCTTGTGATGAATTGCGCGAACGCGGTCCACAGTCGTTCGACCGCGGGCACATCTCCACCGGACGACGCCGCCTCTAGTACGGGGCCATACACAATCCGCGCTTCTTCGGGCGTCATGCGACGAACAATACGCACCTAGCTCATCTAGTGACACGAGCTCTAACGCAAGTCCCACCCCGACAGTCTTGGCTGATCTGGCTGCGTTGACTTAACTGAAACCAGTGACCGCTCACACCAACCAGTGACCGCTCACACTCGTATGGTTCGCCTAGAGGTGGCTAGACCATGTTCCGAAACCCGTGCAGCGCATGCCGTCCGCGCTGTAGCTTCGCCCCGGAAGCGACCTCTGCGAGGTAAGGCAAAGGGTTAGTCGCGCTCGTCTTCGACCAGGAGGCAGCCATGTGCACCTCGAAGTGTAAGTGATCGCCGAAGCAGCGTCCGGTGCAACCGGACGCGGCTATGACGTCGCGTCGCGCTACCCGGTCGCCGACCTTCACGCGGTAGCGGGATAGGTGCGCCGAGCACGTCGTGAGACGAGCGGTGTGACGCAAACAGACGAAATTGCCGTAGCCGGTCATCCATCCGGCATACGTCACTGTCCCGTCGGCTGGTGCGTGTACCGGTGTGCCGGCGGAGACTGCGATGTCAATGCCTTCGTGCATCCCGCCCCACCGCGGTCCGAACGGCGAAACGAGTTCGCCGTCGACCGGCCATGCGAGACGCCCGGTATCGGGTGGCGCGTCGAGACCGGCAGTCTTGAGGTTGCCGCGGTAGCGGTCAGCCCACCGTTCGACTTTGTCGACGTACCACCAGGCGTGGTTGTAGCCGAACAGCGCCTTGCGAATGTCCTCGGCGCCGCCGAGCGCACGGAGGTAGTTGCCAGCGGAGGCGATGGCGTCGGCGGGGTCGTAGATGTCCTTCCTGCCGTCGTCGTCGCCGTCGACGCCGTAGGCGCCCCAGGTTCCGCCGCCGCGGCCGTAGTCGTTGTGGAACTGCATCGGGCCGGCGCAGCAGCCGTGGGCGTTCTGGCCGCTCGTCACACCTGGCGCCTTGAGGCGCCCGTGGTCGGTCTCGACCTTGCCGATACCGGCGAGAATGGCCCAGTCGATGCCGTAGTCCGCTTCGGCGGCCTGGTAGAGCTCGAGGTACCTCGCGGGAATGTCGCGCAGCGCGAACGCGGAGGCGCCGTAGCGCAGCTGGGTGGTCGGTGCGTCGTTGGGGGGCGGGCCGAAGATCGCTGCGATGACCAGCAGCACGGTGAGGACCGGCGCGAGGGCGACGAGGATCTTCAGGGCGAGCGCGAGGAGCGCTGCGTGTCCGGCGGACACGGCGGCCCGGCCGGCGTTGCTCGCGGCGCTCGACACCGCTCAGCGCAGGCCCGTGACGACCGTGCGGCTGCCGGTCATCTGGAGGACGACGGTGATCGTGCTCGCCGCTGCCCGAGGACGAGCGACGCGGACCGCGACCTCAGCGGATGTGTCGTCGGCGCCGAGCAGCTCAACAGAACGGACTCGCGCCTGGGCGGGGCGGCCGTCGGGGAGCCGGGGCGGCACGTCGAGCAGCGCGGCGGCGAGCTCGGGCGCAGACAGAACCCGAAGGACCCGCCGGTCGGGGTCGGTGGCGCGGCCGACCTCGTAGTGCAGGAAGGCCGCGATGAACGTGCGTGCGGTCCGCTCGGCGCGTCGCGCGAGCGTCGCGTTGACGGGCGGCGCATCGACCATGCCCGGCACGACCTCGGGCGGCGGCGCCTGCCGGGGAGTCGCGGCCTCTGGCCGCTCGGAGCGGTCGATCGGCCTGGTCGCGGAAGTTATGCCGCCACCGAGCGCGGACGCCGCGCCGGCGGCTGCCGTTGCGAGCGCGGCGGCCACTGCGACACGGCGGTCGCGGCCGCTCACGGTCGGCGCCTCTTCGTGTGCGGGCGGCGGTCGGCGTGCTCGCGGTCGCGGTGGCGCTGGCTGCGGTACTCGTCGGCTCGCTGCTTGACGTCTTCGGCCGGGAGCGCCTGGATCGCGGCGCGCGTCTGCTTCTTGTCCGGGGTCAGCTCCGGGTCGTCGGGCAGCGCGGCAAGCAGCGCCCGGTCGCGGTCGATGTCGTCCTTGACGTGTGCGTGAAGCAGATCGTCGAGTTGGGCGTCGGTCAGCTTGCGCAGCTCGTCGTCGGGGATAGCTGAGCGCTGGCGACGGGTGCGCCAGTCGTGCCGCGGGTCGCCGGGGTCGGGTGCTTCGTGGACGTCGCGGCGCAGCTCTTCGGCCTGCGCTTCGATCTGCGCGCGGCTGAAGCGCTGGCCTTGCTCGAGCTGGTTGCGGTCGGCGGTGCCGACGAACCGCCGTGCGACGTCTTCCTCGGCGCGGGGCATGAGCTTGGCTTCGAGCGCCTTGCGCTGGGCGATGAGGCGCTGTTCTTCCTTGGTTGGTGGGGCGACGGGCTTGGGCTTGCCGTCCGGGCCGGCGGTCGGGGTGCGGCGCCGGTCGTAGGGCTGCAGGCGTCGGTTGAGGCCGGCGAGCTTCTCCTTGGCGTCGTCGTGCGAGAGCAGCCGGGCCTGGACGTCGGTGTAGCGGTCTTCCAGGCGGGCGCGCGCTTGGGTCTCGAGGTGCTCGCGTGCGAGCGACTGCGCGGCGCGGGTCCGGTCGTCGCTGCGTGCGGCGCGCTCCTCCCGGCGGTCACCGGCGACCGCACGCCCGACCTGGATGCCGCCGCCGGCGACGGCGACCGCCGGGGCCGCCGCGGACTGTGCCAGGTGCTTGGCGTGGCGCAGGTTCGCCAGGCGGCGTCCTGGGGCGCGCTCGGTCGTCTTGCCGGCGATCCAGTCCAGGAGCTCCTCGCGCTTGAAGAAAACCAGCCACAGCAGCAGCGCCTGGACGCCCCACACCAGCAGCCACGAGAGGTCGTACAGCTGGGCGACGGCGCTGGCGAGCGCGAGGACGATCGCGAGCAGCAGCGCGTAGACCGCGCCGGCGAGGACCGCGACGGTCAGGCGACGCAGCCAGGCGAGGCACATCTGCCGGCCCCACTCGCCCAGGCAGGCAAGGAACGCCATGACGGGCGCGAACATGAGCAGCAGGAGCGCCATGAGCGCTTGCAGCAGCGTCTGGACCGACAGATAGCCCAGCAGGGCGATCCAGCCGAAGACGCCGAGGCAGATGAGGGCGATGAGCCCGCACCGCAGGAGCGTGTTCTCCTTCTCCTGCATCTCGACCTTGACGCGGTCTTCGTCGCGGACGACGTAGCCGGCGAACTGGTCCTTCTCGTCCTCGTCGTCGGAGGCGAGGGTGCGCGCGCCGGGCTTGAAGTCCTCGTCGGCGAGCATCTCGTACTCGGCGTCGCGGGCGCGGGAGCCGACGTCGTAGCGCAGCCACCGCTCGGCGCGCGTGAGCTTGTCGCCCGGCGCCCGGGACAGGCACCACTTGACGTCGCCAAACTGGACCGCGCACCACGGCCGCAGCACGATCGCGTCGAACACGCGCCGGCTGGCGTCAGCGACCGACTGCGACGGCGACCGGATGGTGCCGGAGGTAGCGCCGGCCAGGACGGTGCCCTTGACGTCGTTGACGGCGGCCGACGCGGTGCCGACGGTCTCGGCAGGGCGGTAGATCATCGCCTGCGCGCACGACATGAGCGCGATCGATGCTGCGATCCCCGCGACCGCGTGGGTGGTGCGCATGCGGATGAGGCCGTGCCAGGTTCCCCAGATCGCCAGGGCGCTGATCGCGGCGATCGTCCACGGGCGCCCGAAGGTCTGCTCGTGGAGGCTCAGCAGCGCGACGCTGACCGGGCGCATCGCCTCGTCGAGCAGGTCCAGCGAGAACGCCCACTGGAACAGCAAGAGCACGCCCATCGTGGCGTAGAGCACGCCTTGCCACAGCAGGGCGGCGAGCCATTGCAGCGTCGCGTTGAGGTTGTTGTCGACCTTCGTGACGCCGGTGTCGATGTGCCAGTCGTACCGGTACCGGTCCAGCGGATACGGACGCTCGATCGCACCGGACGCGGTGCAGGACATGCGCGCCTGCTGGTCGAGCGGCTTGGCGCACAGTGGCGAGTCGGCGCCGAGCGTGCGGAGCGGGTCGGCGCGCTTCTTGGCCGCCACGGCGGCCGTGGGCGCGAGGGCGAGCAGGAGCAGCACCGCGGCGAGCGCCGTGGCGGCGGCGCGGCTCATGCTCCGCCGGCCTGGTCGGGGTTGGTGTTCAGGTGCGCGAGCAACGCGGGCGAGTGCGAGAGGTCGATCTGCACCCGCGCGATCCGGCGCCGGTAGTCGCGCACGAGCGCCCGCCCCCTCCGAAGCCCGAGGAGCTTGCGCTGCAGGTCCCGGTCTCCCGGCGTGAGGCCGAACAGCTGCAGGTGGCGGGCCGCCTCGGCGTCGGTCTCGGCGCCGAAGCTGAACGCGGCTCCGATGAGCTCGCGGATCTCGTCGTCGACGTCGCCCAGGTACTGGGTGCCGAGGATCGGGGTGCCGTTCTGCGCGCGGCCCAGGCGGTTCGCGCGGCGGATCAGCCGGCGACCGGCGCTGGAGGCGAGCAGCAGCCAGACCTCGTCCCAGCCCAGGACCGTGTGGCGCTCGGGCTCTGAGGCCATCAGGTGCAGCCCGTACGTCGCGGCGAGGGTGAGCAGGCCCTGGCCGATGCGCTCACGGGCGGTGTGCTGGTCTGCCGGCGTCCCCGCCTCCGGGAGCACGAGGCCGGGGATGCGCAGCAGCGTGACCTGCTTGCCGCCCGCCGCCGGCGGCGGCGTCCGTGGCTGCGCGAACCCGAGCTGTGCGAGGCCCGAGTCGGCGAACACGGCCAGCGCACGCGCGACGTTGCGCGCGTCGTCGTTGCCCGTGTCGAGCGCTTCGAGCACATCGCCGCAGGTCGCGGGCGTGCCCTTGCCGGCGCGGTGGACGCGATCCTTGACGGCGGCCCGGATCTCGGTCTCCCAGGTGTGCGGGATGTCGCGCCGTAAGAGCGAGAGGAGCCACTCGACCGCGAGGTCTTCGGCTTCACCCGGAGGTGCGATACGCAGCGGGTCGAGCAGGCCACGGAACTGCGGATCGGCGGTGAACTCGATCGTCTCGGTGTGCGGCGCGACCTCGGGGAGCGTCGTCCAGTGATGGTCGGGCTTGGGGTCGAGGTCGATGACCCGCGAGCCCTGCAAGAACGCCAGGTACTCGAGGAGCTGCATCGTGGTCGTCTTGCCGCGCCCGGGCGGGCCGACCAGGAGGACGGCGGGGGTCTTGCCCGTGTGGCAGCCCTCGGCGACGTCCCAGCACACCGGCTGCCGGGAGCCGGAGAGCGTGTGCCCGATCGACGGACCGGTGTCAGCGCCGACGGCGTGCGTGGCGGTCGGGACCATCGCGCCCAGCTGCTCGACGAGCAGGTAGTCCTCGTACGCGGCGAGCTGCGTCGCCTGGCCAGGCAGATGCTGGCGAAACAGCGCGAGCTGGCCCGGGCCGAGCGGGCGCTCGAGCTTGACGGTGCCGTACGCCTCCTGCAGGCGCTCAAGGCGCCAGGCCAGCTCGTCGGGATCCTCAGCGTCGACGCCGGTGGCGAGGCTGATCGTCGCACGCAGCAGCGGCGGCTGGCTGTCGGACGCGGTCAGGTACTCCTCCAGCGCCCGGGCGGCCGCCGGCCGGCGCTGCGCGTCGGGCGTCAGACCGTGCTCGCCATGCGACTGCTCCTGCGCTTCGTGGTCGGCGTCGACGACCTTGCGCCGCACGAGCGCGGCTGCGCGGCGGTTAGGCACCCAGCGGGCGCTGAACACCGCGTCGACCGGGAACCCGACGCGTTCGAGCGGGTCGAACAGCAGCTCGGCCCGTGCGCCTGGGAACTCGACGACCTCGGGCAGAGCGCCGAGGACGACATGGGCCTGGAGGTTGTCGCCGTGCTCGCCTGCGACCTTCAGCGACCGGTTCTGGCGCTCGATCGGCGCGTCGACGAGCCGCAGCATGTCGGCTTCCAGCGGCCGGTAGGAGAGCGCGTCGCCGTCCATCACGGCGAGCGCCTGCGGGCGCCAGTGCACGTCCAGCGCCGGCTCGCGGGTGCCGCGACAGAACGCGCGGCGCACCAGCCACTGCAGGTCCAGGCTGGTCGCGCGCTCGCACACGAGCACCCCGGCGATCCGGTCGAAGACGGTCGCCTCCAGGTCGGCCAGCTCGCGGAGCCGGCGCTCGGAGATCCCGGCCGCCGGACGGAGCGTCTCACCGCGGCGCAACTGGTGCAGCAGCTGACCGGGCCAGGCGAGCGCCGAGCGTGCAGCGCGGGCGGCTTCGTCGACGGGGTCCTGCGCGGGGTCGGCGAGCCGCACGTCGAGGTAGACCTCCGGCCGCCAGCCGCCCCGCTGCTCGAGCGCCTGCTGCTGGCGATCGAGGTATGCGTCGAGCTCGTCACGGTGCCCGGTGCGCGGATCGAATCCTCGGAGGGCGTGATGGCGGTACTCGGCCGGCGACCATCGGCGGGTGACGCGCCGCAGGTTGAAGTCGGCGCCGATGCCGTACGCGAACGCGGCGACGTCACCGAGCAGCTCCTTGGCCTGCTCGGCGGTGAGCCCCTCGTAGGAGGTCAGCCCGAGCCGGAACAGCGCCCACACATCCCCGTCGGCGCCGGCGGAGAAGACGAGGTTGCGCCAGGCGAACTGAAACGGTGCCCGCATCCCGGCTCCTCAGCGGATCCGCACGCGGGCGCCCGCGGCGACACGGATCCGCTTGGGCTGCCGCAGCGCCGGGCCCGGCGTCTGGGTCAGCGTCAACGTCTGGCCGTCGGCGCTCGCGCGCGCGGGAACCCGGACTGCGATCTGTCGCGCGTCCCGGATCACCGCGGGCCGCAATGCGGGAGCGTGCGGGTCGGCCACGAGCACGAGCGGGTCAGAGATCCGGTCAACGGCCGAGACGCGAACCGGCCGGAAGCCGACGGTGAGCGAGGGCGCGATCGCGTGGATGGCCCACAGTCGCGCGGCCTTGTGTGCGGGCAGCCCGTCGATGCGCAGCCGCGTCATCGCCGCGGAGATCAGCACTGGCGCGATGACGAACCGCAGCGGCGGCGGGACGGCGCCGACCGCCGCGCCTGCGACCGGCAGGCTTCCGGCCGCCGCCACCGCGACGACGGCCGCCGCCGCGTACGCCAGCGACCGCAGCGGCAGCCCGTACGCGAACGGCAGCCGGAACCGGTCGATCTTGAACAGCCGGCGCTCGAGCGCGAAGACGATGCGAAACGACCTGATCCGCACCGTCTGCGAGGTGGTGACGTGCTCCTGGTGCACGACCTACTCCAGGACCGTCTTCCACAACGACTCGCCGGCCTTGCCGGCGAGGTCGGGATCGAGGACCAGGCCGCCGAGGACGATCGCGAACGCGACGAACACCAGAGCGGGTCCGGCCTTGCGGTTGGCCGGCATCGCGAACCAGGCCGCGCCGATCGCCACCGCGCCGGCGTAGAGCCACTTGGCCCATCCGGAGACGGTCTTGCCGACGTTCTCGCCGGCGTTGGAGATGTCAGCGGCATGCGCGACGGTCGCGTCGGTGCACGCCGCCACGAGCACGAGCAGGACGGCGAGCGTGAGCTTGCGGGTCATCGGTCAGACGCCTCCCTGGGGCGTTCGGGGCTGGACAGCAGGTCGGCCACGTACCAGCGGTCGCGTCTGACGACGGCGAGCTCGTAGCGCAGCGTGTAGACGGCGCCGCGGCGGTCCTCGGCGACGACCTCGGCGCTCACGCGGCCGCGGCCGGCGTGCTCGACGCGCGGATCGCCCGTCACGCGGAGCGGGCGGCTCGGCGCAGGCAGATCGGCGTCAGGCGCAAGGTCGGCGCGCAAGTTCTCCGCCTGGCCGCTGAGGTAGTTCGTCAGCGCCCGCCGAACGACGGCGGCAAGCTGCGGGTCGTCGACCTCGTCGCGGTCGGGCACCGGCGCGCCGCGGGCGGGGACGGGTGTGCCGACGATCGCGGGCGGCTCTGCGACGGCGGGCCGCCCCGCGCCGGCGCTGAC
>Ga0196960_10000452_pt1 | contig 14327 bp, 15 predicted proteins | sample S3v_5metaG_FD_183187 | JGI IMG/M metagenome (GOLD analysis project Ga0196960, IMG submission 183187) | Soil microbial communities from Anza Borrego desert, Southern California, United States - S3+v_5 | ecosystem: Environmental > Terrestrial > Soil > Desert | place: USA: California | collected... | reverse complement strand
GCTCGTCGGCGGCGCGCTGCAATTTGCGGGCGACCTTGAAAGCCCTGACCTTCGACCCGCCCATCCGACCCTCGGGATCGGGGACCGTGGCCAGCACCGCCTTGAGGATCTCGGCGCCCATGGCCACCTCGAACGAGAGGGTCACCGTCGCGGCACGGAGGGCGTTGCAGTAGGTGCGGATCTGCGCGGGGGAGCTGAACTCAGGGGCGGGGAGCAGGCTCTCCGCGTTGATCTTGCTCCCGAATACGCTGCCGTCCCCGCGGTTGTTGTTCACGGTCAGGTTGATCGGCGGAACGAAGCCGGACGCCATGCCCCCGACGAATCCGCCGGCCGCGGCGCCCGCCGACGTGAACTTGTTGTCGCGGGTGCTGCTGCGCTGCTGACCGGTCCGGGGGGTGTGTGCTGTCGTCATCTGCGGTGTCCTCACTGTGTGGTGGTGCGATGGGCCGGTCTGTCCGGTCCGCTGCCGTCCCCGGGCCCGTGGCCGGTACCGGGAGCGACAGCGGGTCGTCAGCGGACGTGCGTCGTCGTGCGCCCGAACCACCGGGACTCGGTGGTGACGTTGGTGGTGTGGTGGTGGACCGTGGACCCGGTGCCGAGCAGGGCGGGGGCGATGCGGGAGGCGACGACCGCCACCGCGATCCACATCACGACCGACCCGACGCCGGCGAGCGCGCTGACAGCGGTGCCGAGACCGGCAAGGAGCTGCCCACCCCCGAAGCCGACCCCGCCGGCGAGCAGTCCACCCGCAGCGATGCGCTGCGCCCGGGCGTCGAACAGGGGCTGCGGGGTCAGGTCGCGCGGCTGGTAGATGGCCGGGGCGGTCGGGAGGTGCTCGCGGAGTACGGCGACCATCTGCCCGCCGGGACCCGGGACGTAGACGACGGACGGCTGCTCGCTGTAGAGGCTGACGGTGCCGGTGACGGGCGCGGCCGGGATGGTCGGCCAGCCCGGGGGGACCTGTACGGCGCGGGTGGTGGGGAGCTGCTCCATTGCGTGTCTCCGCTCTGCTGGGTGGTCGGTGGGGAGTGCCCCGGGCCGGAGTCGATCCGGCAGCCTCGCGCCGTGATCCGGGGCGGTGGTGCTCAGTCCTGGTAGCGCTCGGCTGCGGCTGCCTCTTCGGCATCCATCCGGGCGTTGAACTCGGCGAGCTCGGCGGAGTCGATCGCCTCCCAGTCCTCATTGGTCATCTCGGCCCAGTACTCGTCGCGCATGGCGTTCCTCTCGGTGAGTGGTGCTGGTCAGAACAGGGAGTCGGGCTGCTCGTCCTGCCGGGCTCGTTCCTGAGCGTCGGCCCGCTGCCGGGCGGCCGCCTTGCGGTGGCAGGCCGGGCACCAGGCGAGCAGCTCTCCGGCGGGCACAGCCGCGGCCGCGGTGATGGACAGCAGGAGATCGGCCGGTGCGGCGAGCAGCGGGGCGTCATCGATCCGCATGTCGCACTGCAAGGCGCTCTTGCTGTGCTTGGACCCGCACGCCCCGGTGCAGTGGCAGCGGTACCCGGCCGCGGACATGGCGACCGCCCACACGCGGGGGGTGCCGAGCGGGATCACGGTCATGACTCCACCCCCGCGCTCTGGAGTTCCTGCCGGCGGGCGGACAGCCACCCGATCGACCACCCGGTAGCGTCGGCGAGCTCTTTCAGCGTCACGGACGGGCGCTCTTTCACAGCAGCCGCGACGTACTCCCGGGCGGCCTGCTCGTCGAGCCGTCCGCTTTCACGGGCGGCCTTTTCACGGGGGGTGCTTTCACGGGGGGTGCTTCCGGCTGCCGCCGTTTCACGGGCGGTGCGGCGCCCGGGTGCTGCCACTTCACGGGCGGCCTGCTCCGCTGCCTCCCGGCCGCGCTGTTCCCGTTCGGCACGGGCGCGCTGCTCCATCTCCCGGCGCTCCCGCGCCTCCTCACGCTCGCGCTGCTCCCGCCGCTCCGCCTCCTCCCGCTCACGCTGCTCCCGGCGCTCCGCAGCCTCCCGCTCAGTGCGCTCCCGCTCGAGCTGCAGGGCGTGCTCCCGCTCAGCCTGCGCCTGCCGGTCGGCGCGCTGGAGGCGCTCCCGCTCGAGGCGCTCCGCACTTTCACGGGCTTCGCGCTCGGCGCTTTCACGGCGGGCCGCGACGCTTTCACGCTCGGCACGCTGCTGAGCTTCACGCTCGGCGCGCTCGGCGCGCTGTCGGGCTTCACGGGCTTCACGCTCGCGCTTGTCAGCGGCCTCCTGCTCCGCCCGTGAACGCTCGATCTCCTGAAGGGCCCGGCCGATCGCGGCCCGGTATGAGCGCGCCGCTTCGGCCGTGACGATCAGGAGGAGCGGAGCCACGGAGTGAACGGCGACGCCGGTCGCGTCGCCCTTGAGCGCGCTGTCCCCGATGTTCAGGAGCAGGGTCATCAGCCCGGTGAGCCACCGGAGCGCGGCCGGCCACCGACCGGCCTTCGTGCGGAGCCGGTCCACCGTGGCGTCGAGCCGGACCACGATGACGACCGCGGCATCTACGACCAGCGGCAGGATCGGAGCCGTCCACCCCCAGCCGTCCGGGGTGACCCGCTCGACGAGCGGCGTGACCGTGAAGACGCTGAACAGCACAGCTCCGGCGGTGATGCCCCACGTCCCGGCGGACAGCACGCGCTCGGCGGACTGCACCTGCCCCGGGGTCAGGGACTCGAGACGGCTGCTCATCGGGGACCCCCCACCCGGAGCTGCTGAATCCGCCACGGAACCTCGCAGGCGGGGGGCAGGGCTGCGCCGGGCTCGCCCGACATCCAACCCGCACGGTCGGCGCCCGCGCTCTCGGCTGCGGCCTCCGCCTCGTCCTGACTGGTGTGCACGCTGTGCAGCCGCCCGAAGCGCAGCAAGACGTACACCCGATCGGTGCGCTGCTCCTGCCGACGTGCTGTGCGCAGCAGCGCCCGGAGCGCCGCGCGGTCTTCAGTGTCGAGCAGTTGCTGGTCGCGGAGCGTCTCGAGCTCACCCAGGGCGTGGGCCAGATCGTCACGGGCTGCGTCGCGCTCCTTGCCGAGCAGCTCCACCGTGGTCTCGGCCCGGATCAGGAAATCGGCAGTGTGCTGGACGGCCTGCCGCTCGATGGCAAGCGTCTGGCGGAGCGCGGTGAGCTCGGCCCGGTCCGCCCGGAGTTCTGCCAGCTCAGCGCCACGAATCAAGCGCAGCCAGCCGGTACGGTCTGTCATGGGTCTCGTCCCCTCTATGGACGGTTTGGCCCGACAGCGGCCCCGATGTTCACGCATCGGGGCCGCGCCATTGGGCACGTGTCAGGCAGCTACAGTTTTAGAACTGCTGCTGCCTGACACGACTATGACCGGGCATCACCGCCCTGTCAACAGTTCTAGAACTGTGCTCTACTGATGGCAGACGAGAGAGGGGATGGTCACCGTGGCCGCACCGAAATGGCGTGCGCTCGCCGACAAAATCGCAGCGCAGATCACCGCAGGGGAGTACGCCCCGGGTGAGGAGCTCCCCCACATCAGGGCGTTGGTAGCGGCCGGTGAGGGGTCCGGCGCCACTGTGCATCGGGCCTATCAGACGCTCGCCGCAGAGGGGTACGTAACGTCGAGCCGCGGCCACGGCACAGTTGTGCGTGACCGCCGGCGCATCCGGGTGCCGCTCAGCCGGTACGGCGCGGTACTCACTCCGGGCGGAACCATGGGCCCATGGGAGAGCGCGACCGCAGCGCAGGGCCTCCCGGGCGGTATGCGAGTGCTCCCGCCAGAGCAGCTCGAGGCGCCGGCAGACATCGCTGCTGCGCTCGGCATCTCCGCAAGTGACCCCGTGGTGTGCCGGACCCGGCAGGCGACCATCGGTGCCGAAGTCGTGCAAGTGCAATCGGCCTACTACCCGCTGGACATTGCGACCGCGGCAGGGCTGGACAGGCCCGGCAAGATCACTGGCGGAATCCTCGGCGCAATGGCAGCCGCCGGCCTACGCCCCACCGAAGCAGATGAGCGGGTTACCGCATGGGTGCCGAGCCCGGCAGAGGCCGCTGATCTCTCTATAGGTTCCACGGTCCCGGTGCTGCGGGTTGAGCGGGTAACTCGCGATCAGACGGGACGCCCGGTGGAGGTCGTCAGGATCACGGGAGCAGCAGACCGGCTCGAGCTGGTCTACGACCGACTGCCTCTCGAGCCCCGGGTGTAACAGATTCTGCGAGTTGTCGTACCTACAGATGGCAGCAGGCAACTCCCGAGAACTCCCGAGAACTCCCGAGAACTTTCGAGACACCCAGAGATGCCACGGGACGCGTTCCCCGTTTCACGCGTGAGACGGGCCGGGACGGGGGGATAGAGCGGCCCCGACAGAGTCACCGGACACGGGTACGATCTACGGAACGACAGAGGCTCAGGAGGCCACTGATGGACGCACGCACCGAGAGCCCGTGGCTGACGGTTCGTGAGGTCGCCCTCTTCTACAGGGTGTCCACACGGACGATCACGCGGTGGGTGGCGAGCGGAGAAATCCGGTCCACACGGATCGGACCCGGGCGGCTCGTCCGGATTCACCGCTCGGAACTCGACACCGAACAGCACGATCTCTCGGCAGCGTCCTAGCAGACATGCAGAAGGGCCCGGTGCGTCAACACCGGACCCTTCGGGACGCTACCGAGATTCTACCGACCGGACGGGCATCCGGGACGTGGAACGGCAGCTACGTGCATAGCTAGGCACGCTGCCTAGGGTAGACAGTTTGTCCCGGGGTGCATACGTCGCCCCCGGCCATTCCTGTTCATTCCTGTCCACATCCCGGAGTCGCCCCCTACCCGCAGAGGGACGCTCCATGAACGAAAACCCGCAGCTCACGGGGCCTAACGGCACAGAGCTACCCACCCCCCGCGATACGCCATCTGTGGACGCTGTCCACGCGCGTCCGTCCGTGAGCCTCGTCGCACAGCAGCGCGACGTGGCCCTCACATGGGTGAGCCGCGGCATCCCCGTGGTGCCCTGCTCCCGCACCGACAAGGGCGCCCTGGTCCCCGGGTTCGGGAAGGACAAGACGCCGGACGAGATGGCCCCGTTCTGCGATCCGGCGCAGGTCTCCCGGTGGTGGAGCAGCGGTCGGTTCGCCCGGGCGCACGTCGGTCTGCTCACCGGCCGGACCACCCCGACCGCGCCGGCATCCCTCGGTCGCGGTCTCGTCGTGGTGGACCTCGACATGCCGAAGCCCGACACCGCGCCGCTCACCGGCCGGTGGGCCGGATGCGCCGGCGGAACCGATGTCCTCGAGCTGCTCGCCCGGGAGGCCGGGGCGGAGTGGCCGGAGACGTACACCGTGATGACCCCGTCCGGCGGGCTGCACCTCTACTACCGGCAGCCGGAGGACGGACCGCTCATCGGGTGCGCGACCGGGGAAGGCGAGCGTGCCCCGCATCTCGGGCCCCTGGTGGACGTGCGCGGGATCGGTGGGTACGTCATCGCCGCCGGGTCCTACTCGGCCGCGCAGGGTCGGCCCTACGTCCGGGAGTCTCCGGCGCACCTACTGCCGCAGCAGGTGCCCGGGTGGCTGCTCGCCCTGCTCCGGCGCCCCTCACCGACCACCGCTCCCCGCCCTGCAGCGCGAGTTCTGCGGCCCCCCGTCATCTGCGCTACCTCCCGCGCCGACCGGTACGCCGCGGCGGCACTGATGGGCGAGACGGGGAAGGTGTCCACCGCTGCGGAAGGCGAGCGGAACCGGGTGCTGTACGCCGCGGCTCGTCGTCTGGCCGAGCTCGCGCCGACCGCGCCCGCGGTCCTCTCGGAGACGACGACGCAGGATGCCTTGCTCGACTCCGCGCGGGAAGCCGGCATCGGCGAGCAGGAGGCGCTGCGCACCATCCGGTCCGGCTGGAGTACTGGCAGCCGCGGAGCAGAGGCCGGTGCAGCGTGACGACCGAAATGGACGTGATCGCGTTCCAGGCGTTCCAGCGGGACAGGGCGCGGCAGGAAAAAGCCCGGCAGGCTCTCGAGGCTGCCGAGCCCACAGAGCGCGCGGAGTTCGAGAAGTACAAGGCGGAGCAGGAAGCGGCTGCCGCAGCGAAAGCTGCCGAGCGGGCCCCGACACCTCCCACGGGTGGCACTGAGACCACGGACGCGATCCTCGCCGAGCGGGTCTCTCATCGCGTCCTGAACGGTTCCTACTGCTGGTCTGCCGGGCTCGGTTGGATGCGGTGGACTGGCACCCACTGGGAGCACAGCAACCAACAGACGATCACCGAGACCGTTCGGCAGTACATGGTCGGGTCCGTGACCGACGAACTCCGGGCGCCGGATACGGACTGGCGCAAGCGGCAAGAACTGATGAGCCTGCTCAGCAAGTCCCGGCTGGTCGCCCTGGTCGAGCTGTCCAAGGGCATCTTGCAGGTAACCGACGACATGTTCGACGCGCGCCCTGACCTGCTCAACACCCCCTCCGGAGTCGTCCACCTCCCCACCGGAGAAGTACGGGCTCATGATCCGCAGCTATACCTGACGAAGATCACGCCTGTGCCGTACCAGAAGGACGCCACCCACCCCGACTGGACGAAAGCCCTGGGGGCCCTGCCTGAAGACCTGCATGACTGGATGCAAGTCCGCTTCGGACAGGCGGCCACCGGCCACATGACCCCGGACGACGTGATGTTGATCCTGCAAGGCGGGGGCGAGAACGGGAAGTCCACCATCCTTGAGAGCGTGAGTCGAGCGCTCGGCAAGGGGTACAGCATCTTGCTGTCCGACCGGGTGCTGCTCGCCGACCCGGGCGCGCACCCTACGGAGATGATGGATCTCCGCGGGGCTCGATTCGCCATGGCCGAGGAACTGCCGGAGGACCGCCGTCTGAACGTGAAGCGACTCAAGGATGTGATCGGTACATCCACCATGAAGGCCCGACGCATGAAGCAGGACCCGGTGGAATGGGACTCCACCCACTCCGTGATGATCTCCACCAACTACCTTCCGGTGATCGAAGAAACGGATCACGGCACGTGGCGGCGGCTCGCCCTGGTCCGCTTCCCCTACAAATTCCTCAAGGCCGGCCAGACGCCTGACGGCCCGAACCAACGCGCGGGTGATCCCGGCCTCCGTGAGCGTATGAAGGACGGAGAGGCGCAGCACCGAGCAGTGCTTGCGTGGCTGGTGGCAGGTGCTCAACGGTGGTACGAGCATGAGCGGGTCATGCCGCCACACCCCTCACGGGTCGTCGCAGATACTCAGGACTGGCGCGCAAAGTGCGACCTGATCTTGGCTTACTGGTTGGACAGAATCGAGCCCGACGCGTCCTCTCACGTGCTCTCGAGCGACCTGTTCGCCGACTTCAATCTGTGGCTACAGGCTCACGGTCACCGGGCGTGGTCCGACAAGACGTTCGGGGCCCGGTTCGAGGGTCACGACTACACCGGGACCAACGGTGTGGAGCGTCGGAAGATCCGTGCACAACAGGGGCTCTCGAGGTCCCCCGCTCTCCTCACCCAGTGGAACGCTCAGCCTGCGGCCCATTCCGCTTCCTACCGGGCGTGGCTCGGTGTCAGGTTCGCCCCTGACGGAGTTCGACCCGACTCCGAGTAGGTTCCCTCTCTGCCCCCTCTCACCACGATGAGAGGGGGTTTTTGCTGTCCCGTTCCGGCTCGCGTTCCGGCTGTTCCGGCTTTTCTGGCTTGACAGCTCTCCCCGACGCATAGAGAGATAACCGGAAGAACCCGGAACAGCCGGAACAGAACCCGGAACACCCAGCTCAACGCACCCGCACCCGGCTATCGGCCGGCCACCGTGGACGACCTCTGCCGGGGGGTGGGGAGCCTCAGAGCAGCTACCCACCCCCCGCCATTCGGCAGCCGGTGCTGCGGGCCGTCCGGCGGCTGCCGGTAGTGGCCTCTGCTCGACATCGGGCCCGGGCCGACAACCGGCGGTTGTCGCCTGAAGGTCGTGCGGCGGAGCCGCTCCCCATTGCCGTTCTGTCTGGACCCGCGCGGATTCCCCAGACCCGTACAGAGGTGCGTCAGCAGCTCCTCCCGGGCGCCGTGCGGGGTGCGGGGGGAGCTCCACCCCCTGTTCGCAATTCTGAGCGTGTGTGTGCGGTTCTACCGGCGACGGGCCCCTGCTCGGTTGCCTCCGCGATGTCGACTCCCCCTCCCCACGCTTACGCGTGCGCGCGCGTAGGGGGGTCCAGAAAGTCCAGATACCCGGGTCGGTACGGCGCGTCCCTGGTACGGCGCATCGGGCTGCTCCCGCGCGCGGCAGGGGCTGCGACCGGTCGCGGCGAGACTGCGCGGTGCGGGCCCGGATATGCGAACCCATGGGGATGCGAACGCGGATTCCAGCGTCTTATGGGTTCCAGTGTTCGGCGCAGGGTGGATGATCACGGGATGAGTGAGCGCCGCCCGTTGGGCACTGGTCCTGTCCCTGCTGACATCCGTGCGCGGGAGGCTGACCTCAGCGAGCAGCTCCCTGGTGAGCGGTGGGCTGACATCGCGGAGCTGCGGGCGAAGGGGCTGTTCGGTGTTCCCACGGGGAACAGTCCGGAGCTGTCGGGCGCGTGAGCGGGGTGGAACCGGATGGCTCGTCAGGAATCGCATACGGGCTGGTCAGGGCGGGGGGAGTTTTTCCGCAGGTGGGCGTGGGGCTGGGATTCTGCTCGCGCAAAAAAGAGGGCGACAGGGCGGTTGGGTCGCCCGGTCGCGGGAGTAAGAATCCGCTTACTCCTCCCCGGCCGCGGTCGCCCGGTACGTCAAGTAGATGACGTTCACGAACATGCAGCAGGGCCCGCGGCCGGTGGTGGCTGCGGGCCCTCGTGTTCGCCGGATGTGTCCCTCGTCGTTTGCGGCTGGTGACAGCATTCTTACCGGCACCCCGTGTTGGGCAGGTCAAGCGTTGGCGGGGAGCAGCGCCGTAAGGAACGCGGGCCCCTTCTGCGGGCCGAACGCGGTGACGTGCCCGCACGGCCACGGGTCCCAGCGGTGGCCAGGGGGAGCGTCCCGGATTTCCGGGGTGCAGTCGGTGGTGCTGATCAGGGTCTCGGCGTCGGCCCGGTGGTCCGGGCAGATGTAGATGACGCCGTGAAGGGTGCCGAGTGCTCCGGGACCCTGGGTCATGGCTTCGGCGATGTGGGAGGCGCCGGCCGTGCACTTCCAGTCGGTGTGCGCGTCGGTGACGTAGGGGTCAGTGGTCGTCATGGATCGATCCTCCCGCGTGATCGGTGTGCGCGTTGGGCGTTCCGGCTCGCTTCACCCATGACGCGATGGTGGCGACGGTGCCCCATGCCTGACCGGGCGAGCGGGTCAGCCATTCCACGATGCGGTGGTCGTACTCGCCCAGTTCGACGCCGGCGTCGGCGAGTACGGCGAGCAGCTGCTGGTGCTGGTCCGGTCCGGAGAGGAAACCGCGGGGCTCGGTGGTGACGGGGCCGGTGGGTACGGGATCGATCTGCATGGTTCCCCCTGCTGCTGGTTGGTGTGGCGGTTGGTTGGGATGGTCAGGTCAGGCGGTGCAGGATGCGGTCGGCGCGGCTGCGCTTGGTCTGCTCCCGCTCGGCGGCCCGGGCGTGCGCGGACTGCTGCCGTGCGGCGGCCCGTGCGTCGGGGGACAGCAGCCGGTTCACGGTGGTCGGGTGCCACCGGCCGCCGCGCTTCGTCGGGATCTCCGCCTCGTTGAGCTTGGCCGTGATCGCCCGGATGCTGAGCCCTTCCGCCTGCCACGCCCGCATCTGCGCGAGGACGGCCGCTTCGTCGTCGTCCACGGTCAGCTCCTTGTCCGCCGCACGCTGCCCGTAGGCGGGGGCCCCGTGGGCGTATCCGCCCTTCGCGGCCTTGGCGCGCCGGCCGCCCTTGAGCTTCTTCACGATGAGCCCGCGTTCGAGCTGTGCGGCGGCGCCCATGACGTGCCGGACGAACGTCCGCATGGGGTCGTCTTCGTCGTCGGCCAGGTGCTCGCCGTGGTCGGCGGTGAACGCGCGGCTCCCGTATGCCCAGATGACGGAGAGCGCTGCTTCCTGGATCGTCAGCTCGCGGGCAAGCCGGTCGAGGTTCGGGGCGAGCAGCCCATCGGCGGTGCTGCCGTCCGCGAGGATCGCGAGCGCCTCCGTCAGGCCGGCGCGCTCGTCGTCGGTGGACTTCCCCGTGACTGCCCCGTCCGTGCGCACGGCGACGATCTTGTGTCCGTGTTTCTTGGCCCACCGGCGGCAGTCGGCTTCCTGGGTGTCGAGTCCGTAGCCGTCGAGCTGTCCGCCGGTGGAGACCCGGAGGTACATCACGAGGCGGAGCGCGGTGCGGGGAGTCGTCGTCATGCCCGCGACTGTACTCGATTTCTGGCATAGATGTAACACCAATGGTGAGAGCGATTTGGTGCGGACAGAAGCGCCATGAGGCGACAGGACAGGACGCGAATGCCGCGCACCGGGGCATGAGGTGACGGACCGTGACCTATGGGGCGGTGCTGCATGCGAGCGGTTCTCTGGTGAGCCACACGGCCCATATTCGGGCATACACCTAACAGTTGGCATCGTGGGACACATGAGCACATCTCGCCCGACCCCGGAATACGGGGCGCCATGGCTGCCGATCACCTCGTCCGCCCCGGGGCGGTGCGGGCACGGACCGGGGTATGTCTGCGGGCTCTGCATGGAGCCGTCCGAGCCGGAGCCCCCGTGCCACGAGGACCCGGGGGACTGCGACTACGACTGTCCCCGTTTCGCGCGCAGCCACGCGGGATTCTGAGTCAGGGACAGTCGCCTTCCCACACCCACCGGTCCGTCGAGAGCGGCCACGGGTCGGCAGGATCCGGCCCGTACATGGCGCGGCCTCCGGGACCGTAGGCGCCGTGCTCGGTGATGTGGGCGACGCCGGCCCTGCGGTGGGCGTCGCTCCACCCGGTGACGTCGATGCGCTGTCCGTCCAGCGGCCCGCCGAGCAGGGTCACGAACTGCTGGTCGGTGTCGTGCTGCTGCTCGCTCATGCGGTCCACGGTGCCGAGTACGGGCGGCTGCTGTCCCCGGAATCCCCGGACGGGACACGGCCGCACCGGTCCGGCCCCCATGCTCGTTGGCAGGGCATACCGCCTTCCTGAAGGGAATCCGCACGATGACAACGCAGTCTCCGGTCTACGTCCTGATCCACCCCGACGGCCGAGCTGAGTGGGGCGACAGGATCTCGAGGGCTGAAGAGGCGCTCGGCCCGCACGGCATTGGCCGCGCCTTCCTTACCGACTCCTCAACGCGGCTGCGCGTCGCGATGTCCGACTGCGCATTGGTCCTCCGCGATGTGTACGCACCCAACCCGCGTGCGGCTGCCGCGCTTGCGTATGTAGCCGGAGGGCGGCCCGAGGATGCGGGCGAAGCGCGCGGTCCGGTCATCCTGTTCGCTTGGGATCCACACAACGAGTGGGACTCCACGCGCCCGTTCACGGCCTCTGAGCGTGCCGTGATCGCCGAATCGCTGGACGCTGCCGGATGCGTGGCTGTGGCCTGACGCTGTCCCGGTACGGTCGCGGGCATGAGCGACGAGACCTTCCCACCCCCCGCGGCTGCTCCGGTGTGCGAGCGGGAGTCGTGCGAGAAACCGCTGACTCCGTCCCGTGGGGCGACGCCCCGTAAGTACTGCTCGCAGTCGTGCCGCCAGCGCGCCTACGAGCAGCGGCGCCTGCAGTCGATAGTGGCCGTGGCGAGAGAGGTAGCGGTGCGGCAGGAACGTGCTGCAGCGGTAGGCCGGCAGTCGTCACGTGACGCGTCACAGTACGCGTCACCTGACGCGTCACGTGATGCCGCTCGGCCGGTCGCCCCAAGGGGTGAGCCCCGTATGACGCTCTCTGCGTTCGGCATCCCGATTCCGGAGCGAGACGAGTAGGCGGACATGGCAGCGGCCCCTGCTCCCGATGGTGGGGAGCAGGGGCCGGCGCGAGCAGTAGGGTTCGGGTGAGCCGCCCCCGCTTTCTCCGGGGGCGGCTCTTCGTGGTGTCAGGCTCGGTGTCACGCGGGTGTCAGGACGGGGTGTCAGGGCGCGTGACACGTGCTCCCGCCTAGGGGAATGGGTGTCACGGGGTCCGTGACGGTGTCAGGCGTCACGCGGGTGTCAGGGCGGGCACGATCCGCCACCGGCCCGTCTTGCTGGTGGGCTGCAGGCGCCCCTCCGCGGCAGCGTCCCGGAGCCTCGCGGACACCCACGGGCGGCTGTATCCGTTGGCGTCGCACCAGTCCATGAAGTCCTTCGGGCCGACCACCATGCACCCCTTCGCTTCGAACTGGTCGAGTGCCCGGGCGAACAGCTCCCGCGCCTCCTCCGGGTCCGGTTTGTGCCCGGCGTCCGTACCGAACAGCCCCGGGGAGTCGTCGCCCTGCCTGGCCGGAGGGAGATCGGCCTCCGGGTCCATGGCGGCGTCCTCCGGGTCGAGCTGGGAGCCGTGCACCATCTCGTCATCCTGCTCGGGCACGGTGGTCTGCTCCGTCGTCTCGTCGGTGTGGTCCTGCCGGCCGGTGTAGGCGTTGCCGACGACGGCACGCGCGGCCCCGGCGGTGATCGGGTCAGCAGTCGCACCGTTGCGCACGGCCCACTGCGCGAGCGCCTCCATGAGGGAGACCACTTTGGGGGTGAACTGGAAGGTGCGGCCCGGGGAGGCGTAGCGGTCCTCGTTGATCCCGCTGCTCACGACGTAGCAGTAGCCCGGCTTCCGGTTGCCCCACGCCCCGGGGTGGGCGCCCTGATCGATGACGGACTCAGGGAGGCTGAATCCCTCGTCCCGCGGATCGCAGCCGAGCGCGATCACGGACGGGAGAGAGGCCCGGGTGCTCGTCGACATCTGGTCATAGGACGGGCGCTGCAGGCTGACGATGAGCGAGACGCCGGCCGAACGCGCTTCCTGCGCAATGCCGGTGAACGCGTCGTCGCCGAGCGCCCGCAGCGTGTTCGCCGCTTCCTCCATCCACGCGACCATGTACGGCAGTCCGGGGCATCCGCACGCGGCGCCATCCGTCCGGCAGGAGTGGTCCGCGCTGATCTGCTGCAGCGCGGCCTCAGGCGCCCACTGCCGGTAGGAGTGCTTGCCGAGCCAGCCGGTGCGCGCGGGGATGACGTGCTGCAGCGCCTCCACCATCGCTTCGGTGCCTGCTCCGCCCTCCACCGCCCAGTCGTATGCGGGGAGCAGCGGCCGGAAGTCCTGGTAGCTCTTGGGGTCGGACAGCCACATGATCACGTCGCGGCGCGACAGGATCTCGGTCTGTAGGTTCAGCGCTGCGTCGCCCTTGCCGGAGCCGGTGCCCCCGGCGATGAGGAAGTGCGACGCGTTGCGGCCGACGTCGGGGTCTCCGGGCAGCCACACCATGAGCGGGGAGCCGTCGTCGTACTGCCCGATGATCAGCGGGTCGGCGATGCTGCCGCCCGGCAGAGACGGACCCTGCCACTCCTGTGCCTCCCCCAGCATGTCGCGCGGGACGATGACCAGTTCCCCGCGGCGCGCGGAGTCGGCGGACGGCTGGTAGCGCACGGCGGACTGCGGCAGGTCCAGGGCCGACGCGATGCGCACCAGGGCGCGGGCTACGTCGTCGTTGGTCTGCTCCCCGCCCTCGAGGGCGAGCGCGGCCGTGACCCGGTTCGGCTCCACATCGGTGCGCCCGATCCGCGCCTTCGCCAACCCCACCTTGGCCAGCAGCCCCTTGTCGGCGGACTCCGGGGCGGGCCCGTCCGACGTGCGGAGCGCCATGCGGACGTTCCAGCTCAGGGCGAGCACCGCACCGCCCATCAGGTAGGCGTCCGGCAGAGCTCCGGCGAACGGTCCGGCGAGCGCTGCTCCGGTCACCCACGCCGACCCGGCAGCCACGGTGATCGCGGAGTGCAGGCGCCGCTGCGCGCTCGTCTCCCGACCCGCCCACCACGTGGCTCCGGTCAGAGCGACAGCGGACAGGGTCAGCCCGACGCCGGCGCCCACGGAGTCCGCCCACATCAGATGTGCGCCCGATCCGGCGATGCCGACCCCGGCGAGACCCAACCACGGCGGGAGGTGCGGCTTGGCCCGGTGCAGGAGGTACGCGCCGACGTTGCCGCCACTCGAGCTGCTCTCGCTTCGGTTCTTCATCTTCCGGTCCATCCTCTCGATCTCGCGTTCCACGTCTCGTCCGTCCTGATCCACCCAGCGGGCGCTCACTGCTGGCCCCACGTCATGCGCGGCTGAGGCGCCCTACGGGTGCGTGCGCGGTGCGCGTTCAGCTCTCCCTCGTACTCCTGCGCGAACGCTGCATAGGTGGCCGCAGCGAGCTTCGCCGCGTTGCGCAGCTCGTCGGCGGCGCGCTGCAATTTGCGGGCGACCTTGAAAGCCCTGACCTTCGACCCGCCCATCCGACCCTCGGGATCGGGGACCGTGGCCAGCACCGCCTTGAGGATCTCGGCGCCCATGGCCAC
>Ga0196960_10000451_pt1 | contig 14373 bp, 14 predicted proteins | sample S3v_5metaG_FD_183187 | JGI IMG/M metagenome (GOLD analysis project Ga0196960, IMG submission 183187) | Soil microbial communities from Anza Borrego desert, Southern California, United States - S3+v_5 | ecosystem: Environmental > Terrestrial > Soil > Desert | place: USA: California | collected... | reverse complement strand
GGCAGCGGGACCGGGTCCGCGCCGCCGAGCACGACGTCGATCCCGCCCGTCGTCGCGCCCGGCCGCACACGCACCGGCCGCGCGCCGGCCAGCGCCGTCGCATCGCCGTGGAACTCGGTCGTCCGGCCCGCGGAGACCACGCGGACGCGGTAGGTCCCGGGCGGGGCGTCCGTGCTGGTGTAGCTCCCGTCGAGCGCCGTGAGCGCGGTGCCGCCGTAGACGCTGCCGCTCGCGGAGAGGAGCGTCACCCGCGCGTTGGCCACCGGCTCGCCCAGCGCGCCGGTGACGCGCCCGGCGACCTGGCCCTCGCGCGGCGGCAGGCCGTCGCTGTCGCGGAGCGCCGCGTCGATCTGCACCGCCTGCCCGGCGCCAAGCTCCACGCGCCCGGCGTCCTCCTCGCGCTCGACGCCGGGGAAGAACTCGGTCGTCATGTCGCGCAGGGCGTCCATGTCGAACCGCACGGCGTAGGAGCCGGGGCGCAGCCCGGCGATCTCGTAGCGCCCGTCGTCCTTGAAGGCCGGGCCGGTCGCGCGGAAGTCGAGCAGCTCGTCCGGCTGGTCGGGGATGACGGTGGCCCGCGCGGAGCGGACGGGCTGGCCTGTCTCGTCGGTGATCGTCCCGCGGATCACGGCGCCCGGCGCGAGGACCGCGTCGATGCCGGTCGTGTCGGCGAGCGCTCCGACCGTGACCGGCGGCGCGCTCGCGATCGTGGCGGCGTCGCCGAAGTACTCGGGGACGAGGTTCGCGAACGCGGGCTGGAACGCGACGACGTACGCGCCGGGCTCCAGGCCGCCGAGCGCGTAGGTGCCGTCGGCCTGCGTGTAGACGTCGTGGAGCCGTTCGAAGCTGCCACCGGGGCGCGCCGCCGAGACCCGGACCGAGGAGACCGGCTGGCCCTGCTCGTCCGTGACCCGGCCCCGGATCGTGCGGCCCGTGCGGAGGATCGCGTCGACGCCCGCGGTCGTGGCGCCGTCCTTCGCGTCGATCGTCAGCGACGTCTGCACGTCCTCCGCGCCGCCGAACCACTGCCCGACCAGCGCGCTGCCCAGCGGCGGGCGGAAGCGGACGGTGCTGCGCCCGGGGCGGACGCCGGTGACCTCGTACGTGCCGTCGGCCACCGTGGTCGCGCCCTGCGGGTAGCCGTAGCCGGGCTCGCTCTCCACCAGCACGTTGGCCCCCTTCACCGGCGCGCCGTCGCTCCCGACGACCCGCCCGCGGACCGTCGCGGGCCGCGCCAGCTCCGCGTCGATGCCGGTGGTGGTGGCGCCGGCGGTCACGCGCACGCGGGTCACCCGGTCGCCCACCGGCCGGTCGTCGTAATACTCGCCCAGCCACGCGTCGTCGAGGCCGCCGGTGAACCCCACGATGTACTCGCCGGCGCGCAGGCCGTCGATGCGGTACGTCCCGTCCGCGGCGGTCTCCTGCACGGTGGGGAGCTGATCGCCGTTCTCCTCGCCCGAGAAGCTCTCCCAGTCGAGGTTGATCGAGACGCCCTCCATCGGCCGCCCGGCGGCGTCGGTGACGCGCCCCGCGATCGCGCCGCCGAGCGCGAGGGTGGAGTCGATCCCGCCCGTCGTCTCGCCCGCGCGGACCTCGATCCGCTGCGCCTTGCGGCGCGACCCGGTCTGCGGGTAGTAGGTGAGCACCTGCCCGTCGGAGGGCGCGAACTGGACGACGTACCGCCCGGGGCGGAGCTTCGGGACGCTCCAGAGCCCGTCGGCGCCCGTGAAGCTGTAGCCGTGGCACCCGGCCTCCGCGCAGAACGGGTCGGAGGCCAGGCGCACCGCGACGTGCGCGACGCCGTTGCCCTGCTCGTCGACCACGCGGCCCCCCGCGGCGCCGTACCCGGGCTCGGGCGCGGCCTGCGCAGCCGCCGCCGTCCCCAGGCCCAGCGCGCACGCGAGGGCCACCACCACGATCGTCACCCTCCGGCCTGCGCGCACCCCGGCTCCTGTCCTTGGATCGTTCGAACGGCGTCCGCGCCGCTCGCGCGACCTTCGCCGAGCCGCATCGTTCCCGGAGCATGCGTGTCCCAACCCTCCTCGCCGTGGCGCTCGCGTCGGCGGCCGCCGCGCCCGCCTCGGCCGCGCCGCGCCCGCGCCCAGAGGGGTACGACGTGAGCCAGCGCGCCGGGTGGCGGGTGTGGACCGCGAGGTCGGGAGACGGCACCTACCGGCTGCGGCTGCGCCACGGGACCGGCCGCGCGTGGACGTCCGCGGTGCGGCCCTCCGGCGAGCCGTTCGCGGTCGACCTCGGGACCGACGCCGCCGGGCACACCGAAGTCGTCTACCCGCGCTGCGAGGGCGACGGCCCGTGCCGCCTCGCGGTGCTCGACCCCGTCACGGCGCGGGCGCGGTTCCTCCCGCTCGCGCCGGTGGCGAGCGACCGCGCGCCGCGCGTCAGCATCCACGCGGGCGTGGTGACGTACGCGGTGCGCCGCGCGCCGTGGTCGACCGTCGTGCGCGTGCCCGCCGACGGGTCGCGGGCCCCCGCGATCCTGCTCGAGCGCCGCGGCGTCATCACCGATCTCGACACCGGCCCGCACGGCCTGGCGTACGTCGTCTCCGAGCCGCGGCCGGGCGTCGCGCACGAGACGACGACGGTGCACTGGCGGCCGTCGCCGCACCGCCGTGCGCGCCGCGTCACCGCCTTCGGCTGGGGGGAGGAGGGCGGGGCGGGCGTCGTGTCCGTCGCGTTCTCCGGCCGGCGCCTCGTGTGGGGCGTCGCGGGCTCGGCGCCCGACCTCATCGGGTTCGGGAGGATCGGCTGGCGGGACCTGCGGACGGGCCGGCATGGCGACCGGCCGGTCCCCGGCGGCTGGCTCTTCTCCGCGGCGCCGGACGAGGCCCGCCCGGACGCCGCGGCGCTCCTCGCGATCGACCCCGCGCCCGTGGACAACGGCGACTCGGGCGACGACGACCGCCAGCTCCTCACGCCGCTCCGGGCGTGGTGGCGCCGCTAGCGGAAGCGGCGGGTGAGGGCGACGAGGTAGGTGGTGGGGTCGGCGGTCGGGTTGACGAAGGCGCAGGGCTGCGGGTCGGGGGCGACCTGGAGGCAGTCGCCGGGGTGGAGGGTGTGGGTGGTGTCGCCCTCGTGGAAGTCGAGGCGGCCCGTGAGGACGAGGATCTGCTGGTGGATGAAGGCGTACGTCTCGGCGGGGACGGCGACGTGCGTGTGGGGCGGGAGCTCGACCTCGACCAGCTCGAGCGGGCGGCCGGCGGGTGGGGAGACGGCGCGGCGGGTGTAGCCGGTGTCCGGGTCGGTCCAGGTGGGCTGGTCGGCGCGGCGGGCGAGGCGGGCGCCGGCGTCCTCGGCGCGGGCGATGAGGTCGGAGAGCGTGAGGCCGAGCGCGGCCGAGAGCTTGGCGAGGAGCGCGGCGGTGGGCTGGGCCTCGGCGCGCTCGACCTTCGAGATCATCGCCCGCGAGACGCCGGAGCGCTCGGCCAGCTCGGCGGTGGACAGCCCGCGCTCGGTACGAGCCCGCTGGACGGTGCCGGCGAGGGCGGTGGTCAGGGCGTCATCATCCACGCGGTAACACCATAGTGGACGCGGCGGCTACTATCCGATCACGCCATGGAGATCCGGGATGCCACCGAAGCCGACGCCGCCGCCTGCGCCGCCGTCTACGCGCCGTACGTGCGCGACACCGCGATCACGTTCGAGGTGCTGCCGGCGCCGACACCGCGGGACTTCGCCGCGCGGATCGCCGACGCTCAGCGACAGCACGCGTGGCTCGTGGCGACCGACGACGACGGCCGCGTCTTCGGCTATGCCTACGGCGGCCCGTACATGGAGCGCGCCGCGTACCGCTGGGCGTGCACGGTGAGCGTCTACCTCGAGCCCGGCCGCCGCCGCACCGGCGCAGGCCGCGCCCTCTACACGCACCTCTTCGAGCGGCTGACAGAGCGCGGCTTCCTCACCGCCATCGCCGGCATGACCGAGCCGAACGCCGCGAGCGAAGGACTCCACCGCGCGATGGGTTTCACGCCGGTCGGCACGTACGCCCGCGTCGGCTTCAAGGACGGCGCCTGGCACGACGTCACGTGGTTCCAGCGCCCGCTCGGCGACGGCCCGCGCGCCGGCGCGGGCCAGCCGCCCGAGCCCCGCTAGGGCAGCAGCACGATCTTGCCGAGCTTCCCGCCGGCTGTGAAGCGCTCGTAGGCCTCCGCCGCCTCGTCGAGGGGGAACGTGGCCGCGATCGGGACGGTCAGCAGGCCGTCCTCGAAGTGGGGGAGGACCTCGGCCTCGACCCGCCGCGCGGTCGCCGCCTTCTCCTCCAGCGGCCGGGCGCGGAGCGTCGAGGCGCGGAGCGTCGCCCGCTTGCCCATCAGCGCCAGCAGGTTGACCTCGGCCTTGAACCCGCCGCCGACGCCGATCACGACGATTCGGCCGCCGGTCTCCAGCGCCTTCAGATCGGAAGCGATGTTGGGCGCCCCGATGAGCTCGAGCACCACGTCGAACGGGCCGTGCTCCTCGAAGCCCTCCGGGTCGATGGCGCGGTCCGCGCCGAGCTCCTCGACGCGCTCGCGCGCGCCCTCCGAGCGGACGGTCGCCGTCACCCGCGCGCCCGCCATCGCCCCGAGCTGGACGCCGGCCGACCCGACGCCGCCCGCCGCGCCGTGCACGAGCAGCCGCTCGCCCGGCCGCAGCCCGCCCTGCGTGAAGATCGCGTCGTGTGCGGTCGTGAACGCCTCCGGCACCCCGCCGGCCTCGGCCCAGTCCAAAGCGGAAGGCACCGGCATCAGCTGCCGCTCGTGCACCGTGCACAGCTCCGCCTGCGCACCTCCGCCGACGATCCCCATCACGCGGTCGCCCTCGGCGAACCGGGAAGCGCCCGGGCCGAGCGCCACGACCTCGCCGGCCAGCTCGAGCCCTGGGATGTCGGCCGGCGAGCCCGCAGGCGCCGGGTAGCCCCCGGCCAGCTGGAGCATGTCGGCGCCGTTGAGCCCGGCGCCACGCACCCGGACGAGCACCTCGCCGGAGCCGGGCTCCGGATCGGGATGCTCCTGTATTTGGAGCTTTCCGTCCACGACGGTTGCGGCACGCATCGCCGACCATCATGCTGCATCGGACATGACGCTGCCGGTCGAGGGCTACCAGCTCACCCAGATCTCCCCGAAGGCCTACGAGCACCCGGCCGACGCCGCCGCCACCGCGGCGCTCGCGTCGATCCCGATGCTCGACCAGGTCGTCCGCAAGCTGATCGAGCTGGGGTACGAACGTGCTCTCCGGCAGGCCTACCTGGGCGCCTCGGTGCGCATCGGGCCGGACCAGCTGCCGGACCTGTACCGGCTCTACGAGCAGGTCCTCGTCACGCTCGACATGCCGGATGAGTACCCGCTCTACATCACGAACCAGCCGGTCACGAACGCGATGGCGATCGGCGCGGGCCGCCCGATCATCGTCCTCAACTCGGGCCTCGTGAACCTCGGCGATGACGAGACGCTGAAGGTCGTCCTCGCGCACGAGTGCGGGCACATCCTGTCCGACCACGTCCTGTACCGGACGGCGCTCTTCATCCTCCTCCAGCTCACGACCGCCCGGCTGCCGCTGCTGGCCGGCCTGCCGCTCATGGCGATCCGCATGGCGCTGCTCGAGTGGGCGCGCGCGGGCGAGCTGACGTGCGACCGCGCCGCGGCGCTCGTCGTCCGCGACCCGCTCCCGGTCTGCCGCACGCTGATGCGCCTCGCCGGCGGCGCCGCGACCGACCAGCTCGACCTCGACGCGTGGCTGCGCCAGGCCACCGACTACGACGAGGGCGGGAGCGGGATCGAGAAGCTCACGCGTCTGTGGCAGGACCTCGGGCTCACGCACGGCATGCCGGTCCGTCGCGCCCGCGAGGTCATGGCCTGGGTGCGGACGGGCGACTTCAACCGGATCATCGACGGGGAGTACGTCCGTCGCGGCGACCCGGTCGACACCCGCAAGCACGTCGACGAGGCCACGCAGTTCTACGCCGACCGCTTCTCCAAGACGGTCAAGGACGCCGGCGACGCGGTCGCGAGCGCCGGCCAGCAGCTCTCGGACTGGCTGCGGCGGGACCCGCCGGCCGGCGACAGCGCCGGGTAGCCTCCGAGAGGTGTCCGCGCCCGATCTCGAGGCGGAGAAGCTCCGCGCCTCCGTCGCCGCCGCCGAGCTGGTCCAGGACGGCATGACCGTCGGGCTCGGCACCGGCTCCACCGTCGCCCACTTCCTCCGCGCGCTCGCCGAGCGGCACCTGAAGGACCTGCGCTGCGTCTCGACGTCGGTCGCGACCGAGCAGCTCGGCGCCGAGCTCGGCCTGCCCGTCGAGCCGTTCGAGCAGCTCTCCCGCCTCGACATCGCGGTCGACGGCACCGATCAGGTCGACCCGGACGGCTGGCTGATCAAGGGCGGCGGCGGCGCGCACACGCGCGAGAAGATCGTCGCGGCCGCGGCCGACCGGTTCATCGTCATCGCCGACTCCTCCAAGGTCGTCGACAAGCTCACCGTGCCCGTCCCGCTCGAGCTGCTGCGCTTCGGCCTGCCGGGGACGCTCACGCGCCTGACGCCGATCCACATCCGCGAGAACGCGCCGTTCTCCCCCGACAACGGCGTGATCGCGGACTACGCCGGCGAGATCGGCGACCCGGCGGCGCTGTCGGCGCGGCTGGCGGACACGCCCGGCGTGATCGACCACGGCCTCTTCCCGCCGGCGCTGGTGAGCGACGTGCTGATCGCCCGGGGCGACGACGTGGAGCATCGGACGGTGGCATGAGCCTGCTGCGGCACCTCGACCACGTCGAGGTGCCGGAGGTCGTGCGGGAGCTGGAGGCGGCCGGGAACCTCGGCGCCATCGTCTGCGACGCCAGCCGGATCTTCGAGGCCAACGACGCGTTCCTGCGGATGGTCGGGTTCTCGCGCGCGGAGCTGGAGGCCGGCGAGCTGTCGTGGCTGCGGATGACGACGCCGGGCTGGATGGCGGCCGACGCCCGCGCCATCGGCCAGCTCCGCGCGACCGGCCGCGCGGACGTGTACGAGAAGGAGTTCGCGCGCGCGGACGGTTCCATCCTGCGCGTGCGGCTGGCCGACGTGCTGCTGCAGGTCGAGCCGCTGCGCATCTTCGCGCTGATCGCCGACGCCGACGATCCGGCAGCAGCGCAGGCGGCGGACGCGCTCGACGCCGCCACCCGTCCGGCCGGGGACTAGCCCTCCGGGTCGAGCTCCTCGTCCAGCGGCGGCGTCTCCGCCGCGTGGATCGAGCAGAGCGGCGGCGAGCCGCTCTCGAGCACCGCCTGCTGCTCGGACGGGATCAGCTGGGCGCCGCAGACCTCGCACCGCTCGGGGACGGCCGGGTCGATCGTCTTCTCCTCGAGGGCCATGGGCGCGAGGCTACCCCTCGGCGCGCACCAGATGCGCGACCCGCTTCGCCGCGGGGAGGAGCAGCGCGAGCGCGAGGAACGGGAGCGCGGGGACGGCGCGGTCGAAGGCGACGGAGAGCGCCGCGGCGGCCGCGAGCCCAGCCGCCATCAGCGGGATCGTGAGCCGCGGGCGCAGCGAGAACCGCACCGCCCACGCGGCGTAGAGCGCGAGGAAGACGGCGTCGAGGAGGCCGATCCGCGCCACGTCCATCCCTCCGCCCCACGCGGGCAGGGCGAGCGTCAGCACGGACGGGTCGTCGCCGGGCACCACGACCGGGTCCGCGCCGGCGCCCAAAGCGCTCGCCAGGTCGATCCCGCCGACCAGCAGCGGCACCGCCACGACCGCGGCGGGAACGGGGAACGCGATCGCGAACAGCAGCCCCGCGGTGGCGCCGAGCAGCGCCTCCACCGGCGTCGCGGCGGCGCCGACGTCCGACGCGTTGAGCGCGACCGCCAGGAACGCCGCGCCCCCGCCGAAGACGAGCAGCGCGACCGCGTCCTCCCGCCCGATCAGCGGCGCCAGCACGCAGACCGCGACGGCCAGCGCGCCCACCACGGCAGCGAGCGCGTCCGGCGCCCCGCCGGGCAGCGACGGCGCGAGGAGGAAGTACGCGACCGCCGCGGCCGCACCCGCGCCTAGTAGGGCGGCAAGTCGGCGAACCACGCGCCGAGGACCCGGAAGGCCGACCAGAACTCGCGCTTGGCGGCCTCCTCGTCCAGCGCGCCGTCGATGTTCGGCACGTGGAGCACGTCGATCGACGGCGTGAAGGGCTGCACCTCGCCGAGCCGGTCGTGGTCGAGCGAGCGGGCGAGCGGCACCTGAAGGCCGTCGAGGGTGCGCAGCGCGTCGTCGCCCATCGTCACGATGACCTTGGGCTGCACGATCGCGATCTCCTCCACCACCCGGGCGATGCACTCGGGGTCGGCGAGGACCGGATCGTCGACCGGGCACTTGCAGCACAGCGTCCCGTAGACGGCGAGCGGGTCGATCTGGAGCCGCCGCAGCGCCTTCATCAGCGCGGTGCCGGAGCGGCCGTAGAACGCGACGCCCTCCTCCACCTCGCTCGTCGTCGGGGCGTGCTTGAGCAGCATCACGTCCGCCTGCGGGTGACCGGAGCCGAGGACCGGCATCAGGTTCCCGCGCGGGCACAGCTCGCATCCCTGGAGCTCGCGGGTCAGGGAGTTGAGCTCGCGGATGGCGCGCTCCAGGTACTTCTCGCGGATCTCGTCGTCGGTTGCCGGCATGGGCAACGTGGATTTCGGCTCGGGGCGGGGCTCTCCCTGCCCCTGCATCAGCCCTTGCGCGAGGCGCGCTCGATGCGGCGCCGCCGGACGGCCTTCCGCGCGCTCGGCGGCGTGGCCTTCGTCTCGAGGAACTTCAGCGCCTGGACGTACAGCAGCGACGACGGCTTCGTGACGATCTCCGCGTCCCGCAGGCCCTCCAGGAACTCCTCCGGCCCGTCGAAGTCCGGCATCCGCACGCGCACCGAGCCCAGGCCCTGCGCCACGTGCGCGTCCGATCCGGCGCCCGCGAGGATCCGGTACTTGGCGGCGAACCGCTCGGCTTCCTCGTTGAACGAGCCGATCGCGACGCGCGGGTTGTAGATCTCGATCGCGTCGATGTCGTCGAGGATCGCCAGCAGGTGCTCGTAGTCGGGGACCGAGTGCATCCGGTCGAACGGGTGCGGCACGTAGACCACGCCGCCCTGCCGCTTGATCTCCGCCACCGTCTCCTGGAGCGTCAGCCCGCGCGGGATCTTCTCCTTCAGGAAGAGGCCGATCACCTCGCCCTGCGACGCGGTCTTCACCTCCTCGCCGACGATCACCTTGATCCCGTACTCGGCGGCCTTCGCCTGCGCCTCCAAGGCGCCGGAGATCTCGTTGTGCTCGGTCACCGCGATCGCGCCCAGGCCCTGCGCGCGCGCGGTGTCGAGCAGCACCTCGACCGGCGTCGCGCAGTCCCACGAGTGGTCGGTGTGCATGTGCAGGTCGACGTCGATCCGCTTGCGCCGGCGCAGCCGCTCCGCGATGACCGGGTTGCCCTCGGTCGGGTGGCGCTTGGCGACGAGCGTGCCGTAGATCCGCTCGTAGTCGTCGGTGAGCCGGTCCCACGTCAGCTCGGCGCGCAGGGGCGCCGCGGCGCCGCTCAGCCGCGCGCGCAGGTCCGCGTCGGCGATCGCCTGGGTGAGCCGGGCGGCGAGCGTCTCGGGCTCCCCGCCGGCGAAGAGGAGCCCGCGCTCGCCCTCGGCCAGCAGCTCCTCGTAGATCGCCAGGGACGAGGCCACCGGCACCGCGCCGGCCGCCAGCGCGCGCAGGACGACGCCGGGCGCGGGGACCGGGCCCTCCGAGGCGGCGACGACGAGGTCGGCGGTGGCGACCGGGTCGTGGTCGGCCGACGGCTCGACGAAGCGGACGCGCTCGCGCAGCGCGGCGCGCAGCGGCGTGGAGGAGGACTGGCCGCGCGCGCTGACGACGGTCGCCTCCCAGGCCGGCTCGAGCGGCAGCCGGCGCAGGGCGCGGAGGAAGAGCCGCAGCGCGCCGCGCTCCTCCTCGTCGACGAAGACGATGCGGACGGGCGCGCCCTGGCCGCCGGTCCCCGCGAAGCCCTCCAGCGGGTCGGCGCCGGGGAGGACGACGTCGTACTCGCCGCGGAAGTGGCGGCCCACGAGGTCGGCCGTCGCCTGGTAGCTGGCGACGCGCGCGTCGAGCCGCCCCAGCACGAGGTCGACGAGCCTGCGGGCGAGCTGGGTGGAGACGAGCCGGTCGGCGGGCGCGTGGAAGGTGCCGACGTTGAGCGCGCGCGAGTGGCGCAGCGCGGCGGACGCGACCGACGGCGCGAACGGCTCGTGCACGTGGACGAGATCGAAGCCGCCGTGCGTGAGCAGCTCCTCGACCGTCCGCGCGACGTCGACCGGCAGCCCGGGCGCGCGGCGTCGCGTCGCGCCCGGCAGCTCCGGCAGCACCTCGCCCACGGCGAGGACCTCGCGGTCGAACGGGTCCCGTCCGGCCCGCAGGTGCGCGCGCGAGGCGCGGACGAGATCCTGGTCGCGCGACGGCGCGACGGTGACGACCCGGTGCCCACGCTCGCGCAGGCGGCCTCCCAGCCGGTCGACGAGGAGGTTCACCTCGCCGCTGGCCTCCCACGCGTACGGCGTGACCTGCGCGATGCGAAGCGGCTCGCTCATGGCTCCGAGATTAGCCCTGCCGCCGAACGACGAAGGGCCCGCTGGTCGGCGGGCCCTCCGGTGAAGCGGTGCGGCGGACGGCGCGAGCGCTAGTGCGCGACCGCGGAGCCCTCCTCGGCGACCTGCTCGGCCGCCTTCTTCGCGCGCGCGGCCGCGTCGGCGGAGCGGGCGTTGTCGGCGATGAACGTCTCGGTGGCCTCGCGGGCGAGGTGGTCCGGACGCTGCGTGTACGGCGACTTCATGAGGTACGACGACGGGCCGTCGAGCTGGCCCGAGACGCCGTTGTTCAGCGCGAGCTTGCAGCAGCGGACCGCGTCGATGACGATGCCGGCCGAGTTCGGGGAGTCCCAGACCTCGAGCTTCATCTCGACGTTGAGCGGCACGTCGCCGAAGGCCTGGCCCTCGACGCGGATGTGCGCCCACTTGCGGTCGGTCAGCCACGGGATGTAGTCCGACGGGCCGATGTAGACGTCGTCGGCCGGCAGCTCGTGGCCCATGATCGAGGTCACGGCCTGCGTCTTGGAGATCTTCTTGGACTCCAGGCGCTCGCGCTCGAGCATGTTGTAGAAGTCCATGTTGCCGCCGACGTTCAGCTGCGACGTGCGGAGCATCTTGACGCCGCGCTCGTGGAAGAGGCGCGCCAGGGTGCGGTGCACGATCGTCGCGCCGACCTGCGACTTGATGTCGTCGCCGACGATCGGAAGGCCGGCCTTCTTGAACCGCTCGTTCCAGTAGTTCTCGGAGGCGATGAAGGACGGGATGCAGTTCACGAAGCCGACGCCGGCCTCGAGGATCTGCTCGACGTACCACTTGGTCGCCTGCTCGGAGCCGACCGGCAGGTACGAGACGACCACGTCGGTCTTGGTCTCCTTGAGGATCCCGACGATGTCGTCGGTCTCGCCCGGAGCCTTCGTGATCTTCTGCTTGAGGTACTTGCCGAGGCCGTCGTGCGTCATGCCGCGGTAGACCTTCGCGCCGAGCTTGGTCGGCACGTCGGCGAACTTGATCGTGTCGTTCTGACCCGACCAGATCGCCTCGCCGAGGTCCTTGCCGACCTTGTCCGCGTCGATGTCGAAGGCGGCCGTGAACTCGATGTCGCTCACGTGGTAGCCGCCGAGATCGACGTGCATGAGGCCCGGAACGGGCTCGGTCGTCGAGGCGTTGTTGTAGAAGTGCACGCCCTGGACGAACGCGTTGGCGCAGTTGCCCACGCCGATGATGGCGACGCGGACCTTCTCCTGCTGCCGGCCGGCGCCGTTGCCGTTGGCGGCGCCGTTGGTCGCGCCGTTGGTGGTGCTCAAGGTTCTAGTTCCTCCTGAAGTGACGTACGGACAGACCCCGCGCCGGCGCGTTGGTTACGCGTCGCGGAGCTGGGAGCGGACGTAGAAGATCCGCTGGAAGACCGTGACCACGCTCAGCGCGGCCAGGACGTAGACCGCGGGCTCGAGGAGCTCGAAGTCGCCGAGGCCCATGCCCTTGGCGAAGAGCAGGCCCACGGACAGGATGACGACGCGGATCGCGCGCGGTGCGATGCCCACGTCACCCTTGATGCCGAGCGCCTCGGCGCGCGCGCGGGTGTAGGACACCATCACGGAGCTGAGGACGGCGAGCAGCGTCAGCGCGACGCCGATGTCCTTGCCCTCCACCGAGAACTGGTAGGCGACCGCCGTGAGCACGATGCCCTCGGACGCGCGGTCCAGCGTGGAGTCGAGGAACGCGCCGAACGGCGTGCCCTTGCCCGACATGCGCGAGTAGCGCCCGTCGAGCGTGTCCATGATCGAGCCGACGATGAAGGCGATGCCGCCGAGGAAGTAGAAGTCGGCGAAGACGAGGACCGCGGCGAGGATGTTCAGCGCGAGGCCGGTCAGCGAGATCGCGTTCGGCGTCAGGCGCGACTCGATGAGCCGGGTGCGCGCCAGCTCTCGTCGGGTGGCAGATGTGCTCATGAGAGGACGGGCCGGGGACCGAACTGCCACGCGGCCGGGCGGACGCGGCCGAGCTCGCGCGCTGCCAGCGCGGCGAGGCCCGCGACGCAGGCGCCGAGGATGGCGTCCGTGAAGAAGTGGTTCCCGGTGGCGACGATCACGAAGACCACCAGGAGGGGGTAGATCCGCCACGCCGCCTTGAGCAGCGGGTGCTCGACCAGCCGCGCGAGCGACCAGCCGATCATCAGCGAGAAGCCGACGTGCATCGACGGGATCGCCGCGTACGGGTTGAAGAGCGTGTCGACCTTCGTGTCGCCGGACTCGACGCCGAACATGGTCGAGACGGAGTCCTGGAAGCCCCACTCGGGGAAGAAGCGCGGCGGGGCGGTCGGGAACGTGATGTAACCGAGGATCGCGATCCCCATCCCGACGATCATCATGTTCCGCACGAAGTAGAAGCTGTCGTTGCGGAAGAGGTAGATGAAGACGAGCGCGCCGAGCGTGATCGACGTCTGCGCGTTGACGTACAGCCACGACGACGCGTCGATCAGGAAGCCCGAGCTGGTGGCCCAGGCCTGGATCGTCGGCTCGACGAAGATGTTGAGCGTCTGCTCGAGCGAGATGACGCCGCGGGCGTTGTCGAACGCGTTCTGCGCGGCGCCGGGGTTGTCCGCCACGCCGCGGGCCAGGCTGTACGCGTAGTACGTGAGGTAGAACAGCGTGATCTGCCGGGCCAGGTCGAGCGGTCCGTGCGGGAGGTACCGGCGGAGGGCGTCGACGAGGGGTTGCAGGCGCGGCATCGGCGCCGCGATTCTACCGTTCGGCGCGTCGGCGCCAGGTGCATCCGCACACATCCTCAACGACAGCGGGCGCCTTCCGCCCGGATGCGGCGGGGGCTGAAGCGGGTGGTCACGCGGACGGGCGCGGGGCCGTCGACGGTGACCGAGGTCCAGTCATGCGGCGCTCTTTCGACACAGCCGCGTCCGCTCGTGACGGCCCAGTACGGGCTCCAGCGGACGCGGACGGTGCCGCTCCTCGAGACCGTGAAGCTGTCGGGATCCAACCGGTCGGCGCCGAGCGGCTGGGGTCGCTCGACCGCGAAGACCGTCCACCCGCGCACGCGCGCGACGCGCCGGAGGCCCGCGGCTGCCGCTGCCCTGCCGGCGCCGGTGCGCAGGAGCGCCGCCTCGTCCTCGCTCGCGGCGTCGAGGGGGACGCCGTGCGGGAGCGCGACGTACGTCACGGCGTTCTCGCGCAGCCAGCGCCCGTACGCGCGCGGGTCGAGCTCATCCGCGTAGAAGAGCGCCGCGCGGTCGCGGTCGACCTGCCGCTCCCACCCGCGCGCGATCGCGACGTGGCGGGCGAGGTGGTCGGCCTCCCCGTGGTTCTGGAGGAGCGGGACCTCGATCCGGACCCGGCGGGCCTCGCCCCTGCGTTCGAGCCAGTCGACGAGCGGCCGGTGGAAGCTCGCTTCCGTCGCGGGGTCGTCGTGGGCGCGCAGCACGTCGCGCGCGGGCGCCTGGAGGACGAAGTAGGCGAGCGGGAGGGCAATCAGCGCGACGGCGGCGCGCGACCGCGGCCACAGCAGCAGCACGAGCACCGGCGCGGCGACGAGGACGCCGAGCCGGGCCGCGTTCCCCCCGATCGGCGACGGGACCAGGAAGACAACGAGGCAGATCAGCCCGTAGAGCCCGGCGCCGACCCGCAGCGGCCCGGGCGGCGCGAGCCACACGACGGCGAGCGTCAGCGCGTACAGCGGGAGGAACGACGAGGCGGCGAACGGGAACGTCCCGCCCTCGGGGAACGCGACGACGAGCGCCAGCGTGGTCACCGCGGCGCCGGCGCCGAGCGCGAACCCGGCTCGGGCCCGGCCGTCGCTCGCGC
>Ga0196960_10000450_pt1 | contig 14380 bp, 8 predicted proteins | sample S3v_5metaG_FD_183187 | JGI IMG/M metagenome (GOLD analysis project Ga0196960, IMG submission 183187) | Soil microbial communities from Anza Borrego desert, Southern California, United States - S3+v_5 | ecosystem: Environmental > Terrestrial > Soil > Desert | place: USA: California | collected... | reverse complement strand
GGGGCCGCCTGCGGGGCGGGTGTGGCCTGCGGGGTCGCCGGCACCGGGGTGGTGCCGCCCGTCAGGTACTTGCCGCACGTCGGCCAGGCGCCGATGCCCTGACCGACCAGGACCTTCTCGGCGATCGCGATCTGCTCGGCCGGCGTGGCCAGGTCCGCCCGGGGCGCGTACTCGCCCCCGCCGTACCCGAGCCACGTGGCCGAGGCGAACTGGAGCCCGCCGTAGTACCCGTTGCCGGTGTTGATGGCCCAGTTGCCGCCGGACTCGCACTCGGCGACCCCGGACCAGTCGTGCGTCGCCGCCGATGCCGGGGCGGCCAGGACGCCGACGCCGATCGCGGCGGCGCCCAGGGTGATGGCGCCGCCGCGGATCAGGCTGCGGGCGCGCGTCATCGAGGTGTGCTCTGACATGGGTGATCCTCCGATCACCGCCTGCGAGGTGAGCTGTCGGGTTCGGGCGATCGTGTGCCCGGCCGCGGACGCCTGGAGGGCGTCGGGCGGCTTCACCCCGAGACGCGCGTACGCGTCGGAAAGTGGGTCCCCCACTCCCGTCCTGGGTGGGTCGACGTCAGGTGACCGGCGGACGGGACTCGGCGGTCCGGCACCTGGTGCCCGACCCATGTGGCCCAGGCACGCGGCAGACGCTAAGCGAGACCCGCAGGTTCCGCTTCGCGAGATCGGAACACTCAGGGGTCTTCGCAGGACGGTGCGCGACAGGCCGGGCCGGGAACGCCTCAGCGTTCCCGGCCCGTCACCTTCTGTTGCTCAGGCGCGGACGAGCAGCGCGACGGGCAGCTGGGGGAGCACCTCGGCCAACGCGGCCCCGTCGGCGGTGGAGACCACCCGGGTGCCGGTCAGCAGGTCCCGCCAGGCGCCCGTGGGCAGCTGCAGTGCGGTGTCGCCCCAGCCGCTGCCGGCCAGGTGCACCGGCCGCCGGGTGGCGACCGTGACCACGCCACCCCGGTCGAAGGCCACGACGCAGTCCGCGGCGCTGCCGGTGGCCTCCAGCGGCGTGTACCCGGCGAAGGCCTCCGGGTGGTCGCGCCGGTGCCGCAGCGTGCGGGAGACCACCAGCAGCTTCGCCGCCCCGGTCTCGTCGACCGGTGGTACCCAGCCATCGTCCAGCCGGGCCAGGAGCGACCGGCGCAGGTCGTAGTCGACCGGACGGCGGTTGTCCGGGTCGACCAGCGAGAAGTCCCACAGCTCGGTGCCCTGGTACACGTCGGGCACCCCGGCGATGGTCAGCTGCAGCAGCTTCTGAGCCAGCGAGTTGCTGTAGCCGAACGGGGAGATCCGGGTGACGAACTGCTCGATCTCCGCGTGCGTCGCCGGGTCGTCGAACGCGGCGTCGACCAGCGCGTGCAGCTGGTCCTCGAACTCCTGCACCGGGTTGGTCCAGGTGGTCGAGGTGCCGGCCTCGCGGGCCGCCTTCTCGACGTAGGCGTGCGCCCGCTCCCGGGACAGCGGCCACGCGCCGACCAGGTTCTGCCAGACCAGGTGGGCCAGCGGCCGGTCGGCCAGCGGGTGCCGGGCGTTCCAGCCGCGGACGAGGTCCGCCCACTCGGCCGGCAGCTCGGCCAGCACGGCCAGCCGGGCCCGCACGTCCTCGCTGCGCTTGGTGTCGTGGGTGGACAGCGTCGTCATCGACTCGGGACGGCGCTCGGCGCGGCGCTGCTGGGCCTCGTGGAACCCGGCGACCGTCGTCCCGAACGTCGCCGGGTCACCGCCCACCTCGTTGAGCGCGACGAACCGCGGCCACCGGTAGTAGGCGCTGTCCTCGACGCCCTTGGCCATGACCGGCCCGGAGGTCTGCTCGAACCGGGTCGCCAGCTCGGTCCCGGCGGCGCCCAGCAGGGGGTGCAGGGCCTCGACGGCGGCGGTGAGGTCGGGTCGGCGCTGCTTGACCGCCGCCACCGTCCCGTCCAGGTGCTCGCGGCCGTCGGGCAGGTAGCTGCGGTAGACCGGGAAGCTCGCGAGCAGCTCGGCCAGCCCCTCGGTCACCTGCTCGGCCGGGACGCCCGGCAGCTCGCCGACGATCCGCTGCAGGCGGGCCACCTCCGAGCCGAGCATGCCGTCGGTGACCTCGCGCTTGCACATCCGCACGAGGGCCGCGTAGTCCACCGGTTCACCGGCCAGCTCGGTGTCCAGCGCCGTGAGCGCCGCCTCGCCGCCCGGGTCGACCAGGACGTCGTCCACCTCGGTGAGGGCGTCGTAGCCCGTCGTCCCGGCGGTCTTCCAGCTGCTGGGCAGCTCCTCGCCGGGTTCCAGGATCTTCTCCACCACGGTCCAGCGGTCGCCGGTGGCCGCCGCGAGGGCGTCCAGGTAGCCCTTCGGGTCGGCCAGGCCGTCCGGGTGGTCGATGCGCAGCGCGTCGACCGAGCCGTTGCCCACCAGCTCGACGACCAGCTCGTGGGTCGCCCGGAAGACCTCGGGGTCCTCCACGCGCAGGCCGGCGAGGGTGTTGATCGCGAAGAACCGCCGGTAGTTGAGCTGGTCGTCGGCGCGCCGCCAGTCGACGAGCTCGTAGTGCTGGCGGTCGTGCACCTCCTGCGGCGTGCCGCTGTCCGTGCCCGGGGCGAGCGGGAAGCGGTTGTCGTAGTAGCGCAGCTCGCCGTCGACGACCTCGAGCTTGCTCACGTCGTCGGCGCTGCCGAGCACCGGGATGCGCACCCGACCGCCGCCGAACTCCCAGTCGACGTCGAAGGCGTCGGCGTGCGCGCTGTCCCGGCCGTGCTGCAGCAGGTCCCACCACCAGGTGGACTCGGCCGGGTCGCTGACGCCCATGTGGTTGGGCACCAGGTCCAGCACCAGCCCGAGGCCGCGCTCGTGCAGCGCGGCGACGAACCGGTCGAAGCCGGCCCGGCCGCCGCGCGGCTCGTCGATGTGCGCGTGGTCGACCGTGTCGTAGCCGTGCGTACTGCCCGCCGCGGAGCGGAGCAGCGGCGAGGAGTACGCGTGGGTCACGCCCAGGTCGGCCAGGTAGCCGGCCACCGCCGCGGCGTCGTCCAGGGTGAAGTCGGCGGTCACCTGCAGCCGGTAGGTGCCGGCCGGCACCTCCCGGCGTCCGGCGTCGGTCACGAGGAGGCCTGCAGGACGACGGTGGCGCGGGCGGCGACGGTCAGGACGTCGCCGGCCTTGACGACGACGGGCTCGACCTCCTCGAGCTCGGCGGTGTCGACCACGACGGTCCAGCCCTCGGCGTAGTCGCTGGTCGGCATGGTGAAGTCGATCGGCTCGTGGTGGGCGTTGAAGGCCAGGTAGAAGCAGTCGTCGACGATGTCCTCGCCGCGCTCGTTGGTCTCGCGGATGCCGTGGCCGTTGAGGTACATGGCCATCGACTTGGCGTAGCCGGCGTCCCAGTCCTCGTCGCTCATCAGGTCACCGGCCGGGGTGAGCCAGGCGATGTCCTGCACCGGGTCGCCCTCCTCGCGGCGCACCGGGCGGCCGTGGAAGAACCGGCGGCGACGGAACGTCGGGTGGTCGGTGCGCAGCTTGGTGACCAGCTTGGTGAACTCGAGCAGGCCCTCGTCGACGTTCTCCCAGTCGATCCAGGTGAGCTCGGAGTCCTGGCAGTAGCCGTTGTTGTTGCCGCCCTGGCTGCGGCCCAGCTCGTCGCCGTGCAGCAGCATCGGCACGCCCTGGGACAGCATCAGCGTGGCGATGAAGTTGCGCCGCTGCCGGGCGCGCAGCTCCAGCACCTCGACGTCGTCGGTCTTCCCCTCGACGCCGCAGTTCCAGCTGCGGTTGTGGCTCTCGCCGTCGTTGTTGTCCTCGCCGTTGGCCTCGTTGTGCTTCTCGTTGTAGGAGACGAGGTCGTCGAGGGTGAAGCCGTCGTGCGCGGTGACGAAGTTGATGCTGGCCACCGGGCGACGTCCGGAGTGCTGGTACAGGTCGGCGGACCCGGTGATCCGGCTGGCGAACTCGCCGATGGTGGCGTCCTCGCCGCGCCAGAAGTCGCGGACGGTGTCCCGGTACTTGCCGTTCCACTCGGTCCACAGCGCCGGGAAGTTGCCGACCTGGTAGCCGCCGTCGCCGATGTCCCACGGCTCGGCGATCAGCTTGACCTGGCTGACGATCGGGTCCTGGTGGCACAGGTCGAAGAACGCCGACAGCCGGTCGACCTCGTGGAACTGACGGGCGAGGGACGACGCGAGGTCGAAGCGGAAGCCGTCGACGTGCATCTCGGTGACCCAGTACCGCAGCGAGTCCATGATCAGCTGCAGCGACTGCGGCGTCCGGACGTTGAGGCTGTTGCCCGTCCCGGTGGTGTCCATGTAGTACTGCTTGTCGTCCTCGACCAGCCGGTAGTAGGCCCGGTTGTCGATGCCGCGGAACGACAGCGTCGGGCCCATGTGGTTGCCCTCGGCGGTGTGGTTGTAGACCACGTCGAGGATGACCTCGATGCCGGCCTCGTGCAGGGCGCGGACCATGAACTTGAACTCCTGCACCTGCTGGCCGTCGGTGTCCTGCGCGTACTCGTTGTGCGGCGCGAAGAAGCCGATCGTGTTGTAGCCCCAGTAGTTGCGCAGGCCCTTCTGCTGCAGCGTGTCGTCCTGCACGAACTGGTGCACCGGCATGAGCTCGATCGCGGTGACGCCCAGCTCCTGCAGGTGCTCGATGATCGCCGGGTGGGCGACGCCGCCGTAGGTGCCGCGCAGCGCCTCGGGCACCCGGGGGTGGGTCATCGTCAGGCCCTTGACGTGGGCCTCGTAGATGACCGTCTTGTTGTAGGGCGTCCGCGGCGGGCGGTCGACGCCCCAGTCGAAGTACGGGTTGACGACGACGGACTTCGGCATGTGCGCCGCGGAGTCGTCGTCGTTCTTCTCACCGCTGGCGAAGCGGTAGCCGAAGACCGACTCGTCCCAGTCGACCTGGCCGTCGATCGCCTTGGCGTACGGGTCGAGCAGCAGCTTGTTCGGGTTGCAGCGGTGCCCCTGGGCCGGGTCGTGCGGCCCGTACACGCGGAACCCGTACCGCTGACCGGGCTGGATCCCGGGCAGGAAGGCGTGCCAGACGTAGGCGTCCATCTCGGGGAGCCGGATGCGCTCCTCGTTGCCGGCCTCGTCGAACAGGCACAGCTCGATCTTCTCGGCCACCTCGCTGTAGATCGCGAAGTTGGTGCCGGTGCCGTCGTAGGTAGCTCCGAGGGGGTAGGCGGCACCGGGCCACACCTGGGTGGTCATGGGAGAGGTCGTCCTCCTGGGCTGGGCGCCCCGTGCGCTGGGGTGCGCAGGGCGCGGGTCATGGCGGCTGAACCGGGGGGGTTCACCGGGGGATGCCCGCAGCGGGGCGTCCGCACACCTACCGAGAGGCAGCACACATGGGCGGACGGCGCCCGCAGGCGGGCGTCCGCACCGAGTGTGCCGGGTGGGCCGGGACCTCCTCCGGGCCGGCTCCCCGCGGCCGTCGCCGTCGGCGCCCGTTCTGTCGTACCCCCGTCGTACCGTCGTCGGCGTGCGCACCCCCACCGACCTCCGCCCCACCCGCGGGCGGTTCCGTGTCGTCAGCGAGTTCGAGCCCTCCGGTGACCAGCCCACCGCGATCAAGGCCCTCGCCGAGCGGGTCAACGCCGGGGAGACCGACACGGTGCTCCTGGGCGCCACCGGCACCGGCAAGTCGGCCACGACCGCCTGGCTGATCGAGCAGGTGCAGCGGCCGACGCTGGTCATGGCGCCGAACAAGACGCTGGCCGCCCAGCTGGCCAACGAGTTCAAGGAGCTGCTGCCCGACGCGGCGGTGGAGTACTTCGTCTCCTACTACGACTACTACCAGCCCGAGGCCTACGTCCCGCAGACGGACACCTACATCGAGAAGGACTCGTCGGTCAACGAGGAGGTCGAGCGGCTGCGGCACTCGGCGACCAACAGCCTGCTCACCCGCCGCGACGTGATCGTGGTCTCGACGGTCTCCTGCATCTACGGCCTGGGCACGCCCGAGGAGTACGTCGACCGGGCGCTGAAGATCAAGGTGGGGGAGGAGCGCGACCGCGACGACCTGCTGCGCACTCTCGTCACCGAGCAGTACACCCGCAACGACCTGTCGTTCAGCCGCGGCACCTTCCGGGTGCGCGGCGACACGATCGAGGTCTTCCCGGTGTACGAGGAGCTCGCCGTCCGGATCGAGATGTTCGGCGACGAGGTCGAGCGGCTGTACTACCTGCACCCGCTCACCGGCGAGGTGGTCCGCGAGGTCGAGGAGTTGTTCGTCTTCCCCGCCACCCACTACGTCGCCGGCCCCGAGCGGATGGAGCGGGCGATCGGCGGCATCGAGGCCGAGCTCGAGCACCGGCTGGCCGAGCTCGACCGCCAGGGCAAGCTGCTGGAGTCCCAGCGGCTGCGCATGCGCACCACCTACGACATCGAGATGATGCGCCAGGTCGGGTTCTGCTCGGGCATCGAGAACTACTCCCGGCACATCGACGGGCGCGCGCCGGGCACCGCCGGCGCCTGCCTCATCGACTACTTTCCCGACGACTTCCTGCTGGTCATCGACGAGTCGCACGTGACCGTGCCGCAGATCGGCGGCATGTACGAGGGCGACATGAGCCGCAAGCGCACGCTGGTCGAGCACGGCTTCCGGCTGCCCTCGGCGATGGACAACCGCCCGCTGCGCTGGGAGGAGTTCACCGACCGGATCAAGCAGACCGTCTACCTGTCGGCGACGCCGGGCCCCTACGAGCTCGGCCGGGTGCAGGGTGACGTGGTGGAGCAGGTCATCCGGCCCACCGGCCTGATCGACCCCGAGGTCGTGGTCAAGCCGACGAAGGGGCAGATCGACGACCTGGTGCACGAGATCCGGGTGCGCACCGAGAAGGACGAGCGGGTCCTGGTCACCACGCTGACCAAGAAGATGTCCGAGGACCTCACCGACTACCTGCTCGAGCTGGGCATCAAGGTGCGCTACCTGCACTCCGAGGTCGACACGCTGCGGCGGGTCGAGCTGCTGCGTGAGCTGCGCCAGGGCGAGTACGACGTGCTGGTCGGCATCAACCTGCTCCGCGAGGGGCTCGACCTGCCCGAGGTCTCCCTGGTCGCCATCCTCGACGCGGACAAGGAGGGCTTCCTCCGCTCGGGCACCTCCCTCATCCAGACGATCGGCCGCGCCGCGCGCAACGTCTCCGGCCAGGTGCACATGTACGCCGACAAGATCACCCCGTCGATGGCGCACGCACTCGAGGAGACCAACCGCCGCCGCGAGAAGCAGCAGGCCTACAACACCGAGCACGGGATCGACCCGCAGCCGCTGCGCAAGAAGATCGTCGACATCCTCGACGGCATCTACAAGGCTGCGGAGGACGCCGAGGCGTCGACCGAGCTGCTGGGTGGATCGGGCCGGCAGCAGTCCCGGGGCAAGTCGCCGGTGCCGGGCCTGTCGTCGAAGAGCCGGGCCAAGGCCGGCTCGATCGACGTGCAGGGGCTGCCGCGCAACGAGTTGGCCGACATGATCACGAACATGAACGAGCAGATGCTGGCCGCCGCCCGCGAGCTGCAGTTCGAGGTCGCCGCCCGGCTGCGCGACGAGCTGAACGAGCTGAAGCGGGAGCTTCGGCAGCTCGACGCCGCGCACGCCTGAGGACCCCGCTGCCCTCACGCCTCGCAGGCTCGGCGCGGGACCCCGGAGCGGGGCCGTTCCGGTCCGGGAGCCACGGAGGACCCGCGTGGAGCGCGACGAGCTGGTGGCGTACTGCCTGGCCGAGCCCGGCGCGGAGGAGGCACCTCCCGTCGGGTGAGGCCGGCGGCCGGCTGCGGCACCTGGTTCCGCGGTCCGGGAACTCGCCGCCCCGGTCGAGCGTTCACTCCACGACGAACCGGGTTCGCAGAGCGATGACGCCTGCCCGGAGCCGGTTCGACGTGGAGGGGAGTATCCCGCCGCAGCAACGTCGTCAACACGAGGTCCCATGACCTCCGGCGCTGCTGGCCGACAACGACCGTCGGTGGGAGAGACCTCCGGAGCTGACACCTGCCAGCCAACCGGAGGAAACACACGCATGGACGTCCCCACCTGGATCTGGGCGGTCACGATCGCCGGGATCGTCGGGATGCTGGTCTTCGACTTCGTCGGCCACGTCCGCACCCCGCACGCCCCCTCCCTGCGCGAGGCCGCCACCTGGTCCGCCGTCTACGTCGGCATCGCCGTCGTCTTCGGCCTGCTGGTGTGGGTCTTCGCCGGAGGTCAGTACGGCGGGGAGTACTTCGCCGGCTACATCACCGAGAAGAGCCTCTCGGTCGACAACCTCTTCGTCTTCGTGCTCATCATGGCCAGCTTCGGCGTGCCCCGGATCGCCCAGCAGAAGGTCCTGCTGTTCGGCATCACGTTCGCGCTGGTGCTGCGGACGATCTTCATCCTGGTCGGCGCGGCCGCGATCGAGGAGTTCAGCTGGGTCTTCTGGGTCTTCGGCGGCATCTTGATCTGGACCGCGTTCGTCCAGGCCCGCAGCGGCGGCCACAGCGGTGACGAGGACTACCAGGAGAACGCCGTCCTCAAGCTGGTGCGCCGGGTCCTCCCCACCACCGAGGAGCACCACGGCGACCGGATGACGGTGCAGCTGCAGGGCAAGCGCTACATCACCCCGCTGGCCATCGCGCTGATCGCCATCGGCACCGCCGACATCATCTTCGCCGTCGACTCGATCCCGGCGATCTTCGGCCTGACGCAGGAGACCTACCTGGTCTTCGCTGCCAACGCGTTCTCGCTGCTGGGCCTGCGCCAGCTGTTCTTCCTCATCGACGGACTGCTCGACCGGCTGGTCTACCTGGCCTACGGCCTGGCCGTCATCCTGGCCTTCATCGGCGCGAAGCTGGTCATCCACGCCATGCACACCAACGAGCTGTCCTGGCTCAACGGCGGGGAGCACATCACCGTGATCCCCGAGGTGCCCACCTGGCTGTCGCTGGCCGTCATCGTCGTCACGCTGGTGATCACGACCGTCGCGAGCCTCCGGCACGACAAGAAGGTGCGTCAGCGTCGCACCGACCGGGACGCCGGTCGCTCGGGGGACGGCCCGGCGGACGCCGGACGCTCCGGAGGTGCGCCCGCGGACGCCGCTGCGGAGCTCTCCGGCGCCGGGACCACGGTGACCACGTCGTCCTCAGCACGCTCCGACTGACCGCACAGGCGACACCTGGGCCGGGGGCGGCCGACGTCGTCCCCGGCCCGGCCTGCGCACTCGGCGTCGGGCCATTTCGTTGGCCGGTGCACCTCGAGGGCGACCCGTAGAGTCGGCACCCGTGGAGCTCCCCGTCTGGTTCGAGGTCGCGACGTTCGTGGGGCTGTCGGTCCTGCTGCTCGCGGATCTGGCCCTCGTCGTCCGCCGTCCGCACGAGCCCTCCGTCAAGGAGGCGAGCATCTGGGTCACCTTCTACGTGGCCCTGGCGCTGCTGTTCGGGGTGGTCGTCCTCGCGGTGACCAACGGGCAGTTCGCGACGGAGTTCTACGCGGGCTGGCTGACCGAGTACTCGCTCTCGGTCGACAACCTCTTCGTCTTCGTGATCATCATGGCCCGCTTCCAGGTGCCCCGGAAGCTGCAGCAAGAGGTCCTGATGGTCGGGATCATCATCGCGCTGGTGCTGCGCGGCATCTTCATCCTGCTCGGCGCCGCGGTCATCGAGCGCTTCACCTGGGTCTTCTACATCTTCGGCGCGTTCCTGGTCTACACCGCGATCAACCTGGTGCGGCACCGCGACGAGGACGAGGACTACGAGGAGAACGCGTTCATCCGGCGCATGCGCAAGGTGCTGCCGATGACGCCGGACTTCCACGAGAGCAAGATCCGCGTCACGCAGAACGGCAAGAAGCTCTGGACGCCGATGATCGTGGTGTTCCTGGCGCTGGGCACCACCGACCTGCTCTTCGCGCTGGACAGCATCCCGGCGATCTTCGGCCTCACCAAGGAGCCGTTCATCGTCTTCACCGCCAACATCTTCGCGCTGATGGGCCTGCGCCAGCTGTACTTCCTGCTCGGCGGGCTGCTCAAGCGGCTGGTCTACCTGTCCATCGGACTGGCGGTCATCCTGGCCTTCATCGGCGTCAAGCTGATCATGGAGGCGCTGCACACCAACGAGCTGCCGTTCATCAACGGTGGTGAGCACATCGATGCGGTCCCGGAGATCCCGATCTGGCTGTCGCTGAGCATCATCCTCGGCGTGCTGATCATCGCCACCGTCGCCAGCCTGCTGAAGACCCGCGGCGAGGAGGCCGAGGAGGGCCCGGCCACGGTCGCCGGAGAGGCCCCGGTGGACACCGACGCCACCGGCCGCACGGTGCCCGACCCCTCCGCCACCGCCGACGGCCGGCCGGGGGCCGGGGAGTCGGGCCACCCCGACGCGGTGGGCGAGCAGCGCCGGCACTGACCGGGGACTGCTCGCTCGCCGAACAGGCACCCCGTCGGGCCGCAGACTGTCGAAGGGGCTGCGCGGCTGCGCAGCCCCTTCGCATGCACGAACGGGGAACGATCCAGATGAGCGGCCTGTACGGCAGCAGCACCACCCAGAACGTCCCACGGGTCGCGGTGACGGAGTTGATCGGCACCTACGTCCTGGTCCTCGCCGGTACCGCGGTCGCCGTGTCCGCGGTCCTGGACCGGCCGGTCGCCGGCGGCAGCGCCGACTCCCTCGCCGTGGCCCTGGCCTTCGGGCTGGCCCTCGTCGCGCTGGTCAACGCGCTCGGCCACGTCTCCGGCTGCCACCTCAACCCGGCGGTGACCCTCGGCCTGGCCGCCACCGGGAAGTTCCCGTGGCGGTACGTCCCGGCCTACCTGGCCGCGCAGGTCGTGGGTGCCGTGCTGGCCAGCGCCACCGTGTGGGCCACCTACGGCGACGCGGCCCGGGACGACGCATCGCTGGCCGCCACGCTGCCGCAGCCCGGCGTCAGCTCGGGCGCCGTCTTCCTCATCGAGCTGATCGTGACGTTCTTCCTCGTGCTGACCATCGTCTCGGTCGCCACCGACGACCGGGTGCCCCAGGCGGTGGCCGGCCTCTCGGTCGGGTTCACCCTGGCGGTCTGCGTCCTCGTCGCCGGCCCCCTCTCCGGTGGGGCGGTCAACCCCGCCCGTGCCCTCGGGCCGATGCTCGTCTCGGGTCAGTTCGACGGCGTCTGGGCCTACGTGGCCGGTCCGCTGCTGGGCGGGCTCCTGGCCGCGTTCGCCTACGACCGCTTCCTGTCCCAGGGCACGGAGCCGAGCCAGGCCGAGGACCCCGCGCAGGCCTGACCGCTGCTCAGCGGGGCGGGATGGTCCCGGCCTCGACAGTCGCCCCGCCCGCGGCCACCAGCTCGCCGTCCCGCCAGACCTCGCGCACCCGCGCGGGGAGACCAGTGAGGTCGGCCGGGTCGCCGTCCAGCACCACGAGGTCGGCCCGCTTGCCCCGCTCGATGCTGCCCAGCTCGTCGGCCACCCCGAGCAGCTCCGCTGCGGACAGGGTGGTGGCGTGCCAGACCTGCTCGGTGGTCATCCCGCAGCCGGCCATCAGGCCGAGCTCGGAGAGGTTGTCGCCGTGCGGGCCGACACCGCTGTCGGTGCCCATCGCCACCTTGACCCCCGCCTCGACCGCCCGGGCCACCGAGGCGTCGTGCACCGCCTGCACCGAGCGGGCCTTCTCGATCACGGCCTCCGGGAGCGACGCCCCGGCCGCGACCGCGGTCAGCACGGCGCGGGGCGCGGCCAGGGTGGGCACCAGCCACGTGCCGCGCTCGAGCATCAGGTCGATCGCCTCGTCGTCGAGGTAGATGCCGTGCTCGATGGAGCGGATGCCGGCCCGCACCGCGGCCTTGATCCCCTCCGCGCCCTGCGCGTGCGCCATGACCGCGACGTGCGCCGCGTTCGCCTCCTCGACCAGCACGTCGAGCTCGGCAGGGCGGAAGTGCGGGTGCCGCGGGTCGTCCCGGGCCGAGAGGACGCCGCCGCTGGTGGCGACCTTGATGACGTCGGCGCCGGCGCGCAGCAGCTCGCGCACGGTGCGGCGCATCTCGTCCGGGCCGTCGACCGTCGTGTCCGGCTTGCCCGGGTGGGACGGCATCAGCGGCAGGTCGGCGCCGCAGACGTGCCAGCCGTCGCCGTGCCCGCCGGTCTGGGACAGCATGCTGATCGCGATCTGCATCCGCGGGCCGGCGATCAGCCCGGTGCGCACCGCCTCGGCCACGCCGAGGTCCGCGCCGCCGGCGTCCCGCACGGACGTGATGCCCTGGGCGAGCGTGCGCCGCAGGTTGCGCACCGCCTCGAAGAACCCGTAGCTGAACGGCGTCTGCAGGTGCCGCAGCGTGTCGACGCCGCTCATCATCACGTGCACGTGGCAGTCGAAGAGGCCCGGCAGCACCGTCGCCCCGGTGCAGTCGACGACCTCGTCGCCGTCCAGCCCGGTGCCCACCTCGACCACCCGGCCGTCCTGCACGGCCACGTCGGCGCGCGCCGCCGGGCTCCCCGTGCCGTCGAGTACCTGCCCACCGGAGAACACGCGTCGCGTCATCCGGGCACCCTAGCGCTTCGTTAGCACGCCTCAGGACCCCGTGGCCGGGGAACAGGCTGGGTCGGCTCGTGGTTGGCTGCCGGTCATGGGTTCCTCGACCGACGCCGGTCGCATCGCCGGTCTGGTCGGCGCCCTCTTCGGCCTGGCCGGCATGGGCAGTGCAGCGGTCGCGGTGACGCTGCCGGCCATCGCCGCCGACCTCGACCTGACCACGGGCGGCGTCTCCTGGGTGATCAGCCTCTACGCGCTGATGCTGGCCGTGGCGACGGCTGTCTACGGCCGGATCGCCGACCTGACCGGCATCCGGCTGCCTCTCGTCGTCGGCGTGGCGCTGATGACCGCCGGCGCCGTGCTCGGCGGCCTCGCCCCCAGCTACCCGGTGCTGCTGGGTGCCCGCCTGCTGCAGGGGATGGGCGCGGCGGCGGTGCCGGTGCTCGGCATGGCGATCGTCAGCGCGAAGTACCAGGGAGCGGTGCGCACCGCCGCGCTCGGCCGGGTCGCCGGCACCGCGGCGGCGGTCAGCGCCCTCGGGCCGCTGGCCGGTGGTCTCGTCGCCGACGTGGCGGGGTGGCGCGCGGTCGTGGTCCTGCCGGCGCTCGGGCTGCTGCTGGTGCCGGTGCTGTGGCGGTCGGTCCCCACCGAGGGGACCGGGGCCCGGCTGGACGTGCTGGGTGCGGTCCTGGTCGCCGGCACCGCAGCCGGCCTGGTGCTGCTCGTGCAGTCCCCGGCGTCCGGGGTGGTGATCGCTGCGATCGGCGCGGTGCTCCTCGCGCTGGGCATCCCGGCTGTCGCCGCGCAGGTGCGCCGCCGGCCGGAGGGGTTCCTGCCCACGGCCGTCGTCCGGGAGCCGGTGGTGGTGCGCAGCGCGCTGGCTGCCTCCGCCGTCCCGGCCGCCTGGTTCGCGCTGCTGATCGCCGTCCCGGCCGTGCTGGCCGGCGAGGGATGGACGCCGCTGCGCATCGGCCTGGCGCTGGTCCCCAGCGCGCTCACCGGCTTCCTCGCCCCGCGGCTGGCCGGCCCGCTGCTGGCCCGGCTGGGCCCGGCCCGGTCGCTGGTCATCTCCGGGGTCACGGCGACCGTCGCGCTCCTGGCGGCTGCCCTCGGTGCCGCCGCAGGTTCCGCGCCCGGGCTCGTGTCGGCCGTCGTCCTGGTGACCTTCGCCTTCGGCCTCGGCCAGCCGGCACTGATGGCGGCGGTCGGTGGTGCCGTCCCGGCCGAGGTGCGCGGCGTCGCCCTCGGCATCGCCACGCTCGTGTTCCTGGTCGGCGGTGGCGTGGGGTCGGCGGTGGTCGGCGGCGCGGGGGAGGTGCTCGGGCTGGACCGCAGCCTGCTGGTCCTCGCTGTCCTGCCGCTGCTCGGTGCGCTGGGCCTGGTGCGCAGCATCCGCGCGGACCGGCGCGACCCGGGAGCCCTCACCCCTTAGCGGTGCTCACCATCTGCGCGGCGGTCGGGCTGGGCTAGCGTGCGGTGCATGCGGCCGACCGACCTCTCCCTCCTGCGCGTCCCCGGTGTGCCGGCGGTGTCCCCGGACGGGCGGACCGCCGTCGTCGCCGTCACCCGGCTGGACCTGGACGCCGACGAGTACCGCGGCCAGCTGTGGACCGTGCCCACCGACGGCTCGGCACCGGCCCGCCCGCTGACCCACGGCCACCAGGCCTCCGCCCCCGCCTTCTCCCCGGACGGCCGCTGGCTCGCCTTCCTCGCCGCCGAGCCGCAGGGCAAGCCGCAGGTGCACGTGATGCCCGCCGCCGGGGGAGCGCCGCGGACGCTGACCGACCACCACCTCGGCGCCGGCGCCCCGGTCTGGTCGCCGGACTCGCGGCGGCTGGCCTACACCGCCCGGGTGCCCGAGGCGGGCCGCTACGGCACCGACGAGGACGTGTCGGCCGCCGCCGAGGCGGCGCGACTGATCACCACGTTGAA
>Ga0196960_10000449_pt1 | contig 14396 bp, 9 predicted proteins | sample S3v_5metaG_FD_183187 | JGI IMG/M metagenome (GOLD analysis project Ga0196960, IMG submission 183187) | Soil microbial communities from Anza Borrego desert, Southern California, United States - S3+v_5 | ecosystem: Environmental > Terrestrial > Soil > Desert | place: USA: California | collected... | reverse complement strand
GCACGCCCTCCGGCGGGGCGGGCCGCTCACGCCGTCGCTGACCACCGCGCCCCCCGCCGGACGCGCCGCGGCCCTCGTCGCCCGGCGGCCTGTCGTGCCGGCCGCGCGGCCGTGTCCCCTCCCCGCGTGTGCTGCTCCGTCCCACCAGGACCCCCCTGCTCCTCAGAATTCCGCTGTGGCGCGAGGACCCGTCGTCACTTCGCGCGTTCCGCCTTGTCGGTGCCGGCCCTCCGGGCGACTTCCGGCGTCTTCTCCGCACGGTGTCTTTCCGGAGCGGGCCGGTCGCACTTCGTGAGTGCCGGTGTGTGTGCCGAGGACCCGCCGGTCGGCGGTGTCGATGTCGTCCGCCCGCCCACGCCTGTGCGCGTCCACGGTTGCCTGAGTCCTCCGTCGGTGCCGGGCGAGGCGCCTCCCCCCGGCAGGGCGCTCGGTCGTCCGTTCCGGGCGCGCGGTCTGACGGCCGCGAGCACCGGATCGCGTCACACTATCCGGCGGAATCAGCCACAGGGGGCGCGGGTGACACATTCCACGCTCCTCACAACCGGGCATGACGCCCGCACCGTTCGCATGTCCGGTCACGGGCCGGGAATTGGCCTAGGGGCCGCACGGGTCGTCCGCCGCGTTCGATCCCGAATAGGTGGGGGCGGGGGACGGGCTCGCGTCCGTGTCACCGGGCTTCCGGCCGGACGGGTCCTTCCCGGAGCTGTGATCTGCCTGTGGGCCCACGGAGTTGACCGCCTCGGCGGGGGCCACGGCGACCGGCTCGTCCTTGCGCAGCTGTGCGAACAGCCGGTTCGCGTCCGGCTGCACGAGTTCGTCACGGTTCGGGTCGGCGTGGTACGCCTTCCGGGGCACGGTCAGGAACTGCACCTTCTCCGTCGGCACGTTCCGCATCCCGCGCACCAGGTCGTACAGGTCCCGCAGGGAGTCGAGGCCCGGGTCCGTGGTGAGCGACCTGGTCGCCGCGTCCAGCACCGGGTAGAGCCGCGTCGGGTTCAGCAGCACGCCGTTGCTCTGCATCTTGTTGACGAGGGCCCCGAGGAACTTCTGCTGACGGTCCATGCGTTCGGTGTCGCTGCCGTCACCGATCGACTTACGGGCCCGTACGTACCCCAGCGCCTCCTCGCCGTCGAGCTTCTGGCGTCCCGCGGGGAGCTTGAGCCGGGCCGCTGTGTCGTCGACCGGTTCCTTCAGGCACACCTCGACGCCGTCGACGGCGTCGACCATGTCCTTGAAGCCGTTGAAGTCGATGACCATGTGGTGGTCGACGCGAACGCCCGTCATCTTCTCGACCGTCCGGATCGTGCAGGCCGTGCCGCCGATCTCGAAGGCCGAGTTGAACTGGGCGAACTGCTTCCTCGTGACCTTGCCGTCGGTGGTGTGGCAGCTGGGGACCTCGGCCATCAGGTCGCGCGGGATCGACACCGCCGTGGCGCTCCCGCGGTCGGCCGCGAGGTGCAGCAGGATCGTGGTGTCCGAGCGCTGGCTGCCGCCGTCGTCACGTCCGTACGCACTGTTGTCGCCGGAGCGGGTGTCGGAGCCGATGAGCAGGATGTTCCGGGCGCCCCTCGCGACCGGCAGCGGGCGGTCCTTCTCGTACGCCTTGAGCTCGGCGGCGGCGCTCGTGTCGGTCGTGATGTTGCCGTCGAGCTTCTTGTACAGCCACCAGCCGGCACCGGCGGCGAGCAGCACGAGGAAGGAGACCGCGAGCGCGCTCCAGCGGAGCCAGTGCGCGCGGTCCCGGGGCCCGCGCCCGGGCCGCTCGCCCCAGGCCCCGGTGCCGGCCCCACCGCTGCTCCCGTCCGCCCCACCGCTGCTCCCGTCCGCCTCGGCGGTGGCGCCGTCCTGCGGGGAAGCCCCGGACGCGTCCCGCGAACCGTCCGCAGGCCCGCCCCCGGCCGGGTGTTCCGGGCGGTCCGGTTCGGCCGGGGTGCCGGGGCTGTCGCTCACGTCTGCGTCCATCCTTCACGTGCGGCGGCGCGATGGGCCGCCGATCGCAGGAGTAGACGGCTGAACCTCACGCTTGGTTGTGTATTCAGGCGGCGTTCTCAGCCGTGCCTCGTTCCGCCCGATCATGTACCGCCGTCGGTGCTCAGTCCCGGGGGCTCGGCCCGCCCTGGGCCGGACGAGTGGCCTTCGGGGCGCTTGTCATACCGCGGTGCCGGTGATCCGCTCGCTTTCGACGCGCTTGGCCAGCCCGTCCTCGTCCAGCCGGTCCAGGTGACGGCACAGGACGACGGAGCCCCCTGCGGCCAGCGGTGCGAAGATCCCGGCGGACAGCCCTTCCCAGGAGTCGTACGTACGGCCCGTCAGCAGCCTGGACCCCGGGCCGAGTCCCCACTCGGCCGCGTCCTCACGGGCCCGGGCGACCAGCTGGTCCGCCGTCAGGCCGGCACCGCCCACGACCAGCGCGGGGGCCGCCGGATCCACCGGGGCGTACGGGGCGAAGCGGTCGCCCTGGCCCGGAACCTCCACGGCGTAGTCCGCGAACCCTTCGGGAATCTGCGGGAACCGGCCGCCCAGCGGCCGCAGCGCCAGCGCGACCCGCTCGCCACGGCAGGCACGGGCCCGGTCGAGCGAGTCCGGTCCGCTGACGACCAGGTCGGCGGAGGCCGGGTCGCCCTGCACCTCGGCGACGACACCCACCGACGAGCAGGCCAGCAGCCAGACGGCCGACTGCCAGTGGGCGGGGAGCAGCAGAGCGAGCCGGTCGCCGGGCTCGGCGGCCAGGTCGCCCTGGAGCAGATTGGCGGTCTTGGCCACCCAATTGGCGAAGGTGGCCACCGACAGTTCGACGCGCTCTCCGGTTGCGTCGTCGTAGAAAGTGACGAGGGGGCGGGCAGGGTCCGCGGCGAGTGCGGATCGCAGCAGGTCGGCGGGGGTGCGGTCGCTGGCGTTCATCCGCGCAAGGGTACGCGGCGGACGCCGCCCCGGCAGAGCACGAAGGGTGTCTCGTACACCGGTTCGGCAGACGGTGCGTCAACTGGAGGCGGCTGCACTCCAGTAGCCGGGAATGCCGGGCTGTGCCAAGGATTTCCTGTATGCGTGCACTTCTTGCAACTTCCATCGGCGTCGCCTGCGCGACGGCACTCACCCTCCCGCTCGCCGCCCCCGCGCCCGCCGCCCCCGCCCCGGCCGCACAGGCGCCCGCGGCAGCTCCCGCCGAACCCGCGGGTTCGACCCAGTCCCTGCCCCTGCGGCCGCTCACCGACGCGGCCCCGAGGACCACCGGTGAACCCACCGGGCCCACGGCGCCCGCAGCCGCACAAGGGCTGCCCCGGCGTGACTCGCACCGCTTCTCGCTCGTCGGCGTGGTCTGGGACGACGCCGACACCGAACTGCACGGCACCGTCCAGGTCCGCACCCGCGCGACCGGCACCGGCACGTGGTCCGGCTGGCAGACCCTTGAGACCCACAACACCGACCACGCCGCCGACTCCGGCAGCCCCGAACGGGAATCGGGCACCGTGCGCGGCTCCACCGCTCCCCTCTGGGTCGGCGAGTCGGACGGCGTCGAGGTACGCGTACGTTCCGGGAGCACCGCACCGCGGGACGGCTCCGCGGGCTCCGGGCTCCTCCCCGCCGGCCTCCAGGTGGAACTCGTCGACCCGGGCGACGACCCGGAGCAGCCGCGCGCCGAGGGCGCCCCGGTCCCCGGCACCTCGTCCGCCGTCACCGCCGTCACCCCGTCGGCGGGCACCACGACGCCCGTCACGGCCGCCCGGCCCGGCGCGCTCCCGCAGACCGCGGGCCTCACCCTGGCAGCCGCCGAGAGCTCCGCCGTCAACGCCGACCTCGCCCCGCTGGGCGCCACCGAGATCACGGCCCTGAGCAAGGCCGAGTCGGAGGAGCAGGCGGTCGTCGGAGCGGCCGCGAAGCCGTTCGTGGGACCGCGCCCGGCCATCGTCACCCGTAAGGGATGGGGAGCCGACGAGAGTCTGCGCGAGCGCACCTTCGCCTACACCTCGACGGTCAAGGCCGCCTTCATCCATCACAGCGCCACCGGCAACAACTACACCTGCGCCCAGGCGCCCTCCGTCCTGCGGAGCATCTACCGCTACCACGTCAAGAGCAGCGGCTGGCGCGACTTCGGCTACAACTTCGCCGTCGACAAGTGCGGGAAGATCTACGAAGGGCGCGCCGGCGGCGTGTCGAAGGCGGTCCTCGGGGCCCACACCCTCGGTTTCAACACCAACAGCATGGGCATCGCGGTCCTCGGGACGTACAGCTCGAAGAATCCGCCCGCCGCCGCGGTCACCGCGATCGCCAAGCTCACCGCCTGGAAGCTCGGTCTGTTCGGCCGGAACCCCAAGGGCAAGGTCACACTCGTCTCCGGCGGCAGCGGCAAGTACGAGAAGGGCGCGAAGGCCACGCTCCACGTCATCTCGGGGCACCGCGACGGCTTCGCAACCGAATGCCCCGGAATCCGTCTCTACAAGAAGCTCGGCACGGCCCGGAGCAGTTCGGCGAAGCTGCAGGGCCGCTGACCGGGAGGGCTCCGAACGGTCTGCATACACTGGCCAGCCGAAACGAGGCCCGGCCCCAGCAGGAAGCAGAGACGGTGCTGTGACAGAGGCAAAAGAAGCGATCCTCCTGGTCGGTGGCAAAGGCACCCGGCTGCGTCCGCTCACGGTGCACACCCCGAAGCCGATGGTCCCGGCGGCGGGGGTGCCGTTCCTCACGCACCAGCTGGCGCGTGCCAGGGCCGCCGGGGTGGAGCACATCGTGCTGGCGACGTCCTACCTGGCGGAGGTGTTCGAACCGTACTTCGGGGACGGTTCGTCGCTCGGCCTCTCCATCGAGTACGTCACCGAGGACGAGCCCCTCGGTACCGGCGGAGCCATCCGGAACGTGGCGTCGCGGCTGGACTCGGGCCCGGAGGAACCCGTCATCGTGTTCAACGGGGACATCCTCACCGGCCTCGACATCCGGGCCCTGGTCGCGGCGCACGCCACCTCCGGCGCGGACGTGTCGCTGCACCTCACCAGGGTGGAGGACCCCCGCGCCTTCGGTCTCGTACCGACGGACGCGACGGGCAGGGTGACGGCCTTCCTGGAGAAGCCGCAGACACCCGAGGAGATGGTCACCGACCAGATCAACGCGGGGGCGTACGTCTTCCGCCGCTCGGTCATCGACACGATCCCGGCCGGCCGGCCGGTCTCCGTGGAACGCGAGACCTTCCCCGGCCTGCTGGCCGCCGGCGCCCATCTCCAGGGCATGGTGGACTCCACGTACTGGCTGGACCTCGGCACCCCGCAGGCCTTCGTACGCGGCTCGGCCGACCTGGTCCTCGGCCGTGCTCCGTCCCCCGCGGTCCCCGGCCGCTGCGGCGACCGGCTCGTCCTGCCCACCGCCTCGGTGGCCGTCGACGCCAAGCTCACCGGCGGTACGGTCGTCGGAGAGGGCGCCCTGATCGGTGAGGGGGCCAGGATCTCGGGCTCCACCGTGCTGGACGGCGCCGTCGTCGAACCGGGCGCCGTCGTCACCGACTCGCTGGTCGGAGCCGGTGCCCGGATCGGCAGCCGTTCGGTCCTCGTGGGCGCGGTGATCGGCGACGGCGCCCAGGTCGGCGCCGACAACGAACTGCGTGACGGCATCCGTGTCTGGTGCGGCGCGGTCCTCCCGGACGCCTCGGTCCGCTTCTCGTCGGACCAGTGAGCCGCCCTTCCGGCAGATGAAGGGCCCCTTCCGGCAGATGAACGGCCCCTTCCGGCAGGTGACCGGCCCCTCCCGGCCGGTGGACGGTCCGCATCGGCCTTACCCTCGTCGGACACCCCCCGACGACCGAGGACCTCACCCGTGGCAGGACGCTTCGTACCCCGCACCACCGCCGTGCCCCGGCAGGAGCCTGCGTCCGGGTCCGCGTCCGCCGCGCCGCGGACCCGGACCTGGACACCGCCGGGGCCGCTCGACCTGCGGCTGGTCCTGAGCCCGCTACGGCGCGGCCCGGCGGACCCCGCCTACCGGGCGCTGCCCGACGGGACCTTCTGGCGTGCGACCCGCACCCCGGCCGGCCCCGGCACCCTGCGCGTCTCGGCGTCGTACGACGGCCGGATCACGGCGGCGGCGTGGGGGCCGGGCGCACAGTGGCTCCTGGACGGGCTGCCGGCGCTGCTCGGGGCGGGCGACACCCCGGACGACTTCCGCCCGCACCACCGGCTGATCGCCCTGACCCGGCACCGCCGGCCGGGGCTGCGCCTGCTGCGCACCGGGCTGGTCATGGAGTCCCTGATCCCGTCGGTCCTGGAACAGAAGGTCACCACCGACGAGGCGTACCGCGCCTGGCGGCTGCTGGTCCGCACCTACGGGACCCCCGCCCCCGGACCCGCCGGCATGACGTCAGGCACGCACGGCCTGTACGTCATGCCGGACGCCAGGACCTGGTCGCTGATCCCGTCGTGGGAGTGGCACCGCGCGGGCGTGGACGCCAAACGCTCCGCCACGATCCTGCGCGCGGTCCGGGTGGCCCGGCGGATGGAGGAGGCGGCCGCCATGGAGCTCCCCGAGGCGATGGCCCGGCTGCAACTGATCCCGGGCATCGGCCCCTGGACCGCGGCGGAGACCCTGCAGCGCTCGAACGGCGCCGCCGACGCGGTGACGGTCGGCGACCTCCACCTGCCGGGCATCGTGGGCCACGCGCTCGCGGGCAACAGGGACGCCGACGACGAGGAGATGCTGGCGCTCCTCGCCCCCTACGCGGGCCAGCGCCACCGCGCGACCCGTCTGATCATGCTCTCGGGCCACACCCCGGCCCGCCGGGCCCCCCGGATGACACCGCGCGACATCGCCCGGCTGTAGCCCTCCGCCCTGGGGGCCTCCCCGTCCCGGGGCCTCTTCGCCTCAACGGCCTCTCCGTCCCTGCCGCCCTTCCGCCCCGGCGGCCCCCTCCGCCTCAGCAGCCCCTCCGCCTCAGCGCACCGTGATGAACGCCCCCGTGTCCCGCACCGCCCGTGCCGGGGGCGTCCCCTTCGGGTGGCCCACGGCGACCGCGCCCAGCGGGTCCCAGGACTCCGGCAGGTCCAGCACCTCGCGCACCACGGACCGGCAGAACATCGTCGAGGAGACCCACGCCGAGCCGAGCCGCTCACCCGCGAGCGCCACCAGGAAGTTCTGCACGCCCGCACCGGCCGCCACCACGAACATCTCGCGCTCCGCGCTGTCCCGGCGCTCGTCCCCGTAGGTGTGCGAGCCGTCCATCACGAGGCACGGCACCGCCAGGTACGGCGCGTCGCGCAGGACGTCGCCCCGCCGGACCCGCCTGGCGATCGACTCCTCGCTGCGCCCGTCCCGCCGCAGATCCGCGATCCACGCGTCCCGCATGGCATCCAGCAGGCGGTGGCGCGACTGCGCGGACTCCAGCAGGACGAACCGCCACGGCGTCGTGTGGTGGGGTGCGGGAGCCGTCACCGCCGCCGCCACCGCACGCCGTACGGCCCCGGGGTCGACCGGTTCGTCCGTGAACTCCCGGACGGTGCGCCGGAGATTCAGCGCTTCCCGCACCGCCTCGGACGTACCCAGCCGGAACATGTCGTCCGCCGCGCCCCGCACCATCGCCCGGGCGCCCTGCTCGGACCCGCCGGGGCCCGCCACCACGTGCGAAAGCCCGCGCACCACCGCGACCGGCAGGCCGGACGCCTTGCCCTTCACCAGGTCACCGGCCGAAGCCAGCTCGTCGGCCGTGGCCACGACCGTGGCGCTCAGCGGGTTGCCGTAGCCGTCGGTGCCGCCCCGGAGGTCGTCGAGGACCCGGACCCCCGCCGCGCCGATCGCCACGTCCGTCAGGCCGTTGCGCCAGGGGCGGCCGAAGGTGTCCGTGACGACGACCCCGACCTCGACCCCGAGCGCGTCCCGCAGGCCGTCCCGGATCAGCCGGGCCGACGCGTCCGGGTCCTCGGGGAGCAGCAGCACCGTCCCGGCCGGGGTGTTCGAGGCGTCGACCCCGGCCGCGGCCATGACGAGTCCCTGCCGGTTCTCCACGATCCTGAGCGTCCCGCGCCGGGCGACCACCCGGACGGTCTCGGCGTCGATCGCCGCCTCCCGGTCCGTGGCCCCGACGATCCGGCCCTCGGCCTTGGACACGATCTTCGAGGTGACCAGCAGGACGTCACCGTCCACCAGGCCCGGCTCCGTGGCGGCGATCAGCTTCGCGAGGTCGTCGCCCTCCCGCACCTCGGGCATGCCGGGCAGTGCCCACACCCGGTACGAGGGCGTCCCGCCGGCCGGCCCGCCGCTCATGCCCGTACCTCCTCGGCCAGTGCCAGGGCCTGGCGGGCCATCTCGGCGGTGGCGTCCACGTCCGTCATCATCAGCGGCACGGCGCGGCAGCGGATCCCCGCCGCCTCGACCTCGGCGACCGCTGCGGCGTCCACGCTGTCGACGAGCCAGCCGTCGAGCAGTCCCGAACCGTAGTGCCGGGCGACGGCCGCGGCGGTGGACTCGACGCCCACCGCGGCCAGCACCTTGTCGGCCATGCCCCGCACGGGCGCGTCACCGACGATGGGGGAGAGCCCGACCACGGGCACCCCGGCCTCGGCGATCGCCTCCCGGATGCCGGGCACGGCGAGGATGGTGCCCACCGACACGACGGGGTTCGACGGCGGGAAGACGATGACGTCCGACTCGGCGATGGCCTCCAGGACACCCGGCGCGGGCTCGGCCTGCTCCGCTCCCACCGGCACGACGGCCCGCGCGGGCACGGAGGCGCGCATCTTCACCCAGTACTCCTGGAAGTGGACGGCCCTGCTCCCGCCGTCGGCGTCCACCGCCACATGCGTCTCGACGCGGTCGTCGGACATCGGGATCAGCCGGACCCCCGGCTTCCACCGCGCGCAGAGGGCCTCGGTGACCGCGCTCAGCGGATAGCCCGCGCCGAGCATCTGCGTACGGACGATGTGGGTCGCGAAGTCGCGGTCGCCGAGGCCGAACCACTCGGGCCCCACGCCGTACGCCGCGAGCTCGTCCTTGACCCGGAAGCTCTCGTCGGTCCGCCCCCAGCCCTGCTCCTCGTCGATGCCCCCGCCGAGGGTGTACATCACGGTGTCGAGGTCGGGGCAGACCTTCAGCCCGAACAGATGGATGTCGTCGCCGGTGTTGCCGATCACCGTGATGTCCGCGTCGGGCGCGGCCTGTTTGAGGCCGCGCAGGAAACGAGCACCACCGATACCGCCGGCCAGAACCACAATGCGCATGGCGAACAGTGTGTCAGGCGCGGCCCTGTCCGAGTGGGGGCGGTGTCAGACCTGTACGGCGTCCTCGGCGGCCGGGGCGCACCGCGCCGTGTGCATGGGCATGTCGGTCAGGCCCGGGAAGTAGATGTGCAGGCTGACGGCGGGTCCGAGGGAGTCGTTGACGACCTCGTGGACGTACCCCGGGGCGAAGACACGCTGCGCGCCGGAGTCCAGGGTCCGCTCCCCGCGCTCCGTGTGCTCGGTCAGCTCACCCTCCAGGACCGTGAGCACCCCGGAGGAGGGGCCGTGGTCGTGGAGTCCGCTGCCCTGGCCGGGGACCCAGCTGAGCAGCCACACCTCGTAGCCGAGGGGAGCCTCCCCCGCTCGGACGGGGCCGGGAGCCCGGGGGACGGAGCGCAGCCGGTGGTACCAGCGGGTGGTGGCGTCGTACCGGACCAGCGGGGCCCACCGGGCGCGGTCGGCGGCGATGGAGCGGGCGAGTCCGGCGAACCCTGCCACGGTGGAGGGGTGAGGGCTGGCCGGCTGGAGGAGGTGCTGGACCTCAAGGATGTCGCCGGCGATCGAAAGGTCGCTGTCGCTGTTCATGGGTGCGGTGGTTCCTCGGCATGGGATGCGCGCGCGGGGGGCGTCGCGGAGACCGGAATGCGTGGGGGAAGAGCTGGATCAGAGCTGGAGCGCTACGGCTTCAACAGCTGTGACAGCTGGAACAGCAACAGCGGGCCTGGACAGCCGTACGGAACCCACGGACGTGGGTCGTGTACATCGCTGCGGTCGCCGCCATGGAAGCAAGGAGACCGGCTGGATCCGTCCCGTGTCAACCCAATGCCCGATTTGGCGGCAATGTTTCACCCCGAGCGGTTGCCGTCGGTGGAGAAAGGTTTTGGCACCCATCGGACGGGCAAGGTGGCGCATCAACCGTGTTCCCGAATGCGGCTGACGCCCCGTGATCCACCTGTGATCTTGGTCGCTTCGGTGATCGAATCGAAACATCGAGGTGGCTCCACCCGTCTCACCCGGTGAGAAGCGGCGCCCGGGAAGACCGATGGCATATGTCAGGTTTTTGGTGATTTGAACACTTACTGCATACGCTTGGTTCCGCAGAGTGAATACCGAGGCCAATAGCAGATCTTCGCTTGACTGGCCCAGAGATACACACTTGTAATTTCACTCGTGTCGTTCGGCCGCTTCGATAACGGCCGCATCACGGGGACGCAAGAGACAGACGAGGGGCGCACATGACCGAGCTGTTCCAGCAACTGCTGGTCGAGGACGCGGACGAGGAACTCGGCTGGCAGGAGCGCGCGCTGTGCGCCCAGACCGACCCCGAGTCCTTCTTTCCTGAGAAGGGCGGCTCCACCCGCGAGGCCAAGAAGGTCTGCCTCGCCTGCGAAGTCCGTTCCGAATGCCTTGAGTACGCCCTCGACAACGACGAGCGGTTCGGGATCTGGGGCGGCCTCTCCGAGCGTGAGCGGCGGCGCCTGAAGAAGGCGGCCGTCTGACACACACCGCACCCGCGCGCCGGAACGGCGAGGCCCGGTCGGAACCGTGAGGCCGGCCGGAACCGCGAGGCCCGGCCGGGACGGCGATGGCCTGGGGGCCGCGCCCCGCGTCCGGGGCGCGGCCCCCAGGCCATCGGCATGTCCGGCCATCTCCGGCATGTCCGGCCGTCTCCTGCTGCCGCCGGTCAACCGCTCGGCACGGGGCGGACATCCGTACCGTTAGTGTGGGGCCCCGTCCGAGAGACGCGCCGACGCCCCGCCGGGGCGCACGCGTACACCGATGCAGCCCCCGGGGGGATCCCCTCCGGACCCGGCCGGAGGGCCCGTACCCCGATGTCCGTGCACAGCCACTCGGCGGCGCCGAACGAGGCCGCCGCCGCCCCAGAGTTCCCCCGGCACGTCGTCACCGCCGTACTCGTCTCGCACGACGGCGCACGCTGGCTGCCCCGCGTGCTCGGCGGACTGCTCGGGCAGGAGCGCCCCGTGCAGCACGTCGTCGCCGCCGACACCGGCAGCGCCGACGACTCCGCCCGCCTGGTCACCGAGGCGATCGGTGCGGAGCGCGTCCTGCACCTGGCACGTCGTACGGGCTTCGGCACCGCCGTGGACGAGGCGATCCGCACGGCAGGGGTCCTCACCCCGGACGACCTGCCGTACCTGAAGCGCCCCAGCGGCTGGGACCCGGTCACCCGCAGCTGGCGCGACGACGCCTACGACCTGCCGGAGCTCCCGCACGGGGAACCCGTCCAGTGGCTCTGGCTGCTGCACGACGACAGCGCCCCCGAGCCGGACGCGCTCGCCGAGATGCTCCGCGTCGTCGACCACGACCAGCACGCCGCGATCGTCGGGCCCAAGCTGCGCGGCTGGTACGACCGCAAGCAACTCCTCGAAGTCGGCGTCTCCATCGCCAACAGCGGACGCCGCTGGACCGGACTGGACCGTCGCGAACAGGACCAGGGCCAGCACGACCAGGTCCGCACGGTGCTGTCGGTCTCCTCCGCGGGCATGCTGGTGCGCCGCGACGTCTGGGAGGAGCTCGGCGGCTTCGACCGCAGGCTCCCGCTGATGCGCGACGACGTCGACCTCTGCTGGCGCGCGCACCAGGCGGGCCACCGGGTGCTCGTCGCCCCCGGCGCCGTACTGCGGCACGCCGAGGCTTCCGCCAGGGAACGCCGGCCCATCGACTGCGCCGGGCGCTCCGTCACCAGCCCGCACCGCGTCGACAAGGCGGGCGCCGTCTACACGATGCTCGTCAACGCCCGCGGCAAACAGCTGCCGTGGGCCGCGCTCCGCCTCGTCGTCGGCACCCTGCTGCGCACCCTCGCCTACCTCGTCGGCAAGGCGCCGGGGCAGGCGCTCGACGAGGTCGCCGGGCTCCTCGCCACCGTGCTGCGCCCCGGACGGATCGCCGCCGCCCGCCGCGCGCGGGGCAGAGGGACGGTGGACGCGGCCGATCTGCGCTCGCTCTTCCCGCCGCCCGGTGCCACGGTCCGGGCGACCGTCGAACAGGTCGCAGGCAACTTCGGCAGCCGCACCGACTCCGACTCCGGGGGCTCCCGGCACGGCGCCGTCGAGTCCGGGCCCGGGGGCGACGACGCCGACTTCCTGGAGATCGAACAGTTCGCGCGGCTCAAGAAGATCGGCCGCAAGCCCGGCCCCGTCCTCTTCGCGCTCCTCCTCCTGGTCTCGCTGGTGGCCTGCCGGGGGCTTCTCGGCAGCGGCGCCCTCGCGGGCGGCGCACTGCTGCCCGCCCCCGCCGACGTCTCCGACCTCTGGGGGCGCTACGCGGACGGATGGCACCCCGTCGGTACCGGAGGGACCCAGACCGCCCCGCCCTACCTCGGCGTGGTCGCGGCCCTGTCGGCCCTGTTCCTCGGCTCCACGGGCTTCGCGCTCACCCTCCTGCTCGTCTGTTCGGTCCCGCTCGCCGGGCTCACCGCGTACTTCGCCTCCCGGCCGCTGGTCGAGTCCCGGCTCCTGCGGGCCTGGGCGAGCGTCGCGTACGCCTTCCTGCCCGCCGCCACCGGAGCGCTGGCCACCGGCCGCATCGGCACGGCCGTCCTGGCCGTGCTGCTCCCGCTGATCGCCCGCGCGGCCGTCGCCGCGCACGGACTGCGGGGCGACGGCTCCGGCGCACGCGGCAGCTGGCGCGCCACCTGGGCGTACACCCTGCTGCTCACGGTCACCACGGCCTTCACACCGATCGTCTGGCCGCTCGCGGTGATCCTGGGCGCCGGGGTGCTGGTGCTGCGCCGGAACGACATCGCCGCCTACGGACTGCGCTTCCTGGCCACGGCCGGCACCCCGCTCCTGGTCCTCGCGCCCTGGTCACTGACCCTGCTCGGCAGTCCGTCCGGCTTCCTGGAGGAGGCCGGGCTCGACATCGGCACGGGCACGGCGTCCGCTCTCGACCTGCTCGGCATCAGCCCCGGCGGCCCCAAGGCCGCGGGCGGCATCCTGCTGCTGGGCATCGTGCTGGCGGCGCTGGCCGCCCTGCTGCGCGGGGAGCGGCAGTTCGCGATCCGCGCCGCCTGGGCCGTCGTGCTCGTCTCACTGGTCTTCGCGGCGCTCTCCAACGGCTCCACCTGGGCGGGGCCCGCCACGCTCGTCTACGGCATCGCGCTGCTCGCCGCCGCGCTGCTCGGGGCGGACGGCGCCCGGATCCGGGTCGCCGCACTGAGCTTCGGCTGGCGCCAGCCGGTCGCCGCCCTGATCGCCCTGGCAGCCGGGCTCGCCCCGGTCCTGGCCGCGGCAGGCTGGATGATCGGCGGTGCGGCCGGTCCGGTGGAGCGCCGGGACCCCGTCCAGGTGCCCGCCTTCGTGGCGGAGGAGAGCAGCACCCGGGACCAGGCGCGCACCCTGGTGCTCGGGGGGACGTCGCCGGCCGCCGTCCCCTACAGCCTGGTCCGCGGTTCGGGTGTCCGTCTGGGCGATGCCGAGCTCACCGAGGCCGGTGGCGGCAACGCCCGTCTCGACAAGGTCGTCGCCAACCTGGTCGCGGGCTCCGGCGCGGACCAGGGCAGCCAGCTCAGCGGCTTCGCCATCCGCTACGTCCTCGTGCGGGACGGGGCGCCCCGCCGGGTGAGCCGGGTGCTGGACTCGACCCCGGGCCTGAGCCGGCTCAGCCAGCTCGACGGCAGCGCCCTGTGGCGGGTCGACCGCCAGGTCTCCCGGCTCGCGATCGTCCCCTCCGGCGCCGATGCCGAACCCGTGCCCGTCGGGTCCCAGCCCGTCGAGGCGCACACCGAGATCCCCGAAGGTGACCCCGGCCGGGTGCTGCGGATCGCCGACGCGGCGGACCCGGGCTGGCAGGCCACGCTGAACGGCCGCGCGCTGACCCCGAAGACCGTGGACGGCTGGGCACAGGGATTCGAGCTCCCCGCCGAGGGCGGGACGCTCGACCTGACGTTCGACGCGCCCGTCACGCACACCCTCCGGGTCTGGGCCCAGGTGGCGCTCGGCGTCGTCCTGGTGGTGCTGGCCCTGCCGGGCCGTCGCCGGGAGGTCGACGACGACCTGCCCGAGGAGACCGAGGCGGTCGCGGCCGAGCCGGTCGCGGGTGAGGGGCGCCGGGCCCGCAGGCTGCGCGCGGCCGCCCAGGCGGAAGCGGCCGCGGCAGGCGACGACGCCGCCGAGGCGACGGCCCGGCAGGACGGCACGGCGACCGGACACGCCGAGGCGGCACCCGGCATCCCGGAGCAGGCAGCGG
>Ga0196960_10000448_pt1 | contig 14409 bp, 14 predicted proteins | sample S3v_5metaG_FD_183187 | JGI IMG/M metagenome (GOLD analysis project Ga0196960, IMG submission 183187) | Soil microbial communities from Anza Borrego desert, Southern California, United States - S3+v_5 | ecosystem: Environmental > Terrestrial > Soil > Desert | place: USA: California | collected... | reverse complement strand
CACGTCGTTACCCCCCACCACAAAGAAGCTCTTTCACTCACTCGGAAAGACGGGGCAATGGCAACACGTAGAGGATTTCTGGGGACCGCGTCGGCCGTCGGGGCGGCAACGTTGTTCACCAGCGCACAGATGACTTCGTCCGCCTCGGCGGCCCCCGCGGGAATCACCGCGACCGACGAGAAGGCGGCACGTAACTCGATACGCGCCGTCAACACCGGGATGCGTTCCCATTACGCATCCCTCAAGACCGAGCTGATAAAGCAGCTCACCCCCGTCATCATCGTCGAGAACAACGCGGTCGGCGGGCGCTTCACCCTTGTCAACGGAGGCATCCAGGTCGAGACGGTCGACCCGGTCCCGGAGTACTTCGAACTGGCCAAGTCGATCGCCCACGTCCCCCTGGGCATCTACTCGGTGCTCGCCGCCTACCTCAGCGACCAGGTCCCCAACATCCCCAACTCGGAGCGCATCGACCCGCACGACCTGGACATGATCGTCTTCAAGGCCCCGGGGGACAAGAGCTGGACCATACCCCTCAAGGCCTTCCGGACCACGCTGGACTCGGCGCTCACCAAGCTGCCCACCGCGAACCTCCCGGACGACCTGTACGTCTCCTGCGACAAGATCCTGACCGAGGCGATCAAGTTCATCGACGCCTCCGTCAAGGCGGAGTCGTTCGACATGGCGTCGTTCAACACGTTCGCCGCCACCGTCTACCCGTCCATCCGCGTCAACATGACCTTCGCCGCCACCGCGCAGATCACCGGCATCGAAGGACTGATGAAGCGGTGGCGCACGCTGATCGGCGAAAAGGCCTGGAGCGACCTGTACGTCACGGTGCTGTCGATCTGGACCACGGCCGAGCTGAACCAGGCGTCCATCATCATCCGCCGCACCATGAACCAGGCGAAGGTGGACACTCACCTGATCGACCTGCCGACCGTGGAAACCCCCTCGGACCCGATCTTCGTGGCCCTGGACAACCTGGCACGCATCGTCCAGGACAACGTGGCGGCCGAGATGGTCTTCAACGCCGATCTCAAGGTCGCTGACGCGCTCAAGGGCAAGGAAGACCTGCTCTCGGACGAGATCCTCCAGCAGATCGGAGGGTCCGCGCCCGCCGCCACGACCGCCGCCTTCGGCAGGACGGCAGCAGCCGGCACCTGCCCGATCACCGGGCACACCGCAGCGGTCTGACCACGGGGCGTCCCCCGCTCCGCCGCCGTCCCTGAGTGCGGGGCGGGGGACGCCCCTTCGGGCTGTTCAGGCTCGAAGGGACGCCCCGGCCTGCCCCCGGGCCGTGCGGGTCCTCCCCGCTGCGTGATCCGCTGGGTGGAGCTGCCCGGACAGGAGCCTGCCCGTGTCTCTGTGCACGGCCTCGGCGCCACCTCCCCCGCCCACTTCGCACAAGCCGGCGCCTGAGAGGCGCCGGCCGGCGACGCGGTCACCGGCCGACGGGGCCCTCCTCGCCGAAAACTTCTTCAACGGTGGTGGCGACGGCTGCGCGAACCAACCACTGGCGTGAGAGCTCCGAGTCACGGCAGGTGGTGATCTTCTCGCGAGCTCGGTCACTGACCGCGATGCCCCGTGCGCCGAGGACGAGCAGGATGTTTTCGGCACGGCCTTGGGCACGGCCTTGGACACGGCCCTCTTCCCGGATCTCCTCGGAGAGCGGCGAGACGTAGAAAGAGAGATCGGGCACCAGGTTCCTCCGGTGGACAGCGCAAACGAAACGACGTGTTACCGGTCGGCGGAGGACCCCCCGTCGAAGATCTCGTCACCTGTGGCAACGACGGCTGCGCGAACCAACCACTGGCTGAGAAGTTCCGGATCGGTACAGGTCGCGATCTTCTCGCGAGCTCGGTCACTGACCGCGATGCCCCGTGCGCCGAGGACGAGCAGGACATCCGCGGCGCCTCTCTCGACGCATCCCTCGACACGGCCCTCGACGCGGCCCTCGACGCGGCCCTCGACACGGCCTTCGTCCCGGATTTCTTCGGAGAGCGGCGAGGTGTAGAAGGAAAGATCCACGGCCACCAGGTTCCTCCACTGTCGTGCGGCCGGGCGGTTGCCCAGGCCCTGTGCGATGAATTCGACGAGGGGTGCGACGATCGATTCCGGTGCGTCGCGCAGTGCGACGGACATCGTCTTCAGTATCGCATCGACGTCCGGATTGTCAGCATGCGTGATCGCCGAGAGCGTGGCGAGCGCGAGGTCTTTCCGGGCTTCGGCCACGTCCGTGATGACGGGCATGTTGTGCGGTCCCGCCACGAGTGGGCGAGTGGTCACGGTCGGCCATTGGGGCAGGCCGATCGTGAGAGGGCGGGCCGCCCATGCGGCGGTCGCGTGGTCCTGGCAGATGACGAGGAGCAGCACCGGAAGCCGGTACTTGTTATTGAGGTACGTGACGTAGTAGGGCCAGCTGGCTGTTTTGCCGGGGTCCTTCTTGCCCTGGGCTTCGACGACGAGGAGGAAGGGGCCGTCGTTCTGCGTCTCGATGCGCAGGAGGGTGTCGACGCGTCGTTCGAGCGGCTCGCTTTCGGTGAGGTCGACGGTCACGGGCTCCGCCGACACGAGAGGTGGCAGTTCGATCCCGAGGACCTCGGAGAGCTGGGAGAAGAGGCTCGGGTATTCCTGGAAGATACGGTGCATCGCTTCGTGCGGTGCGCTGACCATGAGTTTCCGTTCGGGATCAGGCGGCTGTGGGCAGGTCGGTGCGGCAGTCACGGCAGTGGCCGGGGTGCCGTGAGCGGAAGGCGCGGCCGCAGCGGTCGCAGTTCTGGAGCGGGATGACGATCGCTCCGGGGCGTGCGGACTCCAGCTCGCGTGTCCCGGGGAGGGGCGGCGGCGGAAGGGCGGCGTTGTGGGTCTCGCTCTCCGGGAAGCGGTCGGCGAGGAGCTTGATGCCGATCTTCGCTCCGGCCGGCAGCGACTGGATGTGCACGGCCAGGCCGATCGCGACGAGGGACAGGCCCCGGTGCTGGGCCAGGTGGTTGCCGATGACGGTGAAGCCTGCGGTGTGCCGGACGTTGTTGTGGATCACGCCGGATACAGCGGGCTGGGCGCGCGGGGGCGCGGTAATCTGCTGGGTATCCATCGGGAAGCTCCGTTACTTCCTCGGTGGTCAGGCCCTCGATCGGGATGCCAGTCCCGGCGGGGGCCGTCTCATGTCTGTGGCGGTCGAGGCGAGCATATGCCCGACAACACGTGCCAAATCCAGCTCAGTTGCTCCATGTCACCCGAGTGAGTGACAAAGCGCTCACTGAGGCGGGTTGGGTGGGGAAGGGTGATTTCCCGAGTCCTTTCAAGCTTTTGGCGTCGTGGGCCGCCGCGTCACGGCACACCGGGTTATGGGGACCCGCGACCCGGTGGCGACGGTCACCGCACGAGGTCGAGTTCGGCCCAGACCGTCTTGCGCGAGGCGGGCCCGACGTCGATTCCCCAGCGGTCCGCAAGTGCCCCGACGATCAGCAGACCCCTCCCCGACTCCGCGTCGTCGGCAGGCGTGTCGACGGCTCCGGGCAGAGGCGGAAGCCACTCGCCCCGGGTGTCGGCCACCTCGATACGGAGCAACGCGCCGCCGTGGACCGCGAGGCTCAACCGGAAGTCCCTGCCCGGCACGCGTCCGTGCACGGCGGCGTTCGCGGCCAGTTCGGCCACGATGTGCGCGGCCGGCCCCGTGGGCAGTCCCCAGTCACCCAGATGTGCCGTAGCGAGCAGACGGGCGAGCCTGGCTCCTCGGCGGGTGGGCGAGAGCAGCACGGTGAACTGCCGTGACGGAGCGGAATGTTCGGTTCGGGTGATTTCTTGGGTCACGTCACTCAGCGTGGCCTTCTTTGCTTACCGTGAGGAGATACGAACCGGTTACGTACGGTGATTGTCCCGGCCTTGTCCAGTGCTGTCCCGACTGTCCGGGGTGACTCGCCGGGGACCACAGAGGTTGGTGCAAGAACGGCAGGCGCGTCGGAAGTGGGGCACGGATGAGCGTGGATGAGGCTGGTACGGCACACGGCAACGCCGGAGCGGACGAGCCCGGCTGGGAGGTCGATCCCGACGACGAGCCGGGGGCGGCGGTGGTCGCCTCCGTGGGCCGCCAGATCAAGGCATGGCGGGAGGCGGCGGGGATGCGTGCCGCCGAGTTCGGGGCGGCGATCGGATACGGGGAGGACCTGGTCTACAAGGTGGAGGGCGGGAGGCGCATCCCCCGGCCCGAGTTCCTGGACAAGGCGGACAAGGTCCTGGGGGCAGGCGGCAAACTCGCCATGTTCAAGAAGGAGATGGCGGAGGCCCGGTATCCGAAGAAGGTGCGGGATCTGGCGAAGCTGGAGGCACGAGCGGTGGAGATCAGCGTGTATTCCTGCCACGGCGTCCACGGGCTTCTACAGACCGAGGAACACGCACGCGTGTTGTTGGAGGCCCGCCAGCCCGCTTACTCGCACGGTGAGGTGGAGCGAGGCGTCTCCGCACGCATCGCACGTCGTTCCGTCTTTGAACGAGAGCCGGCGCCGACTCTCAGTTTCGTCCAGGAAGAGGCTTCGATCCGACGCCCCATCGGAGGCAAGATGGCATTGCGACACCAACTGGAACGCCTCCTCAAGATCGGGCAGTTGCGCGGTGTCTCGCTACAGGTGATGCCATTGAACTGTGAGACGCATCCCGGTATCGGTGGCGACATCGAGATCCTGAAGTTCGGTGACGGAACCGCTGTCGGCCGTTCCGGGGGCGCGTTCAGCGGCCGTCCGGTGTCCGACCCCAAACAGCTCAGGGTCCTCGAACTGCGCTATGGGATGATCCGAGCCCAGGCGCTCACGCCACGGGAGTCGCTCGCCTTCATCGAGCAAGTGCTGGGAGAGACATGATCGACAAGCCCTCCGTCGAGGACACCGGCGAACTGGTCTGGTTCAAGAGCAGCTACAGCGACAGCAGCAGTGGCAACGACTGCGTCGAGGTCGCGACCGCCGGCGGCGCCGTGCACGTCCGCGACTCCAAGGACGTGCCCGGCCCCTACCTCGGCTTCGCCCTCGCCCCGTGGAAGGCCTTCCTCACGTACGCCTCCGGGAGCTGACCGCTCGACGTACAAGCTCCTCGGAGATCTGCCGGACACGCTGCCGTGTCCTCGGTGCTGCGCAGGCGGCCGGACAGCTTCTGCCCCGCTGGGGGGCCGCCCAGGTGCCCGGTTCCGCTCGGCCCGTAGCACCCGCCGTCCACGCCGCCCATGAGGACGACGTACAGGTCGTGGTCGTGCCGTACGTCTAGGCGGTGGTCATCGGATCCGCGACCAGGTCGGCGGCGAACGTCACCCGGTCGAGCCGGGGCCCGTCGTAGTCCCGCCTCGTGGCTGAGGCCGTGAAGCCGAGCCGGGTGTGAAATGCCCGTGACGCGGCGTTCTCCGGGCTGGTGACGCAGCGCACGTAACGGCGGCCGTGGGACCGGGCCAGTGCGAAGAAGGACCGGTAGAGGGCTCGCCCGACACCCTGCCCGTGCAGTGCCGGGTCGACCCCGACGAAGTGCACGTAAGCGGTGTCGGGCTCCGTCTGCGACAGGAATCCGACCAGGAAGGCGGCGATCTCGCCGTCGCCGCTCCCCTCACCGCCGCGTTCGACCACAAAGCTCGTGGTGGTGAAGTGCTGGAAATACAGCCGGGGCAGAAGCAGCGCGCGTTCCGTCCTTCCTGCCTCTCCCTTCAGGCCGCCCCACCATGTGTCCAGTACGGCAAGCACGCGGGAGTGGTCTTCTTCGACAGGGTGACGGGCCCTCAGGCCGGTGGGAAGGTCATCGGTCATCTGTGCATTCTGCCGACCCACCGGAAGACCGCGTGCGGGGTGAGGCGACAGCTCAGGCGCTCACGCGGTCCGCAGGGGCCTCACCCGTACCTCCCGGCGCCGGCCGTCCGGTCCGGAACGCGCAGACGGGGCCGGGTCCCCCCTCCGGACCCGGCCCCGTCTCGGCGTCCGTTCAGGCGCTGCGCACCGCCGCCGTGGAGCCGCGTACCACCAGCTCCGGCTGGAACACGTACTCCGTGCGCTGTACGGGGCTCCCGGCGATCTCCTCCAGCAGTGCCCCCACCGCCGCCGCCGCCATCGCCTGGACCGGCTGGCGGACCGTGGTCAGCGGCGGATCGGTGAAGGCGATGAGCTGGGAGTCGTCGAAGCCGACGACGGAGACGTCGCGCGGGACGTCGTGTCCCCTCCCCCGCGCCGCCCGGACCACGCCGAGCGCCATCAGGTCGCTGCCGCAGACGATGCCGGTGCAGCCCGCGTCGAGCAGGGCGCCCGCCGCGACCTGGCCGCCCTCGACACCGAACAGTGTGGAGCAGACGAGGAGTTCGGCTTCCTCGCGGTCCATGTCCAGCAGGGAGACGGCCGCGTCGACGAAGCCGTCGCGCTTGCGGCGGGAGGGCACGTAGCGCTGCGGTCCGATCGCCAGGCCGATCCGCCGGTGTCCGAGCTCGGCGAGGTGGCCGACCGCCATGCGTACGGCGGCCTGGTCGTCGGGTGAGACGAACGGGGCGCTGATGTGCTCGTTGTAGCCGTTGATGAGGACGAACGGCACCCCCCGGTCACTCAGCGCGGCGTAACGCGCCGGGTCGGCCGAGGTGTCGGCGTGCAGCCCGGACAGGAAGACGATGCCGCCGACGCCACGCTCGACGAGCTGTTCGACCAGCTCGTCCTCGGTGGCGCCGCCGGGCAGCTGGGTGCAGAGCACGGGTGTGTAGCCGTGCCCCGCGAGGACCTGCTCCACGGACTGCGCGAACGCCGGGAAGATCGGGTTGACGAGTTCGGGTGTCACCAGTCCGATCAGTCCGGCGCTGCGCTGCCGCAGCCGTACGGGGCGTTCGTAGCCGAGGATGTCGAGCGCCGCGAGCACCCGCTGGCGCGTGGTGTCCGCGACGCCCGGCTTGCCGTTGAGGACCCGGCTGACGGTGGCCTCGCTGACGGCGGCCTGACCGGCGATGTCGGAGAGCCGCAGCGCCGGTCCGGTCCTGGGTGCGGGGACGGTCACACCGTCCACCACACCGTGGTGTCGGCGGGCAGCTCGAAGGTGGTGCCCTCGACGGTCACCGGGGTGCTGGTGAGCAGCAGGGTGCCGGGGGCCGTCATCCGTACCGGTGCGCCCGTCGTGTTGACGGTGCAGACGAAGCCGGGGCGGCCGAGGGCGAGTACGCCTTCGGGGGCGTCCAGCCACTCGACGTCGGTGCCGGCGCCGAGGCCCGGGTGCTCGCGGCGGGCCGCGATCGCGGCGCGGTACAGCTCCAGGGTGGAGCCCTCCGCGCCGGTCTGGGCCTCGACGGAGAGCGCGCCCCAGCTGTCGGGCTGCGGCAGCCAGCTGCCGCCGTCACCGAAGCCGTACGAGCTGCCCTCGCGGGTCCACGGGATCGGCACGCGGCAGCCGTCGCGGAAGCCGTCCTGGCCCTCGGCGCGGAAGAACGAGGGGTCCTGGCGGGCCTCGTCGGGCAGGTCGGTGACGTCGGGCAGGCCCAGTTCCTCGCCCTGGTAAACGTAGGCGGAGCCGGGGAGGGACAGCATCAGCAGGGTCGCGGCGCGGGCCCTGCGCAGACCGAGTTCGCGGTCGCCGGGGATGCGGAGCTGGGTGCCCAGGCCCGGCGGGTTGCCGAAGCGGGTGGTGTGGCGGGTGACGTCGTGGTTGGAGAGCACCCAGGTGGTGGGGGCGCCCACCGGGCGCATCGCGTCGAGCGAGGAGTCGATGACGGCGCGCAGGTCGGCGGCGTCCCAGGCGGTCGACAGGTACTGGAAGTTGAAGGCCTGGTGCATCTCGTCGGGGCGCACGTAGTTGGCGGTGCGCTCGACGGTGGGGGTCCACGCCTCGGCGACGAGGATACGGTCGCCGGGGTATTCGTCGAGGATGGTGCGCCAGCTGCGGTAGATCTCGTGCACACCGTCCTGGTCGAAGAACGGCATGACATCGTTGCCCAGGAGCTTGAGCTGGTCGTGCGATCCCAGGTCCGGGAGTCCCTCCGCCTTGACCAGGCCGTGGGCGACGTCGACACGGAAGCCGTCGGCGCCCATGTCGAGCCAGAAGCGCAGGATGGAGCGGAACTCGTCGGCGACGGCCGGGTGCTCCCAGTTGAAGTCGGGCTGTTCCGGCGCGAAGAGGTGCAGGTACCACTCGCCGGGCGTGCCGTCCGGGTCGGTGGTCCGGGTCCAGGCGGGGCCGCCGAAGATGGACTCCCAGTCGTTGGGCGGGAGTTCGCCGTCGGTGCCCTTGCCGGGGCGGAAGTGGTAGCGCTCGCGCAGGGCGGAGCCCGGACCCTCGGCGAGGGCGCGCTTGAACCACTCGTGCTGGTCGGAGGAGTGGTTGGGCACCAGGTCGACGATGATGCGCAGGCCAAGGCCGTGGGCCTCGCGGATCAGCGCGTCGGCGTCGAGGAGCGTGCCGAACATCGGGTCGATGGCCCGGTAGTCGGCGACGTCGTAACCCGCGTCCGCCTGCGGCGAGGCGTAGAAGGGGCTGAGCCAGACGGCGTCGACGCCGAGGTCCCTGAGGTACGGGAGGCGCGCGGTGACGCCGGCGAGGTCGCCCATGCCGTCGCCGTTGCTGTCGGCGAAGCTCCGTGGGTAGACCTGGTAGATCACCGCGTCCTGCCACCAGCCGGTGCGGTGGCCCGGGGCGTCGTCGGACGTGCCGGTGGAGGGGGCAGCGAGGTGCTGGGTCATGTCGTCCCTGGGGTGTCTGGGTGGGGAGCGGCGCCGGGACCGGGTCGGGGGTCCGGCGCCGCCGTGACGTTGGTGCGGTCGTACGGGACTGGGTGCGTCAGCCCTTGACGGCTCCGGCGGACATGCCGGTGACCAGGTGCTTCTGCGCGAAGAGGAAGACCAGCGCGGCAGGGATCGCGATGAGCACGGACGCCGCGGTCATCGGGCCCCACTGGGCTCCGTACTGGTTGACGAACTTCTGCAGACCGCCGGCGAGCGTGAGGTTCTCGTCACCGACCATGAAGGCGGAGGCGTACGCGACTTCGCCCCAGGCGGTGATGAAGGAGTAGAAGGCGGTGACGGCGAGGCCGGGCTTGGCGAGCGGCAGGATGAGCCGCCAGAACGTGCCGAACGGGGTGAGGCCGTCGACCTGACCCGACTCGTCGATCTCGCGCGGGATCGTGTCGAAGAAGCCCTTCATCATCCAGGCGCAGAACGGCACCGAGATGGTGAGGTAGGTGATGACGAGTCCGGCCGGCTGGTTGAGCAGGCCCATCGTCGACATGATGTTGTAGATCGGCACGATGAGGACGGCCACCGGGAACATCTGGGTGACCAGCAGGGTCCACATCAGCCCGCGCTTGCCGGGGAAGCGGAAGCGGCTGACGGCGTAGCCGGTGGTGGCGGAGACGAAGACGCCGATGGCGGTGGAGAGCCCCGCGACGACCACGGAGTTGCCGAACCAGGCCAGGAACTCGGTGTCCTTGATCAGGTTCGTGTAGTTCTCGAACGTCGTCTCCTTGAAGAAGTCCGTCGTCGTCGCGAACTTCGCGGGCTTCAGCGAGGTCAGCAGGACCCACAGCACCGGGAAGACCGCGATCACCGACATGACGATCAGGGTGAGGTGCAGGGCCACGGAGGCGGCCGGGGAGCGGTCTCCGCGCTTGCGGGGCTTGCGGGCGCCGTGCCGGGCGGGGGTTGCGGTAACGGTGGTCACCAGTTGTCTCCCTGCGTGCGGAGCACTCGCCGGTACACCATGGCGAAGAGCATCAGGAGTACGAGGATCAGCACGCCCCAGGTGGAGGACTGCGCGAAGTCGCGCGGGCTGATCTCGAAGGAGAATTTGTACGCCTGGGTGACCAGGATCTGGGTGGCCTCACCGGGTCCGCCGCGGGTCAGCAGGAAGATCACCGGGAACATGTTGAAGGTCCAGATGGTGGAGAGCAGGACCACCGTGGTGGAGACCGGGCGCAGTCCGGGGAGCGTGACGTGGCGGAAGCGCTGCCAGGCGGTGGCGCCGTCCATCTCCGCGGCCTCGTACTGCTCCGCGGGGATCGACTGGAGGCCACCGAGCAGGGCGACCATCATGAACGGCACGCCGAGCCAGACGTTGACGGCGATGACGGAGAACTTGGCCCAGGTGGGGTCGTTCAGCCAGGGTATGCCGTCGATCCCGGCGCCGCCGAGGATCTTGTTGAGCAGGCCGTTGTTCTCGTTGTAGAGGAAGCGCCAGGCGAAGACCGAGACGAAGCCGGGGATGGCCCAGGGCAGGATCAGTGCCATGCGGTAGGCGGAGCGGCCGGCGATCCTGCGGTTGAGGATGTTGGCGAGGGCCATGCCCAGGCAGAAGGTGATGGTCACACAGGAGACCGTCCACACCAGCGTCCAGCCCAGCGTGCCGAGGAACTGGGTGCCGGTCAGGGCGTCGGCGTAGTTGTCCAGCCCCACGAACTCGTAGGTGGCGGGCATCTCGTTGACACCGATGGACCGGGCGACGTTGCGCTCGTTGGCGTCGGTCAGCGACAGCCAGATACCGCGGACCAGCGGGTAGCCGATGATCACGCCGATCACGAGCACGACCGGGGCGACCATGGTCCAGGCGTACCAGTGGACCGACAGGGCGCGCCGGAATCTGCTCGGTGGCGGGGGGTTGCCAGTACCGCGGCTCCGGCCGCGGGCGACGTCGTCGCCCGCGGCCTTCGCCACCGACTGGCTGGTGTGGACAGCCATCAGTCGGCCTGCCTTCCTGAGTTACTTCCAGCCCTTGAGGAGCTTGCGGTAGGAGTCGCCGGTCGCCTTCGCGGCCTTCTCCGGCGTGGTCTGGCCGGTGAGGACCTTGGTGTACTCGACGTTCAGCGGGGCGAAGAGGCTGCCGGTCTCCGGGATCCAGGGACGCTCGACCGCGGTCTCGACGACGGGCTTGAAGAACTGGACGATCTCGCTGTCCGCGGCCTCCTTCTTGGAGTACGCGGAGGTGCGGGTCGGCAGCAGGTTCAGCTCACCGGCGGCCTGCGCCTGGGACTCGACGGAGGTCATGTACTCGACGAACGCGTAGGAGGCGTCGAGGTTCTCGGAGCCCGCGTAGACGCCGAGGTTGTGGCCGCCCTGCGGGGCGCCCTGTGCGGCGGAGCCGGCCGGCACCGTGGAGATGCCCAGGTTCGCCTTGTCGGTGAACTCCTTGCCGGTGAGCGTGTCGGCCACGGCCCAGGGACCGTTGATCATCATCGCGACGTCGCCGTTCTTGAACGACTGCATCATGTTCTCCCAGCCGTCCGTGGCGTCGGTCCTGGCCGCCCCGGAGTCGACGAGGTCCTTCACGACGCCGAACGCCTTGACGCCCTGGGCGTTGTCCACGGTGACGGTCTTCTTCTCCGCGTCGACCAGGTCACCGCCCTCGCCGTAGAGGAAGGAGAGGAAGTAGTAGGAGTCGTCGCCGCGCAGGTAGAGACCGGTCTTGCCGGTCTTGTCCTTGATCTTCTGGGCGATGCTCTTCAGATCCGCGATCTTCGCGGGCGGCTCGACGCCGGCGTCCTTGAACATCTTCTTGTTGTAGAAGATGCCCATGGAGTCGATCACCTGCGGGACCGCGTACGTCTTGCCCTTGTACTGGGTCGACGCGGCGGCCTGCTTGAGGAAGTCGCCCTCGTCCTTGAGCGCCGTGGTGCCGTCCAGCGGGGCGAGGTAGCCGAGGTCCGCGAACTCGGGGGTCCAGGCGACCTCGGAGCGGATGACGTCGGGGGCGCCGGAGCCGGCCTGCGCGGCGTTCTTGAACTTGTTCTGCGCCTCGCCGAAGGGAACGTTGACGTACTTGACGTCGACCTTCGGGTGCTTCTTCTCGAAGCCCTCGGCGATCTTCTTGAAGACCTTGTCCTCGCTGCCGACGTTCGAGGTGTCCCACCAGGTCACCGTGCCGGAGAGCTCGCCCGAGCTCTTGCTGCCGCCGGACTCGTCGTCGCCTCCGCAGGCGGTCGCCGCGAGCGCCAGGGTCGCGACCAGGGCGGTGGCCGTTATGCCACGTCGCATCTGAACTCCTTCAACTGCCGTACCGCTCCGTCGCGGCGCCGGGTCGACGTGAACGTAACAAGGATGAAAGGCGACCGAAAGACTTTGCGGAAGATTTCTGCAAGCACCGCTGATCGTTACATTGGCGTGTCCTCAAGGTTGCCGTCAAGCCTCTTGACGGAAGCCGGTACATCCTGACTGTGCCTGGCCAGGGCCCGTGCAAGGGCAGTACGACGATCCGACCGCAACGGCCGGAAGGTGCCCGCAAGGACTTGCAAGAAGTTGCCGCAGAAGGATCGCCGCCCCGTGTCCGCGGGGGCGGCCCGCCCGAATCCCGTGCACGGTGGGCGTTCCGGGACACCCGCCCGGTACAGTCCAGTCCCATGACCGCACGGCTTGCCGATATCGCAACTCAGGCGGGGGTCAGCGAAGCGACGGTCAGCCGCGTACTGAACGGCAAGCCCGGTGTCGCAGCGGCCACCCGCGAATCCGTCCTCGCGGCGCTCGACGTCCTCGGCTACGAACGCCCCGTCCGGCTGCGCCGGCGCAGCGCGGGGCTCGTCGGCCTGATCACGCCCGAGCTGGAGAACCCGATCTTCCCCGCGCTGGCCCAGGTCATCGGCCAGGCACTCACCAGGCAGGGCTACACGCCGGTGCTGGCGACCCAGACGCCGGGCGGGTCCACCGAGGACGAGCTCACGGAGATGCTCGTCGACCGCGGCGTCTCGGGCATCATCTTCGTCTCCGGGCTGCACGCCGACACCTCGGCCGACATGCAGCGCTACGAACAACTGCGCGCCCAGGGCGTCCCCTTCGTCCTGGTCAACGGTTTCTCCCCCAAGGTGCAGGCCCCGTTCATCTCCCCCGACGACCGGGCGGCGATGCGTCTGGCGGTGACGCACCTGGTGGCGCTGGGCCATCAGCGCATCGGCCTGGCGGTCGGGCCCAAGCGTTTCGTGCCGGTCCTCCGCAAGATCGAGGGGTTCCACGCCACGATGCAGGAGCAGCTCGGTCTCACGGCCGACGCCGTGGAGGAGCTGATCCAGCACTCCCTGTACACGCTGGAGGGCGGCCAGGCGGCCGCCTCGGCGCTCATGGACCGGGGCTGCACCGCGGTGGTGTGCGCCAGCGACATGATGGCGCTCGGCGCCATCCGGGCGGCCCGCCGGCTGTCGAAGGAGGTGCCGCGCGACCTCTCGGTGGTCGGTTACGACGATTCGCCCCTCATAGCGTTCACCGATCCGCCGCTGACCACGATCCGCCAGCCGGTGACGGCGATGGGGCAGGCCGCCGTGCGCACACTGCTGGAGGAGATCGGCGGCACGCCCGCTCCGCACAGCGAGTTCGTGTTCATGCCCGAACTGGTGGTACGCGGTTCAACGGCCTCGGGGCCGGGCCCCTCCCAGGCACCCCGCGCCCGTCGGTAAAGTATCGAATGTGCGACCGGAACCCGACCGGAGGATCATCGGGCAGAGGGGGACGTATCTGGCAGACTCTGCGCCTATGGGTGAATCGCACGTGACCACACAGGAAGACCGCACGGCGGCCACCCCGTCACCCGACGCGGACGGAACGACGGCGTCCGGTTCAACGAAGGCGATCACCCTGTCCCGCATGCGCCCCCGCCCCTCACTCCGTTCCCTGCGCTCCCCGCGCCGCCCGCGCCTCTGGTTCGAAATCCTGCTGATCGCGGTCAGTTACTGGCTCTACTCGCTGGTGCGCAACGCCGTACCCGAGCAGAAGGCCGCGGCCCTGCGGAACGCCGATCGCATCTGGTCCCTCGAACACGCCGTGGGCCTCGCCTTCGAGGAAACGGTCAACCGGGCCGTCAACTCGGTGACATGGCTGATCGTGTCGATGAACTACTACTACGCGACACTGCATTTCGTCGTGACCATCGGCGTCCTCGTCTGGCTGTTCCGCCGCCATCCGGGCCGCTACGCGGCCACCCGGCTGGTCCTCTTCGCCACCACGGCGGTGGCCCTGCTCGGCTACTACGTCTTCCCGCTGGCTCCGCCCCGGCTGATGAACGGCGCCCACTTCATCGACACGGTGATGCTGCACCAGACCTGGGGTTCGATGGCCTCGGGCGACCTCAAGCACATGTCGAACCAGTACGCGGCCATGCCGTCCATGCACATCGGCTGGTCCCTGTGGTGCGGTCTGACCATATGCGCCCTGGCCTCCGCGCCCTGGGCGCGCATCCTGGGCGCGCTGTACCCCGTGGCCACCCTGGTCGTGATCGTGGCGACGGCGAACCACTTCTGGCTGGACGCGGTGGGCGGTACGGCCTGCCTGGCGTTCGGGGTGGCGCTCTCCTGCGCCTGGTACGGGATGCTGCCGCACCGCCTGCCGAAGCGGGTGCAGCACTCCGGCACGGGCTGGTCGCGCGTCCCGCGCCGAACACCCGCCGGGGCGCCCGGACCGGCGGCCGGGGCTGTCGCCCCCCGCGCCGAGGTGGCGGGCTCCGGTC
>Ga0196960_10000447_pt1 | contig 14409 bp, 14 predicted proteins | sample S3v_5metaG_FD_183187 | JGI IMG/M metagenome (GOLD analysis project Ga0196960, IMG submission 183187) | Soil microbial communities from Anza Borrego desert, Southern California, United States - S3+v_5 | ecosystem: Environmental > Terrestrial > Soil > Desert | place: USA: California | collected... | reverse complement strand
GCGTGGTCGCTGGCGCCCTTGCCCTTGCGTTCCTCGCGGTCGATGAAGGCGCCCTGCACCCGGGCGGCCAGCGCCGGAGAGCCGAGCACGAAGTCGATCCGCATGCCCTCGCGGCGCGGGAAGCGCAGCTGGGTGTAGTCCCAGTAGGTGAAGACCCCGGGCCCGGGGGTGTGCGGCCGGACGACGTCGGCGTACCCGGCCTCCACGATCGCCCGGAAGGCGGCCCGCTCCGGCGGTGAGACGTGCGTGGAATGGGAGAACACCGACATGTCCCAGACGTCGCCGTCCTCCGGGGCGATGTTCCAGTCGCCGACCAGGGCCACCGGCGCGGACGCGTCCTCGGCCAGCCAGTCCGCGGCGGTCGCGCGCAGAGCGGCCAGCCACTCCAGCTTGTAGGCCAGGTGCGGATCGTTCAGCGCCCGGCCGTTGGGCACGTACAGGCTCCAGACCTGCACGCCGGCGCACGTGGCCCCGAGCGCCCGGGCCTCGGGCGCGGGGTCCTGCCCCTCCTTCGACGACCACGACGGCATGCCGGGAAAGCCGGTCCGCACGTCCTCGAGGCCCACCCTCGAGAGGACCGCCACCCCGTTCCACTGCGAGTGGCCCACGTGCGCCACCTGGTAGCCCATCGCCGTGAACCGGTCCTCCGGGAACTGGTCGTCGCGGCACTTGGTCTCCTGCAGGGCCAGCACGTCGACGTCGTGCCGCTCCAGGAACGCCGCAACCCGGTCGACGCGGGTGCGGATGGAGTTGACGTTCCAGGTCGCCAGACGCATGGCAAGCCACCCTACGGCCGCCCTGCAGGAGCCCGGCCCGAGCGTGCGAGGGCTGGGGGGCAGCGTGGTCCTTCTACTGGTCGCGGTGCCGGCCGGAGGCCGACGGTGTCACGGCACCTGGACGGGGGTCTCGCCCTTCGCCGCCATGCGGGCGCGCAGCCGCTCCCGGCTCTCCACGAACTTCGTGGCCTGGGCGTCCAGCCCGGTCAGGAACCCGGCCAGCGCTTCGCGGGCCTGCTCGCCCTCGGGACCGAAGTCGCTGCGGTCGAAGACCTTCCAGGTGCGCAGGATCGGGCTGACGACCTCGTCGTGGTGCAGGCGGAGATCGTAGATCCCGGCCTTGGCGATGATCGTCGAGTTCTTCCGGAAGTCGGCCATGTTCGCGCCGGGCATCTCGAAGGTCATGACCTCCTTGGCCACGGCCTTCATCGTCTCGTCGGGGTCGATCTCGAACGCTGCGGCGACGAGGTTGCGGTAGAAGATCATGTGCAGGTTCTCGTCGGTCGAGATGCGGGCGAGCAGCTTGTCGGCGATCGGGTCGCCGGTGGCCCTGCCGGTGTTCCGGTGCGAGACGCGGGTCGCCAGCTCCTGGAAGGAGACGTAGGCGACCGCCTCGAGCGGGGTCTTGTCGCCGGAGTCGTAGCCGGTGGTCATGTAGTCCATCCGCGCCCGTTCGAGCTCGACGGGGTCGACACCGCGGGTGACGACGAGGTAGTCGCGCAGGGCGATCCCGTGCCGGCCCTCCTCCGCCGTCCAGCGGCCCACCCACTGGCCCCAGGCGCCGTCCCGGCCGAATCGCGTGGCGATCTCGCGGTGGTAGCTGGGCAGGTTGTCCTCGGTCAGGAGGTTCACGAACATCGCAGCCTTGGCCGTCTGGTCCAGCTTCGACTGCTCGGGTGACCAGTCCTCGCCGCCGAGGAAGGCGAAGTTGCGGCCCTCGTCCCAGGGGACGTAGTCGTGCGGATGCCATTCCTTGGCCATCCGGATGTGGCGGTCGAGGTTTTCGGCTACCACGGGCTCCAGCTCGGTGAGCACCGCCGCCTGCGGGGATGTCGTGGCCATGAGGTCCTCCATGTCGACTCGATCCACGCCGGACGTGGGCCGCGAGCCCAACCAGGTCGCCGTGGTCGTCGATGACTTCCCCGCGGCGGCGCACTTCACCCTTCCGGGCGTAGGCACGATCCTGGCACCGCATCGTGATCGTCCACCACGGGCACCTGCCGCCTCCTTGGTGCCACTATGAGGGCATGACTCAGCGGCGCCCGGCGGCGATCGGCGCGTGAGCGCCGGTTCTGACGCCCCTGCTGACGCTTCCGACGGCGGGGCCGCGGCGCTCCGCGACCCCACCCCCGGTCGCCGTCGCGACCGCGGTTTCGTCGCTGCTCTCGGCCTCACGGCACTCGGCGCGCTGCTCCCCGGGACGGCGTTCCTCGCCGCCGGACGGCGGGTGCTCGGCGGGCTCACCCTGCTGCTGTTCCTGCTGCTCGTCGGCGGGGGCGTCTGGCTGGCCACGGGCGGGCAGCGGTTCGCCGCCCGCGCCGCGGTGGACACCGACGTCCTGATGGGGGCGACGATCGGGCTCGGGGTCCTCGCCGTGCTGTGGATCGTCGTCGTCGTCACCGGCTACCGGATGCTGCTCCCCCGGAGGACGTCGCGCGGGCGCAAGGTCCTCGGTGGGCTGGTCGTCGTGCTCCTGGTGGCGGGCATCGCGGTTCCGGCGGCGCTGGCGGGGCACGTGGTGCTCACCTCGCGCACGCTGATCGACGACGTCTTCGCCGACGACCGGCAGTCGGCGACCGTCATGGACTCGCCCGACCCGTTCGGTGCCAAGGAGCGGGTGAACGTGCTGCTGCTCGGCGGTGACGGCGGCGAGGGCCGGGAGGGTGTGCGCACCGACACGGTGATCGTGGCGAGCACCGACACGGAGACCGGCGACACCACGCTGTTCAGCCTCCCCCGGAACCTGGAGGACCTGCCCTTTCCCGCCGCGTCACCACTGGCGGCGGTCTATCCGGAGGGCTTCGACGCGGGCAGCGAGAGCGAGAGCCTGCTCAACGCCGTCTACCGCAACGGCCCGGCCCAGCATCCCGGCATCCTCGGGCCGACCGACGACGCGGGGGCGGACTTCCTCAAGCTGGGGGTCGGCGAGGCGCTCGGGCTGACCATCGACTTCTACGTGCTGGTCAACCTCGAGGGCTTCAGCCGGCTGGTCGACGCGCTCGGCGGGATCACGGTGAACGTGAACTACTACGTGCCGATCAACGGTGACCCGGGCACGGGGCAGCTGCCCGACGACTACATCGAGCCGGGTCCGAACCAGCGGATGGACGGCTTCACCGCTCTCCAGTTCGCCCGCGGGCGGTTCGGGCTCACCGACTACGACCGGATGGCGCGGCAGCGCTGCACCATCCAGGCCATCGTCGACGCGGCGGATCCGGTCACCCTGCTGCAGAGCTACCAGGAGCTCGCCGCCACGACGCAGGACATCGTGCACACCGACATCCCGCGGTCGGTGCTCGACGACTTCGTCGACCTGGCCTTCGTGGTCAAGGATGCCGATCTGCGCAGCGTGGTCTTCGACGCGTCGGTCATCAACCCCGCGTATCCGGACTACGACCGGATCCGTCAGCTGGTCCAGGAGGCCATCGCACCGCCCGTCCCACCGGTGGACGTGCCCCCGGTGGAGGTGCCGTCGGCGGGGACGCCCGCCTCGGGAGAGCAGCCGGCTCCCGACCCGGTCACCGACGTCGGTGACGCCTGCGCCTACGACCCGGTGCGGGCCGAGGAGGCACGGGCGAAGGGCGAGCCGCCCACGCGCCAGGGCTGATCCCGGGGCCCGCCGGCGTCACATCGAGGCGATCATGATCAGGTTGCCGCAGGTGTCGTCGAGCACCGCGGTGGTCATCGCACCCATGGCCGTCGGTGGCTGCGTGAAGGTGACGCCGAGCCCGGTCAGCCGCTCGTGCTCGGCCTGCACGTCGGGAACCGCGAACGAGGTGAACGGGATGCCGTCCTCGGCCAGCGTCGCCTTGAAGGCCTTCGCGCCGTGGTGCTCGTCCGGCTCGAGCGCCAGTTCCACGCCGTCGGCGTCCTCCGGGGAGACGACGGTCAGCCAGCGGTGCTCGCCCATGGGGATCTCGGTCTTCTTCACGAAACCGAGCTTCTCGGTGTAGAAGCGCAGCGCCTTCTCCTGGTCGTCGACCAGGACGCTGGTCACGGTGATCCGCACGGTGTTCCTCCTCGGGGTCCTGCCCCTCGATGTCACAGCCGCCACCGGTCGGTGATGGCTCTCAAGGGCGCCGTGTCCAGGTCGTGGAACTTGTATCGACCCTCTCGCCGGGTGTGCACCAGGCCCGCGGCCTCGAGCACGTCCAGGTGCTGGGAGACGGCCTGGCGCGAGGAGCCGAGACCGTGCCGGGAGATCAGCCGGTTGATCAGCTCGAACAGCGTCTGGCCGTTCCGCTCCTGGAGCTCGTCGAGGATGGCACGCCTCGTCGGGTCGGCGAGGGCCTTGAACACGTCGCCCACGCCGCACACCATAGGCAAGCGAATGCTTGCATGACAAGAGGTTCGCCCGGCCCGTGGCAGGTGGGGAAGGGGAACAGCGGAGAATGGCCGCGTGTCCGATGTCGTCGTCCGTCCCGTCACCGCCGTCGACGACGCGCTGCGGACCGATCTGCTCACCTGCTGGACCGACGTCACCAATGCCGGCGGTTCCGTCGGTTTCGTGCCACCGGTGACGTCGGACGACGTGGCCCCCCTGCTCGAGCGCCTCCTCGAGGGCGTCGCATCCGGCCGTGACGTGCTCTGCGTGCTGAGCGTCGACGGGCAGACCGCCGGTTTCGCGGCGCTGGTCGGCTCGTCGGGCCCGCTGCGACGGCACTGGGCCACCGTGCTCCGGGTGCAGGTCCACCCGTCCCGGCAGGGGCAGGGGCTCGGTCACGTCCTCATGGAAGGCGTGCACGAGATCGCGCGCGCCCGGGGATGCGAGTTCCTCCACCTCACCGCACGCGGCGGCACCGGCCTGGACGGCTTCTACCGGGGCCTGGGCTACCGCGAGGTGGGCCGGCTGCCCGGCGCCATCCGGGTGGCCCCCGGTGACGACCGGGACGAGATCGTCATGGCCTGCCCCCTCTGACGCGCCCGGTCGCCGGGCCGCGTCCGTGCTCTGGCACGGTGGGGGTATGGCAGCCCGAGATCCGCAGCCGTCCGGCAAGGCCAGCCGCGAGCGGCTGATCGGCCTGCTCGTCCTGGGTATCGCGGCGGTGCTGCTGATCTCCTCGCCCACCTGGTTCGCCGGGAACCAGGCGGGCGTCGGTGTCGCGCAGCAGCTGCTCGCCGTGGTGCTCGCGGGCGTCGGGGCCTCCCTGCTCCGCAGAGCCCGCCGCGACTGAGCCGGCTCCTCAGCCGCGCCAGGGGCGCTCGCGCGCCAGCTCCTCCTTGGCCACCCCGCGGATGTGCACGGCGTCCGGCCCGTCCACGATCCGCAGCGTGCGGGCCGAGGCGTAGAAGCGGGCCAGGACGGTGTCGTCGCTGACCCCGGCGCCGCCGTGCACCTCGATGGCGCGGTCGATGACGCGCAGGGCCACGCGCGGGGCCGCGACCTTGATGGCGGAGATCTCGGTGCGGGCACCCTTGGCCCCGAACTTGTCGATCAGGTCCGCGGTCTTGAGCACGTAGAGGCGGGCCTGGTCGATCTCCATCCGCGACAGCGCGATGGCCTCCCGCACCGTGCCCTGGTCGGCGAGCGGCCGGCCGAACGCGACGCGGTTCCTGGCCCGCTCGACCATGAGCGCCAGGGCCCGCTCGGCCATGCCGATGGCTCGCATGCAGTGGTGGATGCGCCCGGGGCCCAGCCGCGCCTGGGCGATCATGAAGCCGTCGCCCTCGCCGGACAGGATGTTGCTCACCGGCACCCGCACGTCGGTGAACCGCAGCTCGGAGTGCCCGTGCTGGTCCTGGTACCCGAACACGGGCAGGTGCCGGACGATCTCCAGCCCCGGGGTGTCGCGGGGCACCAGCACCATCGACTGCTGCCGGTGCGGAGGGCCGTCGGGGTCGGTCTTGCCCATGACGATGAAGATCTGGCACCGCCGGTCGGCGGCGCCGGTGGTCCACCACTTGCGGCCGTTGATGACGTACTCGTCGCCGTCGCGGACGATCGAGGTCTGGATGTTGCGGGCGTCGGAGCTGGCCACGTCGGGCTCGGTCATCGCGAAGCCGGACCGGATCTCGCCAGCGAGCAGGGGGGTGAGCCAGCGCTCCTTGTGCTCCGGCGTGCCGAAGAGCATCAGGGTCTCCATGTTGCCCGTGTCGGGCGCGCCCACGTTCATCGCCTCGGGGGCGATGGTGGGGGACCATCCGGTGATCTCGGCGACGCTGGCGTACTCGAGGTTGGACAGGCCGCCGAGCTCGTGGTGGAAGAGGTTCCAGAGCCCGCGCCGGCGCGCCTCGGCCTTCAGCTCCTCCAGCACCGGGGGGTGCTCGTGGTCGTCGTGGCCGCGTTCGGCCCGCCAGGCGTCGTAGACCGGCTCGGCGGGGAAGACGTGCTCCCGCATGAAGTCCCACGCGCGTGCGCAGACGTCCTCGGCCTTGGCGGAGAGAGCGAAGTCCATGCCGCGAAAGTAGCGCCGGACGGACGGGGCGTCGCGCCGGGGAACCGCCGGAACGGCGGGGCCGGGCCCCGCCGTCCGTGGACGACGGGACCCGGCCCGTGGTGGAACCTGGTTCGGGGTGCCCGCTCAGACGCGCGTGCGCCCGGTGACGGCCTCACGCACCGGGCCGAGGGCCATGGCCAGGCCCACGACCGCGGTGAGGAGGTGCAGGACGTTGTCGGCGCCGTTGATGCTCAGGAAGTCCCAGTCCTTGCCGATGGCGATGAGGCCGTAGACGAAGGCGGCGCCGTAGCCGATGGCGAGGAGCCATCCGTAGGTGCGCGCACCGGCGAGCGTGCGGGACAGCGCGATGCCCGCCAGGCCGACGACGATGTGCACCACGTTGTGCATGCCGTTGATCTCGAAGATCAGCAGCTTCTCCTCGGTGTTGTGCGCGAAGAAGTCACTGAACCCGGTGATGAAGAATCCGACGATCCCGACGAGCAGGTAGATGACGCCGAACGCGAGCGCCAGCGCCTGAGGCCAGGTCATGCCACGTCGGTCCGCACCGGTGTGGCCGGCTGCTGCAGACATCGTTGCCCTCCCATGTGGTGGTCCCGCCGGGTCCCGGCGGGCACGGGAGTCCGGTACCCGTGCGCTGGGCACGCGTAACGGTGGTCCCCTCTCAGAGGGACGGTCGTTGCCGAAACGTCATCTTCCGGTAAGGACGGTCAGGCGGGGCGGGGCGTCCGCCGGGGCCGGCGGACGACGAACGGGCCGATCGCCAGCAGGTCGACGGGGGCGGAGCCGAAGCACTCGAGCGCGTCGCGCGGGTCGTCGACCATCGGCCGGCCGGCCGTGTTCAGGCTGGTGTTGACCACGACCGGGATCCCGGTGCGCCGCTCGAAGGCCGAGATCATGCGGTGCACCAGCGGGTGGCTGTCGGGGTCGATGGTCTGGATCCGCGCCGTTCCGTCGACGTGCGTGACCGTCGGGATGCGGTCCTTCCACTCCGGCGCCACGTCGTGCACGAAGAGCATGTACGGCGACGGGATGGGCCCCCGGCTGAAGATCTCCGGCGCCCTCTCCAGCAGGACCATGGGCGCGACCGGGCGGAACTGCTCCCGGCCCTTGACGTCGTTCATCCGCTCGAGGTTCGCCTCGTAGCCCGGGTGGGCCATGAGCGAGCGGTGGCCCAGCGCGCGCGGGCCGTACTCGCTGCGGCCCTGGAACCAGGCGACGATGCCGTTGTCGGCCAGCACCTCGGCGACCGCCTCGGCGACGTCGTCCGGGCGCTCGTAGTCGATGGCAGCCGTCTGCAGGACCTTCTCGATCTCCTCGTCGCTCCACCCGCGGCCCAGTGCGGCCCCGGGCATCGGCTGGGTGTTCTCCCCGAGCTCGCGGGCCACGTGCAGGGCGGCGCCCAGCGCGGTTCCGGCGTCGCCGGCGGCCGGCTGCACCCACACCTGCTCGAACGGGCTCTCGGCGAGGATGCGGGTGTTGGCCACGCAGTTGAGGGCGGTGCCGCCGGCCATCGTGAGGGTGCGGTCGCCGGTCTGCTCGTGGACCCAGCGGGCGAGGTCGACCAGCACCTCCTCGAGGCGCTGCTGGACGGAGGCGGCGAGGTCGGCGTGGTCCTCGGTCCAGTCGTCGCCCTTGCCCAGGCGGGGGGCGAACTCGGCGAAGTCGATCTTCTCGGTGCGGAAGCCGCCGTCGTCGGTGGCCCGGATCAGCTCGGACAGCTCCCCGACGAAGCGCGGCTTGCCGTAGGAGGCCATGGCCATGACCTTGAACTCGTCGGAGCTGCGCAGGAAACCCAGGTGGTCGGTGAGGTCCTCGTACATCAGGCCCAGCGAGTGCGGCAGCGACTGACCGGCGAGCACCTCCAGCTGCCCGTCCACGTAGCGGCCGGCCAGGTGGCTGTGGGCCTCGCCCCGGCCGTCGAGGACGAGCACCGCGTTGTCGCGCTGCGGGGCGGCGAGGCCGGCCGAGGCGGCGTGCGCGACGTGGTGCTTGACGAACCGGACCTTGGCCGGGTCGAGGCCGGGCAGCGCGTGGGCGAGGAAGTCCGGCGCCATCTCCGCGTACTTCTTGCGCATGGTGTCGCCGTCGTCGAACAGCCCGGTCTCCTCGGGCGTCGTCATCAGGCCGGGGTCGAAGGAGTAGGCGACGGCGTCCAGCTCCTCGGGCCGGATGCCGGCGTGCTTCAGGCACCAGGCGGCCGACAGCTCGGGCAGCTCCCACGCGCTCCACGGCAGCGGGCGCTTGCCGTGCTTCCGGCGGCTGAACCGCTCCTCTTCCGCTGCGGCCACGATCCTGCCGTCGACCACCAGCGCGGCCGCCGGGTCGTGGTAGATCGCGTTGATGCCGAGGACCTTCACGCTGGTGCTCCTCCCGGCCGGGCGTGGAGAAGGGGAGGCCGCCCGGACTGTCCGTTGATCATGGAGTGGGTCGCCGTGTCCCGCAGGTCGAGCGGCGGCCCGTGGTCAGCCGCGGCGGCGGAGCAGGTCGTTGTCCACGACCGCCCGCAGCCCCAGGGTCTTGTAGCCGACCTCGTCGAACAGGACGGTGATGCGGTCGTCCTCGACCCGCATGACGACGCCGGCGCCCCACTCGGTGTGCTCGACCGGGGCCTCCACGGGGAAGGGTGAGTCCTCGTCCGTGTCGCCCCGATCGTGAGCGGTGCCGGCGGAGCAGTTGTCGCAGTTCCCGCACGGTTGGTCGAGCTGCTCGCCGAAGTAGCCGAGCAGGAACTGGCGGCGGCAGTCCGTGGTCTCGGCGTACCCGCGCATCATCTCCACGCGGCTCTGGTCGACCTTCTCGTGGTGCTCGGCGAGCTCCCGCGCCTGCTCGGCGGCCTCGCTCGGCGACGGCGCGCCCTCGGCCGGGTGCGCGGCGCCGTCCTCGTCGAGGACGACGGCCGCGACCTGCTCGAGCAGGTTGAGGTCGCGGGCCAGCGGAGTGGCGGCCCGCCCGGTCTCCTCGCGCAGGGTCTTGACGTCGACGCCGTCGTCGAGCCCCGCGGCGGGAGCGGCGGCCACGAGCCCGGCGACCTGCTGCAGCTCCGCCTCGCCGGGCGTCCCGGCGGCGAAGAAGCGCCGCAGGCCGAGATCCTCCTGCCGGTAGACGAGGACGGCGACGGCCGGTTCGCCGTCCCGGCCGGCCCGTCCGATCTCCTGGTAGTAGCTGTCGATGGAGTCGGCCGGTTCGGCGTGGATCACGAAGCGGGTGTCGGGCTTGTCGATGCCCATCCCGAAGGCGGTGGTGGCGACGACGACGTCGAGCTCGTCGGCCATCCAGGCCCGCTGGGTGTCCTCGCGGTCGCCCTTGTTCAGACCCGCGTGGTAGTGCCGGGCGCGCAGCCCGCGCTCGGCCAGCTCCCCGGCGATCTGCTCGGTGCCCTTGCGCGTGGCGCTGTAGACGATGCCGGGGCCGCGCCCCTCGCCGAGCTCGGCCAGGACGCGGTCGAGCACGCCCTGCTCCTTGGCGTGCGCGTCGGCGTAGTGGTCGACCTCCAGCCGGATCTCGGGGCGGTCGAACCCGGCGACGACGATCTCCGGCTCGCGCATGCCCAGCTGCTCGACGATCTCCGCGCGCACCGGCGGCGCGGCGGTGGCCGTCAGCGCGAGGACGGGAGGGTGCCCGAGCTGCTCGACGACGCCGCCGAGGCGCAGGTAGTCGGGCCGGAAGTCGTGCCCCCAGGCGGAGACGCAGTGCGCCTCGTCGACGACGAACAGGGCGGGCTTCGCCTCGGCCAGGGCGTCGACCACCTCCGGCTTGGCCAGCTGCTCGGGGGCCAGGAACAGGAAGCGGACCGTTCCGTCCCGCAGCCCCTCCAGAGCCGCGCGCTGGTCGCCGGCGGACAGCGTGGAGTTCAGCTGGGCGGCGCGGCCGGCGCGGTCCTCGAGTTCGGTGAGGCGGTCGACCTGGTCCCGCTGGAGCGCGATGAGCGGGGAGACGACGATGGCCGGGCCGTCGAGCAGCTGAGCGGCGACCTGGTAGACCGCCGTCTTGCCCGCGCCCGACGGCAGGACCGCCAGGGTGTCCCGGCCGCTGACCACCGCCTGCATCGCGCGCTCCTGCCCGGCGCGGAAGTCCTGGTAGCCGAGCACGTCCCGGGCGAACTCGCGGATGCGGCGGGTGCGGACGGCGGCGGTGGCGCCGGCGGGGTTGTCCCGCTCGGTGGTGGATGGCACCGGCTGCCTCTCCCCGGCGCCGGGGAGAGGCAAACGGATCGCAGGTCATCGGGCGCGGCAGAGGCAGGCGTTCCCGCGGGAACGTCCCGAGGCGGCGTCAGCTCAGCGGCGAGCGCTTCGAGCCCACGTCGGCGCGGTCGGCCGCAGACCGGCCGGCGTACCAGCCACCGGCGTCAACCGACGCGCGGCTCCGGCTCGCCCGGACGCTCGGGAAGAGCTCCGCGACAGTGGCGTCCACCGCCTCCCGCCGGGACCGCAGCACGGGCAGCAGGTCGACGCCCCGCTGGGCCGCCGCCTCAGCGGTCGCGCGGAGGCGGGCCGCGCCGAGGCGCTCACCGATGCGCTGCGAGTAGCCCAGCAGGAAGGCCCGGCGGAACGTCCGGGGACCGGGGTGGCGCCCGCCCTGCCGCTCGGCGGCGGCGAGCGCCTGGGCCACCTGGAGCAGCAGCGAGGTGAACAACAGCTCGACTGCGTCCAGATCGGTCCGTGCGCCGACCAGGTTGGCGATGCCCAGGCTCTGGTACCAGACCAGCCGGACGTCGTTGGCCTCGGCGACCGCCGCGAGCAGGTGCATCTTGGGCCGCACGTAGGGGTCGGCCACGTGCACGCGGCGGGTACCCACCTCGCCCGTCGGCGCCGGACCGCCGTCGAGGAGAGCCGCGTCCACGGCGTGCCGGGTCATCAGCTCCTGTGCCTTCGCGGTGAGTGCCTCGGCCTCGTCGGCGAACTCCGTCGACTCCGCCTTGGCCAGCAACCCCCGGATGCGCCGCAGCGCGCGGTCGGCATCGGCGACCGGCACAGCGCCGGGAGGCCCAGGAGGAGCGGCGCCCGGACGACCGGTGCCCCACCGCGACGGTGGCGGCACGAGGACCTCGATCCGGGCGGTGCCGCTGAGCACGCCCACCAGCTGCAGCACGATCCGCCACGCCTCCGCAGCCGGCCGCCGGTGTGTCCGGTGCCAGGCGGCCACGACGGCGGGATCGCCCGGTGACAGGGCACCCAGCTCGCGGAGCTGGTCGAGCCACGTCTCGGGGGCACGCGCCGCCGCATCGGTGCGCCGTGCGTGCTCACCGATCAGCGCCACGATGAGCGGCACCGACCCGGCCGTCGCCTCCCGCCGGACCGCGTGCACCACGTCCGCCGGCTGCCAGCCCCGCTCCCACGTCTCGTCCAGGGCGCTGAGCAGCGCGCTCGTGGCGGTTCCGCTGCCGTCGACCTCCGGCTGGTGGGCGGCCAACGTGGCCCCCAGCTCCTGCGCCACCCCGGCTTCGCCGAGCATGCCGCGGCGGTGCCGGAGGAGGTCTGCGAGCCACGCGTCGTCGAACACGAGGACGATCGTGCCGTCGGTCCGGCTGCGGGAGCGGCACCGGCTGTGGACGGCGGGCGACGTCCACAGTTCCGTCTAGGGTCTGGCCGTGGCCGCCTCGTACCGCATCGCCGACGCGGCCGCGCTGCTCGGCGTCAGCGACGACACGGTGCGGCGCTGGATCGACAGCGGTCGGCTGCCGGCACGCCGCGACGGCGGTGGACCGGCCGTGGTGGACGGCGCCGACCTGGCCCGCGTCGCCGCGCAGCTGCACGAGGCGCCGGCGCCGGGCACGACGCGCTCCTCGTCCGCGCGCAACCGGCTGACCGGCATCGTCACCCGGGTGGTCCGCGACACGGTCATGGCCCAGGTGGAGATCCAGGCCGGGCCCTTCCGCGTCGTCTCGCTCATGTCCCGCGAGGCGGCCGACGAGCTCGGCCTCGACGTCGGTGTCCGGGCGGTCGCGACGGTCAAGGCGACGCAGGTCAGCGTGGACATCCCCTAGGGAGCGAGACGCAGCTGCGGGTCCCCCCATGTGCGGGGCTTGCGCATCAGCGGCGTGCCCTGCTCCCATGAGCCGCAGTTGCGGCTGACCCGGCCGCCCGCTGCCAGGGAGGACCATGCGCTCCCGTGCCGTGCCGGCGCCGCTCGCCGCCGCGCTGCTCCTGTCCGGGTGCGGCGGCTCGACGGGGGGTGACCCGGGCGGCACCCTCACCGTGTTCGCCGCCGCCTCGCTGACCGACGTCCTCACCGAGCTGGGGGAGACCCTGGAGAGCCGGCAGCCCGGCCTGGAGGTCCGGTTCAACTTCGCCGGCAGCTCCGCACTGGCCGCCCAGGTCGTCCAGGGCGCGCCGGTCGACGTGTTCGCCTCCGCCGACGACCGGCAGATGCAGGTGGTCACCGACGCCGGGCTGGCCTCCGGGGCCGAGGTCTTCGCCGCCAACGAGCTCGTCATCGCGGTTCCGGAGGGGAACCCGGCCGGGGTCACCGGGCCGGCCGACCTCGCCCGGGAGGACCTCGCCGTGGCGCTGTGCGCGCCGGAGGTGCCCTGCGGAGCCGCGGCGGAGCGGGTGCTGGCCGCCGCCGGGGTGACCGCACGTCCGGACACCTACGAGGAGGACGTCCGCGCCGCGCTCACCAAGGTCGAGCTCGGGGAGGTCGACGCGGCGCTGGTCTACGTCACCGACGCCGCCGCGCGGCCGGGATCGGTGGACGCCGTCGAGGTGCCCGAGGCCGGCGTCGCGGTCAACGAGTACCCGGTCTGCGTGCTGGACGACGCCCCGAACCCCCGCGCCGCACAGGCGTTCGTCGACCTCCTGCTGTCCGGCGAGGGCCGCCGGGTCCTCGCCGACGCCGGGTTCATGGCGCCGTGAGCCGCCGTCGCGACGGCGCGCGGGTGCCGGCGCCGCTCCTGGTGCCCGCCGCCCTCGGCGTCCTGTTCCTCGCGCTGCCCCTGGTCGGCCTGCTGGTGCGCACGCCGTGGTCGCAGCTCGGCCGGCAGCTCGCCGCGCCCGGGGTGGGGGAGGCTCTCCGGCTGTCGCTGGTGTCGGCCACGCTGGCCACGGTCCTGTCGCTGGTGCTGGGCGTGCCGCTGGCCTGGGTGCTCGCGCGGTCGCGGGCGAGGGGCCGGTCGGTGCTGCGGGCGCTGGTCACCGTGCCGCTCGTCCTGCCGCCGGTGGTCGGCGGTGTGGCGTTGTTCCTGGTGCTCGGCCGCCAGGGCATCGTCGGCTCCTGGCTCGACGACCTCGGTATCACCATCCCGTTCACCACCGCCGCCGTCGTCATCGCCGAGACGTTCGTGGCCATGCCGTTCCTGGTCATCAGCGTCGAGGGCGCGCTGCGGGCCGCCGACACGCGGTTCGAGGACGTCGCCGCCACCCTCGGCGCCGGCCGGTGGACCACCTTCCGCCGCGTCACCCTGCCGCTCGTCGCGCCGGGCGTCGCGGCCGGCGCGGTGCTCTGCTGGGCCCGGGCACTGGGCGAGTTCGGCGCGACGATCACCTTCGCCGGCAACTTCCCGGGAACGACCCAGACCATGCCGCTCGCCGTCTACCTGGCACTGCAGCGCGACCCGGACGCCGCCATCGTGCTGTCGGTGCTGCTGCTGGCCGTCTCGCTGGCCACCCTGCTGCTGCTGCGCGACCGCTGGCTCGGCCGGGCGGCCGTGTGAGCCTCCGCGCAGCCGTCGCCGTCCGCCGCGGTGACCTGCACCTTGACCTGGAGCTCGAGGTGGCCGACGGCGAGGTGCTCGCCGTCCTCGGGCCCAACGGTGCGGGCAAGTCCACGCTGCTGCGCGTCCTCGCCGGTCTGCTGCCGCCCGACGACGGCACCGTCGTCGTCGACGGCGTCACCTGGGACGGCGACGGCGTCCACCTGCCGGCGCACCGCCGCTCGCTGGGCATGGTCTTCCAGGACGCCCTGCTCTTCCCCCACCTGACCGTCGCCGACAACGTCGGCTTCGGCCTGCGCACCCGCGGCAGCTCCCGGGCGGAGGCCCGGGCGGCGGCCGCGGCCTGGCTGGACCGGGTCGGGCTGGC
>Ga0196960_10000446_pt1 | contig 14496 bp, 13 predicted proteins | sample S3v_5metaG_FD_183187 | JGI IMG/M metagenome (GOLD analysis project Ga0196960, IMG submission 183187) | Soil microbial communities from Anza Borrego desert, Southern California, United States - S3+v_5 | ecosystem: Environmental > Terrestrial > Soil > Desert | place: USA: California | collected... | reverse complement strand
CGCAGGGCCGCCCTGATCACCCCGGGCAACCGCTACAACCGGCTCTGGGAGGAGCGCGGCGGCGCCGCGCCCGAGTCGATCCGGACGGTCTACAACGGCGTGGACCCCGCCGCGTTCCCGCCCGCCGGCCCCGAACCGGCCGACCCCGTGCTCAGCTGGGCCGGCCGTGTCGACCCGATCAAGGACCTGGAGACCCTGATCCGTGCCTTCGCCCTCGTACGCGCGCGGGTGCCCGCCGCGCGGCTGCGCCTGTTCGGCGGCACGCCGCGCGGCGGGGAGGCGTACCGGGACCGGTGCGAGGCCCTGGCCGCGGAGCTGGGCCACGCCGGTGCGGTCACCTTCGAGGGCCGCGTCGAGGACATCAGGGACGCCTACGCGGCGGGCAACGTCGTGATGCTCTCCAGCATCAGCGAGGGCTTCCCCTTCACCCTGATCGAGGCCATGTCCTGCGGGCGGGCGACCGTGTCCACGGACGTGGGCGGCGTACGGGAGGCCGTCGGCGACACCGGTCTCGTGGTGCCGCCCCGCGATCCGGCCGCGATGGCCGCCGCGGCCCTGGAGCTGCTGGCCGACGCCGGACGGCGCCGGAGGATGGGCGAGGCGGCCCGGCTCAGGGTGATCGAGCAGTTCACCCTCCGGCAGACCGTCGACACCTTCCGCTCCATCTACCTGGAGCTGTCGGCGTCCGGCGCCCGGAGCGGGCTCGCGGCCGTCGGGGAACGCGCGCCGGCGACGGCGGGCAGAGCACCGGTCAGGAGCGCGGCCGGATGAGCGGACCCATGTCGCTGGAGCCGGGCGGCGCGGAGCAGGACACACTGGCCCTGCGCCTCGCCGGCCACCGCCCGCTCTCTTCGCGCCTCACCGATCAGCACACGCTGGCCCTGGTCCTGCCCGGCCACGGGGCGCGGCGCGACGCGGTGGACGGGCTCGCCGCCGAACTGGCCGACCGCATCGCACCCGCGGTTCACCCTTATGAGGTCGCCGCGCTGCTGGAGTCCGAGGGGCTCACCGGTGAGGTGATCCGGAAGACGTACGGACACGCCGATCTGTTCTCGCTGGCGACCGCGTTGTACCAGCGCGTACCGCGGACGTTCCCCGAGCCGCCGCGGCCCGTCGATCCCTGGCGGCCTGACCATCTGCGCTGCGCCTTGCGAGGCCTGCTGTTCGCGCTGCCCGGCCTCGCCTACGCGCTCGCCGGGCAACTGCTGCCCCCTGACGGCACGGTGCGGGCGCTGGTGGTGGCCGGGCTGATCTCCTGGGCCTGGAACCAGGCACTGGGCCACCGGGCTTACGTACGCCTGGCGAGCGGGCGCCCGGAGGCGGGTCGCACCCTGGCGAAGGGTGCGCCGCTGGGCGCTGTCACGGCGGCCGTCGCCGGAGCCGCGCTCTCGGGGCCGGGCGTGACGGCCCTGGCCGTCGTGGCCCAGTCGGCGTACCTCGCGGCGGCCGGTGTGCTGCTCGTGCTGGGCCGCGAGCGGCTGCTGCTGGCGGTCCTCGTGCCGGTCACCGCAGGCGGGACGGCACTGCTGTGGTGGGAGCCCGGGACCGTGCTCCGGGCCGGGCTTCCGCTGCTGTCGCTCCTCGGCACGGTCGCCGCGGCCGGCTGGGTGCTGCGCGCCACCCGCACGGCGCCCGCCGCAGCCGGTGCCGCGCGTCCGGGGCTGTGGCCGTCCCTGCCGTACGGGCTGTTCGGACTGGCCGCCGGGTCGCTGGTGTTCCTGGCGGGCCGGGACCATCCCTGGGGGGTGATCGTGCTGACCCTGAGCATGGGGCCGGCCGAGTGGCTGCTGTACCGCTACCGCGGACTGTCGGTGGCGGCTCTGCGGTCCACGAGGACACCCGCCGGGTTCCGGGCCCGCTCCGCCGCCGTTCTCGCCGGCTGCCTGCTCGTGTATCTCGGTCCGCTCGTCCCGGCGGCGCTGCTCGCGGGCGCCGAGCCCGTCACCCTGCTGCTGCTCGCCGCCGCGCTGTGGCTCTCCCTGCTGCTCCAGGCGTTCGGCACCGCCTGGCCGCCGGCGGCCCTGTGCCTCACCGCGGCGGTGTCCGCCGGCGCGGTGATGCTGACCGGCGCCCCGCCGGGCGCCGCGGCTCTGCCGCTGTGCTGCGGCGGCGTCGTGCTCTGTCTCACCGCGGTGGCCGTACGGCGGCTGGGCCGCCCGGCCGCCCACGGCTGAGGCCGCTCCACCGGCCGCGCACGTACCACCGCACCGCCCCCCGTCTTCACGGGCCGCACCCGCGGTCCGCCGCCGTCCACCGGAAGGACACCACCTTGACCGCCCCACCGCTCGCCGCCGTCACCGGAGCCGAGGGCTTCATCGGTTCCCACCTCACCGAGGCGCTCGTCGCCTCCGGGCACCGGGTGAGGGCCATGGCGCAGTACAACTCCTTCTCCTCGTACGGCTGGCTGGAGACCCTCTCCCCCGATGTCCTCGGCCAGGTCGAGATCGTCCTCGGAGACGTCCGGGACCCGGGCTCGGTCCGCCATCTCGTCGAAGGGGCCGACAGCGTCTACCACCTGGCCGCCCTCATCGCCATCCCGTACTCCTACCGGGCGCCCCACAGCTACGTGGACACCAATGTCACCGGCACACTGAACGTGCTGGAGGCGGTGCGGGCCGCGGGCACACCGCGGCTGGTGCACACCTCCACCAGCGAGACCTACGGCACCGCGCAGACCGTGCCGATCACCGAGGACCACCCCATCAACACCCAGTCGCCGTACGCGGCTTCGAAGGCGGGCGGGGACCGGCTGGCCGACAGCTACCATGCCAGTTTCGACACCCCGGTGGTGACGCTGCGGCCGTTCAACACCTTCGGGCCGCGGCAGTCCATGCGGGCCGTGATCCCGACCGTCATCGGGCAGGTCGCGGCCGGGGAGCGGACCATCACCCTCGGCGACCTGCGTCCCACCCGTGACTTCACCTTCGTCGAGGACACCGCGCAGGCGTTCCTGGCGGTCGGCTCCGCGCCCGCCGAGCAGGTCGTGGGCCGCACCTTCAACGCCGGGACCGGCGGCGAGATCTCCGTCGGCGACCTGGTCGCCCTCATCGGCAAGGTGATGGACACCGCCCTCGACGTCCGCGAGGACACGCAGCGGCTGCGGCCCGCGAACTCCGAGGTGATGCGACTGGTCGCGGACGCCGGCCGACTGCGCGCGGCGACCGGCTGGAGCCCGGCGCACACCCTGGAGGAAGGACTCGCCCGCACGGTGGAGTTCTTCCGCGAACCGGCCAACCTCGCCCGCTACAAGACCGGCATCTACAACATCTGAATCCGACCACGTCCGGCACGTCGAGCAAGGGGGAAGACCATGCACGCAGTGATCCTGGCCGGAGGCAAGGGCGTCCGGCTGCGGCCCTACACCACGGCCCTGCCCAAGCCGCTGGTGCCCATCGGCGACCAGCACGCCATCCTGGAGATCGTCCTGCGCCAGCTCGCCTCGGCCGGCTTCACCGGCTGCACCATCGCCATAGGCCATCTCGGCGAGATCATCCGGGCCTACGTCGGCGACGGCTCCCAGTGGGGCCTGTCGGTCGACTACTCCACCGAGGACTCCCCGCTGGGGACCATGGGCCCGCTGCTGACGATGCGGGAGCGGCTTCCGGAGCACTTCCTCGTGATGAACGGAGACATCCTCACCGACCTCGACTACGCCGACGTCCTCCACCGCCACCAGGTCTCCGGAGCACCTCTGACGATCGCCACGTACGCGCGCCAGGTACGCATCGACTTCGGGGTGCTGACCACCGACGCGAGCAGGGTCGTCGGTTTCACCGAGAAGCCGAGCATGGACTACCGCGTTTCCATGGGGGTGTACGGGCTGACCCGGTCCACACTCGACGGGTACACCGCCGGGCTGCCGCTGGGCTTCGACGAGCTGGTGCTGGACCTGCTGGGTTCCGGCAACCCGCCGCACGCCTACGACTTCGACGGCTACTGGCTGGACATCGGCCGCCCCGACGACTACGACCGTGCCAACGCGGAGTTCACCAGCCGCAAGTCCCTGCTGCTCAAGGGAGCCTGAGCACCGTATGCGCATTCTCGTCCTGGGTTCCACCGGCTATCTGGGGGCCCACGTCGCCGAGCGGCTCGGCGCCCTCCGGGGCGCGCGGGTCCTCGCCGGCGGCCGGTCCCCCGCCGCCGGCGTACCCGTCGACCTCGCCACCGACTCCACCGACCGGCTCGCGAAGACCCTGGCGTCGGTGGCGCCGGACGTCGTGGTCAACTGCGCCGGTGCGACCGGGGGCGACCCGGTGGCGCTGGCGGAGGCCAACGCCCGGGGGCCGGCCGTCCTGTGCGCGGCGATGGCCCTGGCCTGTCCCTCGGTCCGGCTGATCCATCTCGGTTCGGCAGCCGAGTACGGCCCGGGGGCCGGCCGGGTCCCGACACCGGAGTCGGCGGCCACCCACCCGCTCAGCGTCTACGGGGCCACGAAACTGGCCGGCACGATCACCGTCTCGGCCTGCGGCCTGGACGCGCTCGTCCTGCGGGTCGGCAATCCGGTGGGGCCCGGGGCACCGCCCGCCGGGCTGCCCGGCCGGGTCACCCGGCTGTTGCGCGAGGCGGGTCCGGACCCGGACGCGGTGCTCCGCCTCGGGGACCTGTCGGCCTACCGCGACTTCGTCGACGTACGCGACGTGGCACGGGCGGTGGAGCGGGCGGTGACCGCGCCCGGGCCACTGCCGCGCGTGCTCAACATCAGCGGCGGCGAGGCCGTCCCGGTGCGCCGTCTGGTGCGCACGCTCGCGGACATCGCGCACTTCGGCGGACGCATCGAGGAACAGGGCGCCGGCTCGGCCCGCTCGGAGCAGGTGTCCTGGCAGTGTTCCGACATCTCCGCCGCCCGGACCGCCCTCGACTGGCACCCCTCGTACACGCTCCGGGAGTCCCTGGCGGCGCTGTGGTCGGCCGGCGCCCGCCCTCCGTCCCCGCACGAGGAAAGCGGGCTGCCGTCGTGAGCCTGCTGATCCCGCTGTACGTCCACCCGGCCGTGGACCCGGGCGCCTGGCACCGGCTCATCACGGCGGCCGACCGCACCTGCGCGGTCGTGCTCAATCCCGCGGACGGGCCGGGCCGCGGCCCCGATCCCGCCTTCGTCTCCGCGGCGGGCGCACTGCGCGGAGCGGGCGCCCGGCTGCTCGGCTACGTGGACACCGACTACGGCGCCCGGCCCGCTGCGGATGTCACCGCCGACGCCGCCCGGCACCGGGAGTGGTACGCGACCGACGGCTGTTTCCTGGACCGGGTGAGCGCGGCCGGGGGCGCGCTGCCCGCCTACCGGAAGCTGGTGCGCGCGCTGCGCCGGCAGGGCGCCTCGCCCGTGGTCCTCAACCCGGGCGTGCACCCGGCCCCCGGCTATGCCCGGATCGCCGATCTCCTGGTCACGTTCGAGGGCCCCTGGTCCACCTATGTGTCGGCGTTCAGCAGGCCCGACTGGACGACGCGCCGTTCGCCCGACCGCTTCTGCCACCTGGTGTACGGCGTGCCCGAGGCGCTGGCCCCGCTGGCCGTGCGCACCGCCCGCGAGCGTGGCGCCGCCGTCTCCGGGCCGGTGACCGGGGAGCCGCCCAACCCGTGGTCCCGGCTGACGCCGGTGCTGACCGGAGCGGAGCGGTGAGGCACGGAGGCCGGGCGTGGGCGGCCCTGCTGACCGTACTGGTGGTCTCGGTGACGACCGCGCTGACCGGTTGTTCCGGTACGGGCGGCGGCAGGGGCACGGCGCCGGGCGGACCGCGGGAGGAGCGGTGGCAGCCCCGGCCGGGGCTGGCCTGGCAGTGGCAGCTCGACGGGAAGGTCGACGCCGCGGCGGCCGACGTGCCGGTCTACGACATCGACGGCTTCGAGAACGACGCTGCGGACGTCGCCCGGCTGCACCGCGCCGGCCGCAAGGTGATCTGCTACATCAACGTGGGCGCCTGGGAGGACTACCGGCCCGACAAGGACGCCTTCCCCCGCTCGGTGCTGGGCGGGCCGAACGGCTGGCAGGGAGAGCGCTGGCTCGACATCCGGCGGATCTCCCTGCTGCGGCCGATCATGGAACGGCGGTTCGACATGTGCCGGGAGAAGGGATTCGACGCGGTGGAGCCCGACCTGGTGGAGGGGTACAGCCATGAGACCGGCTTCCCGCTCACCGCGCGGGACCAGCTGAGGTACAACCGCATGATCGCCGGTATCGCCCACGCACGCGGCCTGGCGGTGGGCCTGAAGAACGACCTGCCGCAGATCCCGCAGCTGGTGGACGACTTCGACTTCGCGGTCAACGAGCAGTGCGCGCAGTACGCCGAGTGCGCGCGGCTCACACCGTTCGTCAAGGCCGGCAAAGCGGTCTTCCACGTCGAGTACACCGTGCCGGCCCACCGCTTCTGCCCCGGCTCCCGCAAGCTGGGGCTCTCCTCCATGCGTAAGAAGTGGGAGCTGGACGCCTGGCGCACGGCCTGCTGAACAGCGGGGCCGGGGCTCGGCAGGGCCCGGGGAGCATCCGGTTCACGGCGTGCGACGCGGCCGGGGCGGGACCCGCCTGCTCCGAAGGCGCACCGCCTGCGGCCGCCCGGTCAGGAACCGGCTCCTCGGCCGCTTCCGCCCGGCCACTGCGGGGCGCGGCCCGAGCGCGCCCCGCACTCACAGGTACTGGCACACACCCCTGGGCACATAAGCCCCGTGCCCCGCACGTCCCACATACGCGCCGTTCTCGATCACCGGGACCCCGCGCGACAGGACCGTCCCGGCCCGCCCGGTGATCCGCCTGCCCTCGTACGCCGAATAGTCGACGTTCATGTGGTGCGTCCCGGCGGACAGCACCTGCTGGGCGTGCGGGTCGTACACGACGATGTCCGCGTCCGTGCCCGGCGCGATCGTCCCCTTCCTCGGGTAGAGGCCGAACATCCGGGCCGGTGCGGCGCACGCGATCTCGATCCAGCGGCGGCGGGAGATGTGCCCGTCCACCACCGCCTGGTGCAGCAGGTCCATCCGGTGCTCCACGCCCGGCATGCCGTTGGGAATCTTCGAGAAGTCGCCGATGCCCATGTCCTTCTGGCCCTTGAAACAGAACGGGCAGTGGTCCGTCGAGACGACCTGCAGGTCATCGGTCCGCAGCCCCCGCCACAATGCCGCCTGGTGCTCCTTGGGCCGAAGTGGCGTCGAACAGACGTACTTGGCACCCTCGAAGCCCGGCTCGGCCAGGTTGTCGGTGGACAGGAAGAGGTACTGCGGACACGTCTCGCCGAACACCGGCAGTCCCTCGTCACGGGCCCGCGTCAGTTCCGCGAGGGCTTCCCGGGCGGAGACGTGGACGACGTAGACGGGGGCGCCGGCGACCTGGCTCAGCCGGATCACGCGGTGTGTCGCTTCGGCTTCCAGGAGAGCCCTGCGCACCTCCCCGTGATATCTCGGGTCACGCTCTCCTCGTGCGAGGGCCTGCTCCACGAGGACATCGATGGCGATGCCGTTCTCGGCGTGCATCATGACCAGACCGCCGTTGGTGCCCGCGCGCTGCATGGCGCGGAGGATCTGGCCGTCATCCGAGTAGAACACTCCGGGATAGGCGGTGAAGAGCTTGAACGAGGTCACGCCGGCCTCGACCAACGCGTCCATCTGCTTGAGGGACGACTCGTTCACGTCGGACATGATCATGTGGAAGCCGTAGTCGACGGCACATCTGCCGTCGGCTTTCCCGTGCCACGTGTCGAGCCCTTCCCGGAGCGAGCCGCCCTTCGGCTGGATGGCGAAGTCGATGACCGTGGTGGTCCCTCCCCAGGCGGCCGCCCGGGTCCCCGTCTCGAAGGTGTCGCAGGACATGGTCCCGCCGAACGGCATCTCCATGTGCGTGTGCGCGTCGACACCGCCCGGGATGACGTACTTCCCCGTGGCGTCGATCCTGCGGTCGGCGTTCCAGCCCGCCGCGGCGTCGGTGCCGTGGGCGGCGAGTGCGGCGATGCGCCCGCCCTCGATGAGTACGTCGGCGTGGATCTCGTCGGACGCGGTGACGACGAGGCCGCCGTGGATGACGGTGCGGCTCATGTACCCCTCCTCGCGGTGGCGGATCTGGACTGCGCGGGTGGACCGGGTGCGTGATGACGTACGGGGGCGGGCTGCCCCGCGGCGGTGCCGCTGCCGCGGGGCGGCCCGTCTCAGGTTGCCGCGTCCAGTGCCTCGCCGAGGATCTCCGCGCCCTCCTCGGCCTCGGCGACGGTCAGGGACAGGGGTGGCGCGATCCGCAGGACGCTGGTGTTGTGGCCGCCGCCCTTCCCGATGAGCAGACCGCCCGCCCGGGCGGCTTCGAGTACGGCCGCCGCGGCGTCCGGGTCGGCGTCGTCGGTGCCCGGCTTCACCAGCTCGATGCCGATCATGAGCCCTCTGCCGCGCACCTCGCGTACGGCAGGCGAGCCCGCGCCGACCGCCCGGAGCCGCTCGATGAGGAGACCGCCGACCCGCCGGGCGTTGCCCTGGAGGTCGTGCTCCAGCAGGTACGAGAGATTGGCGAGGCCTGCTGCCATGGTGACCGGGGATCCGCCGAAGGTCGAGATGGAGTTGGCGTCCAGGCAGTTCATGACGTCGGCGCGGGCGACGACCCCGCCGATCGACATGCCGTTGCCGATGCCCTTGGCGAACGTGAGGATGTCCGGCGGGCCGTTCTGCGCATGGGCCTGCCAGCCCCAGAAGTGGTCGCCCGTCCGCCCCCAGCCGGTCTGCACCTCGTCGGAGATCCACAGGATGCCGTGCCGGTCGAGGACCTCACGGAAGGCGGCGTACAGCCCGTCGGGCGGCGCGGTGAAACCGCCGACCCCCTGCACGGGTTCGGCGATCAGCGCCGCGGCGCCCCTGGTGTGCCCGAGCAGATCCTCCAGATCGGCCACGCATGCCTTGATGAACCGTTCGTCGCTCAGTTCCGCGTACGGTCCCCGGCTGCGGACCCCGCCGTGGACGTACAGCGTCTGCAGGGGCGAGAGACTCGTGGTCGACCAGGACCTGTTGCCCGTGATGGACACGGCCGAGAACGACCTGCCGTGGTAGCTGTTGCGCATCGCCAGGATCTGGTTCGACCCGCGGTGGGCGGTGGCGAGCAGCAGGGCGGCGTCGTTGGCCTCGGTGCCCGAGGTCGTGAAGAAGACCCGGGCGTCGGGGATGCCGGAGAGCGCGGCGACCCGCTCGGCGAGCTCGACCATCGGGCGGTTGAGGTAGAGCGTCGAGGAGTGGATGAGCCGGCCGGCCTGCTCGGAGACCGCCTTGGCCACCTCGGGCAGGGCGTGCGCGGTCATCGTGGTGAGGATGCCGCCGAAGAAGTCGAGGTAGCGGTTGCCGTCCGCGTCCCAGACATGGCGCCCCTCGCCGTGGGTGAGTTCCAGGGGGTGCCGGTAGTAGAGCGTCAGCCACTCGGGGCTGACGGCCAGGTGCCGCTCGTGCAGTCCGGTCACGGCTGCACCAGCCCGTCGTACGCGTCCGGCCTGCGGTCCCGGTAGAACGCCCACTGTTGTCGGACCTGCTCGATCAGCCCGAAGTCCAGGTCCCGTACGACGAGTTCCTCTTCCTTGTCGCTCGCGACGTCACCGACGAACTGCCCGCGCGGGTCGACGAAGTAGCTGGTGCCGTAGAAGTCGTTGTCGCCGTACTCCTCCTGGCCGACACGGTTGATCGCGGCGACGAAGTACTCGTTGGCGACGGCGGACGCGGGTTGCTCCAGCTGCCACAGATAGCCGGAGAGGCCCCGTGACGTGGCGGACGGGTTGTAGACCAGCTGTGCGCCGTTGAGCCCGAGTTGGCGCCACCCTTCCGGGAAGTGCCGGTCGTAGCAGATGTAGACGCCGACCTTGCCGACGGCGGTGTCGAAGACCGGCCAGCCGACGTTGCCGGGCTTGAAGTAGTACTTCTCCCAGAAGCCCTTGACCTGCGGGATGTGGTGCTTGCGGTACTTGCCGAGGTAGGAGCCGTCGGCGTCGATCACCGCCGCGGTGTTGTAGTAGAAGCCGGACCGCTCGACCTCGAAGACCGGCACGACGATCACCATGCCCGTCTCCCGGGCCAGCTCCCGCATACGCCGGACCGTCGGTCCGTCCGGCACGGGTTCGGCCCAGCGGTAGTGCTCGGGCTCCTGGACCTGGCAGAAGTAGGGGGCGTTGAACACTTCCTGGAAACCGATGATCTCCGCACCCTGCCGGGCGGCCTCACGCGCGTGTTCCTCGTGTTTGACGATCATGGATTCGGTGTCGCCGGTCCAGGTCGCCTGGACGAGTGCGGCGCGCACGACGTGGGACATGAGCTGCTCCTTCGACGCGGCGTCAGAGAGCCTCTTCGTTCTCTACGCCCGTAGACACGGTGCACAGGAGGAGAACGTAAGCCCCGTCACACAACGGGGCAAGACCATCGCCGTGAACCGGTGGAGCCGATCATGTTTCACACCCGAGCGGTCCACACCTTTTCGCGGGGTGCGGCGTCCAGCCCGCACAGAGCGCCGTACGCGGACTGGATGAAGGGGGCCAGCGGGGTGGGAGCCGTGTTCGTCAGGGCCGCGAGGCCCGTGCCGGAGCCGGGGAGGAAACCCGCGAAGGCGGTGAAGCCGCGGGTCCCTCCGGAGTGGTGGAGCAGCGCGCCGCCCGGGCGCGGGCGGAGGTTCCAGACGAGGCACAGCCGGGAGCCTGTTCTCGGCACGCTGAGCCGGGGCCGCTGCACCTCTGCCAGCGCGGTGCGCAGCACGGGGTCCGGGGCGGTCTCCGGGTCCAGGAGCGCGGCCAGGACGCGCAGCAGGTCCCGGGCGCTGGACCGCACGGCTCCCGCAGCGACCAGTCCTGGCATCAGCAGGGCGGGGCGCGGACGGCCGTGCCAGTGCCCCGTCGCCTGGGGGCGGCCGGCATCGCAGTCCGTGTCGGCGAGGCCGAGCGGGCCGGTGACGCGCTCGGCGAGCAGGGCGGGGTAGTCGCCTCCGGTGCCGCCTGCCGCCCTGGCGAGTACGTGGCCCAGCAGGCCGCCGCCGAAGTTGGAGTACAGCACGCGGGTGCCGGGGCGGTGGCGCAGCCGGGTGCGGCGCAGCGAGGCCAGCAGGTCGTCCTCGGAGAAACCCGCGTACGGGTTGCTGAGCCATCCGCTGCGCAGGGCCCGGGCGAGCAGTCCCGGGGGGAGGCGGGGCAGGCCGGAGGTGTGGGTGGCGAGGTGGAGGAGGGTGAGGGGCGGGCCGGGGAGCCGGAAGGGGAGGTAGCGGTCGACGCGGTCGCCGTAGCCGGCCTCGCCCCGGGCCGTCAGCTCGGCGAGCAGCAGCGCCGTGAAGGTCTTGGTCAGCGAGCCCGTCTCGAACCGGGTGCTTTCCTCCACCGGGCCGCTGCAGAGCACCGCACGCTCCTCGCCCCGCACGGCCGCGACCGCCGCCCCCGGCCCCCGGGCGGACGCCAGGAGAGGCCGGAGGTGCGTGGCCAGTGGCGCCCCCGTCACGGCCTCACCGCCGCCCCTGCGCGCGGGCGAGTGCGATGGAGCCGGCCACGGCCGTGACGACGACCGTGTGCTGATGGTCCGTGAACCTGCGCTGGGGGTCGTCGTCGACCGGATCGCTGTCACGGGGCACGAAACCGTCCTCGTGCTGGAGGCCGGCGATCGCCTCCCAGTCCTCCGGCGGGCAGTACGGCTCCTCGAGTGAGGCACCGACGATGAGCAGCTCCGTGACGAGGTCCCACTGCCCCACCTCGCGCCAGACGTCGATCCACACCGGGAGCCAGTCGTGCAGGTAGGAGGCGAGTTCGGGCGGCAGTCCGCTCGGGTTGCCGCCCCAGTCGGTGAGGTGGAAGACGGTGTGGGTCATCGCGTAGGCCGTGATCCAGTTGACCGCCCACGGTTCCGGCCTCGCACCGAGCCACGTGGCACCGGCCAGCGTCCTCATGTCCTCGGCGTGTTCCAGCCCCACGACCCGGGCCGCGTTGGCGACGGCGAGCCGGCGGTTCGGCAGCACCTCGGCGCTGTTCACCGAGCGCATGCGGGACCGGTGCGCCAGGAGCCGGTCGAGCCCCTCGTGGCGGTAACCGCAGCGGACGAACGGGGCGTACATCTCCAGCGGGTCCGTCATCAGCGTGTGGCGGAGCTGGCGTTCGTAGATCATGTCGCCGCGTCCGAACTGCTCCCAGGTGAAGTCCATCAGGCTCTGGGCGGCGACCAGGCGGCCCGGCCCGGCGACACCGTCGCGCAGGATGAGGGAGGCGGCGAGCGTGGTCTCCCCCAGCGGCTTGTAGACGCTGTCGGGGTCGGCCATCGTCTCGGTGGTGTCCGGCGGCAGGCCGCCGAGTTCGCGGTTGGCGTGCAGCCACGACAGTGCCCGGTCCGCCATGGCGCGGGCCGCCCGGGTGACCGGCTCGGGGATCGTCGTCATGCGTGTGCCGCCTTCACGCCCTTGCCGGGCCGTCGTTCGAGGAGGTGACGGGCGATCGCCAGGTCGAGAGCGGTGCGCGGGCCCGCCCCGCCCACCAGGAGCACGTGCTCCGCGACGAGGCCGGGGTCCAGGGGCAGTCCGACGCCCTCGTGATGCAGCCAGGCCAGCCAGCGGACGAGGCGTACCGCGGTGGGGAAGTCGCGGCGCAGGATCGAGCGGCTGACACCACGGCACAGCTGCAGGGCCCCGTCGCGGGCCGCCTCGTGGACCGGGCCGTCGAGGACGAGCGTGGCGAGCGGGGCGAGTTGGGCCATCCGCACGCACCAGCCGGCCCACCCGGCCGGGCCGGCTGGCCCGGCGTCGTCCACCGGCGCGGGCTCGGCCACTCGCAGGGTGTCCTCCCCGGAGAGACGCGCGAACAGGACCGCGGTGGCATGGTCACGCCGGGCGACCACAGCCTCCTCGGAGGCGCCGGAGGCGGGGAAGGCGTCGAAGGCCTTGGCCACGACGGCCGCGTCCTGCGCCGGGAGCGGGCCTTCCAGCAGGAGGTGGGGGCTGAAGGTGTCGGCCCCCAGCACCCGGACCGCGGCCAGCGCCGCGAGGGTGTCGGAGGCGTCGTCGACGTACCGGGCCAGTTGCACAGCGCCCCCGGTGCCGTCGAGGGCACCGAGGACGCAGGCCGCCAGGGCGTCGGACGCCGCGGCGAATGCAGAGTGGGAACTCACTTACCCCGGGGCTCCTTCGGCTCCTTGGGAGACAGGAGCAGCAGCGCGAGCAGCAGGCCCGCGGCTTCAGGGGTGTAGAGCGGGGCGTCGCTGACGGTGGCTTCGGGCTCCGTCATCAGTGCGCTCAGTGTGGCTGTCTGGGTCGGCGTCGCCGTGAGAGCGATTTCCTGCGTAAGCATGGTGCCTCCACGTCACTGGGGGGACATGTACCACTTATGTGGTTATGCCTTACCGATCTTAAGGGGTGGAACGGGATTTTTCTCGCCAAGCGCGCGCGAACCGAGGACGTGTACGGACCGCACCCCCGCGGACGGAGGTGACAGCACTCCGGATGACACGGATGGCGGAGTTCGCCCTGGAGTCCGCTCCACGTCGTAGCCTCCGGACCGCAACCGACCCGAAGGGATTCCTGCGCGTTACACACGGTTCGGCCGGACCGGGCTGCGCGTCAGCGGGCCGCCCCTGGGCGCCATGACGCTCGGCAGCCACGGCTCCGGGCCGGAGGCCGTGAGGAGGACCAGCGGGCGGATCCTCGACGCCTGCCTGGAGGCGGGCGGCAATTTCGTCGACACCGCCGACGACGTGAACGCGGCCGGTGACCACCGCAGGAACCTCGTACGGTCGGTGGAGGCGAGCCTGGAGCGGCTGCGCACCGATCGCCTCGACGTGCTGTGGGTGCACGCACGCGACCACTTCACCCCCGTGGAGGAGGTCATGCGCGCACTCGACGACCTCGTACGCTCCGGCAAGGTGTTCCACATCGGGGTGTCGGACCGGCCCGCCTGGGAGACCGCTCAGGCCAACACCCTTGCCGAGCTGCGCGGATGGACCGTGTTCGCGGGTCCACAGCTGCGCTACAACCTGCTGGAGCGGACACCGGAACGTGAACTCCTGTGCCAGGCATACGGGTTCGGCCAGGCAGTATGCGCATGGAGCCCATGGCCCGCGGCCGGCTCACGGGGCGCCACCTCGACGGGGCCGGCCCGGCGGGTGCGACCGCCGACGAGGCGCAGCACCGCGAGCACGAGAGGGTCACCGCGGTCGTGGGCATCGCGGAACGGGGCGGCTGGACCCCGGCCCAGGTCGCACTTGCCTGGCTGCGCGGGCGGCCGGGCAGCATCGTCCCGGTCATCGGCGCCTCCACCGAGGACCAGCTGACGGACGGTCCGGCCTGCCTGGAGGCGGACCTCGGCACCGCAGCCATCGAGCTGCTCGACCGGGTGAGCGCGGTCCCGCTCGGCTTCCCGCACGACTTCCTGCGGGAGCCGGCGGTCACCGAGAAGGTCTACGGGGCACGCTGGGCCGAGATCGAGGACCGCCGCTCCGGCAACCGCCGGACGACGAACGGGGCGCCCTACCAGGGTGCCGCGACGGCCGGGGCCTGTCCGCCGAGGAGCGGTGTCCGGCGCGTGCTGCCGGTGTGCCGGCCGG
>Ga0196960_10000445_pt1 | contig 14528 bp, 10 predicted proteins | sample S3v_5metaG_FD_183187 | JGI IMG/M metagenome (GOLD analysis project Ga0196960, IMG submission 183187) | Soil microbial communities from Anza Borrego desert, Southern California, United States - S3+v_5 | ecosystem: Environmental > Terrestrial > Soil > Desert | place: USA: California | collected... | reverse complement strand
CACCTCGATCTCCGCGCGGGAGCCGGGTGCGGGCGTCCCGTCGGTGGAGGTTCTGGGGGCGGGCAGCGCCTCGGGGGCGAAGTCGGCGTCGGGCCCGGGGCGGGGGGCCTCCGGTTCGTAGGGCACCAGCTGTTCGTACGGGCCGGAGGGAGCGGGCCCGGCCTGCGGCAGCTCGTAACGGCCGGACTCGACCGCCGGGGACTCGTACGGGGCGGGTTCGACCGCTTCCGGCCCGTACGGATCGGACTCGACCACTTCTGCCTCATACGGACCGGACTCGACCACCTCCGCCTCGTACAGACTGGATGCGGTCGCCTCCGGCTCGTACGGACCGGACTCGACCACCTCCGGCTCGTACCGACCGGACTCGACCACCTCCGGCTCGTACGGGCCGGTGGGGCCCGTTTCGACCGCCGGGGGCCCGTAGTCGTTCTCCTCGTCCGGCTGCGGCACGGGAACGTATCCGCACAGCGCCTCCTCGGCCGCACCCGCCGCGAGCCCCGTCAGCACGACCCGGCCGTCGTCGCAGACCAGCACCGTGCGGACCGTGATGTTGCGGTGCGTCCAGCCGTGCGCGTGCAGCACCCGCAGCGCCGTGAGCACATCGGAGCCGATCTCGGCGGCCCGGTAGGGGTTGAGGGGCCGCTCCGCGAGAAGCGCGGCAAGGGGCCGGGCGGCGACCAGCTCACTCACTATCCAGAGCGATCCCGCCTCGGCGAACACGTCGAACACCTGGTCCAGGCGCGGGTGGTCGGGCACCTGGGCCGCCGCCTGCGCGGCCTCGATCGCCCGCCGGACCGCCGGGTCCGTGGACCGCCGCACCGTACGCCCGGCGGCGCGTCTGGCCGAGGCCAGACCGTCGGCGTCGAGCACCTCCGCGTCCACGACCTCCGGCAACGGCACCTGCCGCACCAGGACTTCCTGCCCGCTGTATGTGTCGAACGCCCGGGTCTCGACCAGTTCGTACGCATCGGACGGGGGCAGCGGAAGGCGGTAGCGGTCGGCAAGCACCCGACCCGCGTAGTCGTCCACGACGCCTCCCCAGAGCGCGCTGTCCCCCGGTCATCGGAACCGTACGAATCAGTCAATCACGTTCACTTGCTGTGCAATTGACCCGGCATTCCGGCGGTGTACGGTCCCCGTTCTCTCACCATACGTGGCACGTCGCGGCCGCGCCGCCGTGTCCCGGCAACCCGGCAACCCGGCCGCCCGGTCGGCCCGCCCGCCCGGCCGGCAGGCAGGCCTCCCGGTGGCTCAGTCGGCCGGCTTGAACGTGGCGAAGGCCGTTTCGCGCAGCGTCCGGCACTCCTCGCCGTCCCATGCGTCCGCCTTGCAGCTGATCATGATCGAGTAACCGTGGGTGGCGTCGGCCTTGAAGCCCCGGTTGAGGACCCGGATCCGCATGCCCTGCTGATTGCGCGTGAACTCCCAGTCGGCGACGGTCGGGTAGCCGTTGAACTCGACCTTCTTGATCCCGATGTGCTTGTAGCCGCTGCTGAGGCTCTTGGTGGCCGCGACCGCGCCCGCCCAGGCCGCCGCCGCGTCGTCCTTCGGGGAGGAGGTGTAGTCGATCTGGATGCGGGGGAAACCACCGTCGGCGTTGTAGATGGCTCCGGAGTTCTGTCCGGCTATTTTGTCGAACTTGAAGGTCCCGGGCATCGCCACGGAGAAGCGGAACTGCTTGTTGGCGACCGCCTTGTACCCGGTGGGCAGCGCTCCCGGACCGGGGCTCGGCTCACCGGTCTCCGGGGAGGGCGAAGCCTGGCCGGACGCTTCGCCGGACGCCTTGCCCTGGTCCTGTCCCTGGCCGTCCTTGCCGCCGTCCTGCGTGCTGCCCCCGTCCTTGCCCGCACCTCCGCCGGTGGCAGGCTGGGCGTCCCCGCCGGCCGACGCACCGGACGAGGCGGCGGTGTCACCCTTGGAGCCGCCTCCCTCGGCACCCGTGCCGTCGTCGCCGAGCGTGAGCGCCAGGACCGTGCCGAGGACGGCGAGGACCACGACACCGGCGATGACCGCCAGCGTGCGGCGCGGCACGACATCGGTGATCGGCGCGCGGGTCACGGCCGGACGCCCGGGCGGCACGGCGGGCCCGGCGGCCGATGCCGTCGCGACCGGGGAACCCGGCCCCGGCGCGGACGCCGAGGCACCGGCGGCGGTGGCCGCCGGGGACTTCGCGTTGCGCACGGACCGCAGCGCGCCGCGCAACCGGTCCCGGGTGCTCTCGGCGAGCGCGGACACACCGGCCGGAGTGGTCGCGGACGAGGAACCGGAGCCGGAGGGGGAGCCGGAAGCCTGGCCCGGGGGGACGGAGCCGCCGGTGGCCGGTGTCCCGGAACCCGCGTCCGTCCCGGAACCGCTGCCCTCGCCGGCCGGGGCGGGCACGACGACGGCTGCGGCCGCAGCGGCCTTCTTGCCGCCGCTCCTGGCATCACTCCTGCCGTTCTTACCGCTCTTGCCGCTCTTGCCGCTCTTGCCGCTCTCTGCGTCACCGATCGCGGGCAGCGCCATGACCTGGGTGGAGTCGGCCGGCGGCGGGACGGGCTTCTCCGGAGCGTTGATCACCGCATTGAGCAGGACACGCGCCCCGGCGTCGTCCAGTCGCTGGTCGGGGTCCCTGGCCAGCAGGCCGTAGATGACCTCCTCCAGCCCACCCGCGTTGACCGGAGGTTCGACCGGCTCCGTCATCACCGCCGTCAGCGTGGCGATGGCCGAGCCCTTGTCGTAGGGCGGGCGGCCCTCGACGCTCGCGTACAGCAGCCCGCCGAGCGACCACAGGTCGGCGGGCGGTCCCGGCTTGTGACCGCGGGCCCGCTCGGGCGAGATGTAGGAGGGTGCGCCGACGAGCATGCCCGTGGAGGTGACGGAGGGGTCACCCTCGACCTGGGCGATCCCGAAGTCGGTCAGGACGACCCGGCCGTCCTCGGAGATCAGGACGTTGGACGGTTTCACATCACGGTGCAGGATGCCCTCGCGGTGCGCCGAGCGCAGCACGTCGAGGACGGCGAGGCCGACCTCCGCGGCGCGCCTCGGCGTCAGCGTCCCGTCCTCACGGATCACCTCGGCGAGGGACTTGCCCTCGATGAGCTCCATGACGATCCACGGCCGGTCGTCCTCGTCGACCACGTCGTAGACCGTCACCGCGCTGGTGTTGCGAATCCTCGCGATCGCCTTCGCCTCACGCAGGGTTCGCGTGATCAGACGCCGTTTCTCGTCCTCGTCGATGGACGACGGGAACCGCAGCTCCTTGACCGCGACCGTACGCCCCAACGTCTCGTCGGCAGCACGCCAGACCGTGCCCATGCCTCCCCGGCCGAGCACCTCCCCGAGGCGGTACCGCCCCGCGAGGAGGCGTCCTTCCTTGTCCCGTTGGGGCTCCCGCGACTGCTCCGCCTCCGACATGCGTCCCCTCTGCGATCAACCCGCCCTGGCAGAGCGTTCATTGTCCCTCACCCCGGGACCGGTCGTGGTGCCGGGTCCGGGGTCGGCCATGATCCGGCCGGAGGAACGAACCCCCTGCCACGCCGGTGTCCGGGGCGCTGTCCGCCGCCCCATCGGTGCTGACTGTGCCCGCCCTGTGAACCGCGAGCCTGCCAAGCGAACCACACCTCACGCCCGCATCGTCCTCCCTCCCCCGGTCCGCCGTCGAGGGCCGAGCTCCGGCAGCCGCTCTTCCGGTACCTCACGGCACCCCGGCGGCAGGCCGTCGCAGGCGGAGTTCCGCAGGTCCGGCCCGGGGCCCTGAGGAGGACCGGGAGCGGCCTCAGCGAGGCACGATGTCCGGCGCCCCCAGCCGTGCCGCGTCCGCCGTCAGGTCGTCCGGCTGGCGCTGGGACTCCCGCTCCGCCTCCACCCGCTTGCGGTAGTGCTCCACCTCGCGTTCGATCTGGTCCGTGTCCCAGCCGAGCACCGGCGCCATCAGTTCCGCGCACTCGCGGGCACAGCGGGTCCCCCGGTCGAAGGTCTCTATGGAGATCCGGGTGCGCCGCGTCAGGACGTCGTCGAGGTGCCGGGCACCCTCGTGCGAAGCGGCGTAGACGATCTCGGCCCGCAGATAGTCCTCGGCACCCGCCAGCGGCTCACCCAGCGAGGAGTCGTCCTTGACGAGTTCCAGGAGCTCCTCGGTCATCGAGCCGTACCGGTTGAGCAGATGCTCCACCCGGACGACGTGCAGTCCGGTGCGGGCGGCGATCCTGGCGCGGGCGTTCCACAGGGCCCGGTATCCCTCGGCGCCCAGCAGCGGGATCTCCTCCGTGACGCAGTCCGCCACCCGCTGGTCCAGCGCGTGCACCGCCTCGTCGACGGCGTCCTTCGCCATCACCCGGTACGTCGTGTACTTGCCGCCCGCCACGACGACGAGCCCGGGTGCCGGGTGGGCCACCGTGTGTTCGCGCGAGAGCTTGCTCGTGGCGTCCGACTCGCCGGCCAGCAGGGGGCGGAGTCCGGCGTAGACGCCCTCGACGTCGTCCCTGCCCAGCGGGGTGTGCAGCACCGAGTTCACGTGTTCGAGCAGATAGTCGATGTCGGCGCTGGAAGCGGCCGGATGGGCCTTGTCCAGGTCCCAGTCGGTGTCGGTCGTGCCGATGATCCAGTGCCGCCCCCACGGGATCACGAAGAGCACCGACTTCTCGGTCCGCAGGATGAGCCCCGTCGAGGAGTGGATGCGGTCCTTGGGCACGACGAGGTGGATGCCCTTCGACGCCCGGACGTGGAACTGTCCGCGCTCGCCGATCAGCGCCTGGGTGTCGTCCGTCCACACCCCGGTCGCGTTGACCACCTGCTTGGCCCTGACCTCGTATTCCTCGCCGCCCTCGACGTCCTGCACCCGCGCGCCGACGACCCGCTCGCCCTCCCGCAGGAAGCCGGTCACCCGCGCCCTGTTGGCGACATGCGCGCCGTAACCCGCGGCGGTGCGCACCAGGGTCGCCACGAAGCGCGCGTCGTCCATCTGTGCGTCGTAGTACTGAAGGGCTCCGACCAGGGCGTCCTTCTTGAGGGCGGGAGCGACCCGCAGGGCGCGGCGGCGGGAGAGGTGCCGGTGCACGGGCAGCCCCCGGCCGTGGCCGGAGGACACCGACATCGCGTCGTAGAGCGCGACGCCGGAGCCCGCGTACAGCCGCTCCCAGCCCTTGTGCTGCAACGGGTAGAGGAAGGGCACGGGCTTGACGAGGTGGGGCGCCAGCCGCTCCAGCAGCAGCCCGCGCTCCTTCAGCGCCTCCCGCACGAGCGCGAAGTCCAGCATCTCCAGATAGCGGAGCCCGCCGTGGATCAGCTTGCTCGACCTGCTGGAGGTGCCGGACGCCCAGTCGCGCGCCTCGACCAGCCCGGTCGAGAGTCCTCTGGTGGCCGCGTCCAGCACGGTCCCGGCGCCGACCACGCCCGCTCCCACGACCAGCACGTCCAGTTCGCGCTCGGCCATCGCGGTCAGCGCTTCGGCGCGCTCCGCGGGTCCCAGTGTCGCTGTCCTCACTGCTGCCTCCCGGTATCCCGGTGCATCGGGGTGGTACGGCACGGGAGCGGGGACCGGCCGGGGGGCCGGGCACCCGTGCCCACCCCTCGATTCTGTCCGCGGTCCACGACTTCAGCCACCGCCTGTGGACAACACCCGCCCCACAAGAATCACAGAATGCGACATATAGGTCATATTTACGCCTAGTCTGACATAGCGTCGCCCACAGCGGTTGCGCTTTCTGTCTCCTGGCCTTAGGGAAGGACGGCCCACATGCCCGCAGACCTCGCCGTCATCGGACTCGGTCACCTCGGCCTGCCCCTCGCCCAGGCAGCCGTAGGCATGGGAATCCACACCGTCGGCTACGACCCCGACCCACGCCCCTTCGCCGAACTCTCAGCGGGCCGTACGCCGGTCGAGGGATCCCTCAGCGCCTCCGACATCAGACGGATGGTCGCGGGCGGCTTCCGCCCCACCGCCGACCCCGCGGAGCTGGGCAGGGTCCGCACGGCGGCGATCTGCGCACCCACCCCCCTCGGGCCGGACCGCTCCCTCGACCTCGGTCCCGTGACCGACGCGGCCCGGGCGCTCGCCACCCGGCTGCGGCCGCACACCACCGTGCTGGTGGAGTCGGCCGTCCCGCCCGGCACCACCGAGAACCTCGTACGCCCCTTGCTGGAGGAGGGCTCCGGGCTGCGCGCCGGACGGGACTTCCACCTCGCCCACTCCCCCGGCCGCCTCGATCCCGGCAACCGCACCCATGTGTACGGCAACACCCCGAAGGTCATCGGCGGTCTGACCCCCGCCTGCACCGAATCGGCCGCCGCCTTCTACGGGCGGCTCACCGACAAGGTCGTCCGGGCCCGGGGACCGCGTGAGGCGGAGATGACGAAGGTCCTCGAAACCAACTTCCGGCACGTCAACATCGCGCTGGTCAACGAGATGGCGGTGCTCTGCCACGACCTCGGTGTCGACCTCTGGGACGTCATCAGGTGCGCCGAGACCAAGCCGTTCGGCTTCGAGCCGTTCCGCCCCGGACCCGGTGTGGGCGGCCACGGGGTCCCCGTGGACCCGGGCTGCTTCCCGTACGACAGCCGTACACCGGGGCACCCGTTGCGCATGGTCTCGCTCGCCAAGGAGATCAACGACCGGATGCCGAGCTATGTGATCCAGCGCTGCGCGACCCTGCTGAACGAACACGGGAAGTCCGTCCGGGGGGCCCGGATCCTGCTGCTCGGTGTCACGTACAAGCCGGACCTCGCCGACCAGGAGGCCTCGCCCGTCCGCGAGATCGCGACCCGGCTGATGGACATGGGCGCCCAGATCGGCTACCACGACCCGCACGTCCTGGACTGGCGGGTGCGCGACCTGCCCGTACCGCGCGCCGACTCCCTCTACGAGGCCGCCGCCGGGGCCGACCTGACGGTGCTGCTCCAGCACCACCGCACCTACGACCTCCAGGGCCTCGCGGTGAAGGCCCAGCTCCTCCTGGACACCCGGGGTGCCACCCCGGCGGGGGCCGCCCACCGGCTGTAGCGCGTCCCGGCGGGCACCGCACGGATTCCGGTGGGCCGTGTCGGCGCGGACTGCTAGCCTGCGGCGTCACTTCTCGCACATCCGTGCGCACCGTCCCAGGGGGAACACCACCATGAGCCAGCCCGTGCAGCCGCCGAACCCGCCGCAGCAGCCCTACGGCGGCGGCCGGCCGGCCGACGGCAACCCGTACGCGGCCCAGCAGCAGGGGAACCCGTACGCGGGCCGGCAGCCAGACGCGCCGACCGGCAACCCGTTCGCGGGGCAGCAGGGTCAGCAGCCGGGCCAGTTCGGCGGCGGCCCGTTCCCGCCCGCCCCGCCGGCTCCCCGCAACCAGGTCGGTCTCGGTGTGCTGGCCGCGCTGGGCGCCGCGATCGTGGCCGCGGTCCTCTACGGCGTGCTCGCCGGGTCCATCGAGCGTGAGGTCGGCTACGCGGCCATCGGTGTCGGCTTCCTGACCGGCTTCGCCGGGAGCAAGGTCGGCGGCTCCCACCTCGCCGTCCTCGGCGCCGGTGCCGTCTTCTCCCTGGCCGCCGTCTTCCTCGGCCAGCTCGTCGGCATGTCGATGATCCTCGCGGACGGCCTGGGCATCGGCTTCTCCGAGGTCTTCTTCGACCACTTCGGTGACGTCTTCGACATCTGGAAGGAGGAGGCCGACTTCATGACGTACCTCTTCCTCCTCCTGGGCCCGGTCGCGGCCTTCGGCGGCGCCAGGCGCGCCGGCTGACACCTCGCACACGCGACGACGGCCCGGACCGGAGGACCGGTCCGGGCCGTCGTCGCGTGCGGCGTGGGAGATCAGCGGCTGTGCTGCGAGTCCGCCACCGTCACCTCGACGCGCTGGAACTCCTTGAGGTCGCTGTAACCCGTGGTGGCCATCGCCCGGCGCAGCGCGCCGAAGATGTTCATCGAACCGTCGGGGTTGTGCGAGGGGCCGGTCAGGACCTCCTCGGTGGTACCGACGGAACCCAGGTCGACCAGCTTGCCGCGCGGCACGTCCTCGTGGACGGCCTCCATGCCCCAGTGCCGGCCCCGGCCGGGCGCGTCCGTGGCGCGGGCCAGCGGGGAGCCCATCATCACGGCGTCCGCGCCGCAGGCGATGGCCTTGGGCAGGTCGCCGGACCAGCCGACGCCGCCGTCCGCGATGACGTGCACGTACCGGCCACCGGACTCGTCCATGTAGTCGCGGCGGGCCCCGGCCACGTCGGCGACCGCGGTGGCCATCGGGACCTGGATGCCGAAGACGTTGCGCGTGGTGTGCGCGGCGCCGCCGCCGAAGCCGACGAGGACACCGGCCGCGCCGGTCCGCATCAGGTGGAGGGCGGCGGTGTACGTGGCGCAGCCGCCGACGATGACCGGCACGTCCAGCTCGTAGATGAACTGCTTCAGGTTGAGCGGCTCGGCCGCACCGGAGACGTGCTCGGCGGAGACCGTCGTACCGCGGATGACGAAGATGTCCACGCCCGCGTCGACGACGGCCTTGGAGAACTGCGCGGTGCGCTGCGGCGACAGCGCGGCGGCGGTGACGACACCGGAGTCGCGCACCTCCTTGATGCGCTGCCCGATCAGCTCCTCCTGGATGGGGGCGGAGTAGATCTCCTGGAGCCGCGGGGTGGCGGTCTCGACGGGCATCTCGGCGATCTCGTCGAGGAGCGCCTGCGGGTCGGCGTGCCGGGTCCACAGCCCCTCGAGGTTGAGGACGCCGAGCCCGCCCAGCTCACCGATGCGGATGGCGGTCTGCGGGGAGACCACCGAGTCCATGGGGGCGGCCAGGAAGGGCAGCTCGAAACGGTAGGCGTCGATCTGCCAGGCGATCGAGACCTCCTTCGGGTCACGGGTGCGCCGGCTCGGCACGACAGCGATGTCGTCGAACGCGTATGCCCGCCGACCGCGCTTGCCGCGCCCGATCTCGATCTCAGTCACGATGGTGTGGCCTTTCCTCTACGTCTGCGCTGACCAGTATCCCCGACACACACATGAGGGGCGGTCCCGGGAACCCCGGTCCGCCCCTCACCTGCGCTGATGCCTTACTTCCTGCTGTAGTTCGGCGCTTCGACCGTCATCTGGATGTCGTGCGGGTGGCTCTCCTTGAGACCCGCCGAGGTGATCCGGACGAAGCGGCCCCTGTCCTGGAGCTCCGGGACGGTCCGTCCGCCGACGTAGAACATCGACTGGCGGAGACCGCCGGTGAGCTGGTGGACCACCGCGGACAGCGGACCGCGGTAGGGCACCTGGCCCTCGATGCCCTCGGGGACCAGCTTCTCGTCGGAGGCGACGCCCTCCTGGAAGTAGCGGTCCTTGGAGTACGAGCGCTGGTCGCCACGGGTCTGCATCGCGGCGAGCGAGCCCATTCCGCGGTACGACTTGAACTGCTTGCCGTTGATGAACATCAGCTCACCCGGGGACTCCTCACAGCCCGCGAGGAGCGAGCCGAGCATCACGGTGTCCGCGCCGGCCACGAGCGCCTTGGCGATGTCGCCGGAGTACTGCAGACCGCCGTCGCCGATGACCGGCACACCGGCCGCCTTCGCGGCGAGCGAGGCCTCGTAGATCGCGGTGACCTGCGGGACCCCGATGCCGGCGACCACGCGGGTGGTGCAGATGGAGCCGGGGCCGACACCCACCTTGATGCCGTCCACGCCCGCGTCGACGAGCGCCTGGGCACCGTCGCGGGTGGCGATGTTGCCGCCGATGACGTCCACCCCGGAGGCGTTCGACTTGATCTTGGCGACCATGTCGCCGACGAGGCGGGAGTGGCCGTGCGCCGTGTCGACGACGATGAAGTCGACACCGGCCTCGGCCAGCGCCTGCGCGCGCTCGAACGCGTCCCCGGCGACACCGACGGCGGCGCCGACGAGCAGCCGGCCTTCCTTGTCCTTGGCGGCGTTCGGGTACTTCTCCGCCTTGACGAAGTCCTTGACGGTGATGAGGCCCTTGAGGACCCCGGCGGCATCGACCAGCGGGAGCTTCTCGATCTTGTGGCGCCGCAGCAGCTCCATGGCGTCCACACCGGAGATCCCGACCTTGCCCGTGACCAGCGGCATCGGCGTCATGACCTCGCGCACCTGGCGGCCGCGGTCCGACTCGAAGGCCATGTCGCGGTTGGTGACGATGCCGAGCAGCTTGCCCGCCGCGTCGGTCACCGGCACGCCGCTGATGCGGAACTTCGCGCAGAGCTCGTCCGCCTCGCGCAGGGTCGCGTCCGGGTGCACCGTGATCGGGTCGGTGACCATGCCGGACTCGGAACGCTTCACCAGGTCGACCTGGTTGGCCTGGTCGGCGATGGAGAGATTGCGGTGCAGGACACCCGCGCCGCCCTGCCGGGCCATGGCGATCGCCATGCGTGCCTCGGTGACCTTGTCCATCGCCGCCGAGAGCAGCGGGATGTTCACCCGCACGTTCTTCGAGATGTACGAGGAGGTGTCGATCTGATCGGGCGCCATGTCGGACGCGCCCGGCAGCAGCAGCACGTCGTCGTATGTCAGCCCGAGCGTCGCGAATTTCTCGGGCACTCCGTCGACGTTTGCAGTCATGACACCTTCCCCATATGGCCTTGATCGGTGCGGATGTCCATGCTAACGGCCTCGCGGGGTGTCTCATTCCACGATCAAGATCACCTGGCGGTTCTGTGGCTTCCTCCACACGGCAGAAAGCTCCGGAACCGGCCCCTCCCGGCCCGCTACTGGCCTGCGAGGGCCCTCAGCCTGCTGAGTGCGCGGTGCTGGGCCACCCGGACGGCGCCCGGGGACATTCCGAGCATCTGCCCGGTCTCCTCGGCGGTCAGCCCGACCGCGACCCGGAGGACCAGCAGCTCGCGCTGGTTCTCCGGCAGATTGGCCAGAAGCTTCCTGGCCCAGGCCGCGTCGCTGCTGAGCAGCGCCCGCTCCTCCGGGCCGAGTGAATCGTCGGGCCGCTCCGGCATCTCGTCGGAGGGCACCGCCGTCGACCCGGGGTGCCGCATCGCGGCGCGCTGGAGGTCGGCGACCTTGTGGCCCGCGATGGCGAAGACGAAGGCCTCGAAGGGCCTGCCGGTGTCCTTGTACCGCGGCAGCGCCATCAGCACCGCGACACAGACCTCCTGCGCGAGGTCCTCCACGAAGTGACGGGCGTCACCGGGCAGCCGGTTCAGCCGGGACCTGCAGTAGCGCAGGGCGAGCGGATGGACGTGGGCCAGCAGGTCGTGGGTGGCCTGCGCGTCACCGTCCACGGCGCGGTGCACCAGAGCACCGATCACCGTCGTCCCGTCCTCACGCATCGGACCATGGTGCCTTGGCGCCGTCCGATCCGGCGCATCGCGTCCCGAGTTGTGCACCGAAGCGTTATCAGCGGGTGCGCCGGCTCGGCGGACGCGTGCGTCCGAGTGGTCGGAATGTACGTCGGCCCGCGCGCCGTCGGCGTTGCGAGCGAGTGCTCCAGCGTTCTGAGCGGGTGCGCCGGGTGTCATGTCCTGCGCCCTCCCCTTCCGCTCGACCGTATGTTCCCCGAGGAACTCCACATCCCCAAGGATGCGGCATCGGCCGGGAAGCGTCACACAGCACTGGTGGGGAGGGCCCGGCCGCAGGTCCGCCGCCACCGTCGCCCCGTCCGCCGGCGTACGGACGGGATCGCACGGCTACCGGCCGCGCCGCGGCATCAGCGGACCAGGCCCCAGCGGAATCCGAGCGCGACGGCGTGCGCGCGGTCGGAGGCTCCGAGCTTCTTGAACAGGCGTCGCGCGTGCGTCTTCACCGTGTCCTCGGAGAGGAACAGCTCGCGGCCGATCTCCGCGTTGGAACGGCCGTGGCTCATGCCTTCGAGCACCTGGATCTCCCGCGCGGTGAGCGTCGGCGCCGCACCCATCTCCGCGGACCGCAGCCGACGCGGGGCGAGCCGCCATGTCGGATCGGCCAGCGCCTGGGTCACGGTCGCACGCAGCTCGGCACGCGAGGCGTCCTTGTGGAGATAGCCGCGGGCGCCGGCGGCGACCGCGAGCGCGACCCCGTCCAGATCCTCGGCGACGGTCAGCATGATGATCCGGGCTCCGGGATCCGCCGAGAGCAGCCGCCGGACCGTCTCCACACCCCCCAGGCCGGGCATGCGTACGTCCATCAGAATCAGATCCGAACGGTCGGCCCCCCACCGGCGGAGCACTTCCTCACCGTTGGCCGCGGTCGTCACACGCTCGACGCCGGGCACGGTCGCAACCGCGCGGCGGAGCGCTTCTCGGGCAAGCGGGGAGTCGTCGCAGACGAGGACGGATGTCATGACCGTCCTCCGCAGCTGATGCGCGTCACCTTGAGCCTCCAGGCTGATACAAGTCGTCACCTGTGCGGTTGACCCCCTCGGACATCTGCCCGAGCTCGTTCTCCATCAACCGCCTCGCCCTCATCAACGACGGTCACTCGAAAGAGTTACGGGTCACAGCATCCGGTTCGGCACTCTAAGTGAGGGAGCGTGCGCGGAGGGGAGCGACACGGGGTCGCCCGCCCCTCAGTCGGCCCCTCACTCCACAGCCTGCCCCATTTAGAGGGTTTTCTTCACTTTTAGTGGCGTCTGAGGCTAGATTCGCAATCAGTCATATTTACATCTACTAACACCGTAGATGTACGGTCGGGACTCCGGTCACCGACGAGCACCGGACGAACCACAACGGTCGAGGATGCCGTTTCCGAACCAGCAAGGTTTCGAGGGGACACGCAATGGCAGATTTCTCCCGCCTTCCCGGACCCAACGCGGACCTGTGGGACTGGCAGCTGCTGGCCGCCTGCCGCGGGGTCGACAGCTCGCTTTTCTTCCACCCCGAAGGGGAACGCGGAGCAGCGCGGAGTGCCCGTGAGGCCTCGGCGAAGGAGGTCTGCATGCGCTGCCCGGTACGCGCCGAGTGCGCGGCGCACGCGCTCGCGGTACGGGAACCCTACGGCGTGTGGGGTGGCCTGACCGAGGACGAACGCGAGGAGCTCATGGGCCGCGCCCGCAATCGTCTGATCTCCGCCCACCCGGGGCCGGCCCCGGAGTCCGGCCAGACCTGACGGCCCGCACGGTCCATCGAACACAGAAACGTTTCCTCACACCTGGCGCACCCTCTGTCGGACCTGCCGCCCCAGGAGCGGGCCGGGCCGGTCAGCGTGCGGCCGCCAGGGACAGCTGGTCCAGGGTCGCCGCCACCGCCGGCACCCGGGCGAGGTCGGGCAGGGTGAGGGCGACGATCTCCCGTTCCACGGCCGGCTCCACCGTCACGGTGCGCGCCCCCTTGGGCCGTACGGACTCGAGGGCCAGCTCGGGCAGGACGGCGACACCGAGACCCGCCCCGACGAGGCCGATCACCGCCGGGTAGTCATCCGTGGCGAAGTCGATCCGCGGGGTGAAACCCGAGTCCTCGCACACCTCCACCAGCTGGCGCCGGCAGCGCGGGCAGCCGGCGATCCACGGCTCGTCGGCCAGTTCCCCGATGCCCACCGCGTCCGTCCCCGCCAGCCGGTGCCCCTCGGGGACCAGCCCGATGAGCCGGTCCCTGAGCAGCGGGCGCACGACCAGGTCGTCCCATTCGCCGCCGGCCGCCCCGTAGCGGAACGCCAGCGCGATGTCGCAGTCCCCGTCGCGCAGCATCTCCACCGAGCGCGGCGGTTCCGCCTCGACGAGCGAGACCTGGGTGCCGGGGTGCGCGGCACGCAGCGCGGCGAGGGCGCCGGGGACCAGGCTGGAGCTCCCGCTCGGGAACGACACGAGCCGGACCCGGCCGGCCCGCAGTCCCGCGATCGCGGCGACCTCCTCCTCCGCCGCGGTCAGTCCCGCGAGGATGCCGGACGCGTGGCGCACCAGCGCCTCACCCGCCTGGGTGAGCCTCGTCTCGCGCCCTGTGCGGATCAGCAGCGGAGTGCCCGCGGAGGTCTCCAGCGCCTTCATCTGCTGGCTGACGGCCGGCTGCGTACAGCCCAGCTCCCGGGCGGCGGCGGAGAACGAGCCGGTGGTGGCCACGGCGCGCAGGACACGGAGATGACGGGCTTCGATCACCCTTCAAACATAAGCGAATCTTGCACCGAAGGAAGAATAATCACGAGTTCCTTTGACCTCTTTCCGAGGAGCCTGTCCGGTCGTGAAGGTCCTCACCGTGCGTCCCGGCCGTCCCGCTCACTCCCCCGCACGGACGGGTCCGGCGGACTCACCGGCATCCGCGAGCTTCCCTCCGGGGGCCCGTGCGGGTCGCCGGCACCGGCCCCAAGGCCAGCCGCGGCAGTGGCCTGACGGGTGACACGGTGTGCGATCTCCGGCACCACGGCGGGACGGACCAGGCGGTGCACGCCCACGTGCGGGCGGCCCGGTCGAGGTGGCGCACGTGCCCGGCCCCGGGATCACCGCTGCCCTGGAGTCCCGGGCGGCGGTCACGGAACGGGAGCTGCTGCCGCGTCCGCGCGGTGCCGGTGACGCTCTGCACGCGGAGACGCCGCGCACGGCGCGGGTGTACGTGGCGGAGCGGCTGCCCTCCGGGCATATCCAGGGGGCCCGGGCGAGGGCATGTCCGGCCGCCCCGGGCGAAGGCACGTCCGGGGCCGCCTCGCCCGGCCACAGCGGC
>Ga0196960_10000444_pt1 | contig 14569 bp, 10 predicted proteins | sample S3v_5metaG_FD_183187 | JGI IMG/M metagenome (GOLD analysis project Ga0196960, IMG submission 183187) | Soil microbial communities from Anza Borrego desert, Southern California, United States - S3+v_5 | ecosystem: Environmental > Terrestrial > Soil > Desert | place: USA: California | collected... | reverse complement strand
TGAGAGCTCGCGCGCCGGCGCGCCGAAGGGCGCCAAGCCGACCCCGCCCCGGCGCCCGTCGTGGCCGGGCAAGCCCACCTCGGGCGCGCGCTCGATCGGCGACAAGCTCTTCCCGCAGATCGGGAACGGCGGCTACGACGCGCAGCACTACGTCATCGAGCAGCGGTACGACCCGGCGACCGACGTGCTCGACGCGCGGACGACGATGGTCGCGCGCGCGACGCAGACGCTGTCGGACTTCAGCCTCGACCTCCAGGGCCTGACGGTGTCGAGCGTCCGCGTCAACGGGCTCCCCGCGAAGTTCACCCGCGAGGGGACGAAGCTGATCGTCGACCCGCGGATCGGCTTCCTCCCCGCCGGCCTGCCGTTCACCGTGACCGTCGCGTACCGCGGCGTGCCGACGCCGGTCACCGACCCGGACGGCTCGCAGGAGGGCTGGTTCACGACCGGCGACGGCGCGTTCGTCGTGGGCGAGCCGATCGGGTCGCAGGGCTGGTTCCCCAACAACAACACGCCGCGCGACAAGGCGACGTACGACGTGTGGACGACCGTCCCGCAGGGCGTCACCGTCGTGGGGAACGGCGCGCTCGTCGGCAGCCACACCGCGTTCGGCAAGACGCTCTGGCACTGGCGCGAGACCAAGCCGATGGCGAGCTACCTGGCCACGTCGACGCTGGGCAAGTTCGACGTGACGCGCGGGACCGCCGCGGGTGGCTCGGTGCAGGTCTTCGACGCGGTCGACTCCGCGTTCACGCCCACGCTGAAGGCGCGCGCCGCGGCCGCGCTGGCGCGTGAGCCGCAGATCGTCGAGAGCCGCGCGTCCCTCTTCGGCCCGTACCCGTTCTCGTTCGTCGGCGCGGCCGTGGACGACGCGCGGTTCGTCGGCTACGCGCTCGAGTCGCAGTCGATCTCCAACTACGACCGCCCGCCCTCGCCGGGGACGGTCGCGCACGAGATCGCGCACCAGTGGTTCGGGAACGCGGTGACGCCGAAGGAGTGGGTCGACATCTGGCTGAACGAGGGCTTCGCGACGTGGGTCGAGTGGGACTGGAGCGCCCGCCAGGGCCTCGGGCCGTCCACCGCCGAGCAGTTCGCCGAGAACTACGCGCGGCCCGACGACGACGAGCTCTGGTCCGTGCCGCCCGCGGCGCCGACCGCCGAGCAGCTCTTCGCCGAGGCGACCTACACCCGCGGCGCGATGGTGCTCGAAGGGCTACGCCAGATGCTCGGCGACGAGCGCTTCTCCACCCTCCTGCGCACCTGGTACGCCGAGCACCGCTACGGCGTCGTGACCACCGCCGACTTCACCGCGCTCGCCGAGCGCATCGCCGGCCGCGACCTCGACGCCTTCTTCACCGACTGGCTCTACGAGCCAGGCAAGCCGGACCCGCTCCCCAGGCGATAGCCGCACCTTTGCATATGGGTTTTGTAGGTCCAAGGCCTACAAAACCCGAATGCTTCCGACCGTGGACCGCGCCCCTGCTCTTCAACGCCTCATGGAGGCTGCTGCGGACCAGGGAGGCTACGTCACCGCACCCCAGGCCGAGCGGCTCGGTCTCTCGCGCGACGACATCGCCCGACTCGTCTGCTCCGGCGACCTGCGGCGCGTCCGTCGTGGGGTCTTCGGCATGCGCCACGCCGAGAGCCGCTGGGAGGACGCGATCGCCGCCTGGCTCCACCTCGAGCGGACCGTCATGCCGTGGGAGCGACGGACGCCGATGGGCGTGCTGTCGCACGACACCGCGGCGGCGTTCCACCACCTCGGGACGATCATCCCGGGGCTGCTGGCGCTCACCCTTCCGCTGGACGCGCGGCGGGTGCCTGAGGCCGCTGACATCGAGGTCCACCGCGCGCCGCTCGCCGACTCGGACTGGGTCTGGTTCGACGCCGGCGGAGTCGACGTCCCGGTGACCACCGCCGCGCGCACGATCGTCGACCTCGTCCTGTCGCGGCACGAGCCGTCCTACCTGAGACGGGCCGTCGGCGAGGCGCTCCACCGGGAGCTCATGACGCGGGACGAGCTGCTGGAGACCGCCGGCCGGCGCCGCCAGCGATCGGCGAGCCTGCGCAAGAACGTCGCCTCCCTCTTGCGCGTGGCATGAGCTGGCCGTGGGGGTCCCCTCAGGCGACGCGCCGCGCCCTCGGCGACCGCGTCAAGGCGCGCTACGCCCCGGCCGAGCGTCAGCAGCGGCTGAGCGAAGTGGCCTACCGCCGGTTGCTCGCCCGCCTGTTCACCGTCGATCCGGACGCCTGGATCGTGAAGGGCGGCGTCGCGCTGCTCCTGCGGCTCGACCCGAACCGGACCTCGAACGACATCGACCTGACGTTCGTCGCGGAGGCCGGCGAGCACGCGGTGGCGCTCGAGGCGCTGGTGAGGCGGCAGACCACGACCTCGATGACCACTTCACGTTCGAGGTCGGACGCGGTGGTGCGATCACGATCGACCCGGAGCATCCGCTCGAACGAGCCCTCAGCGTGCCGATCGTCGCCAGGGTGGGACCGGCCGCCTTCGCCGAGTTCAGCGTGGACCTCGCGCTGCCCCGGGATGACGTCCCGGCGGTCGAGACGCTGCATGCCAGGGCGACGCTCACCGGTTCGAGCGAGGTCGACGAGATCCCGGCGATCACGGTCCTCGCCCTGCCGGCGCAGATCGCGGACAAGATCTGCGCCGTGTTCGAGCGACGCGGCGAGCGCGGGACGCCCTCGTCGCGCGCACGCGACCTCGCGGACCTGGCGATGATCGCGGCGCAGGTGCCTGTGGACGGCGACGAGGTGAGCCGTCACCTTCGCCGGGAGGAGGCGCGCCGGCTCGCCGCCGGGACCCTGCTCGCGCCGCTTCCGGAGTCCTTCCGGCTGGCCGACGAGCAGCTGGTCGAGTGGTCGCGACGATGGAAGAAGGCGACACGGCAGGCGCCGATCGGGTTCGACGAGGCGTACGCGTCCGCGGCGGCGTTCGTGGATCCGGTGCTCGCCGGAGACGTCCTCGACGCGGCTTGGTCGCCTTCCGCCGGCGCGTGGGTGCCGGCGGACCGCTGATCGGACGGCGGCGCGGTGCCCGTGGGGCGCCGCGCCGCCGGCTCTCCTCCCGGCTGGGCTAGCCGCGCTTCTTGGGCTTCGCGCGGTGGGAGCGCTTGACCGTGACCGTCATCGGCTTGGACGCCTTGGTGGCGCCCTGGGGCGTGAAGGCGACGCGGAGCTTGACCGCGCCCTTCTTGCGGCGGAGGGCGGCGCGGCCGGACTTGGTGAGCGGGATGCGGAGCGTCGCGGCGGGCGAGCTGCCGGTGAGCTTGCGGGAGGTGCGCTTGACGCCCTTGCCGCTGACGACCACGCGGCCCGCGCTCATGCCGGTGAGCTTGAGCGTGACCGCCTTCGACGACCACGAGCGGGAGCCGAGCGCCATGCCGCACGGCAGCGCCATCGTCGGCTTCGCGCCCGCCTGCTTGCCGCTCTGGCCCGTGAACGCCGCGTCCGCCACCTGGCGCTTGGCGCAGATGTTCTGCACCGCCGCGAGGATGCCGTGCTTGCCGCCCGCGAGCTGGAGCTGGAACGTCGAGATCGGCGCGTCCGGGATGTTCTCGAACGTGCTCACCAGCTGGTCCTTGACCACCGCGGTCGTCGCCCGCAGGTTCAACGCGACCTCACCGCGCAGCGTCACGAGCAGCGTCGGGAGCGTGCGGATCTGCCGCCCCGCCGCGTTCGTCCGCACGTGCTTGACGAAGTAGACCGGCCCGGCGAGCGGCGCATCGAGCACCGGCGACTCCGCCTTGGCGTAGCCGACGATCGAGCTCTCCGGGCACTGCACCCGCAGCCCCGCCTCGTACTCGCACAGCGCCTGCGCGTTGTCCGGATCCAAAGCCAAGGACAGCGGGAGCTTGACCGCCACGTTCTTCAGGCCCGTGTCCCCCGCCGGCTGGGTCAGCGTCGCGGTCAACCCCGGATGCTTGCCGTCGGTCGTCTCCTTGCGGCCGGTCAGCGCCATCTTCAGCCCCGGCCGCAGCGGGAGCCGCTCGCAGCCGGTCGCCTGGAACGCCGCCACCGGCGACGCCAGCGCGCCCCCGACCGCCGTCAACCGACCGCGGAACTGCAGAGGCGCGCACGACGTCGGGTTGAGCGTGAAGCCCGGCCGGTCAACGGCGACGCGGATCTTCTGCAGCCGCAGCGGCACCCCCTCGAGGATCGTCGGGAGCGGGTCGCTCACCACCCGCACGTGCGCGTCGGTGGGATCGATGTGGAGCGCCTGCCGCACCACGACCATGCCCAGGTCGTAGGGCCCCGCCTTCGCCGGCACCGCGACCGCCAGGCCGTACGGCGCGCCCTTGTACGGGCCGGTGAAGAAGACCTTGCCGGGGAGCGTCAGCGGCGCGCCGCCCGGCCCGGAGGAGGTCGTCGCGACGCCCACCTGGGTCGCGGCCGGGCACGTCGCCCGCGCCACGTCGGCGTCGCCGCAGCGCGGCACCCCGCGGACCTTGGCGAGCAGCCCCGGCGGCAGGTCGACCTCCAGGCCGGAGAGCGTCCCGTGCTTGTCGGGCTTGCCGAACTCCATCGTCAGCGGCGAGTGCGCCCCCGCGAGCGTCGAGGCCACCGAGGCGCCCATCGTCGGCGCGAACGGCGTCGGCGACGGGCAGTCGGTGACGTCCATCGCGGCACTCGGCGTCGCGTCCGCCAGCCGCGTGTACGGCGTCAGCACCGCGCTCGCCGTCTTGGGGCCGCAGTCGATCGGCATCGCGAGCACGCCCCGCTCCCCACCGCGGAACTCCAGGCGCAGGTTGGAGAACGGGAGCGGCGGGTTGTCCTCGAAGACCGCCGTGATCTGGCCGGTCCGCGCGTCGGGGTGCAGGACGCCGGCGAGCTTGACCTCCGCGTTCTCGCCGGAGGCGTAGACGAAGAGGCGGAAGCGCTCACCGGGCCGCTCGGCGCCCATCCACACGCGCCCGTCCAGGGAGTGGTCGAGCAGCGGCGACGTGATCTTCACCGTGCCGACCTGCGCGGCCTCCGGACACGTCGGCGCGCCCTCGGCGCCCTTGCCGAACGCCGCGTCGGCGCACGTCTCCAGGCCCACGGCCGCGCCCGGGTTGATCGAGACGCCCTCGGGGAGCGTCATCTTCACGTGCCGTACGTGCGCGGCGCCCTGGCCGTCCGGGTCCTCGTTCTGCTCGACGTTGAGGTCGACCGCCACACCGGTCACGCCGTCGGACGACGTGTTCGTCGGCGTCACCGCGATCGACGGCTTGAACGGGACGGTCTCGCAGCTCTCGGGCGTCGACGGGAGCGTCTTGCGTTCCTCGACGTAGCCGCCCTCGTACGACCACGCGCGCACGAGCGAGCTGGGGTTGACGGCGCAGTCGGTCGGCGACGTCATGAACGGCTTGCGCGGCCATCCGCCGGGGAGCGGCGCGTTGCAGCCGCCGTACGCGGAGGCGCTGTAGTCGTCGTTGGCGGGGTTGCACCGGCTCTCGTCCGCCGGCACGCCCCACAGCGTCAGTTTGTTCTCGATCAGCGGCGTCGCCTCGGGCAGCGGGTCGGTCATCTGCCGCAGGCCGCCGTCGGGACGGACGTAGATCCGGTAGTAGGCGAAGCTGTTGATCGCCGGGAGGACGTCGATGCCGAAGAGCGCGGTGCCCGGGCCGCCGTCGTGCTCGAGCACGTAGATCGGCCGGTCGGACTGCTTGCCGATGAGGATCGGCTGCGGATCGGCGGTGCCGACCTGGGACTGCGGCGGGCAGTTGTGCGCCTTGAAGTCCTCCATCGAGCAGTGCGGGATCACGCTCGGGTCGCCGACCAGGCCGTACGGCATGTCGATCGCGACCCGCTGCGGGGTCCCGTGCGGGCGCTCGAACAGGCCGAAGCCCTCGGTCTTGAAGCGGAACCGCGAGTACACGGACGGGTGCCCGCCGGCGTTCGACGTGCCGATCCGCCCCGTCTCGACCTCGTCGAACCCGAACTGCGCGGGATCGGCCGACGCCGCCGCCGGCAGCGCGAGCGCCACCGCGCTCGCCACGACCATCGCCCAGACCCACTGCCGCATCCGTTCCCCCTTGGAGACAACCACGGGTCCAGCCTGCCAGAGGACTCCCGGCGATGCGCCGGTTCCCGGCGGGCTACGCCGCGAGCGGGAGCGGGTGCGCGCGCAGGTGCTCGTAGAGCGTCGACCGCTCCACCGCGGGGCGGCCCGCGCGGTGCGCCGCGGCGATGAGCTCGGGCGGGTCGAGCTTGACCCCGTGGTACGAGCCGGCGAGCCGCGAGATCGACTCCTCCATCAGCGTCCCGCCGAGGTCGTTGACGCCCCAGCGCAGCGCCTCGGTGGCCGCGTCGAGGCCCATCTTCACCCACGAGGCCTGCAAAGACGGCACCGTCTTCCCGAGCGCGAGGCGGAAGACCGCGGTGTGCTTGAGGTTCTCCTCGCGGGAGATCTCCTCCACCCCGTGCGTGCGCCCGAGCATCGTCATGAACGGGATGAAGCTCAGCGGCACGAACTCCGTGAAGCCGCCGGTCCGCTCCTGTAGCGAGCGGACGACGCGCAGGTGCTCGGCCAGCTCCCACGGCTCCTCGATGTGGCCGAACATCACGGTCGCGGTCGAGCGCAGGCCCGCGCGGTGCGACGCCTCGATGATCTCGACCCACCGCGACACCGGCAGCTTGTTCGGCGAGATCCGCTCGCGGACGCCGTCGTGCAGGACCTCCGCGGCGGTGCCGGGCGTGGAGCCCAGACCGGCGTCCTTCAGCGCCGCGAAGACCTCGGCCGGCGGCAGCCCGGAGATGTCGCAGATGTGCGCGATCTCCATCGGCGAGTACGCGTGGAGATGGAGGTGCGCCGCCTCGTCCTTGGCCACCCGCAGCCAGTGCAGGTAGTCGTCCATCTTCCAGTCCGGGTGGATGCCCGACTGGATGCACAGCTCGGTCGCGCCGTACGCGACGGCGTCCTGGATGCGCGAGCGGAACTCCGCCTCGTCGTGCTGATAGGCGTCGGGCGAGCGCTTGCCCTGCCCGAAGCCGCAGAACGCGCAGCCGACGATGCAGACGTTCGAGACGTTGATGTTGCGGTTGACGACGAACGTGACCGTGTCGCCCATCAGCTCGGCGCGCAGCTCGTCCGCGGCGGCGCGCATCTCCTCGATCGCGCCCGCGTCGGTCGCGGCGAACATCGCGGTGAGCTCCTCGGCCGTCAGCTCGCCGCCGGCGCGCGCCTTCGCCACCGCCGGCCCGACGAGGTCCGCGTTGATCGCGAACGGCGCCTCGGTCCGGCCGGAGCCGCGGCGCGGGATGAACGACCAGTACTTCGTCGTGAGCGTGTCCAGCACGCCCTGCGCCATCCACGCGGGGTCGATGTACTGCGGGTAGACGCAGAGCCGCTCGGTCAGCGCGACGCCGTCCTTCTGGAGCGTCTTGCGGACCTGGTGCGGCGACGGGAACGGGTGCTCGGGCGAGATGTGGTCGCCGTTCTGCGAGAGCCCGCCGAGGTCGGTCGCGCCCGCCTCCACCAGCTGCGGCCACCAGTCGCTCAGGTTCGGCGGGACCTGGATGCCGACGTCGGGGCCGAGGATGCGGCGGGCCTCGCGCACCAGCTCGATCATGTCCTCGATGCCGACCGGCGAGGCCCAGTCCGGCGCGGGGACGTCCGGGCCGGTGTGGAGCCCGTTCCGCCAGAACGCCTCGGCGGCCTCGGTCGCGATCTCCGCCGGCTCCTCGCCGTAGTACTTCCGGTGCGGGACGAAGTTCTGGAGGATGACCTCCTGCAGGTGCCCGTGCTCGCGGTGGATCGCGGCGAGCGCCTCCAGGGCGTCGAGGCGATCGGACGCGGTCTCTCCGATGCCGACGAGGATCCCGCTCGTGAACGGGATCCGCAGCTCTCCCGCGGCGCGGACGGTGGCGAGCCGGAGCGCCGGGTCCTTCGTCGGCGAGCCCTGGTGCGCGACGAGGTCGTCGCGCGTGGACTCCACCATCAGCCCCTGCGACGCGGTGACCTCGCGCAGGCGGGCGAGGTCGGGCTTGCTCAGCGCGCCGAGGTTCGTGTGCGGCAGGAGCCCGCGCTCCAGCGCCCGCTCGCAGCACCACACGACGTACCCGACGAAGTCCTCGAAGCCCAGCTCGGCCAGCTTCCTGCGCACGCCCTTGTGGTGGTCGGGCATGTCGCCCGTGAGGACGAGCAGCTCCTTGACGTTGCGCTTCGCGGCCCGGTCGAGGAGCGCGATCACCTCGTCGGGCTCGTGCAGGTGGGGCTGATGCGTCTGGAAGGCGCAGTACTTGCAGTGCGACACGCACGTCCGCGACAGCGAGAGCGTGACGTTGCGCGAGAAGGTGACGCGGCGGCGCACTCCGGCGCAGTCTATGACGCGGCATGGGTTCGAAGCGGACCTACACTCCCGCGGTGACAACCCGCCCCTTCGCCCTCCTCTCCGTCCTCCTCCTCGGCCTCGCGCTGACGGCGTCCGCCTGCGGCTCCAGCGAGCCCGGCGGCGGCCAGGACGACGCCACGCTCGTCCTCGACTTCACGCCGAACGCGGTCCATACGGGGATCTACATGGCGTTGGCGCGGCAGTACGACGACGCGGAGGGCGTGACGCTGCGGGTCCGCCAGCCGTCCGAGACCACCGACTCGGTCCGCCTCCTCCAGACCGGCCGCGCCGACTTCGCGATCCTCTCGATCTCCGACCTCGCGCTCGCGCGGGCCAAGGGCGCGGAGATCACGGGCGTCATGGCGCTCGTCCAGCGCCCGCTCGCCGCGGTGCTCGCCCGGCCGTCGGTCAAGACGCCGAAGGACCTGGAGGGCAAGCGCGCCGGCGTGGCCGGGCTGCCGAGCGACGACGCGGTGCTGGAGTCGGTGCTGCGCGGCTCGGGCGCGGACCCGGCGAAGGTCAAGAAGACGAACATCGGCTTCACGGCGGTCCCGTCGCTGGTGAGCGGCAAGGTCGACGCGGTGACGGCGTTCTGGAACGCCGAGGGCCTCGCGGCGCGCAAGGAGCTGCCGGGCGTGCGCGAGTTCCGCGTCGACCGGTTCGGCGCGCCCGCCTACCCCGAGCTCGTCCTCTGCGCGCTCAACACGACGATCCAGGACCAGCCGGATCTCGTCACCGGCCTCGTGACCGCCCTGCGGCGCGGCTACGAGGAGGTGCTGACCGACCCGGAGTCCGGCGTCGAGGCGCTCGTGCGGCGCGTCAAGGGCACCGACCGCGCGCAGGTCAAGGAGGAGCTCGACGCGGTCTCCTCCACCTTCCGCAGCGCCGCGCAGCCGGTCGGGTTCCTCGACCGCCCGCGCCTGGAGTCGTGGGCGACGTGGGCGGCGCAGTTCGGCCTGGTCGAGTCGGCGCCGGACGTCGACGCGCTCTTCACGCCGCGGTTCGCGAACGCCCCGGCCCGCTCGGGCTGAGCCCACGATGTCGCTGGTCGGCGTGCTGCGCAGGCCCGGCGTCGCCGGGCCGATGGCGGGGTCGATGCTCGGGACGATGTCGGTCACCGGGCTCGGCCTGCTGCTGCTCCTGCACGTCGAGCACCTGACCGACCGGTTCGCGGTCGCCGGCCTGGCCTCCGCCGCGTTCGCGCTCGGGCTGGCGGTGAGCGCGCCGGTGGTCGGGCGGATCATGGACCGGCGCGGGCAGGTCGGGCCGATGGTCGTCATGACCGTGGCGGTCGTGGTCGTGCTCGTCACGATCGCCGCGCTGCCGGAGAGCGCGCCGACCGCGCTGATCGTCGTCCTCGCGCTCCTCACCGGGCTGGCGATGCCGCCGGGCGGCTCGAACGTGCGCGCGATCTGGTCGACCAACCTCGACGCCGACGACCGGCACGCCGTCTTCGCGCTCCACTCGGCGGGGATCGAGGCGATGTACGCGGTCGGTCCCGCCGTGCTGGCAGGCGGGCTGGGGACGTGGAACAGCCGGGTCGCGCTCGTCGTCAGCGCCGCGGTGCTGCTCGCCGGGATCGTCCTCTACGTCACGCGGCCGGCGGTGCGGGCGTGGCGGGGCGCGGCGCGCGAGCACCACTCGTTCTTCGGCCCGCTGACCTCCGGCCCGGTCCGCACCGTGCTCCTCACGCTGCTCGCGGTGGGCGTCGGCTTCGGGTCGATCGAGGTGGGTGTCGCGGCGGTGGCGGAGGCGGCCGACGCGCGGGGCGCGGCGGGCCTCCTGCTCGCGGTGTGGGCGGTGGGATCGATGCTCGGCGGCCTCTACGTCGCGAGCCGCCCCGCGCCGACGGACCCGGCCCGGTCGCTGGCCGTCCGGTTCGGGCTGCTGACGCTGGCGCAGGCGTTCCTCACGATCTCCACGAACCCGTGGGTGCTCGCGCCGCTGCTGCTCGTCGCGGGCGTGCTGATCGCCCCGTCGCTCACCGGGGCGATGGCGCTGGTGGGCGACCTGGCGCCGCCCGGGACGCTGACCGAGGCCTACTCGTGGACGTCGTGCGCGATCGGCGGCGGGCTCGCGGCAGGCGCCGCGGTCGGGGGCGTGCTGGCCGAGCAGACCGTCCGCGGCCCGTTCCTCCAGGCCGTCGTGGCGATCGCGCTCGGCACGGCGCTGGCGGCAGCGCGCCGCCGCCAGCTCACCCCCGCCTGAGCCGCCCGGCGCTTACTCCACGACCTCGCAGTTGCGGGTCGTGTCGCGCCGGTCCTTGGTGACGCGGTCGAAGCCCGGGCCGCAGTCGACGGTGTCGCGCGAGCCGCCGTTGACCGCGATCCGGTCGTTGCCCGGCCCGGCGTCGATGCGGTCGACGCCGAAGCCGCCGGCGATCGTGTCGTTGCCGTTGCCGCCGAACAGCTCGTCGTTCCCGCGGTCTCCGGTGATCTCGTCGTCGCCGTCGTCGCCGTGGATCTCGTCGTCGCCGGTGCGGCCGAAGAGGAGATCCAGGCCCGCGCCGCCGAACATCCGGTCGTCGCCCGGGCCGCCGTCGAGGTCGTCGTCGCCGCCGCCTCCGCGCATGACGTCGTTGCCGCCGTTGCCGATCAGGATCTCCGGCTCCGACGTGCCGTTGAAGTCGTTCGCCCGGTCGCTGCCGACCTTGCGCGCCGACTCCTGCTTCTTGGCGATGTCGTCGAGGATCCGCTGCCCCTCGGCGCCGCCCGCCGCCTTGCCGGGGTGGAACGCGCCGTTGAGCCCGTCGAACGCCTCGTTGCCCGGCTGCGCGCTCGGGTCGCCGAAGACGAACTTCTCGCAGTTCACGATCGTGTTCGGCCCGCGGCCCTGCGCCTCGTAGTCGGTCTCGACCACGACGGTGTCGTTGCCCGGCCCGCAGTCGAAGTCGTCCGGCGCGGTGCCGCCGTAGAGGGTGTCGTCGCCCGCGCCGCCGAAGAGGTCGTCGGGCGAGGTGCCGCCGAGGAGGATGTCGTCGCCGTCGCCGCCCTCGAGCCGGTCGGGGCCGGAGCCGCCGAGGACGACGTCGTTGCCCGGCCCGCCGTCGGCGAGCTTGTCGCGGCCGCGGTTGGAGTGGACGTAGTCGTCGCCCGGACCGCCGGCGATGGAGATGTCGTCGCCGAAGCGCTCCTCCACCACGAAGTCGTTGCCCTCGCCGCCGTCGATCCGGTCGTCGCCGTCGCCGCCGTCGATGCGGTCGTCGCCCGGGCCGCCGAGCACGACGTCGTTGCCGCTGTCGCCGATTCCGGTGTCGTTGCCCAGCCCGCCGTCGATCTGGTCGTCGCCGGTGTTGCCGGTCAGCAGGTCGTTGTCGTTGCCGCCGGAGATGCGGTCTTGCGCCGCGCCGCCCGCGATCCGGTCGGTCCCGTTGGAGCCGAAGAGGTTGTCGCTGCCGCTGCCGCCCTCGAGCGAGTCGCCGCCCTCGCCGCCGTCGATCTGGTCCGAGCCGGTCTGGCCCTCGAGGATGTCGTTGCCCAGGCCGCCGATCAGCCGGTCCGCGTTCGGCCCGGCGAAGACCGAGTCGTCGCCGTCGCCCGCGTCGATCGTGTCGTTGCCGGTCGCCGCGTCGATGTCGTCGTTGCCCGGACCGCCGGTGATCGTGTCCGAGCCCTGGTCGCCGCGGATCGTGTCGTTGCCGTCCTCCCCGTCGATCTTGTCGCGGTTCGAGCCGCCGTCGAGGAGGTCGTCGCCGGCGCGGCCCGCCAGCGTGTCGCGGTTCCCCTCGCCGTAGAGCTTGTCGTTGCCGGCGGTGCCGATCAGCGTGTCGGCCTTGGCGGTCCCCCGCTTCGTCGCCGCGTAGGCGACGGTCGCGAGGGAGATGGCGGTCAGGAGCGCGGCCGCGAGCAGGAGGGGACGGGCGAAGCGGGGCATCGGTAGCCGAACACCTCACCAGAGTCCGGAGTTTCGCGCTCCGCCCCACGAACGCGCCCGATCGGGCGCGACGGCGCCTTCTACCGCCAGAAGGTGGTGCGGGCGGCGGCGCCCGGCTTGCTCATCCCGATGTGGATGTGGTCGCGGTGCGCGATCGTGCGGTCGACGTGCTTGCGGACGTCGCCGTGCTGGTTCAGGCAGGCGGAGTACGGGCGGAACTGGTCCATTCCGGCGCCCCAGTACGAGCAGTCCCAGATCAGCTCCTCGATCCCCATCCGGCGCGCGAGCGCCTGCGGGGTGCCGGCGCGGTCGGGCGCGAGGAGGAGGCGGATCAGCTTGCGCGCCGCGCGGAAGTCGCCGCGGTCGTACGCGTTCAGGTGCCAGTCGATCGCGCGGTTCTCGGCGTGGAGCGAGGCCTGGCCCTTGGAGGGTGGGCCCCAGATCTCGCAGCGATAGGAGCCCCAGAACTGGCCCTGCGCGTGTTTCTGGAGCCAGCGCGTGAGCCGCACGACGCCGGGCTTGGCCTTCGGGTCGCAGCGGCGGGCGCCGTCGTAGCGCAGCTCGTCGATCGGCTGGCCGGCGAGCGCGTCGGCGGGGTTGTTCGCCTGCGGGCCGAGCACGGCGGGCAGGCGGAACGCGTGGGCGGCGGGCGCCGTCGCGAGCGCGGCGACGGCGAGAACGAGCAGGGCGAGGAGGCGGAGCGGCATGCACCCCGCGCTGATCGGACGTCAGCGCGGGTGCTTGAGCGCGGCGCGCTACTGCGCGCGGAGCTTGTTGAACTCCTGGCGGACCGACTCGGGGCGGCCCCACATGGGGACGATCTCCGCGCGGCCGGAGCGGACGCCGCGGACGGCGAGCTCGCCCTCGATGCCGACCTCGTCGAGCATCTTCATCGTCGCGTGCACGGCGGGCGCCGAGGCGGCGTGGCCGAAGCGGTGGGCGACGAGGATCCGCCAGTGCCAGTCGCGCTTGGAGTAGGGCTGCGGGTTGGTGACGACCATGTAGGTCGCGGCCTCGACGTAACGCGTCTCGTCGAAGATCCGCAGGTCGAGCTCGAGGTCGGTCCAGTCGTCGGGCAGCGACTCCAGGACCTCGTTGAAGGTGTCGGCGAGGGCCATCTCCCTAGGGAGAGTACCCTCGGCCTGAGATGGCAGGCACCGTGTCAGCGACCTCCGAGCAGCAGGTGCTCGTCGAGGGCTGCGGGCTCGTCGACCGCTCCGAGCGCGGCAAGCTCGCCCTCACCGGCCCGGACGCGAAGGCGTTCCTCAACGGCCAGGTGACGAACGAGATCGAGAAGCTGGCCCCCGGGACGGGCGCGTACGCCGCGTTCCTCACCCACAAGGGCAAGATGCTCGGCGACGTCCGCGTCCTCGATGCGGGCGACGAGATCCTGCTCGATACCGAGCGCGTGGCGCTCCAGGCGCTGTTCGACATGATCCGCCGCTTCAAGGTCGGGTTCGACGTCGAGCTGCACAAGCGCACCCTCCAGCGCGGGCTGCTCTCGCTGATCGGCCCGCGCGTGCGCGAGGTCGTCCCCGCCGCGCCGCCCGCCGACGCGCCCGAGCACACGCATGTCGCGGCCGAGATCGCGGGCAAGCCCGTGCGGCTGATCGTGACCGACGCGGGCGTGGACGTGCTCTGCGACGCCGAGGACACCGACGCGGTCGCCGCCGCGCTGGTGGACGCGGGCGCGGTGCGGGTGTCGGAGGAGGCCGCCGAGGTGGCGCGCGTGGAGCGCGGCCGGCCGCGGTACGGGGTCGAACTGGACGACGCGACGATCCCGCAGGAGGCCGGCCTCAACGACCGCGCCGTGAGCTTCACGAAGGGCTGCTACGTCGGCCAGGAGACGGTCGCGCGGCTCTTCTACAAGGGCAAGCCGAACCGCCACCTGCGCGGGCTGCGCCTCAGCGGCCCGGCCGCGACGGGCGACGAGCTCAAGCTGGGCGAGAAGGTCGTCGGCAAGCTCGGCACGGTCGTCGAGTCCGAGCGCCTCGGCGGCCTCGTCGCCCTCGCGCTCGTGCGGCGCGAGGCCGAGCCGGGCGCGACGGTGACCGTCGGCGACGGCGGCGTGACGGCCGAGGTCGTCGAGCTGCCGTTCAGCTGACGAGCAGCGCCAGCACCAGCACGACCACCAGCAGCCACCCGGCCACGAGCGCGCCGACGACCATCGGCGGCGCGCTGCTCACCAGCTCGCCGCCCCGGCCGCGCGCGGGCTGACGCTCGGGCGGCGCGGCGGCCGGGGCCGCCTCAACCTCCACCTCCGACGACGACGACGGGCTCGGCGGATCCGGCAGCTGCGCGGGCGTGAAGTCGTGCGCGCCCTCCACCCACTCCGGCTCGCCGCCGGCGGGCGCGGCGGCGGA
>Ga0196960_10000443_pt1 | contig 14572 bp, 13 predicted proteins | sample S3v_5metaG_FD_183187 | JGI IMG/M metagenome (GOLD analysis project Ga0196960, IMG submission 183187) | Soil microbial communities from Anza Borrego desert, Southern California, United States - S3+v_5 | ecosystem: Environmental > Terrestrial > Soil > Desert | place: USA: California | collected... | reverse complement strand
GCTTCGCGGCCGTGGCGCCCAACAAGGACGACAAGGTCACGATCCCCGACGGCTACGGCCAGAACGTCGTCATCCGCTGGGGTGAACCGATCCTGCGCGGCGCTCCCGCCTTCGACCCGGACAAGCAGTCCGCGAAGGCGCAGGCGGGGCAGTTCGGTTACAACAACGACTTCCTCTCCCTGCTGCCGCTCCGTGGTGAGCGCGGCCGTCAGGTGATGGTCGCCAACCACGAGTACACGGACGAGATCCTGATGTTCCGTGGGTACGATCCGGCCAGTCCGACGCGTGAGCAGGTCGAGATCGCCTGGGCGGCGCACGGACTCTCCGTGGTCGTCGTCCAGGAGGAGAACCGCACCGGCAAGCTCGCCCCGGTCAACCGTCACCCGCTGAACCGCCGGCTCACCGCGACGAGTGAATTCCGGGTCACCGGACCGGCCGCCGGCAGTCCCCTTCTGCGTACCTCCGCCGACCGCACCGGACGCAAGGTGCTCGGCACCCTCAACAACTGCGCGGGCGGCACCACCCCGTGGGGCACCACGCTGCACGGCGAGGAGAACTTCAACCAGTACTTCGCCAACGGTTCCAGCGACACCGACAAGCGGTACGGCATCGGCACGGGCGCGACGGAACGCAAGTGGGAGCGGTTCGACAAGCGCTTCGACCTGGCCCAGGAGCCCAACGAGGCGCACCGCTTCGGCTGGGTCGTCGAGCTCGACCCGTACGACCCCGACTCCACGCCGCGCAAGCGCACCGCGCTCGGCCGGTTCAAGCACGAGGCGGCACAGCCCCGCCTGACGTCCGACGGCCGTCCCGTGGTCTACATGGGTGACGACGAACGGTTCGACTACTTCTACAAGTTCGTCTCCAGCAAGCGGATGAAGAAGGGGAACTCGCGGGCGGCCCGGGAGCACAACCTCACGCTGCTGGACGAGGGCACGCTGTACGTCGCCAAGCTGACCGGCGACTCCCCCACCGCGGAGTTCGACGGCACCGGCAAGCTCCCCTCGGACGGTGAGTTCGACGGCAGCGGGGTCTGGATCCCGCTCGCCACGGGCACCACCTCGCACGTCCCGGGCATGACGGCCGAAGAGGTGTACGTCTTCACCCGTCTGGCCGGTGACAAGGTCGGCGCGACGAAGATGGACCGCCCCGAGGACGTGGAGCCCTCGCCACGCACCGGCCGGGTCTACGTCGCCCTCACCAACAACACCGACCGCGGCAAGGCGGGCAAGGCCGGCGCCGACGAGGCCAACCCGCGCAACGCCAACAAGCACGGCCAGATCCTGGAGCTGGCGGAGCACTGGGACGATCCGGCGGGTGACGGATTCGCCTGGCGGCTCTTCCTCGTCGCGGGCGATCCGGAGGACCCGGCGACCTACTTCGCCGGATTCCCGAAGGAGAAGGTCAGCCCCATCTCCTGCCCGGACAACGTGGCCTTCGACGACCACGGCAACCTGTGGATCTCCACGGACGGTGCCCAGCTCGGCTCGCACGACGGCCTGTTCGGCGTCGCGACCCAGGGCGAACGCAGGGGCGAGCTCAAGCAGTTCCTGACCGTGCCGACCGGTGCGGAGACCTGCGGACCGGTGATCCAGGACCGCCGCGTCCTCGTCGCCGTGCAGCACCCGGGGGAGGTCGACGGAGCTTCCGTCGAGAAGCCGGCGAGTGCCTGGCCGGACGGGCCGGGCAGGATCGTCCGCCCGTCGGTCGTCGCCGTCTGGCGCAAGGACGGCAAGGACATCGGCGTCTGATCCGTCAGGAGCGTCACCGCACGCATCACCGGGCCCCGGAAGCCCTCCTGCGGCCTGGTCCGCGCGGTGTGTGCCTGAAGGGCTCCGTCCGGCAGATGTGCACGGGCAGCGGGGCTGCGCCGCCGGCGTGACCGGCCGGTGCGTCCGGTACCGGATCGGACGCACCGGCCGGGCGGTACGCGTACTGCTCCGTCCGCGCCGGTGCCGGCTCCTGCTGCTGTCCGCGCCGGTGCCGGCTACGGGCGATCCCGTACCGGGCGTGTGCGGAAGGTCCCGTACCGGGTGTGCGGGGCGGTGGGCTCACCCCGAAGCCGTGGTCGCTCGGCGAACACGTGCGGGCGCGTGCGGGGCGCGTGCGGGCCGTGCGGGCGGGAGCTGCGCGGCTGTCGGCACGGGGGATGCCGGCAGCTGCTTCGGCTCCTGGGCCCACCGGTGCGCCTCATCGGATTAGAGTCGGACACATGGTTTCCGGTGAGGCGCCGCAGGCGGAGGGAAGCGTCCGGGTCGATGCCTGGATCTGGGCGGTCCGGCTGACGAAGACCCGGTCGCAGGCGGCTGCCGCCTGCCGGGCGGGGCACGTGCGGGTCAACGGCGAGCGTGCGAAGCCCGCCCAGGCCCTGCGCACGGGCGACGAGGTGCGGCTGCGGCACGCGGGCCGGGACAGGGTCGTGGTCGTCTCCAGGATCGTGAAGAAGCGGGTGGGGCCGCCGGTGGCGGCGGAGTGTTTCGTTGACAACAGCCCGCCCCCGCCGCCGCGCGAGGTGGCGCTCCAGGTCCCGGTCCGCGACCGGGGCGCGGGCCGCCCCACCAAGAGGGACCGCCGCGAGATGGAACGCCTCCAGGGCAGGGGCCCGGATCCCGTCTGACGCCCGTACGCCGGATCGGGCGGGGGACGCGTCCGCTCCGGGCGGACGCCCCTCAGCTCTGGTAACCCTCCACCTCCTCGGCGGGGCGCACCTTCGCCTCCGACGGGTCCTCGCCGTATTCGCTGAGGGCGCGCCGCTGCCGCAGCAGGTCCCAGCACTGGTCCAGCCGGACCTCCACCTCGCGCAGCCGTGACCTCTCCTCGGCGGAGAGGCCCAGTTCCGCGGTGGAGCGGGCGCGGAGGGCGCGCTCCTCGGTGATCAGTTCGTCGATGTCCTCGAAGATGTCCTGGTCGGCCATGGTCCTCTCCCGGTCCGGTGTCCTTCAGATGACGAAGACGGTCTTGCCGCGCGCTCCGCCCGCGTGGTTCTGGACGAGTGCCTGGGGCGCCTTCTCCAGGGGGAGCTCCATGTCGACGGGAACGTCCAGCTCCCCGCGGGCGACCGCCGAGGCCAGCTCGTCCAGCAGTGCGGCGTCCGGGGCCGGCCGGAAGTCGGCCCGGGTGACGCCCGGCGGTGCCGCGACGCCCCGGGTGGTGACCACGACTCCGCCGTCGCGCACCAGCGAGGCGTACGCGGCGAACGAGGCGGCGTCGGTGGAGACGAGGTCGACGAGCGCGTCCACACCATCCGGATACAGACGGCGCACCGCGGCTTCCAGCGCTTCGGGGCCGGTGGTCGTATCGACGGCGGCGGTGGCGCCGAGTGCCGCCGTACGCCGCCTCTCGTCACCCCGCACGGCAGCGACGACCCTTGTTCCGCGGGCGGCCGCGAGCTGGGTCAGGAAGCTTCCGACGCCTCCCGCCGCCCCGATGACGAGCAGGCTCCGTCCGCTGCGCACGGCCGCGTCCGACAGGATCTGCGCGGCGGCCGTGCCGGCCGTCGGGAGGGCCGCCGCGATGCGGAGCGGCACGTCACGCGGGACGAGCGCGATCGGGGAGTCCTGAGGGACGCAGACGTATTCGCTGTACGCCCCGCAGCGCCCGGGGGGAGGTGCCGTCACCCGGCCGAAGACCGGGTCGCCGACCCGGAAGACGTTGTCACCGCTGCCGATCATGTCCACCCGGCCCGCGAAGTCGGTGCCCAGGACGAACGGGAGGACAGGGGGGTGGGAGCCGCCCGGCGCGCCGTCCGCGGCCTGCCGGTCGAGCGGGTTGAGCGACGCGTACTCCACCTTGACCCGCACCTCGCCCGCCTCGGGACCGGGCTTCGGCACCTCGACGAGGCAGGGCTCCCTGCCGAACGCGCTGACGGCGATGGCTCGCATGAGGCAGACCTCTCACTCGCCCCCGCTCCCACGGGTCCCACTGTCACCCGGCCCCGGCTCCCGCGCATGTCGGGCCGCGACGATCCGCCCCACCACGCCGCACACCACCAGGGCCGCCCCCACCAGGAGGACGGTCCACACCGTCGTCCGCAGGGAGGCGGTCAGCGCGTCGTACACCGCCGCTGCCCCGCCCCGGTCGGTCCGGGGCACCTCGTCGAGCACCCGGGCGCGGCCGACGGCGACGGCGATCCGCAGGAGGACCGCCCCGAGCACCAGCCCGCCGCCCGCCACGGCCGCGGCCACCGGGCCGGTCCGGAGACCGCCCCGTACGCATGCCAGGCCCAGCACCAGGACGAGCAGGACCGCCGTCCCCACGGCCGGCCAGACGCTGCAGTACCGCAGCCACCGGAACGAGGACCGCAAGCCGTCGGCGCGGTCGGCGGGCAGCACCGTGATCGTGGTCTCCCGGACCGGGATCCGGTCGGCGAACGGCACTCCCTCGCACACCAGTTCCTTCTTCACCTCCTCGATCACCGGCGCCAGGTCGATGGTCACCGCCTGCTCACCGTCCCCGCGGAGCGTGGCGGTCACGGCCCGGTGCGCCGTCCGGTTCGCACTGTCCCAGGCCCGCTGGAAGGCCTCGGTCGTGGTGAACGACAGGGCGGTCCCGTGGAGGAACTGCCCGGCCGTCTCCTGGAGCGGGCCGACGTCGATGTTCCTCATGGCCTCGTCCGTGACCAGCGTGGCGACGGTGCCCTGCACGTCCGCGTCGGAGGCGAGGGGGGAGACGGCGGCGAGATACCGGCCGGTGTCGTCGAGTTCCAGATCGACCCATGCCGAGAGCGCGCTCACCGGGACCAGGACGGCGAGCACGACGAGCAGCAGCGCCGACAGGGCCGCCGGGAGGTGGGTCCGCACAGCCACCAGCCAATCCCGTGCGGCGCCGGCCCGCTCCGGGCCGTACGCCATTCGAGTTGCCGGGCGGCCCGGCCGGGTGTGCGCTGGAGGAACACAGGGACGGGGGCGACGGAAGGAGCTGTGCGCCATGGCCACACACGCAACGATGCCGACGCGCCGCCGGCCGCAGGCCCGCACCCCGGCGCACCACGGGCACAGCGCACTCGCCTGGGCGGTGCCCCTCGCGCTGGGCGTCGTCCTCGGTCTCTGGGCCTTCTACATCACCCGGGACGGCGGAGAGACCACCGGCGGGCAGATCTGGCTCGGAGTCGTCTCCGGGGCGGTCTTCGCCGTGCTCTGCCACGCGCTCGTGCGGGTCCGGTGGGCCCTGCCGCGGGAGCTGCGCGCCACGGCGTTCGGGGTGCTGGCCGGAGGCGCGGTCGGCTTCCTCTCCAGCCTCAACGGCAACAGCGTGCTGACGTCGAGCGCGATCGGCCTGGCCGTCGCCGCAGGGATGTTCTGCCTGATGTTCTACCTCTACTACACGCGCGAGGACTGACCCGGGCGTCCTTCCGGGCCGGGGGACGCGGCAGCCGGGCGCGGTCCGGCTGCCGCGCCCGTCCATTCCGTCCGTTCGGCCCCGCGGCCGGGGCGCACCGTGCCATCGTGGCCCGTGCCCTCCTCCGCAGACACCGCCGATCCCACGCACCGCCGACAAGGAAGGCCCCATGAGCGCTGAACTGGCCATCGAGACCGCAGGGCTGGTGAAGGCCTTCGGCGAGAACCGCGCGGTGGACGGCGTCGATCTCGCCGTGCCCACGGGCACCGTCTACGGAGTCCTGGGGCCCAACGGGGCCGGGAAGACCACCGTCGTGCGGATGCTGGCGACCCTGCTGCGGCCGGACGCCGGCCGGGCCCGGGTCTTCGGCCACGACGTGGTGAAGGACGCCGACACGGTCCGCAGCCGTGTCAGTCTCACCGGGCAGTACGCCTCGGTCGACGAGGACCTGACCGGCACGGAGAACCTCGTGCTGCTGGCCCGGCTCCTCGGCCACTCCAAACCCGCCGCCAGGAACCGGTCCGCGCAGCTGCTCGAAGCCTTCGGGCTGAGCGGGGCGGCGGGCAGACAGGTGAAGAACTACTCCGGTGGTATGCGGCGCCGGATCGACATCGCCGCCTCCATCCTGAACACGCCGGATCTGCTCTTCCTCGACGAGCCGACCACCGGTCTCGACCCGCGCAGCCGCAACCAGGTGTGGGACATCGTGCGGGCCGTCGTCGCCCAGGGCACGACGGTCATGCTGACCACCCAGTACCTCGACGAGGCCGACCACCTGGCCTCCCGCATCGCGGTGATCGACCACGGCAAGGTGATCGCGGAGGGCACGAAGGGCGAACTCAAGGCATCCGTCGGCGCCGGTTCCGTCCATCTGCGCCTGCGCGATCCCGCTCAGCGCCCCGAGGCCGAGCGGGTGCTGGCGCTCGCACTGGACGCCACGGTGCAGCTGGACCACGATCCGGTGGCCCTGACCGCCAGGGTCAGTGGGCACGGCACCGAGAAGGGGGCCGCCGAGCAGGCCGCCGGGGTGCTGGCGGAGCTGGCCCGGCGCGGCATCCACGTGGACAACTTCGCGCTCGGCCAGCCCAGCCTCGACGAGGTCTTCCTCGCGCTCACGGACAAGAAGGGGGTGGCGGCATGAGCACCGCGCCCGCCAGGACCGAACGCGACGACGTGGAGCTCGCCACGCCGGACGCCAGGACACTGGCCTCCCTGCTGGTCGGCCAGGAACGCCCCCGCCGGCCGAGCGCGCTGTCCGCGTCGCTCACCTTCGGGTGGCGGGCCATGCTGAAGATCAAGCACGTGCCGGAGCAGCTGTTCGACGTGACGGTGTTCCCGATCATGATGGTGCTGATGTTCACCTACCTGTTCGGCGGGGCGCTGGCCGGTTCGACCGAGGGGTACATCCAGTTCCTGCTGCCCGGGATCCTCGTCATGAGCGTCGTGATGATCACGATGTACACGGGTGTCGCGGTCAACACGGACATCGCGAAGGGTGTGTTCGACCGCTTCCGCACGCTGCCCGTCTGGCGGCCGGCCCCGATGGTCGGCTACCTGCTCGGCGACGTCGTGCGCTACCTCCTGGCCTCGGCCGTGATGCTCGTGGTCGGCGTCGTCATCGGCTACCGGCCGGAGGGCGGTGTGCTGGGAGTGCTCGCGGGTGTCGCGCTCCTGCTGGTGTTCTCGTTCGCCTTCTCCTGGATCTGGACGATGTTCGGACTGATGCTGCGCACCGAGAAGTCGGTGATGGGTGTCAGCATGATGGTGATCTTCCCGTTGACCTTCCTGAGCAATGTCTTCGTCGATCCCAGGACGATGCCGGGCTGGCTCCAGGCGTTCGTGAACAACAGTCCGGTCACCCATCTCGCCGCCGCCGTGCGTGAGCTGATGGCCGGCCACTGGCCCGCGACGGACATCGCCTGGTCGCTGGGCTGGTCGGCACTGTTCGTGGTGGTCTTCGGCGCGGTGACGATGCGGCTCTACAACCGGAAGTGACACCGCCGCCGCGGGACGCCCCGGACGACGCGCATGCGGGGACTTCTCGTCCACGGAGGAATCCGACCGGGTGAGCAGCCACATCACCCCCAGGGCCGGCACTCCGCGAACGGGCGGGCTGTCCGGCGCACCGGAGGCCCGCCCGTCCATGTGCGGCGGGAGCCGTGCGGCGTAATCCGTGCGGCAGGAGCCGCGCGGTGCAGTCCGTGCGGCAGGCGGAAGGCTCAGTCGTGGACGACGGTGACCGGGCAGGTGGCGTGCTGGGTGACATGGAGGCTGACCGAGCCGAGCAGGGTCGCCTTGAAGCCGCTGTAGCCACGGGCGCCGACGACCAGCAGGTTCGCACCCTTGGAGCGGTCCAGCAGGGACTGGGCGGGGTTACCGATCACGACGATCTTCTCGATCGCCGCCGCCCCTTCGGCGCCGAGGGCCTCCTCCAGCGCCTCGGTGAGCGCCACGGTCGCCACCGCCTGCGGGTCGAAGTCCTCAGGCATGCCCGGCATGAGGGATCCCCAGCTGGTCGCGGGGTACTCCCAGCTGTTGACCGCCTCGACGGTGTCGCCGGTCAGCTCGGCCTGGCGTACGGCCCAGCGCAACGCCTTGATCGATGCGTCCGATCCGTCGACGCCCACGACGATCCTGCCCATGTCTGCCTCCATCGGTTTCGTACTTCTGTGGCATACAAGTGCTCACTGTAGTCAAAAGGGACATAGGGGGCCTTTGTGGCCCCCCATGTCATGGTTCAGCTGACCCGCAGGTCCGCGAGCTGCTGCTCGAACGGGACGACCGCGTCCTCACCGTCGTCGAGGGTGGGGGCCCGGGAGGCGCCGGAGACGGTCCGTCCCGTGACCGCGGAGGCGAGCTCGCCACCCGCGCGCCGGATCCGGGACGGCAGCCCCTCGGTGTACTCGTCCCCGTGCGAGCCCCAGTCCTCCGACGCCGCGTAGACGGAGGTCGGCAGGACCACGGCCCGCAGGTAGGCGAAGAGCGGGCGCATCGCGTGCTCCAGGACCAGCGAGTGCCTGGATGTCCCGCCGGTCGCCGCGATGACGACGGGCTTGCCGGTCAGCGCGGTGTGGTCGACCAGGTCGAAGAAGGATTTGAACAGCCCGCTGTACGAGGCGGTGAACACGGGCGTCACGGCGATCAGCCCGTCCGCCCCGGTCACCGCGTCGAGCGCCTCCTTCAGGCGGGCCGGCGGGAATCCGGTGACCAGGTGGCCGGCGATGTCGACGGCCAGATCGCGCAGCTCGACGACCTGGACCTCGACGCGGCGGTCCTGTTCGGCCGCCAGCCTCTCGCGGGCGGCCCCGGCGAGCCGGTCGGCCAGCAGCCGGGTGGACGAGGGGCTGCTGAGCCCGGCCGCGACGGCGACGATCTTCAGGGGGGCGGTGACGGGCACGGTGCTCAGAGCTCCTTCGGGTCTGCGGTGGCCGCGGCGCGGGCGGCGGCGACCGCGGGGTGGACGGGGGCGTCCGGCACGCCGGCCGGGCGCAGGCGGGCGAATTCCTTGCGCAGCACGGGCACGACCTCCTCGCCCAGGATGTCGAGCTGCTCCAGGACCGTCTTCAGCGGCAGTCCCGCGTGGTCCATCAGGAACAGCTGGCGCTGGTAGTCGCCGATGTCCTCGCGGAAGGACAGGGTCCGCTCGATGACCTCCTGCGGGGAGCCGACGGTCAGCGGGGTCTGCTGGGTGAAGTCCTCCAGGGAGGGCCCGTGGCCGTAGACCGGTGCGTTGTCGAAGTACGGACGGAACTCCCGTACCGCGTCCTGCGAGTTCTTCCGCATGAACACCTGGCCGCCGAGGCCCACGACGGCCTGCTCGGCGGTGCCGTGCCCGTAGTGGGCGTAGCGGCGCCGGTAGAGGTCGACCATCTTCCTGGTGTGCTCCATGGGCCAGAAGATGTTGTTGTGGAAGAACCCGTCCCCGTAGTAGGCGGCCTGCTCGGCGATCTCCGGGGAGCGGATGGAGCCGTGCCAGACGAAGGGCGGGACACCGTCCAGCGGGCGCGGGGTCGCGGTGAAGGACTGCAACGGGGTGCGGAACTTCCCCTCCCAGTCGACGACGTCCTCGCGCCACAGCTTGTGCAGCAGCGCGTAGTTCTCGATCGCGAGCGGGATGCCCTGCCGGATGTCCTTGCCGAACCAGGGGTAGACCGGTCCGGTGTTGCCGCGGCCCATCATCAGGTCGACGCGGCCGTCGGCCAGGTGCTGGAGCGTGGCGTAGTCCTCGGCGATCTTCACCGGGTCGTTGGTGGTGATGAGCGTGGTGGAGGTCGAGAGGATCAGGTTCTCGGTGCGGGCGGCGATGTAGCCGAGAGTGGTCGTCGGCGAGGACGGTACGAACGGCGGGTTGTGGTGCTCACCGGTCGCGAAGACATCGAGGCCCACCTCCTCGGCCTTGAGCGCGATCGCGAGGGTCGCCTTGATCCGCTCGTTCTCGCTCGGTGTCGTACCGGTCGTGGGGTCGGTGGTGACGTCCCCGACGGTGAAGATCCCGAACTGCATGGCGCCCGCCTCCAAAGCGTTGAGCGAGTTGGTTGAACGTTGAACTATATGAACACACCCTACAACGGAGCACCCCCTCTCCCTATTCCGCCCGCTCCGGAAGGCCGGAAAGGCGCCGCTTCCCGCTCCCGCTCCCCGCTCCCCGCCCCCGCTCCCCAGGAGCGGTGCGCGCCGGTACCGGGGCAGGCGGCGTCCGTCCCGTCGCCATGCCCGGCACGCCCTCCCGCCGCACCGGACGGAGGCCCGGGTACGGTCCCCCGTACGAGGGCTTCCGGCCGGCCCGCCGGGAGCACGCACCGGACACCGCTCCTCGACGGGCGCACCTCGTCCGCCGCGGTACTAGACTCCGCCCATGACCTCCGTACCGTGCCGGAACTGGTGGCGCTCCTCCTAGGAGCGGCCACCTCCCTCTGCACGGAACCAGGGCCGTTCGACATCCGGACGGCCCTCATCTCTGCCCGCAGGTCTGCGACGGGCCGTCCTCCACGCGTACACCACCAGCGAGGAGAGCCCCGTGACCACCACCACCGACCTGTCCGCCGGCCCCGTCGTGCGCCGCAGCGCCGAACTGGAACAGCAGCTCGCCCAGGACCCCGGCCGCTTCCGGGTCCTCACCGGGGACCGGCCCACCGGCGCCCTGCACCTCGGGCACTACTTCGGCACCCTCCACAACCGGGTGCGCCTTCAGGACCTCGGCGTGGACGTCTTCGTGCTCATCGCCGACTACCAGGTCCTCACCGACCGGGACGTCGCCGAGCGGCTCACCGAGCACGTGGAGGGCCTGCTCCTGGACCATCTCGCCATCGGGATCGACCCCGAGCGGTCGACGGTCTTCAACCACAGCGCCGTCCCCGCCCTGAACCAGCTGCTGCTGCCGTTCCTCTCCCTCGTCTCCGTCGCCGAGCTCGGCCGCAACCCCACCGTGAAGGACGAGATCGCGCACTCCAGGCAGTCCGCCGTCAGCGGCCTGATGTACACCTACCCGGTGCACCAGGCCGCCGACATCCTGTTCTGCAAGGGGAACCTCGTCCCCGTCGGCCAGGACCAGCTGCCGCACCTGGAGATCACCCGCACCGTCGCCCGGCGCTTCAACGAGCGTTACGGAACGGTCTTCCCGGAGCCGGACGCACTCCTCTCCGCCGCGCCCCTGCTGCTCGGCACCGACGCCACCAAGATGAGCAAGAGCCGGGGCAACTCCATCGCTCTGGGCGCCGACGCCGACGAGACCGCGCGGCTGATCAAGGGCGCCACCACCGACGCGGACCGGCACATCACCTACGACCCCGAGCTGCGGCCCGGGGTGTCGAGCCTGGTGCTGCTGGCCGCGCTCTGCCTCGGCCGCGACCCGCACGAGGTCGCCGAGGAGATCGGGAGCGGCGGTGCGGCCGCCCTCAAACGGACCGTGACGGAGGCCGTCAACGCGCGCATGGCCCCGATCCGCGCCCGGCGCGCGGAGTACGCCCAGGACATGGGGTACGTACGGGACGTGCTGCGCGCCGGGAACGAGCGGGCGAACGCCGTGGCCGAGGCGACCCTGCGGGAGGTGCGGGAAGCGATGGGCATGTTCTGCTGACCGCGTACGCCGGCCGCGTCATCCGCAGACGCCGCCCTGCCCCGCCCCGGCCGCGCTCGCGGACGTGGCCGTCGGGGTTCAGGGGCGGGCCGTCGAGCGCTGCCGGCGCAGGAGCTCGGCCAGCCCGCGCCGGGTCGCGGCGATCACCACCCGGTCCTCGGCCCGCAGCACATGACCCGGGTGGAGATCCCAGACCAGGCCGGAGGGCCGGTCCGGGGCCCCGGGGCCCGTGGGGTCGAGGGGGTCGTACGGCGGTACGGCCGCCAGGTCCGGGTGGCGGTCGGCCGGCGGGGTGGCGTCCAGGGCCAGGACCCGCCAGGCGCCCGCCCGGAACGCCTGGTCGACGGTCCGGCCCTCCAGCTGGGGGTGACCCGCCACCTCCAGGGCGGCGAACAGCATCACCTTGCGTTCCACCGGCACCGCCCCCAGGATCTGCCGGCCCATCATGGCGACGGCGAAGGCCGGCGCGGCCAGATGGGACACGGAGCGGGAGCGGGTCAGGGCCTGCGGGTGGGCCGTGCGCAGGGTGCGGTAGACGGCCGTGGCGAACTCGTCGTCGTACAGGCGCAGAGCCACCCGCAGGTCCGGCTTCACCGAGCGCGCGTACAGCGCGGCTTCGAGGTTCGTCGTGTCGACGCTGGTCAGGGCCAGCAGCGCACGGGCCCGGCGGATCTTGGCCGCCTCCAGGACGCCCTCCTGGGTCACATCGCCCAGGACCGTCGGGACGTGCAGGCTGCGGGCCAGCGGGATGCCGCGCGCCTCCGGGTCCTCCTCGACGACCACCACGGGGATGTCCAGCTCGCGCAGCTGCGCCAGGACCCTCGTACCGATCTTGCCGAGCCCCAGCAGCACCACATGACCGGACAGGCCGCGCGGGGGGCGGCGCAGCGAGGACGCGGTGCGCAGCGAGCCGAACGCCTCCAGGACGGCGGCGACCAGCAGGGGCAGCAGCAGGAGCCCGGCCATGCCGGAGAGCAGCTGGATGACCTGGCGGGACGCCGGGTCGGTGCCCTCGACCGCGGGGTCACCCATCGCCAGCAGATCGAGCATGGTCAGGTAGGCGGCGTGCAGCGGGCTGTCCCCCGTGGTGATCACCGAGGCGACGGCCAGGGCGACGACGGCCGCCGCGACGCCCAGCGCCGACCAGCGCAGCCGCCGCGAGAAGACCTGGCTCAGGGGAGCACCCCTGCCTCCCATGCGGGTGGGCACCCGGGCGGGCCCCGACTGGCTGATGGCTTCCAGGACGACGGTGCCCCGGCCCGTGGCGGCGTTCACCGTCGCCAGGTCGGGCAGGAGCTGGGGTCCCTCCGCGCCACTGCTGTCGGAGCCCTCGGTGCCGGCCGGGTTCTGACTGGTGGAGGAGAGCAGGGCCAGGGTGCACAGCCCGGGGTCGGCGAGCTCGCCCGGCCGGGGCGGGGTGCGTTCGACGGCACGCAGGAGCAGGCCCTCGGCCTGGATGACCTTGCTGCTGCCGGTCACCGCGGTGGCGGCCAGGGCGGGCGCCGCGGTGTCGGCGTCGGACAGGACGGTGGTGGAGGCGTCCAGGGCGGCCGGGTCGAGACCGGGCATGGAGACGGCCGCCGCCTGGTCGAGCAGCGTCTCCAGGTGCTGGCCGAGCTTGCGGTTGTAGAGCCGGATGACGAGACGCAGGCGCGGATTGAGCCGGCGGGCCGTCAGAGCGGCGCGGATGTTGAGCTCGTCGTCGTCGTAGACGAGGGCGAGCGCGGCGGCCCGGCCGACGCCCGCCTCCTCCAGCACGTCGTCGGAGGGCTCGTGGGCCTCCATGATGCGGACGGCCTCGACCCCGGCGTTCGTATCGCCGTCACCGCCCCCCGTGCCCGCACCGTTGCGGCTCATCGCCGCGGACATGCGACCGAACAGGGCCACCGCACGGGCCCGTTGGGTCAGCGGGAGCTCCGGCCTGCTGGTGTCGCGGCCCGGCGGGACCAGGAGAGTGACCCGCTCCCCGTACACGTAACGCAGCTCCACGGCGAGTCGGCGGGCGAGGGTGTCGTCGCCGCAGACCACCATGTGGCCGTTGTGCGCAGGGCGTTGGGGCTGGTGAGGAAGTGAGGACACGGAACCCAGCATGCCGTGCTCCCTCCGGTCCGGTCGGGCGTGTCGGTGATCATCGGGTGACGGGGGCGTGGGCGGGACGGCGGTCAGGCGGCCCTGTGCGGCAGCGGGTGCGGGGCGGGCGCCGCGTCGTACGGCGGGGCCCGGAAGAACTCGCCGCCGGCGGCCTCGTCCGGCCGGGAGCCGGCGCCGGCGGACTGCGTACGGGCCGCGCGGACCCGGCTCGCGGAATCCTGCGGGGCCGGAGGAGGCGCCGCGGGGAAGAACCGGCGGATGCGGCGCACGAGCATGCGGACCACCTTCCAGGCGATCAGTAGCGCCCCCGCCAGCACGGCGAGGTGGAACACGGCCCGCAGGGTGCCGGTGGCTCCGCTGCGGAGCACCAGGACCGAGCCGGTCAGGCCGGTGAACCAGGCGACGACGATGAACAGTGACACCGACACGGAGACGGGCACCCCGCCGAAACCGAGCGCTTCGGAGTCGAGGTCGGTGTCGAAGGAGTCGCGCCCGGCGGCTCCGGCCAGCACCAGGAGCCAGAAGCAGACGACGACCACCAGGGCGGCACCGAAGACGACGGTCGGAAAGGTGAGCGCCGCGGAAAGGAATCCGGTCATCAGGTTCTGCCCCCGTCCCGCCTGCCGTCGTACGGACCCGGAGGCCGGGCGGCGGGCGGGCGGGGGCGCCGGCGCCGCGACACCGCGAACGGTCCCGCAGCAACCGGTTCCTTCCCCCGTGGTCCCCCGCAACCCCCGTTGTTCCCCCGTGTGTTGCTGAACGAATCGTGTCATCCGGCCCCGTCCGGCGCACTGCCGGAACCCGGCAGGCTTCCCGGACTGTGCCTGCCGGGCACCGGCACCCGTTCCTGAGCGTTGCCGGGATGACGGTGCTGTCGAGTACGGAGGAGTGCGTGGTGGCGGAACCCGAGATCCCCGAGAGGTTCTTCGCGGGGTATGCCCGCATCCTGGCCGAAGCCGCGGAGACCGGCCGCCGGCTCACCCGGGACGAGCTGGAGTCGCGGCGCGCGCTCGGCCGCGAAGCCGCGGAGGCGGGCCATCAGCTGCGGGCCCTGGTGCGGCGCCATCT
>Ga0196960_10000442_pt1 | contig 14584 bp, 13 predicted proteins | sample S3v_5metaG_FD_183187 | JGI IMG/M metagenome (GOLD analysis project Ga0196960, IMG submission 183187) | Soil microbial communities from Anza Borrego desert, Southern California, United States - S3+v_5 | ecosystem: Environmental > Terrestrial > Soil > Desert | place: USA: California | collected... | reverse complement strand
GGCCTCGGCGACCCGCGCGGCCAGGGCGTCGCGCTCGGACGCCGCGCGCGACAGGCGCTCCTCCAGGTGGGAGAGCTGGAGCCGGAGCGTCTCCGCGCTCTGCTCGGCGGTCGCGGCGCGCTCGGAGGCGGACTGCTCGGCCAGCTCGGCGCGGCGCGCACGGCGCTCGGCCAGCACCGCGGGGTCGATGACGGTCCCTCCGCCGGCGCCCTCGCCAGCGGACTCCGGCCCGCCCAGCCGGCCGGGCGCGCCCGCGGGGAGCGTCAGCGACGCGTCCGCCACGTCCAGCAGCGCCGTCCCGGACTCGATCGCGCCGCGGACCTCCGCGGGCACGAGGAAGCGGGTCGCCCACGCGGGCGGGACGAGCGTCTCGGCGTCCGCCAAAGCCTCGAACCGGGACGGGCCGATGACGAGCACGCACCGCGGCGGCGCGCTCGCACCGCGCCACGCGCCGCTCACCCGGACCTCGATCTGCTCGGGCGAGGACGGGATCCACTCGACGCGCTCGGGCGTCAGGTGCTCGGGGCGGCTGTCCGGGTTCACGCCGCAAGTATGGCCGCCCGACCGGCGGTGACCGGGAGGAAATCGCCCAAAGTGCGCGAACGTCAGCCGCCCGCACGCCGGCGTGCAGCCGTGGTCTCCCACATGTCGCAGGTGACGCCGCGTACCACCGTCTCGCGTCCGCGGACCATGCCGAGCCGCTCCGCGACCCGCGCCGACGGCGTGTTCTCGCGGACGATCAGGGCGCCGATGACGCCGACGTCCAGGTGCGCGAAGCCCCAGTCGAGCGCCGCGCGCCCCGCCTCGGTGGCGTAGCCGTGGCCCCAGGCCGAACGCGCGAGCGTCCACCCCACCTCGGTGACCGGCCAGCCCTCGGGCTTCCACAGCCCGCAGCGGCCCAGGAACGCGCCGTCCTCGCGCCGCTCCACCGCCCAGACGCCGAACCCGCTCAGGGACCAGCCGCCGGCGAACATCGCCAGCGTCCGCCACGCGTCCTCGGGCGCCTGGACGCCGCCGACGTGCTCGGCGACGACCGGGTCCGCCATCATCGCCGCGAACGGCTCGATGTCGGCCGGTCCGAACGCCCGCAGCCGCAGGCGCTCGGTCTCGACCTCGGGGATCACCCCTGCTGGTTACGCACCCGCCACGCCATGCGCGACTGGAGCGACCAGATCTCGATGAAGCCCGGCGACGCCTGCTGGGAGAAGAGGCCGCCCGACTCGGCGAACGTCGCGAGCTGCGCGTCGTAGACGGCGTTCGGCGACTGGCGCGTGACCGTGCGGACCGAGCCCTTGTAGAGCTTGAGGCCGATCGTGCCGGTGACATGCTCGTTGACCGAGTTCATGTACGCGTCGATGTTCTCGCGCAGCGGCTCCCACCACAGGCCGGCGTACACGAGGTACGCCCACTGGCGGTCGAGGTTCGCCTTGAACTGGTTCTGATGGATCGTGCCGACCAGGCGCTCGAGCTCGGCATGCGCGGTGAGCAGGATCTCCGCGGCCGGGACCTCGTAGATGTCGCGCACCTTGAGGCCGACGATCCGGTCCTCGATGTGGTCGACGATCCCGACGCCGTGCTTCATGCCCAGCTCGGCGACGCGCTCGAGCAGGTCGACGAGCGGGAGCTGCTCGCCGTTGAGCGCGTTCGGGACGCCGCGTTCGAACCCGATCTCGATGATCTCGGGGGTGTCCGGCGCCTCCTCGGGGCGGGTGACGAGCTGGAAGACGTCGTCCTCCGGCGCGTGGGAGAGGTCCTCGATCCACTTGCCCTCGGAGGAGCGGCCCCAGAGGTTGTCGTCGATCGAGTACGGCGCCGACTCCGTGCCGCCCTTGACCGGGATCCCGTGCTCGCGCGCGTACGCGATCTCCTCGTCGCGGCCCATCGCCCACGTGCGGACGGGCGCGATGAGCTTGAGCTCGGGCGCGAGCGTCGCGACGGTCGCCTCGATGCGGACCTGGTCGTTGCCCTTGCCGGTGCAGCCGTGCGCGATGGTGTCGCAGCCGGACTTGCGCGCGTAGTCGACGGCGAGCTTGGCGATCAGCGGGCGGCCGAGCGCGGTGAAGAGCGGGTAGTGCAGGCCGTAGATCGCGTTGGCCTTGATGGCCGGCGTGATGAAGTCGTCGGCGAACTCCTGGCGCGCGTCGTGCACGAAGGTGTCGACCGCGCCGAGCTGGCGCGCCTTGCCCTCGACGACCTCGTAGTCCTCGCCCGGCTGACCCAGGTTGACGGTGAGGGTGACGACCTCGGCGTCGTACTCGTCCTGGATCCACTTGAGCATGACGCTCGTGTCGAGCCCGCCCGAGTAGAGGAGCAGGACGCGGTTGACCTCCTCCGGGCGCGCCTCGTACGAGGCGGTCGCCTGGGCGGCCATGCGTTCGCTGGCCTCCGGAGCGGGGATGGTGTGGGCGGAGATGCGGGGAGCGTCGGAATCGGCCATGCGACGTCGAACAGTAGAACCATGAGCGCTGGAACAGTGGATGTGGGACTTCGTGAAGCGGTGGGGAACCACCTCCGGCGCCACCTGGGGCCGGTCGAGGGGATCGTCGGCGAGCACGAGAAGACCCACCTGCCGATCGACCTGTTCGTGGTGGCGGCGTCGGCGCGCCGGCCGTTCCGCGTGATCGTCACGTGCGGGATGGCGGCCTTCCGCATGCACCCGCCGGAGGAGTTCGCGTCGTGCCAGCGGGCCGAGCTCTTCCTCGGGCTGCCGCCCGACTGGCGCCTGGACGGCGACGCGCTGCGCGACCCGCGCTGGTACTGGCCGTTCGGGCTGCTCAAGCGGTTGGCGCGGCACCCGCACACCGGCGGCGGGTGGCTGTGGGAGCGGCACATCGTCGGCGCCGACGGCGCGCCGCCGCACGGGCCGGGGACTGCGATGAACGGCGCGCTCATCGCCCCCGCCATCAACATGCCGCCAGCCTTCGACACGCTCACGGCGCCGTCGTTCGGCGCGATCCGCTTCCTCTCCGTCCTCCCCCTCCACCCCGCCGAGACCAAGCTCGGCCGCGACGACGGGGTCACCGCGCTCTACGGCGCCTTCGCGGACGCGGACGTCGACGTCGTGGTGCGGCCGGAGCGCCGCAGCTCCGTCCTCTGACCCCACGGCGCCGGAAGTCGCCACTCGTGCGGCGAGGCGCGGTGAGCGGCGACTTGTGGTCGTCGTGCGACCGCAACTCGCCACTCAGTGGTGCGGCGGGGGTGAGCGGCGAGTTGTGGTGGTCAGGCGAGGACGGCGCGGAGGCGGGAGACGGCGTCGTCGATGTGGGACTCGTCGATGGTGAGCGGTGGGAGGAGGCGGAGGGTCGAGGGGCCGGTGGCGTTGACGACGAGGCGCTGCTCGAGGAGGGCGGCGCGGGCGGCGGCTGGAGCGTCGGTCTGGGGGTCGACGTCGAAGCCGACCATGAGGCCGCGGCCGCGGACGGCGACGACGTGCGGGAGCTCGCGGACGGCCTCGCGGAGGCGCTCGCCGAGGTCGCGGACGCGGGCGTGGAGCGCGGGGTCGCCGAGGACGTCGAGGACGGCGTTGGCGGCCGCGGCGGCGACGGGGCCGCCGGCGAAGGTGGAGCCGTGGTCGCCGGGCTGGAGGACGCCGCGCAGGCGCTCGCCGGTGATGAGCGCGCCGATCGGGAGCCCGCCGCCGAGCGCCTTGGCGCTGGTCATGGCGTCCGGGATGACCCCGGAGTGCTCGTAGGCCCACATCGTGCCCGTGCGGGCGAGGCCGGTCTGGATCTCGTCGAAGATCAGCGCGGCGCCGTGCTCGTCGCAGGCCGCGCGGGCGGCGCGGAGCGCCTCGTCGGGGAGCGGGTGGACGCCGGACTCGCCGCGGATCGGCTCGCAGAGCACTGCGGCGGTCCCCGCGTGCACGGCGCCAGCGATCGCGTCAGCGGTGGGCGCGACCACGACGAACCCGGGCACCAAAGGAGCGAACGGCGCCTGCTTGGCCTCCTGAGGCGTCGCCGAGAGGGCGCCGTACGTCCGCCCGTGGAACCCGCCCTGCACGACGACGATCTCGCCGCCGCGCTTGGCCTTCCGCGCGAGCTTCAACGCGGCTTCCACGGCTTCGGCGCCGGAGTTCGTGAAGAACACGCCCCCACCCAACGACGACGACGCGAGCCGGTCCGCCAGCCGCACCATCGGCTCGTTGAAGTACAGGTTGCCGACGTGGAGCAACCGCGCCGACTGCTCCTGGATCGCCGCCACCACCGCCGGGTGGCAGTGCCCCACCGACGACACGCTGATCCCGGTCAGGAAGTCGAGGTACTCGTTGCCGTCGGTGTCCCACAGCGCGGCACCGGAGCCCCGCTCGAACGTGACCGAGAACCGCGCGTACGTGTTGAGGAGATGCCCGCTCATGCCGCCGGCCGGATCTTCGTGCCGACGCCGGCGTTGGTGAACAGCTCCAGCAGCAGCGAGTGCGGCACGCGCCCGTCGATGATGTGCGCGTACGACACCCCGCCGTGGATCGCGTCCACGCACGCCTGGAGCTTGGGACGCATCCCGCCCACGATGTCCTCGAGCCGCTGCTCGACCTCGTCCGACCCCGCCTCGCTGACCAGCGACGCCGGGTCGTCCTTGTTCGCCAGCCACCCGCTCACGTCGGTGAGGAAGATGAGCTTGTAGGCCCCCAGCGCCCGCGCCACGGCGCCCGCGGCCTCGTCGGCGTTGACGTTGTACGAGTTGCCGACGCGGTCCGCCGCGACCGACGCGATCACCGGGATGTAGTCGCGCGCGATGTGGCGGATGACGTCCACGTCGACCCGCTCGATCTTGCCGACGAAGCCGATGTCCTCGCCGCCCGGCGCCTCCATCCGCGACGCGCGGAAGAGCTGCCCGTCGTCGCCGGACAGCCCGACGGCCGGCTGGCCCTGCCGGTTGATCCGCCCGACGATGTCCTTGTTGACCTTGCCGACGAGGACCATCTTCGCGACCTCGACCGTCTTGGCGTCCGACACGCGCAGGCCGCCGACGAACTCGACCGGCATGTCGAGCTGCTTCATGTAGGCGGTGATCTCCGGCCCGCCGCCGTGGACGATCACGGGATCGAGCCCGACGTACTTGAGCAGGACGACGTCGCGCGCGAACTCCTCACGCAGCTCGGGATCGTTCATCGCCGCGCCGCCGTACTTGATGACCACCGTTCGCCCGTGGAACTCCCGGATGTAGGGGAGCGCCTCGAGCAGGGTCTTGACGTCGTGCATGCGCGGTGAGCCTCAGGTCGTGCCGGGGGACTTCAGGTCGTGTAGTCGGCGTTGATGTGGATGTACTCGTGGCCGAGGTCGGAGAAGAAGACCTCGGTCTCCGCGCCGTCGCCGGGCAGCGTGACCTCGATCTCGATCTCGTCGCCGGTGAACTCGGCGATCGTGCCGGTGCCGTAGCCGCCGCTGCACACGAGCGCGCCCTCGACGCGGATGTCGTAGACGAGCGGGTGCGTGCCGGGGAGCGCGGCGCCGATCGCCTGCGCGATCCGGCCCCAGTTCGGGTCGCCGCCGTAGATCGCGGTCTTGACGAGGGGCGAGTTGGCGACCGCGCGGGCCACCCGCTCGACGCCCTCGGGCACCCCGCCGCGGACGACGACGCGGCCGACGCGCCGGGCGCCCTCGCCGTCGCGCACCATCAGCACCGCGAGCCGGCGCAGCAGGTAGTCCAGCGCCTCGCCGAAGCGCAGCTCCGACTCGCTCTCGGGCTCCACCGCGACACCGGAAGCACCGGACGCCTGCAGGATCGCCGTGTCGTTCGTGGAGAGCTGGCCGTCGACGCTGATCCGGTCGAACGAGCGCTTGACGCACACGCCGAGGAGCAGGTCGCAGGTTTCGGCGGGCACAACCGCGTCGGTCTGGACGAAGCAGAGCATCGTCGCGAAGTTCGGCTGGATCATCCCCGCGCCCTTGGCCTGCGCGGTGAGCCGCACGGTGCCGCCGGGGAGGTCGACGAGCAGCGCGACCTGCTTGTCGAGGATGTCGGTGGTCTTGATCGCGTCGGCGAAGTCCAGGGCGCCGTCCTCGCGCAGCTCCGCGCGGGCGGCGAGCAGGCCCTTCGTCACCTTCTGCCCGTCGAGCTGGACGCCGATGACGCCGGTGGAGCAGACCGCGACCTGCTCGGTCGGCGCGCCGGAGCACATCGACGTGGCGCCCTGCATCCGCGCGGCCTCGTCCAGGCCGGGGCGGCCGGTCGCGGCGTTCGCGTTGCCGGAGTTCGCGGCGACGGCGCGGATGCGGGAGAGCTCGGAGCGCTCCTTGGTCACCTGAACCGGCGCGGCGAGAACGCCGGACGCGGTGAAGCGGACGGCGGACGTCGTGTCGTGCGGGTCGGAGACGAGGAGGCCGAGGTCCAGGCCCTCGGCCTTGATCCCCGCGGCGACGCCGGCGGCGCGGAACCCGGCCGGGAGCGCGCCGAGGTCGTCGTCCTCTCGGACGTGCGGCGGGCGCTCGACCCACCGGGACTCGAAGTCGCTCACAGCAGGCTCTCCGTCTCGTCCTTGCCGAACATGAGGTTGAGGTTCTGCACCGCCTGCGACGCGGTGCCCTTCCACAGGTTGTCGATGGTGCTGAAGACCATGACCTTCCCCGTTCGCTTCTCGACACGCGGGAAGATGCGGCAGAAGTTGGTCTCCCGCACGTCGCGCACGCCGGGCGGGAAGCCGACGACCTCGACGAACGGCTCGTCGGCGTAGGCGGCGGTGAAGATCTCGTCGACCTCCTCCTGCGTCACCTTGCTCGACGGCGTCACGTACGACGACACCAGCTCGCCCTGGTCGAGCGGGATGAGGTGCGGCGTGAAGAGGCAGGTGATCGCGTCGTCGGAACCGCCGCCGGCCGCCGCCGCGTTCAGCTCCTGGTCGATCTCCGGCGCGTGCCGGTGCTCGCCGACCTTGTACGGCTTCATGTTCTCGTCGATGGAGACGAAGTGCGTGGCCTGCGTGGCGGCCCGGCCGGCACCGCTGACGCCCGACTTCGCGTCGATCACGAGGTCGGCGATCAGGCCCGCGCGGGCGAGCGGCGCGAGGCCGAGGATCGCGGCCGTCGGGTAGCAGCCCGGGCACGCGACGAGGTGCGCGCCGGCGATCTGGTCGCGGTAGAGCTCGGGCAGCCCGTAGACGCCGTGGCCGAAGAGGTTCGGCGCGCCGTGCTCGCCGTACCACTCGGCGTAGACCTCGGGGTCGCGCAGGCGGAAGTCCGCGGACAGGTCGACGATCTTCACCCCGCGCTCGTGCAGCTGCGCGGCGGTCTCCGCGGCGGCGCCGTGCGGGTACGCGATGACCGCCGCGTCGACGTCGCCGTACGTGTCGAGGTCGAACGCGTCGAGGACGAGCGGCACCCGGTGGTGCGGGTAGAGCTCGTCCAGCCGCACGCCGACGTCGCTGCGCGAGGTCACACCGACCAGCTCGAAGCCGGGGTGCCGCCACAGCAGCCGCGCGGCGAGCGCGCCGGCGTAGCCGGAGGCGCCCGCGACGACGACGGTCGGCTTGGCGGGGTGGTCAGCCACGCTGCTCGGCCCCCAGCTCGGAGCCCAGCGCGGCGACGACCTTGTCGACCGGCTTCTTGACGTCCTTGTCGCTCAGCGTGCGGTCGGCCGCGCGGAACTCCAGGTGGAGCGCGAGCGAGACCTTCCCCTCCCCCACCTGCGCGCCGCGGTAGACGTCGAACACGTCGGCCTCGGAGAGCAGCTTGCCGCCCGCGCGCCGGACCGTGTCGAGCACCTGCTGCGCGCTGACCGTGTCGGGCACGACGACCGCGAGGTCCTGGCGGACGGCCGGGAAGCTCGTGACGTCGGCGTACTGCGGCGTCTCGGGCGCCTGGTCGACGACGAGCCCGAGGTCGAGCTCGAACGCGGCGACCGCGCCCTCGACGTCCCACTCGCGCGCGACGAGGGGGTGCAGCTCGCCCACCCAGCCCAGCTCGACCTCGCCCGCGTACACGCGCGCGCTGCGGCCGGGATGGAGGAACGGGTGCGGCGCGTCGGCGCGCACGTCCCAGTCGACCCGGAGCGTGTCGAGGACGGCGCCGACGATCCCCTTGAGCGCGAAGAAGTCCCACGCGCGGGTCTCGGTGCCCCACGACTCGGGGAGCAGGTTGCCGACGACGAGGCCGCCGAGCGCGTGGCGCTCGAGCGGGAGGGTGTCGTGCGTGGCAGAGCCGGCGCCGTTCTGGATCGGGTCGCCGTCGGGGGTGAGGCCGGCGGCGTCGTCGGCGATCGAGCGCGCGAGGTAGATCGTCCCGCTCTCGAAGAGCTGCAGATCGGTCTGGCCGCGCGCGACGTTGTGCTTGGCGGCGTCCAGCAGCGACCCGAGCAGCGTCGTGCGCAGGTGCGACTGGTCCTCGGACATCGGGTTGGCGAGCTTGACGAACCGCCGGCGCGGGTCGTCGGCGTCGAGCTTCAGCCGGTCGGCGACCGACGGCTCGGTGAACGACCAGCCGACGATCTCGGACAGGCCGCGGCCGACGAGCGCGTCCTCGGCCCGGCGGCGCCCGCGCTGTGCGGTGGTCAGCCGGCCGGAGGCGCCCCGCCGCGACGGCAGCGTCGCGGGGAGGTTGTCCAGCCCGTCGATCCGCGCGACCTCCTCCACGAGGTCCGCCTCGCGGCTTATGTCCATCGCGCGGAAGTGCGGGACGTCGACGAGCAGCTCGTCGTCGGTCTCGGTGACGCCGAAGCCGAGCGAGGTGAGGATGCGCGACTGCTCCTCGCGGGCGATCGGCTTGCCGAGGAGCTGCTCGACGCGCTGCGGGCGCAGGATCAGCGGCTCGTCCTTCGGCGCGTCCTCGGCGCACCACGGCGCGGCGACGTCGATCGTGCCGTCCACGACGCGCGCGCCGGCCAGCTCGATCATCAGCTGCGTGGCGACGGACTGCGCCTCCATCGTCTGCCCCGGCGACAGGCCCTTCTCGAAGCGGCCGGACGCCTCCGAGCGCAGCGCGAGCCGGTTCGACGTCTTCTGGATCGTCGGCGCGTGCCACGCGGCGACCTCCATCAGCACGCGCGTGGTGGCGTCGGAGACCTCGCTCCGCGCCCCGCCCATCACGCCGGCGAGCGACGTCGGTCCGTCGGCGTCGTCGATGACGATCTCGCCCGCGAGCAGCGTGCGGGTCTGGCCGTCGAGCGTGTCGATCGTCTCCCCCTCGCGTGCGGCGCGGACAACGAGCTTGGAGCCCGCGACCTGGTCGAGGTCGAACGCGTGCAGCGGCTGCCCGGTGAGGAGCATCGCGTAGTTCGTGATGTCGACGACGTTGGAGATCGAGCGGATCCCGGCCGCGGAGAGGCGCGCCTTGAGCCACTGCGGCGACGGACCGATCTTCACGTCCTCGAAGACGCGCGCGGTGAAGCGCGGGCACAGCTCCGGGACCTGCACCTCGACGCTGACGCCCTCGACCGGCCCGAGCGTGCCCGGGTCGTCCCACCACGGCGCGATCGCCAGCGGCGCGCCGGTGGTCGCGTGGATCTCGCGCGCGATGCCGTAGACGCCGAGGCAGTCCGGGCGGTTCGGCGTGATCTCGAACTCGAGGACGTCGGTCGCGATCGGCAGCACCTCGGCCAGCGGCGTGCCGGCCGCGAGCGCGTCGTCGAGGACCATGATCCCGTCGTGCTCCTCGGAGAGCTGCAGCTCGCGCTCGGAGAGGATCATCCCGCTCGACGCGACGCCGCGGAGCTTGGCCTTCTTGATCTTCGTCCCGTCCGGCATCACCGCGCCGGGCTTGACGACCGCGACGGTCTGGCCGGCCGCGACGTTGGGCGCGCCGCAGACGATCTGCGAGGGCTCCTCGCCGTCGCCGAGGTCGACCGTGCAGACCCCGAGCCGGTCGGCGTCCGGGTGCTGCTCGCGCGTGAGGACCTTGCCGACGACGAAGCCCTCGGGCGTCGGCACGCCGTGGTGGTGGACGGCCTCCACCATCGTGCCGGTCATGGTCAGCTTGTCGGCGAGCTCGCGCACGGGCAGGCCCGCGTCCGCGTACTCGCTCAGCCAGTCGAGTCCGACCTTCATCCGAACTGCTCCAGGAACCTGACGTCGTTGTCGTACAGCAGCCGCAGGTCCGGCACGCCGTGCTTGAGCATCGCGATCCGCTCGATGCCCATGCCGAACGCGAAGCCCTGGACCTTCTCCGGGTCGTAGCCGTGCTCGCGCACGTAGCCGAAGACGTTGGGATCGACCTCGCCCGCGCCGAGGATCTCCAGCCAGCTCTCGCCGCGGCAGACCGGGCAGCGCGAGCCGTCCTTCAGGTAGCCGTCCTTGCAGTTGAAGCAGGAGACGTCGACCTCGACGGAGGGCTCGGTGAACGGGAAGAAGTGCGGCCGCAGGCGGATCTCGCGCTCGTCGCCGAAGATCGCCTTGCTGAACGCCAGCAGCGTGCCCTTCAGGTCGGCGAGCGTGACGTCCTCGTCCACCGCGAGGCCCTCGACCTGGTGGAACTGCGGCGTGTGCGTCGCGTCGCTGTCGCGCCGGTAGACGCGGCCGGGCACGACGATGTAGAGCGGCGGCGGGTGCTGCTCCATCGCGCGGATCTGCATCGGCGACGTGTGGGTGCGCAGGACCGTGTTCTCGTCCACGTAGAACGTGTCCGTCCACGCGCGCGCGGGATGCGTCGGCGCGTGGTTGAGCGCGTCGAAGTTGTAGTGGACCTGCTCGACCTCCGGCCCCTCCATCACGTCGAAGCCGAGGCCGAGGAACACGTCCTCGATCTCCCGGCGCGTCGCGGTGAGGAGGTGGAGCCGGCCGACGGGCTGCGGCGGCGTGCCGGGCAGCGTGACGTCCACGCGGTCGGTCGCGAGGCTGTGCTCGAGCTCCTTGGTGCCGACGCTCGCGAGCGCGGTCTCGAGCGTCGCCTCGATCGCCTTGCGCGCCTCGTTGGCCGCGCGGCCGACGGTGCCGCGCTCCTCCGGCGGGAGCTGGGCGACGGTGCGCAGCAGGTTCGGCAGCTCGGCCTTGCGGCCGAGATACTGCACGCGCAGCGTCTCGAGCTCGTCGGACGAGGAGGCCGCGGCGATCGCCTGCTCGGCGTCGCTGCGGAGCTTGTCGATGATGGGAAGTTGGTCGCTCAAGGCAAAAAGAAGGGCGCCCGTTGGGCGCCCGCGAGGTTCAGTGGATGGCAGCGCGTTACGCCGCCGTCCCCCCGCGGGTCGTCGTACGGAATCGGAAGGGGCGGAGACGGGTGGTCGCCATGCTTCCTCTAGTTGTAGCGGACGGTGGCTCTTCCCGCCACGCCGACGCTTGCTGAGGGCCGTCGACGTCAGCATCTGCCCAGCCCGACCCAGCCGAACTGGATCGCCCTGGACAGACGCCTGCCGCGACGGCTTCCATCGCTTCTGACTCCCGGGCTAGGGCTGGCGCGTGAGCTCGTACAGCGCGACCGTTGCCGCCATCGCTGCGTTGAGCGATTCGCTGGCGCCGGCGATGACCACGTGCGCAACCTCGTCCGCCGCCGCCTTGACCGCTTCCGGGAGCCCGGTGCGTTCCGCGCCGATCAGGAGCGTGCCTTCGCCCGGCCCGCGCAGCGTGTTGCCTTCCCTCGCCGCGAGCGCGATCGTCGGCTTCGGCAGACCCTCCACCCCATCCGCGCGACAGACGGGGACGTGGAAGATCGCGCCCATGCTCGCCCGCACGGCTTTCGGGCCGAAGGGGTCGGCGCAGCCCGGGCCGAGCGCGACCGAGTGGGCGCCCAGCGCCAGCGCGCCGCGCAGGACCGTTCCGACGTTGCCGGGATCTCCGACGCCGAAGAGGGCGATGCACACGGGTCCCACCGGCTTGTCGGCCCAGCGCTGCTCATAGATGCCGATCGCCCGTGTGCCGGACCCGAGGCCGGACGCTTTCGCCAGGAGGTCCGGTTCGACCTCGGTTCCCTCGATGCCCGTGTCCGCCGCGACGAGCACGTCCAGCGCCGACCAGCCCGCTGCCTGTGCCGCCTCGACGAGGTCCTCGCCTTCGGCGGCGAAGCGGGGGGTCGGGGTGTCCTTGGCGCGCTCCGCGTGGCGGGTGAGCTTGCGGACGAGCTTGAGCTTCTCGTTGGCGGGCGACGTGATCATGGAGAACGACGAAGGGCGCCCCGTGGGACGCCCTTCGGCAAGTCTGCTGCGAGCGGCTGGCGCCTACGCGGCGGCCGTGGCCTGCTCGTTGGCGGCCTTGGCGGCCTCGGCGATGCCGGCGAACGTCTCCGGGTCGCGGACGGCGATGTCGGCGAGGACCTTGCGGTCCAGCTCGAGGCCCGCGGCCTGCACACCGTGGATGAACTGCGAGTAGCTCATCCCGTTCAGACGCGCGGCGGCGTTGATGCGGGTGATCCACAGGCGGCGGAAGTCGCGCTTCTTGTTGCGACGATCGCGGTAGGCGTAGGAGTCGGCCTTGAGGACCGCTTCCTTCGCCTTCTTGTAGTGGCTGTTGGCGTCGCCACGGAAGCCCTTGGCGCGCTCGAGCGTCTCGCGACGCTTCTTCTTGGCGTGGACTGATCGCTTGACACGAGTCATAGGAGAACCTCAGCCCTACTTGAGAAGCTTCTTGACGCGCTCGGCGTCGTGGGGAACGAGAACGGTGTCATGGCCGAGTCGACGCTTGCGCTTCGCCGACTTCTTGCCCAGGATGTGGCTGGTCATCGCGTGACGCGCCTTGACCTTGCCCTTCGCCGTGAGCTTGAACCGCTTCTTGGCTCCGCTGTGCGTCTTGACCTTCGGCATACGAGTCAGGCAGTGTAGCGGGGGTCACCCGTGCGCCCGGCGAACGAGCTCGAACGCGAGCGCCGCCGAGGCCGTCGCGACGTTGAGCGACTCCACGCCGCCTGCCATCGGGATGTGGAGCCACTGGTGGACCCACTCCGACGCCTCCGGCGAGACGCCGTAGGTCTCGCCGCCGAGGACGAACGCGGCCCGCTCCGGGATCTCGACGCCGAAGTACGGCTCCCCCTGCTCCCCCGCCAGGCCGAAGAGCATGAACCCGGCCTCGGCGAGCAGCGTCAGCGCGTCCACCACCGTTGGCGCGCGGAGGATCGACGCGCGGTACGCGACGCCCGCGGACGCCTTGATGACGAGCGGCCCCACCTCCGGCACGCCCGCGCGCGGGAGGACGACGCCGCTCAGCCCCGCCGCCGTCGCCGTGCGGAGCGTCATGCCGACGTTGGCCGGGTTCGTGACCCCGTCGAGGACGAAGAGCTGCGCGGGCGCGCGGTCGCCCAGCTCCGCCAGCCACTCCGGCAGCGTCCGCATCCGCGGCGCGCGGACGTCCGCGACGACGCCCTGGTCGTGCCGGCCGTTGCGCGAGATCCGCGTGATCCGCTCCGCCGGCAGCCGCTCGACCCGCACCGACCGCCGCTCCGCCGCGTCCAGGATCGCCTGCGCCGACGCCTCCCGCGCGCCGCTCGCGAGCAGCACCTTGTCGATGTCGACGGACGCGTCGGCCAGCGCCTCCAGCACCGGCTTGCGGCCGTAGATCGTGATGAAGGTGTCGCGCGGAGAGGGAGCGGTCATACGCCGCCCGAGGCTAGGGGCTCGCGAGCACGGTCCCGTCGAACCGGATCGCGCCGCCGCCGGCGACCCGGTAGCGCCCGTACAGCGGCAGCGTCGTGTCGCCGTTCGCGTCGATGGAGTACCGGCCGAGGATCGAGTCGCGGTCCTTGGTCTGGAAGAAGGCCCGCACCGCGCCCTCCTTCGTCCCGCCGCCGCGCGTGATCGCGTCGAGGATGAGCGCCATCGCCTCGTAGCCGTAGAGCGCGTACGGGTCCGGGTCGCCGCCGAGCTGCTCGGCGACCACGAGCGCGGCGGGCGCCATCGCGTCGGCCGGGAGGGTCGAGACCGCGAGCCGCGTGCGCGCGCGGGCGCTCCGCGAGATGCGCTCGGTGAAGCCGGATTCGGCGACGCCCTCGCCGCCGATCAGGTGGAGCGAGCGCTTGGCCCGGTGGAGCGCGTTCCACAGCGGGACGGCGCCGTTGGCGGTGATGCCGCCGTAGATCACCGCGTCGAAGCGCTTGGCGGTCCGCGCGAGCGCGCCCCGGTTGCCGGCGCGGCGCGCGAGCCGCCGCAGCGTCACCTCCATCCCCCGTGCGCGGGCGGAGGCGGCGGCGTCGCGGGCGAGGCCCGAGCCGTAGACCTCGCCGTCGGAGATGATGAGCACGCGCTTGGCGCCGGTGCCCTTGGCGATCGCGGCCAGCGCGCGGCCCGCGACGTGGTCGTTGGGGACGACGCGCCCGTACGTGCGCACCTCGGCCGGGTAGTACTTCGTGGGCTCGCCGCGGTACGTGCCCGCCCCGCCGGTGGTCAGCCCCGGCGCCGTGTTCGACGGGCTCACCATGAGCAGCCCGGCCTCGTTGGTGATGGGCAGCGAGATCGAGGTCGCGCCGGAGTTGAACTCGCCCAGGTACGCGACGGCGCTGTCGTCCACCACCGCGCGCCGGGCGTTGCGCGAGGCCATCTCGGGGGTCCACGAGCCGGCCTGCGCGGTGCTGCTGTCCAGCGTGACGAACCGGACCGGCCGGCCCGCGGCCTGGCCGCCCGCCTGCTGGAGCGCAAGCCGTGCGCCGGCGAAGACCGCCCCCGCCTGCGGACCGCCCGCGCCCTGCAGCGGCATGGACCCGTAGACGGTCAGCGGCGCCTGGGCCGCGGCGGAGGAGGCGAG
>Ga0196960_10000441_pt1 | contig 14672 bp, 12 predicted proteins | sample S3v_5metaG_FD_183187 | JGI IMG/M metagenome (GOLD analysis project Ga0196960, IMG submission 183187) | Soil microbial communities from Anza Borrego desert, Southern California, United States - S3+v_5 | ecosystem: Environmental > Terrestrial > Soil > Desert | place: USA: California | collected... | reverse complement strand
AGGCGCTGCGGCGCGTCATCGACGCCACGCTCGCCGCGCTGGAGCCCGTCGGAGCGCCGGCCACGTGGGTCCTGTCGAGCCACGACGAGACCCGCCACGTGACCCGCTTCGGGCGGGCCTACACGGGTGCGGCGTTCGGCGGAGCCGCCCTGCCCGCGTCGGAGACCGACCTCGGCCTCGGGATGCGCCGCGCCCGGGCGGCAGCCCTGCTGACCCTGGCCCTGCCGGGGTGCGCCTACGTCTACCAGGGCGAGGAGCTCGGCCTGCCGGAGGTCGAGGACCTGCCGGAGGACGCGCTGCAGGACCCGACGTGGGAGCGCTCCGGCCACACGGTCCGGGGCCGTGACGGGTGCCGCGTGCCGCTGCCGTGGGAGGGCGACCACCCGCCGTTCGGTTTCTCCGCCGACGGCGTCCGTCCCTGGCTGCCGCAGCCGCCGGAGTGGGCCGCCGCGAGCGTCGCCGCCCAGTCGGGAGATCCGGCGTCCATGCTGTCCCTGTACCGCACGGCGCTGCGCCTCCGCCGGGAGCTGCCGGCGCCGGGGTCCGGTCCGCTCACCTGGATCGACGCCGGGGACCAGGTCCTTGCCTTCGACCGGAGCCCGGACGTCCGGTGCGTCGTCAACTTCTCCGAACGGGTCGTGGACGTGTCCGCCCACGGCCGGCTCCTCCTCGCCAGCGGCCCGTGCGACGGCGGCCTCCCGCCGGACACCGCGGCGTGGTTCGCCGTCCCCACGGACTGAGCGCGCCGACCCGGCGGTCCTGCGGTGGCCGGGGCCGCGGTTATGGTCGGGCCGACGTCGGGTTCCCGGTCGTCGGCCCAGCACACCCGTCCAGCCGAGGAGCGCGTCCTGTCCGAGCAGCCCGACCCCGGCCCCGCCGTCGTCCCGCCGCGACCCCGGACCCGCATGCTCCTGGCGCTCGCCTCCGTCGTCCTCGTCGTCGACCTGCTGACCAAGCTGGTCGTGGTGGCGACGATCGGGCCGGGGGAGGACATCCGGCTCCTCGGTGGCGCGCTGTACCTGACGAACCTGCGGAACACCGGCGCCGCCTTCTCCTTCGCCGAGGGCTTCACCGTGCTGTTCACCCTCGTCGCGGTGGCCGTCGCCGTCGTCATCGTGCGCACCGCGCGCCGGCTGTTCTCGGCCGGCTGGGCCGTGGCGCTCGGGCTCGTGCTCGGTGGGGCCCTGGGCAACCTCGTCGACCGCGTCTTCCGCGACCCCGGCTTCCTGCGCGGCGGCGTCGTCGACTTCCTGTCCGTCTTCGGCCCCGACGGACGGGTCTGGCCGGTGTTCAACGTGGCCGATTCGGCGATCGTCTGCGGGGGAGTCCTCGGCGTGCTGCTGGCCCTGCGCGGGATCGAGTTCGACGGCTCCCGCAGCAGCGGGCGGGACCGGGCGGACACCGCCTAGGCCCGGCGCTGCGGCCACCCGCCGGGTGCGACCCGCACAATGGTGGCCGTGACCAGCGCTCCCAGCTCCCATCGGGCCCTCCCGGTGCCCGACGGCCTCGAAGGGCAGCGGGTCGACCAGGCGCTCACCCGGCTGTTCGGGCTGTCCCGGACCGCGGCGGCGGAGGTCGCCGACGCCGGCCACGTCGTCGTCGACGGAAAGGTGCGCGGCAAGGGCGACCGGCTCACCGGGGGCAGCTGGCTGGAGGTCGAGCTGCCGCCCCCGCCGGGCGAGCCCGTCCCGCCGAGGCCGGTCGAGGGGATGACGATCCTGCACGACGACGACGACCTCGTCGTCGTCGACAAGCCCGTCGGTGTCGCTGCCCACCCGAGCCCGGGGTGGGACGGTCCGACCGTGATCGGCGGGCTGGCCGCCGCGGGATACCGCGTCTCCACGTCGGGGGCCGCCGAGCGGCAGGGGGTCGTCCACCGGCTCGACGCCGCCACCACCGGCGTCATGGTGGTGGCCAAGAGCGAGCGCGCCTACACCGCGCTGAAGGCGGCGTTCAAGGAGCGCACCGTCGAGAAGGGGTACCACGCCCTCGTGCAGGGGCACCCGGATCCGTCCAGGGGCACCATCGACGCGCCCATCGACCGCCATCCGCGGCACGACTGGAGGTTCGCCGTCGTGACGGGCGGCCGCCCCTCGGTCACGCACTACGAGGTGATGGAGGCATTCGCCGCCGCCAGCCTGGTCGACATCCGGCTGGAGACCGGGCGCACCCACCAGATCCGGGTGCACTTCTCGGCGCTGCGCCACCCGTGCGTCGGTGACACGACCTACGGCGCCGACCCCACCCTGGCCGCCCGGCTGGGCGTCTCCCGCCAGTGGCTGCACGCCGTGCGGCTGGGCTTTCCGCACCCGGCCGACGGCGGCTGGGTGGAGTTCACCAGCGAGTACCCGCCCGACCTCGCCGGCGCGCTGGCGGTCCTGCGCGCCGAGACCTGACCCACCTCCGGTGAGGGCGAGTCTGCGAGCCCGGCGATGAGCACGACCGGTCTGCCGGCCGCGCTCTCCGATTTCGGGCCCGCGGCGCTGGCCGCGGTCGTGGTCGCGGCCTACCTGGTCGTGGGGGAGCCGGTGGTCGGGCACGTGCTGCACCGGCGGTTCGAGGGCCTGCTGCGTACCGACGCCGCTGCCCGCCGGTCGTTCTACCGGCGCCTCCTCGTCCTGGAGTGGGGGTTGTCGGCGCTGGCCCTGATCGTCTGGCTGTTCGCGCCGGGCGTCGACGCCGGGGCGGTCGGCCTGCGCTGGCCCCAGGCGTGGCCGGGGCCGCTCTCCGCCGTCGTGGTGGTCGTCGTGCTGCTGTTCGTCGTCGCCTCGACGCGCCAGATGCGCGCCGGGGCGCTGCTGGAGGCCACCCGCCCTGCGCGTCGGCCGGAGCCCTCCCGGCCCGGCCGTGCCCGGCACGCCGAGCCGCCGGGGCAGTCGACGCTGGTGCTGCTGCCCCGCACGGACGCCGAGCGGCGGCTGTTCACCGCCGTCGGCATCACCGCCGGGGTGTGCGAGGAGTGGCTGTACCGCGGGTTCTTCCTGGCCGTGCTGTCGGCGATGGCCGGCGGCGCCCCCTCCGTCGTGCTGGTGGTGCTCGCCGCCGTGGCCTTCGGGCTGGCGCACGCCTACCAGGGGCGCGCCGGGATCGTGCTGACCGGCGTGCTCGGCGGGGTGATGGCCGCCCTCTACCTGGACACCGGCTCGCTGCTGCTGCCCGTGCTGCTGCACGCGCTCATCGATCTACGCTTCCTGCTCGTGCCCGCCAGCGCCCTGCCCACGGAGAAGACCGCGTGACCGGACCGAGCGCCCGACCGGCCACCGCTGCCGAGTGGGCCGAGGTCGCGGCCCTGCGTACCCGGGTGTTCGTGGACGAGCAGGGCGTGCCGCCCGAGATCGAGCAGGACGACGCCGACGCCACCGCGGTGCACGTGCTCAGCCGGGGCCTCTCCGGAGACCTGGCCGGGCGGGTGGTGGCCACCGGGCGCCTGCTCCTGGACGGCCCGACGGCACGGATCGGCCGGATGGCCGCGGAGGCCGGGGTGCGCGGGCAGGGGTACGGCGCCGCCGTCCTGGCCGAGCTGCACCGCCAGGCGGTGCTCCGGGGCGCCGCCGAGGTGGAGCTGCACGCGCAGCTGCCGGCCCGGCGGTTCTACGAGCGGGCCGGCTACACGGCCGTCGGCGAGGTCTACGAGGAGGCCGGTATCGCGCACGTCACGATGCGGCGCCGCCTGTGAGCGGCCGCCGCGCGCAGACACGTCCTGTCAGACCCTCGGCGTAGAACACTTGCAGTGCGAGGATCGAGGCACCCCCGCAGGACCCGCCTCCGGCTCAGGTGCCAGATGCCCGCACCACCGGTCTTCCCCACCGGTCAGCCGGCCACGGTCCACGCCGGCCGGCACGCACGACCAGTTGAGGAGCTCGACCGCCCGTGAGCAGCACCCCGTCCGATTCGTTCGTGCACCTGCACGTGCACACCGAGTACTCGATGCTGGACGGCGCGGCCAAGCTGCCCGAGGTCACCAGGGCCGCCGCCGAGCAGGGGATGCCGGCGCTGGCGATGACCGACCACGGCAACGTGTTCGGCGCCTACGACTTCTACAAGCACGCCAACGCGGCGGGTGTGAAGCCCATCATCGGCATGGAGGGGTACTACACCCCCGGCTCGCGCTTCGACCGTGCGCCCTTCGACTTCGGCGACAACCTCATCGACGAGGAGGGCGACGGCGGCACCAACCGGGGCAAGGCCGCGTACACCCACATGACGCTGCTGGCCCGCACCACCGAGGGGATGCACAACCTCTTCCGCATCTCCTCGCTGGCCAGCCTGGAGGGCCAGTACCGCAAGCCGCGGTTCGACCGCGACCTGCTGGAGCGCTACGGCAAGGGCCTGATCGCCACGACCGGCTGCCCGTCGGGCGAGGTGAACATGTGGCTGCGCGCCGGCAAGGAGGACAAGGCGCGCCAGGCCGCCGCGGACTTCCAGGACATCTTCGGGCGCGAGAACTTCTACGCCGAGCTGATGGACCACGGGCTGTCCATCGAGAAGAAGACCCGGCCGGCGCTGCTGGCCATCGCGAAGGACCTCGGCATCCCGCTGCTGGCGACCAACGACCTGCACTACACGCACAAGGAGGACGCCGAAGCCCACGACGCCCTGCTGTGCATCCAGACCGGGTCACGGCTCAACGAGCCCAACCGCTTCAAGTTCAACGGCGACGGCTACTACCTCAAGAGCGCCGCCGAGATGCGCGCGCTGTTCCCCGGCGAGCTCGCGTCCGCGTGCGACAACACGTTGCTGATCGCCGAGCAGTGCGAGGTCCAGTTCACCGAGGGCGCCGACCTCATGCCCCGGTTCCCCCTGCCGCCGGGGGAGGACGAGACCTCCTGGTTCATCAAGGAGGTCGAGCGCGGGCTGCACAAGCGGTGGCCCAACGGCATCCCCGACCACGTGCGCAAGCAGGCGGACTACGAGACCGGGATCATCTGCCAGATGGGCTTCCCGGGGTACTTCCTCGTGGTCGCCGACTTCATCAACTGGGCCAAGGACAACGGCATCCGCGTCGGTCCCGGCCGTGGCTCGGCCGCCGGTTCGCTGGCCGCCTACGCCATGGGCATCACCGACCTCGACCCGCTGGCCCACGGCCTGATCTTCGAGCGGTTCCTCAACCCCGAGCGCGTCTCGATGCCCGACGTCGACATCGACTTCGACGACCGCCGCCGCGGGGAGGTCATCCAGTACGTCTCGCAGAAGTACGGCGAGGAGCGGGTCAGCCAGATCGTCACCTACGGCACGATCAAGGCCAAGGCCGCGATCAAGGACGCCGCCCGCGTGCTCGACCGGCCCTACTCGGTCGGCGACGAGCTCACCAAGCTCATGCCCCCGGACGTCATGGGCAAGGGCATCCCGCTGTCGGGGGTCTTCGACCCGGCGCACCCGCGCTACAAGGAGGCCGCGGAGTTCCGCGCCCGCTACGAGTCCGACCCGGGGGCTGCCGAGGTCGTCGACCAGGCCCGCAAGCTCGAGGGCCTGAAGCGTCAGTGGGGCGTGCACGCCGCCGGCGTGATCATCGGCCGCTACCCGCTGATCGACAGCATCCCGATCATGCGGCGCGAGGCCGACGGCGCGGTCATCACGCAGTTCGACTACCCGACCTGCGAGACGCTCGGCCTGCTGAAGATGGACTTCCTGGGCCTGCGCAACCTCACCGTCATCGACGACGCGCTCCGCAACATCGTCATCAACGGCAAGGAGCCGGTGGATCTCGACGAGATCAGCCGGGATCTGACCGATCCGGCCACCTACGCCCTGCTCTCCCGGGGCGACACCCTCGGCGTGTTCCAGTTCGACGGCGGGCCGATGCGGTCGCTGCTGCGGCTCATGCGGCCGGACAACTTCGAGGACATCTCGGCCGTGGGCGCGCTCTACCGTCCCGGCCCGATGGGTGCGAACTCGCACACCAACTACGCGCTGCGCAAGAACGGCCAGCAGGAGATCACGCCGATCCACCCCGAGCTGGCCGAGCCGCTCGAGGAGATCCTCGGCCAGACCTACGGCCTGATCGTCTACCAGGAGCAGGTCATGGCGATCGCGCAGAAGGTCGCCGGGTACACGCTCGGCAAGGCCGACCTGCTGCGCCGGGCGATGGGCAAGAAGAAGAAGTCGGTCCTGGACGCCGAGTACGTCGGCTTCGAGGCCGGCATGAAGGAGAACGGCTTCTCCGCGGCGGCCGTCAAGACGCTGTGGGACATCCTCGTCCCGTTCGCCGACTACGCCTTCAACAAGGCCCACTCGGCCGCCTACGGCCTGGTCTCCTACTGGACCGCCTACCTCAAGGCGAACTACCCGGCCGAGTACATGGCCGGGCTGCTCACCAGCGTCCAGGACGACAAGGACCGCCGGCCCATCTACCTGGCCGAGTGCCGCCGGATGGGCATCAAGGTGCTCCCGCCGGACGTCAACGAGTCCTCCTGGGACTTCACCGCGGTCGGCACCGACATCCGCTTCGGGCTGGCCTCGGTGCGCAACGTCGGTCACAACGTCGTCGACTCGATCGTGCGGGCCCGCGAGGGGAAGGGTGCCTTCAAGGACTTCGCCGACTTCATGCGCAAGATCGACACGGTGGCCTGCAACAAGAAGGTCATCGAGTCCCTGGCCAAGGCCGGCGCCTTCGACTCGCTGGGCCACTCCCGGCAGGGCATCGTCGCCGTCCACGCGCAGGCCGTCGAGTCGGCCATGGGGCTCAAGCGCAAGGAGGCCGAGGGGCAGTTCGACCTGTTCGGCAGCTTCGGCGACGACGAGGGCGACGACCCGTTCGCCGGCGCCCTGGACATCACCGTCCCGACCGCGGACTGGTCGAAGAGCGAACGGCTGATGTTCGAGCGCGACATGCTCGGCCTCTACGTCTCCGACCACCCGCTGCACGGCGTCGAGCACGTGCTCACCTCGCACGCCGACACCCCGATCGCGGAGATCAACGCCGGGGGAGTGGAGGACGGCGCGAACGTCACCATCGCCGGCATCCTCACCGCGGTCTCCCCACGCACCAACAAGCAGGGGGCCCCGTGGGCCATCGCCACCGTGGAGGACCTCGAGTCCGGCATCGAGGTGCTCTTCTTCCCCAAGACCTGGGCCGAGGTCTCGGAGAAGGTGGTCCGGGACCAGATCGTCGTGGTGAAGGGCCGGATCAGCCGGCGGGACGACCAGCCGTCGCTGTTCGGCTCCGAGGTCACCATCCCCGAGCTCACCGAGGGGCCGCGCGGTCCGGTCCTGGTCTCCATGGCGGCGGCCCGCTGCACACCACCGGTGGTGGAGCGGCTCCGCGAGGTGCTGGGCAGCCACCCCGGCACGACCGAGGTCCAGCTCAAGCTGGTCAACGGCAGCCGGGAGACCGTGCTGCGCCTCGACCAGGGCCTGCGGGTCCGCCCGAGCACCGCGCTCATGGGCGACATCAAGGCGCTGCTCGGCCCCACCAGCGTGGCGATCCTCTGAAGAAGGACCCCGCTGCCCCCCACACCTCGCCAGCTCGGCGCGGGACCCTGCAGCGGGGCCGTTCCATCACGTCTCGCGGAGGCCGTGTTCACTGGTGCGGTGAGCATGCCGCCGCTGCCCGCGCTGCCGTGGTCGGCCGCGCCCCCGCACGTCTACTGGCAGGGCTGGCCGGAGGTGCGGCAGGACCTGCGCGGCGGGGTGGGCCTGCTGGTCGGGCTCGTCGTCGCCGGCGTTCCGGCCGGAGTCCTCTGGTGGGCACTGGCCCCGCGGGCGGACTACCGCGTGACGGCTGACGGCCCGGTGCCCGTGGGAGCTCCCTCCGGGGAGCTGCAGGTCGCCGACGACGCCGTCCTCGTGTTCGTCCTGCTGGGCCTGGGCGTGCTCGCCGGCGGTGCGGCCTGGCTGCGCCGCCGCGGCCGGGGGGTCGGAACGCTCCTCGTGCTCGCCCTGGGCGCCTCCCTGGCCGCGCTCGCGGCCTGGCAGGTGGGGGAGCTGCTCGGGGCACCGCCCACCGAGGCCGACCTCGCCGGGATCGGCGGCACGGTCACCACCGGCCTCACCCTCGGGGCGTTTCCCGTGCTCGCCGCGGCGCCGTTCGCCGCGCTGCTGACCTACCTGGCCTGCGTGGTCGTCACCGCCGACGACGGTCTGGGCCGCGAGCAGCCCGATCGAGTGGCCCCCTAGGGACGGGGTCCCTCGTCAGTTCACCGCCATGGGCCCGCTGAACTGCTGCAGCGGTGCGGGCACGGCGCCGAGGGTCTGCAGCAGCGTCAGCTCCCGGCGCAGCAGCCGTGATTCCGCCACGAGCCGCCGCCGGGTCGTGGACTCGGCCAGCAACGCCTGGCGGTCCTCGGTGGTCAGCAGGGCCGCGGAGGCGACGACCCAGGACAGCGCGGTCGGGTCGTCGGCGGCCGCGGCCAGCCGGACCTCGGCCTCGACGCCGTCGCCGTGCGCACCGGCGCCCAGGGCCGCGACCTCCGCGACGTACCGGGTGAACAGGTCCCCGACCCCGTGGGTGAGCGACCTCAGCGACTCACCGGTGACCGGGACGACGGCGTCGACGACGGCTCCGGAGCCGCCGGCCTCCTCCGTGGCGTCTTCCGTGGTGACCTCGTCCTCGGCCAGCCACTCGACCTCGCCCTGCAGGTACGGAGGGTCCTCACCGACGACGACGTCGAGCAGCCGGAACCGCTCGCCGCCCACGGTGACGACGCGGAACCCGCCGTCGGGCTGGGGTTGCACCCGCCGCAGGCGCGCGGCACAGCCGACGTCGTAGAGCGCCGCGGCCGGGGCCACCCGCTCGACCTCCCAGCCCTGCCGGATGGCGACGACCCCGAAGAACCGCCGGTCGCCGTGCTCGGGAAGCGCCATCAGATCGCGCATCAGCCGCCGGTACCGCGGCTCGAACACGTGCAGGGGCAGCACTGCCCCGGGGAACAGCGGCCGCCCCAGCGGGAACAGCGGGATCAGCTCACCCATCCCGGCAAGCCTACGGGTCGGCACCCCCGGGGCCGTCCGGGCGCTCCTGGGGTGACGGCGGTCGCTGGCTACGCTGGAAGCCCGCCGCAACCGTTCAGCCCACTCCGGAGGCAGCCCGTGCTCGCCCGCATCGACCTGCGTGGAAACACCCTGCCCGGCGTCCGTGACCTGGCCGACCTGCTGCCACGGGCGGCCACCGACATCGACTCGGTGCTCGCCACCGTCCGCCCGCTGTGCGAGGACGTGCGCATCCGCGGCGCCCAGGCGGTCCGGGAGATCACCGCCCGCCTCGACGGTGTCGACGCCGAGGACTTCGCCGTGCCGCAGGCCGCCCTCGACCGGGCGCTGGCCGAGTGCGATCCCACCCTGCGGGCCGCCCTGGAGGAGGCCATCAGCCGGGTGCAGAAGGTGCACGCCGACCAGCGCCGCACCGACGTCACCACCCAGGTGGTCGCGGGTGGCACGGTCACCGAGCGGTGGCTGCCGGTCCGGCGGGTGGGTCTGTACGTGCCCGGGGGCCTGGCGCCGCTGCTGTCCAGCGTGGTCATGAACGTGGTGCCCGCCCAGATCGCCGGGGTGGAGTCCATCGCGGTCGCCACCCCGCCGCAGCGGGACAACGGCGGTCTGCCCGATCAGGGCGTGCTCGCCGCCTGCGCGCTGCTGGGCGTGACCGAGGTGTACGCCGTCGGCGGCGCCCAGGCCATCGCCGTGTTCGGCTACGGCGCCGGGTCCTGCGAGCCGGTCGACATGGTCACCGGCCCGGGCAACGTCTACGTGACGGCGGCCAAGCGGCTGCTGCGCGGGCTGATCGGCATCGACTCCGAGGCCGGCCCCACCGAGGTGGCGATCCTCGCCGACGACACCGCCGACCCGGCCCACGTCGCCGCCGACCTCATCAGCCAGGCCGAGCACGACCCGCTGGCCGGCGCCGTCCTGGTCACCCCGAGCGAGGAGCTCGCCGACGCCGTCCTGGCCCTGGTGCCCGGCCAGGTGGCGGCCACCAAGCACTCCGACCGGATCAGCACCGCGCTGAACGGCACCCAGTCCGGCGTCGTCCTCGTCGACGACCTGGAGGACGGTCTGCGCGTCGTGGACGCCTACGCGGCCGAGCACCTGGAGATCCAGACGCGCAACCCGCGGGAGGTCGCCCTCCGGGTCCGCAACGCCGGCGCGGTGTTCGTCGGCGCGTGGTCGCCGGTCTCGCTCGGCGACTACATCGCCGGCTCCAACCACGTGCTGCCCACCGGCGGCTGCGCGCGGCACTCCAGCGGCCTGTCGGTGCAGTCGTTCCTGCGCGGGATCCACCTCGTCGAGTACGACGAGCGGGCCCTCGCCGACGTCGCCGGGCACATCGACGCCCTCGCCGGCGCCGAGGACCTGCCGGGCCACGCGGCCGCCGTGCGGGTGCGGCAGCGCGGCTGATGGCCTCGCTCGAGGAGCTCCCGCTCCGGCCCGAGCTGCGGGGGAAGACGCCGTACGGCGCGCCGCAGCTGCCGGTGAAGCACCAGCTCAACACCAACGAGAACCCGCACCCGCTGCCCGACGAGCTGCTGGCCGACCTGGGGGCGGCCCTCGGCTCCGCGGCGCTGGAGCTGAACCGGTACCCCGACCGCAACGCCGTCGCGCTGCGGGCCGACCTGGCCGGCTACCTGACCCGCACCGGTGGCGCGCGGATCGAGCCGGCGCAGGTGTGGGCGGCCAACGGCTCCAACGAGGTGCTGCAGCAGATCCTGCAGGCCTTCGGCGGAGCGGGGCGCACCGCCCTGGGCTTCACGCCGTCCTACTCGATGCACCCGATCCTCGCGGCGGGCACGGGCACGGCGTGGATCGAGGGGCACCGCCGGCCCGACTTCACCATCGACCCCGCGGCGGGCGCGGCCCAGGTGCGCGAGGTCGCTGCCGACGTCGTCTTCGTGACCAGCCCGAACAACCCGACCGGCACCGCCGTGGCGCTGGAGACCATCGCCGAGATCTACGACGCCACCTCCGGGGTCGTGGTCGTCGACGAGGCCTACGCCGAGTTCGCCCGCACCGGAACCCCGTCGGCGCTGACCCTGCTGCCCGGCCGGCCGCGGCTGATCGTCAGCCGCACCATGAGCAAGGCCTTCGGTATGGCCGGCCTGCGGCTGGGCTACCTCGCCGCCGATCCCGCCGTCGTCGATGCGATCCAGCTCGTGCGGCTGCCCTACCACCTCGGCTCGCTCACCCAGGCCGCGGCGCGGGCGGCGCTGGCGCACACCGACGCACTGCTGGCCACCGTCGACGCCGTCAAGGCCCAGCGCGACCGGATCGTCGCCGCGCTCCCGGCCCTCGGGCTGACCAGCGTGCCCAGCGACGCCAACTTCGTCCTGTTCGGCCGGTTCGCCGATCAGCGGACGGCCTGGCAGGCCCTGCTCGACCGCGACGTCCTCGTGCGCGACGTCGGCCTGCCCGGCTGGCTGCGGGTGACCGCGGGCACCGCCGCGGAGACCGACGCCTTCCTCACCGCGCTGGGTGAGATCGCGCAGGACCACCGCACGACTCTGGGAGACTGACGCCCATGACCCGCACCGCACGCGTCGAGCGACAGACCAACGAGACCAAGCTCGTGGTGGAGCTCGACCTCGACGGCACCGGCACCAGCTCGATCAGCACGGGTGTGGGCTTCTACGACCACATGCTCACCGCGCTGAGCAAGCACAGCGGCATCGACCTCACCGTGCAGGCCGACGGCGACCTGCACATCGACGCCCACCACACCGTCGAGGACGTCGCGATCGCGCTGGGGCAGGCGTTCGCGCAGGCGTTGGGCGACAAGCGCGGGATCACCCGCTACGGCGACGCCACCATCCCGATGGACGAGGTGCTCGCCCAGGCCGCGGTCGACCTCTCCGGCCGGCCCTACTTCGTGCACGCCGAGCCCGAGAACATGACCCCGATGATCGGGCCGGACTACCCGACCAGCCTCACCAAGCACGTGCTGGAGTCCTTCGCGTTCAACGCCCGGATCAGCCTGCACGTGCGGGTGCTCTACGCCGGCCGGGACGCCCACCACATCGTCGAGGGTCAGTTCAAGGCGCTGGCCCGGGCGCTGCGCCAGGCGGTCGCGATGGACCCGCGGGTGACCGACGTCCCCTCCACCAAGGGCGCGCTGTAGCCCCGTGGACTTCGGTATCGCCCTGGTGGTGCTCGGCGGGTTCCTCCTCGGCGGCGCATGGAGCATCTGGCGGGCGGACTCCGACACCGCCGGCCGGACCGGGCCGCAGGTCGTGTTCGCCGTGATCCTGCTGGTCGCCGCGCTGCTGGCCACCGTGTCGGGCATCCTGCGCCTGGTCTGAGACCTCCACGGCCGCGGGAACAGGCGCGGGCCCGTCTGCGCTGGTCGGTACCGTGGCAGGCGTGAAGAAGGTGGCGGTGCTCGACTACGGGTCGGGCAACCTGCGCTCGGCCGAGCGGGCGCTCGCGCGGGTGGGCGCGGACGTGACGGTGACCTCCGAGATGGACGTGGCGCTGGACGCCGACGGGCTGGTGGTGCCCGGCGTCGGAGCCTTCGCCGCCTGCATGACCGGGCTCGACGCCGTCCAGGGTCGCCGGATCATCGGCCGCCGCCTGGCCGGCGGCCGGCCGGTGCTGGGCATCTGCGTCGGCATGCAGATCCTGTTCGAGCACGGCGTGGAGCACGGCGTCGACGCCGAGGGGTGCGGCGAGTGGCCCGGCGTGGTCGAGCAGCTGCGGGCACCGGTCCTGCCGCACATGGGCTGGAACACGGTCCAGGCCGCGCCGGGCAGTGCGCTGTTCGCCGGCATCGAGGACGAGCGCTTCTACTTCGTGCACTCCTACGGGGTGCGCGAGTTCCCCCTGGGCCAGGACGGCGGCTCCTCCCCGCTGGCGCCGCCCAAGGTGACCTGGGCCGAGCACGGCGACCGGTTCGTCGCCGGCGTCGAGAACGCCGCGCTGTCGGCCACCCAGTTCCACCCGGAGAAGAGCGGCGACGCCGGGGCGCAGTTGCTCACCAACTGGCTCGCCACCCTGCGCTGATCCGCTCCGGCGCGAGGAACCGGCGCGGGCCGCGCCTGCCGGGTCCTGAGCCGAGGACGGCCTACTAGGGTTCTCCGGTCGCGTCCCGGACCGCCCAGGAGGTCGGCATGCCCGTCGAGCACGGGGCCCGGCCCGGCCGACGTCGGCCGGGCCGAGCGGTCGGGCTCCTCGTCGCCGTCCTCCTCCTGGGACTGAGCGCGTGGACCGTCGTCGATCTGCGGCCGCCGGACCCCCGCCCGGCCGACGCGCCCGTCACGGCGTTCAGCGCCGCCCGCGCCTTCGCGCACGTGCAGCGGATCGCCGAGCGCCCGCACGTCGCCGGCACCCCGGCGAACGACCGGGTGGTGGAGGACCTGGTCCAGGTGCTCACCGACCTCGGCCTGGACACCCGCGTCCAGAACGCGGTGGGCGCTCGCGCGGGCAGCACGGGCGAGGCCCGCATGGCCCGGGTGCGCAACGTCGTCGGGATGCTCCCGGGTACCGATCCGACCGGCCGCGTCTACCTGGTGGCCCACCACGACTCCGTCGAGGCCGGGCCGGGCGCCGCCGACGACGCGGCGGGCGTGGCCGCGATCCTGGAGTCGGTGCGCGCCCTCCGGGAGGGTGCGCCGCCGCGCAACGACGTCGTCGTCGTCCTCACCGACGCGGAGGAGGCGTGCCTGTGCGGCGCCGACGCGTTCGCCTCCTCGCACCCGCTGGCCGGCGGCGGCGTGGTGCTCAACCTCGAGGCACGCGGCACCAGCGGCCCGCCGATCATGTTCGAGACGTCGCTGGGCAACGCCGGGCTCGCGGCGGCCTTCGCCGGTGCGGCGCCGCATCCGGTGGCCAGCAGCTTCGCCGTCGAGGTCTACCGGGCACTGCCCAACGACACGGACTTCAGCGTGCTGCTCGACGACGGCGACTTCACCGGCATGAACACCGCGTTCGTCGACGGCGCCGCCGGCTACCACTCACCCCAGGACACCCCGGAGCGTCTCGACCGGCGCACGCTGCAGGCGCTCGGGGACAACGTGCTGGCGCTGGCCCGCGACCTGGGCGGGCGCGACCTCGGCCCGCTCGCCCGGCCGGCCGCGGAGGACGCGACGTACTTCCCGCTGCCCGGGGTCCTGGTCCGCTATCCGGGTGGGCTGGTGTTGCCGCTGGCCGTCGCGGCCCTGGTCGCCGCGGCCGGGCTGGCCCTGGTGCTCCGCGCCCGGCACCTGAGCTCGCTGCGTCGCACCGCCGCGGGCGCGCTGCTCACCGTGGTGCCCCTCGTGCTCGCGCCGCTGGCCGCCCAGGGGCTGTGGACGGTGCTGGTCGCGGTGCGCCCGGGGTACGCCGCGATGCTCGACCCGTGGCGGCCCGGCTGGTTCCGGTTGGCGGCCGTCGCCCTCGTGCTCGCGGTCGTGCTCCTCTGGTACGCGCTGCTGCGTCGCCGGGTAGGGGCGGCGCCGTTGGCCGCGGGAGCGACGGCGTGGCTCGGCGTCGGAGCCGTGGTGCTCGCCGCTCTCGCGCCCGGCGGCTCCTACCTCGCCGCCTGGCCGGCCCTCGTCGGAGCCGGAGCCGGCATCGTCGCCGCGCTCGTGCCGTCGCGCGCGGTGCGGGCCGCGGCGGCGCTGGTGGCGGGCGCCACGGCGGTTCTCGTGCTGGCGCCGGCCGCCGCCCTGTTCTTCCCGGCGCTGGGGCTCTCGCGGGCGGCGGCACCGTCCGTCGTGGTCGTCCTCGCCGCCCTGGCGCTGCTGCCGGCCGCGGAACTCCTCTTCCCC
>Ga0196960_10000440_pt1 | contig 14673 bp, 17 predicted proteins | sample S3v_5metaG_FD_183187 | JGI IMG/M metagenome (GOLD analysis project Ga0196960, IMG submission 183187) | Soil microbial communities from Anza Borrego desert, Southern California, United States - S3+v_5 | ecosystem: Environmental > Terrestrial > Soil > Desert | place: USA: California | collected... | reverse complement strand
AGGGAGGCCACCTCGTCGAGCTGCTCGGGCCGCAGCGGGCCGTGGGTGAGGGCGGCCGCGTTCTCCTCGGCCTGGGCGACCGTCCGGAAGCCGGGGATCGGCACCGTCCGCCCGCTGCGCGCCCACAGCCAGCCGAGGGCGCCCTGGGCGAGGGTGCGGCCGTCTGCGGTCAGCACCTCGCGGACGGCCTCGACCCGCGCCGCCCAGTGCTCCGCCGGGACCCCGCCCTCCTCGAACCAGCTCAGCCAGGCGGGCGGGGCGGACCGGATGTCTCCCGCGGCCGCCCGCCGGCCCGGATCGCGGGCGCCGGTGAGGAGACCCATCGCCAGCGGGCTCCGGATGACGCTGATCAGACCCCGCTCCTCGCTGAGGCTCAGCATCTCGGGAGCGTCCTCCAGCACGTTGCAGGCGTGCTGGACGGCCACGCAGTGCTCGCCTCCGGCGAAGAGCGCGGCGCGCCCGGGGTCGTCGGTGCTCCAGCCGTAGGCCCTGATCAGTCCTTCGGCGACGAACTCCTCGCAGGCGTCACGCAGTTCCGCCGCCTGGTCGGGCGGGGTGTCGCCGAGGTGCAGCTGGTAGAGGTCGACCCGGTCGGTCCCCAGCCTGCGCAGCGAGGCGACGAGCGCCTCCCGGGCGTACCCGGGAGTCCTGTCGGCGCCGTCCATCGTGCGGGTCCGCTCGTCGAACAGGTTGCCCCACTTGGTGGCGATGACGACCTCGTCACGTCTGCCCGCGAGTGCCCTGCCCAGGACGCGTTCACTGTGCCCGGCCCCGTACACGTCCGCGGTGTCGAAGAAGGTCACCCCGAGGTCGAGCGCCCGGCGGATCGCGGCCACCGACTCGTCGTCGTCGACCTTGCCCCAGCCGAGCGGGCTGCCGTCGGGCGCCGACCACTCCCCGCCGATCGCCCAGCACCCGAAGCCGAGCGCGCCGGTCTCGACACCGCTGCGGCCCGGTGTCCTGTTCCGCCAGTTCGTTGCTGTCTGCTTCATGACCGCAGAAGCTACGAGTTGGAGTGCACGACAAGTCAAGGGCCTTCCGCCGCGCCTCCGCCGGGGCACCTGCGCGGGGTTTTCGCGTCAGCTCACGTAGACGCCCGCCTTCGCCGCCGCCGCGGCCGCCGCGGCAGCCCGGTCGGCGGCGGCGTCGTCCAGGGGGTCACCGCTGGCCAGCAGCCGGTAGCAGAGGGGCGCCGACACGGCCCTGACCACCTCGCGGGCGTCGGTGCCCTGCGGCAGTTCCCCCCGCCCGACCGCCGCGTCGACGCAGCCGGCCCACTCCTCGATGCGCACCGCGTAGAAGCGGTGCAGGGCCTCGGCCGTCCGGGCGTCGCACGTCGCCGCCGCGACGACGGCGGCGAAGAGCGGGCCCTGGCGCGCATCGGTCAGCGTCCGCAGCACCAGCCGCGCGTTGGACCGGAGGTCCTCGTCCAGGGAGCCCGTGTCGGTGCGCGGGACGGACTGCTCCGCCATGTCCGTCAGCAGGTCGGCGACCAGTCCCGCCGGGGTGGACCAGCGCCGGTAGACCGTGGTTTTGCCGACCCCGGCACGGCGGGCGACATCGGCGAGGTCGAGCCGGTCGAAGCCCTGCTCGACGAGGGCGTCACCGGCCGCGCGGAGCACGGCTTCCCGCACCCGGGCCGTACGGCCACCGGGCCGGACCGTGCCCGGCGCCCCATCCCCTGCGTCCATGACGGCCCTCCGGCTCGATCGGTGGCGTTCCGCCCCGCGCGCCCACATTAACGGCACCAAGGAACCATTAACTCGGGGTGAGTCGGGACCGCACGGTGGGGCGCGGGCGCGGCAGGATGACGGGCATGGCACAACCGCTGACCGTCCCCAGCATGACCGCCGGAGCCGATTTCGTCCTGCGTCCCTGGGAGATGAGCGACCTGTCCCTCGTCCGCGAGGCGGCCGAGGACGACTACATCCCGCTGATCACCACGATCCCCTCCCCGTACTCCGACGAGGCGGCCGAGGCCTACGTCCGGCGTCAGTGGGACCGGGCGGCCACCGGTGCCGGGTATCCGTTCGCCATCGCGCGCACCCGGGACCGCCGGCCGGTCGGCTCCATCGGGCTCTGGCTCGCCGAGGCGGCCGAGGGCAGGGCGTCGCTCGGTTACTGGATGACGCCCCCGGGCCGCGGCCAGGGGGTCGCGGGGGCGGCGCTGCGCACGGTCAGCGCCTGGGCCCTGCACGAGCTGCGCATCCCCCGGGTCCAGCTCCTCGTCGAGCCGTGGAACACGGCGTCGCTGCGCACGGCCGAGAGCGCCGGCTACCGGCGCGAGGGTCTGCTGCGCGGCTGGCAGGAGATCGGGGGGCGGCGCCGCGACATGCTGATGTACGCCCGGCTGAACGGCGACCGGCCCCCCGGTGGCCGGGCACCCACCGGCGGCTGAACACGAGACGTTACGATCGCGGGCACCGCTGCGCACCAGCGGGTCCGCAGCCGCCGGAACCTTCAGGAGAACCGAGCCTTGTCCGAACCACGCATCGGTGTGTCCATCGTGACCATGGGAGACCGCCCGCAGCAGGTCGAGGCACTGCTGGCGTCGGTGGCCATGCAGGACGTACGGCCCTCCCGCGTGGTCGTCGTGGGCAACGGCTCACCGCTTCCCGACTACGGCTCCTTCCCCGGCCTGACGGACCTCGCGGGCGGCGTGAGCGTGCTCGAACTCGATGAGAACCTCGGCTGTCCCGGTGGCCGCAACAAGGCCCTGGAAGCACTCGCCGGCTTCGGTGACGTGGACGTGGTGATCGAGCTGGACGACGACGGCCTCCTGGTCGACAAGGACGTCTTCCGCACGGTCCGGTCGCTGTACGCCGCCGATCCCCGCCTCGGTGTCGTCGGCTTCCGCATCGCCGACGAACACGGTGTGACCCAGCGCCGGCACGTCCCGCGTCTGCGCGCCAAGGACCCGATGCGCCGCGGACCGGTCACCGCGTTCCTCGGCGGCGGCCACGCGCTCTCGATGAGGATGCTCGCCGAGACCGGCCTCTGGCCCGCCGAGTTCTTCTTCACGCACGAGGAGACCGACCTCTCCTGGCGGGCCCTCGACGCGCAGTGGAAGATCCTCTACGAGCCGGACCTGCTGCTCCAGCACCCCAGGACGTCCCCCGCCCGGCACGCGGTCTACTACCGCATGACGGCCCGCAACCGCGTCTGGCTGGCCCGCCGCCACCTGCCCGCCCTCCTGGTCCCCGTCTACCTCGGCACCTGGATCCTGCTCACCGTCGCCCGTACCCGCTCGGCCTCCGGTCTGCGCGCCTGGGCGGCGGGCTTCGCCGAGGGGGTGCGCACCGAGTGCGGCGTCCGCAAGCCGATGCGCTGGCGCACGGTGTGGCGGATGACGCGTCTGGGCCGCCCGCCGGTCATCTGACCCCGCCCGGAGCCGGCCGTGGACCGGACGGGACGGGACGGCGTACGCCTCGGCTGCCGCGCCGGAGGGAACGTTGCATAATGCGGCCTTGAGGCAGTGCCGACCACTCGTCCGAGGAGTCCGCTATGGCTTTGACCCGCGAAGAGCGTGAACAGTTCCTGGCCGAACCCCATGTCGCCGCGCTGGCCGTGGACGCCGGCGAGGAGGGGCGGGCCCCGCTCACCGTGCCGATCTGGTACCAGTACGCGCCCGGCGGCGACCTGTGGATCATGACCGGGCGCGACTCCCGCAAGGGGACCTCCATCGCCAGGGCGGGCCGCTTCAGCATCATGATCGACCGTCTCTCGCCGACCGTCCGCTATGTCTCCGTCGAGGGCCCTGTCGTCGCGACGCTCCCCGCGACCCGCGAACAGCTCGTGGAGATCGCGGCGCGTTACCTGCCGGCCGGGAAGGTCGACTCCTATGTCGACTTCGCGTGGAAGAACCACGGCGAACAGGTGGTCATCCACATGCGTCCCCAGCGCTGGCTCAGCACCGACCTGGGCGACGTCTGAGCCGAGGGCGTACGCGCGCGGAGCCGGCCGGGGGCCGCTCTCCCCTCCGGCCCGCCGGGGCGTGAGGAGGGGCAGGGAGCACATCCCGCCCCCGCACACCGTTGCCCCGGCCACAGCTCGACGAGGCAAGGGGGGTCACACGCGTGGAGGGAGCGCGTACGGCGTGGGCGGCCCCGTCGCCGCCGTCATGCGGCGACGGGACCACCGGGGAGGGCGCCCTCCTGCCGGGGTCTCACCAGTTCTTGTACGTGACTTCGCCGAGGCCGCAGAAGGCGCAGCCGGGGCTCAGGAAGTCCTGCGCGCGCCGGAACTCCTCGTCGGCCAGGTGCCATCGGAGCCAGGAGGTGATGATGTGCCGGCCGTTGCGGGTGGCGAGGATGTGGTCGGTGCCGTCGAGGATGTTGAACCACACCGGCACATCGGTGTTGGTGTAGTCGCGTTCCATGTTCGCGGTGGCGAAGTCCTCGTCACCGCCGATGTAGAGGGCCGGATTGCGGAGGCTGTCGGGGCCGTTGCCGTCGAAGGAGCCGCCGGCCACATGGACGGTGGTCTCCAGCCGCTGCTCGTCGGCCACGTCGAACGTGCCGATCGACCCCCGGGAGTGGCCGCCGAAGGCCACTTCGGACAGGTCGAGGTCCGTGTACAGCGGGCTGCTCGGGCTGGTGTTCTGGTCCTCCAGCCAGTCGAGGGCGTCGACCATGTAGTCGCCGCTGCTGGACGAGACCTCGCTGTAGACGACGAACCCGTGCGAGGCCCACTGGCGCAGCATGTCCTCGTAGTCGGCGGGGCCGGATCCCGCGCCCGGGCCCCACACGAAGACCGGGTGGTCCACGCCGTCCCGGCCGGCGTCCGTCGGACGGACCAGCCATCCGTCGTCGCCGGGGCCGGCGGACTCGTCGACGGTCACCGCGTACGGCCCGGGCTCGGTGACGTCGTCCACCGGAGGCAGGGACCCGGCCGGGGGATCGGTCGGGCCTCCGTCGCTCTCGGCTTCGACGACCACGTCGTCGAGGGTCAGCGTCTCCAGGAGGCTGTTGGCGTTCAGCGAGAACCGTAACCGCAGGTCACCGCCGTCGACCGAGGCCGGCAGGGGGAATGACACCGCGCCCGTGGCGGTGCGCGCCGATTCCAGTGCGGTGAACGCGGCCCCGTCGACCGAGTAGGCCACGGTGAAGGCCTCGCCGAGGTCCAGTCCTGAGACCGTCCGGGTGTAGGACAGCGTCACGTCGCTGTGCCCGGTCAGATCGACGGGCGCGGACACCATGGACGGGCCGGAGCTCACCGACCCGCTCAGCCGGGCACCGTAGCTTCCGGTCCTGACGGAACCGGAGGCGGTGAAGGTGCCGAGTCCGTCGGAGAAGTCCTCGCTGTAGACCGCGGTGGCTGCGGAGGCGGGGACTGCCGTCATACCGGTGGCGGTGGCGGCCATGACGCCGGCGGCCACGGCGCCGAGCGCCCGCAGGCGCCCTCTGGTGCGAGACATGGATGAATCCCTTCCGATCGCGTCGGCCGGCTGCGCCGGCGCACCGTTGTCGGTTGCACGGGTGGTACCTGCTTGCGATCACCGGAGTCCGTCCCGGGACCGGCTCACGTCGATTGAAGCGGGTGCCCGGAAGGAAGGAATCCGTGAAATCACCGGGCCGGGCCGTCCGCCGGCCGCTTCCGGTGCGGTGGAAGGCCTCGCGGTCCCGGGTCCCCTCGCGGCCGGCGTCCGCCCCGGCCCTCACCGCTTCGCTTTCCGGGAAGCGGTCCTCCCCCTGGCCCGCCGCCGGGTCCTCGTCGTGCGAACTCTGGTTCATCCCGTCGAACAGGAACGTGGACACATAGCGCTCGCCCGTGTCCGGCAGCATCGCGAGGAGCACCGATCCCTCCGGCGCGGTCTGTGCGACGCACAGCGCCGTCGCCGAGGCCGCGCCGACGGAGATACCGGTGAAGATGCCTTCTTCCACCGTCAGACGGCCCGCGACGAAGCCCGGAGACGGAAGACGGTGACCTGCTTGAATGCTCGGGTGACCCCTGACATCCATTTCCTTCGCGTCTTCTGCGACCCGAACGGCGACCACGGCAATGTCCTGGGCGTGGTGCGCGAGGGCCGCGCCTTTCCCGACGAGGAGTCCAGGCTGGCTCTCGCCCGGCGACTGGGGCTCAGCGAGACGGTGTTCATCGACGACGCGGACCGCGGCACCGTGGACATCTATACGCCGGGGGCGCGGCTCCCGTTCGCCGGGTATCCCCTCGTCGGCGTGGCCTGGCTCCTCGGTCTGGAGAGGCTGGACCTCCCCGTGGGGAGCGTCCTCGCCCGCCGCGCCGACGGCTGTACGTGGATCAGGGCACGGGCCGAGTGGGTTCCGCCGCGCACGCTGCGGCAGTACGGCAGCGCGCAGGAGGTCGACGCGCTGCCGGTGCCGGAACCGGGAGAGTGGACATACGCCTGGGCATGGCAGGACGAGACCGCCGGACGGGTCCGGGCCCGGGGGTTCCCAGGCCGTGGCGACGGGATCGATGAGGACGAGGCCACCGGCGCGGCAGCGCTCCTGCTCGCCGACCGGCTGGGGCGGGCCCTCACGGTCACCCAGGGCAGCGGGTCGCAGATCATGGCAGCCCCCGGCCCTGACGGGACGACCGATATCGGCGGGCGGGTCTGCGCCGCGGCGGGGCCCATGCGCTGAACCGGCCCCCGGCCGAGCCCGGTGGGTGACGTCGTCGGCACGAACCAGGACCATGCGTTCGAAGCGTCTCGTCCGGAAGCCGGGCACTCACCGATGCCGTGCCAGGACTGTCCGGGACCGCCCGGACCGCCCCGGCTCAGGGACCGGTCGGAAGAACCGGCCGTGCTTCGACGGCCCATGGATCTCTTTCAGCAAGTCGGTCCACGTGGAACACAGCAGAGGCAGGATTGCGTCCGGCACGGACGGGCCGCGTACGTTCCTTCAGCCGCCCGCGGCGGCTGTGTCAGCAGCTCCGGAACCGGTGGCTGACGGAGCTGCGGCACCAGTCCCGGCACCTGTCCTGCGAAGCGTCGCTCAACAGCGCGGAGAGGGAACTCCTGTGAGCGGGTACGAGCGCAGGTTCGTCGGGCATCTGCTTCCCGCCGTCCGGTCTCCGGAAGCCGCGTACGGCATCAGGAATCCGCAGGCCCCGGATGCCGATGTGCCGCGCGGGCCGGTGGACCCGAGAACGGCCGGCACTCTGTTCGCGCACCTCGCGGACATCCGCCAAGCCTGGGCGAAGTGCGATCTGCCGGAGGGCGAGAGGCGGGCCCTGTTCCTGCGGTACGGGCTGGACCGGCCTGACGGGGAGATAGCCGCCGAGTGCGGAGTGACGGACCGAGGGGTCCGGTACCGGCTGGAGAGGGGTGTGGGCAAGCTCGCGGCTGGTTGTCCTGAGGCGAGCGCCTCGACGGATACGACGAACTGACCGCAGCATGAACGACGCCCCCCGGCCTCACGGTCGGGGGGCGTTTGCTCGTTTCGTAGGAGAGCGTTGTTACGGCAGAAGGTTGCTTTGCCCGGCGCGGACGCTCTGCGTGAAGAAGTCGTAGTCGGTGCGCGAAACGATGAGAACCTTGGCGTCCGGGTCGCCGACATCCACGGAGTCCCGCAGCGCCACGACCCCATCAACGAACGCAACCTCAAGGCAGTTGTCGCCACCGTTGGACATCTCGCTCTTGGCCCAGACGGCGTTGGTGAGATCGACCTTCTTGTTCATGTGTAGCTGTCCTTGATCAAAGAGTGGATGAAGCGGAGCGATGCCTGCCCGTCAAGGGCTTGCTTGCCGAGGAGTTCCAGCGCTGTCATGTAGCGGCCGACGTCGCCGTCTTCCTCCAGATAGAGGGACGTTGTCAGCGTCTCCACGACACAGACAGGTGGCCCCATTGGGAAGTGTAGAAGCTGGAAAGGACCGTCAATACCTGCGTGCGGGCCCACGTCGAACGGAAGTACCTGTATGACGACGTTGCTGGCCCCCTCCGCCACTTCGAGGAGTCGTTCGAGCTGGCCTTTCATCACGGCTTTGGTCCCAACCACTCGACGTAACGCCGCCTCATCGAGGATGCAGTGAAGCTTGATGGGCTTCTCCCGCTCCAACGCCTTCGCCTGGCGAGCGAGCCGCAGGTCAACGAAGTGCGCTACCTCACGCTTCGAACGCCACTTGTGACTCTTCTCCACGACCGCCGTGGCGTACTCGGCAGTTTGGAGAAGGCCGGGCACGACGTGAAGGAACGACTCGGCCTCGGACGCCAATGCCTCAAGGTGGAGGTACTCCTCGAACTCGGGGCTCCGGATCGCCTCCTTGTACTCGTCCAGCAGATTGGTCCGCTTGCCCGAGGCCGCCAAGGACGCCATGTCCTTGACCTTCTTCCTGGTCTCCTCGGACTCGACGCCGTACACCTGGAAGAACGCCGTCAGGCCGAGACCGCTGACCCGCTGCTTGCCATTCTCGATCTTGCTGAGCGCAGGCTTGCCGGATAGGCCGAGGCGTTCCGCGGCCTCCTCCATGCTGAAACCGGCGGCACTGCGCAGCGATCGCAGTGCTGAGCCGAACCTCCTGCGGTGCACGTTCGGTCGCGCTTCGACCATGGCCACCTCCCTGGCCCCGCAGGGTACCGGGCGCCTCGGTGTCGTCATATGCCAATCGGCCCGTCGGCAACGTTTCTCATTAGTGGGGTTGCCCGCAACGTTTCTCATGAGCCATCGTTGCACTCATCGAGAGATTCCGTGAATCGTCCCAACGCCACGTTGCAGGCGGCCTATTGACGTCTTGTCATACCTGTCTGCGACCCGGCGTAAGCGAGTTCGTCAACCGCGCTCAACCCCTCTGACCTGTGCTCCCTCGCACAGATCAGACACAGGAGACAGTTATGACGCACACCCCGAACGAGACGCGAGAGGCGCCTCTGAACCCCGAGGCCGCGACGCGCATCGCCAACGATGCGCTTTCCCTCCAACTCGGCACGACCACTCGTCCGGTCATAGAGGAGCAGATCGATCTGCTCCTGGAGCAGCTCGAAGCCTTTTTCGAGGCGGGGCTGCCCGAGGACGAGACCGAGGCCGGCGAACAGCGTCGAGAGATTCGGGCTCTCCTGCTGCGGGTCCCCGGTCGCCAGGACCCGACCTTTTCCACGTACACGTACATGCGGGCCCTGGGTCGGGTGCTCCGGCGGCACATCAGCCAGTACGAGGCACGGCAGGAGAATGAGGGTGCGGAGGGAGATGCCTTACCGGCCGAGTCCCGTCCGGAGCAGCCCAGTGGGACGTACCGGGTGCCGAGTGGCCCTGCGATGCTCGCCGCTCAGCGGTGGCTCAGCTTTCCCGGCAGGGGGCACAGGTGATCGGCACACCGGAGTTGGCGCGGACGGTGAGCGCGTATGTCCATCGCTGTCCTGGGGAATCTCTGACGCTCTCACCCCTGTGGTTGACGCTCGCGCAGCATCAGCGGGCTGGCGCCTGTGTCCACATGGGGACGTGCCCGATCCTCAAGGTCAGCCCTGTGATCGTGGACGAGCAGCACAGGCTGCTCATGCTCCGCCAGGCGTCCCGCTTCGTCCTTCCCGAAACCGGGCTGGAGGAGTACGACACCTTGCGAGAGGCTGCGGAGACGCTTGCCCGTGCAGCGGGCGTGGAGGAACCGTGGTTGCAGCCGGGCTGTGAGGACCCGATCCAGCTCTTTCCCGCCCGCGCCGCACCGGAGGACGGTGACCGCACGCGGGTCGTGATCCGGTTCCTGTTCCGAACACATTCCGGTCTGTGCCGGTTCCCGGACAGTGCCCCGCAGACCTGGGTGCCACTGGTCGAGGTCGACATCGACCTGGCCCGCCGGGTGGAGAGCTTCCTCGCGGAGGGACGGGCGTGAGCCGGGAACGGACCGGCGAGCTGATGTACTTCGCCGCCCTCGCAACCCTGATCGTCCTGTTGGTGACCGCGATCCGTGACGCCCGCTGATCCCTCGCCTGCCCCACTGACCCCGTCCGACCTCTTCTGGAGAGACCAGCCGTGCGTGTCCCGATCCCCTGTGTTGCCGCCCGGAGCACCGATCAGGGCCCCCTCGAAATCGATCTGTGCGTAGAGGTGCCGCCGAACGGAAAGCCTCGCATCGCCTATCAGTACCCCGGCCCGGACGACCGGGACGCGCACGGCAACCTGTGGGTGCGCATGAGCAGCGCCGGTGAAGGCGGGCGGGTGCTGTATCACTCCATGCACCCCGCCCGGCAGCGTGAGTGCATGGAGAACCTGTTGTGCCAGGTATGCGCCGAGCCGGCCCTCAGGGAAGCGGGGACGTTGTTCATCGAGTGGCAGCGCCCTGACGAACCACCGATGCGTCTGGACCGCCTCCGCACCGACATGCCACCCGTGTGCCCGACGTGCGCTGCCTTGTCACTGCGGCACTGCCCGGTGCTCCGGGACGACGTGGAGCCGGTCCTCCTGCTCGTCCGCAAGTCGGTCGTGTGCGGGGTGTCCGGCAACCTCTACCGGGTGAAAGGCGACTTCGAGGGGTGGATCGAGGCAGAAGCAGACGTGTACTCCAGCTACAACAAGCCCCGGTACCCAGGGCTGATCGCGCAGCGCTCGCACCGAAAGCTGCGCGGCGTGACCGTGGTGGACCCGGAAAGCCTTGCCGCCGGACAGGAGCCGTGACAGACCGGATCAACATCAGCACGGGCGCCCAGGGGGGTGCATGAGCCGCGTCATCCTGATCACCCCTAGCCCACAGGACCTGGGGCCCGTACACCGGGTAGGGCGGGATGCCTGGTCGGGCAATGTCGCCACGCTCCGATGTCCGGAGCCGCGCTGCGGCCGGTTGGTGTATGTCAACAACCGCTCACGGGTAGCTCTGCATGCTCCCCACGGTCAGGAGTGGGACTGCTGCATGTCCGGTGCGGAAGTCGTGGACCGAGCCGGCCCGGGAACGTAACTGCCCGATCACGGCCAACGCCTGCGCGAACTCGCAGGCGGCCTGACACAGACCCCCGCCCGCGCCCACGCCAAGCCGCCCAGCGTGGCTACCTTCGTAGCGGTGAGATTCGGTACGGAACGGGGTGAGGCGGCACCCGCGATTCCACGAGAAAAGGCCCCTGACCTGCGATATCGCAGGTCAGAAGCCTGAGGCGGCAGACGAGTCGGACTGTACGCCGGGTTCTGTCGCCCGGTCGCCTCGCGGCGGCCGGGGAGACGGCCATCCATCTAGGACCGGCATTGCTACCGGTCTCGTGCGGTCTACCCGCGAACTCGGGCGGGCAGCCCTCGGTCGTTCGCGCAGGAGCACCGGGGTGCCCCCTCTTGACCTTGCTCCGGGTGGGGTTTACCTAGCCGCCTGAGTCGCCTCAAGCGCTGGTGGTCTCTTACACCACCGTTTCACCCTTACCGGGGACCGAGGTCTCCGGCGGTCTGTTTTCTGTGGCACTGTCCCGCGGGTCACCCCGGGTGGCCGTTAGCCATCACCCTGCCCTGTGGAGCCCGGACGTTCCTCGGGAGAATCCGGGGATCCTCACGCGGCCGTCCGTCCGGCTCGTCTGCCGTGGTGACCATGCTACCCGGCGGGGCCGGGGCTGAAGGCCGCGATGCCCGCCTCCCAAGCCTGCGAGAGGTCGGCGCCCGGGGGAAAGCGGCCGTTGAGCTCCAGCACCACCATTCCGTGGGCGAAGGCCCAGGCCGCCCGGGCCCGGTCCTCGTCGCCCCCGGCGGCCCGGAGCAGCGGGGCTGCGGCGTCGGCCGCTCCCGCGGCGGGGTGGGCGTGCCCCATGGTCAGGAGGTAGAGGTGCGGGTGGGCCAGGGCGTAGGCGCGGTACGCGGTGGCGAGCGCGGAGAAGGAGCCCGGGGCCGCCGCCTCGGCGGCGTTCAGGACCCCGGCGGTCTCCCGGAGCATCTCGGCGGCCAGCACCGCCACCACGGACGACTTGTCCGGGAAGTGCTTGTAGAGGGACGGCGCCTTGACACCCACCCGGCCGGCCAGCCGTCGCATGGTGAGCGCTTCGGGGCCCTCCGCCTCCAGCAGGACGCGTGCGGCGGCGATGATCTGCCGGGGCCTGCCGGCGGCCGGGGCGGTGGCGAGGTCACTCACGTATGAGACCTTCCCTGGATACGGGGTCGGTACGCGGTCCGTAACCGAGGACGTGATCGTACGAGATGCGGACAAGCCGGTCGCCGGGGGTCCGGGCGGCCGGGGTCGTCCGACGGGGCCTGGCGCCCGGGCTCAGACCGGACGGTGAGGGCGCCCAGGCGCGGGCCGGGCGCGGACCGGGCGGTGGGGGGGGCCGACCTGCCGGGCGGGACCCGGCCGGGCGTCGGCCCGTACCCTTGCCCGGGGGCTCCCACCCGCGCGGGGCCCTTGCGCCCCGTATGAAGGAGACCTCCGTGCTCGTGCTGTTGCCACCCTCCGAAGGTAAGGCCGCTTCGGGGCGCGGAGCACCGCTGAAGCCGGAGTCCCTGTCCCTGCCGGGCCTCGCCGACGCCCGGGCCGCGGTCCTCGACGAGCTGGTCGAGCTGTGCCTGGCGGACGAGGAGAAGGCCCGTGAGGTGCTCGGCCTGAGCGAAGGGCTGCGGGGCGAGATCGCCAAGAACGCGGAGCTGCGCACCGTCGGCACCCGGCCCGCCGGGGAGATCTACACCGGGGTGCTTTACGACGCCCTCGGCCTGGCTTCCCTGGACGCTGCGGCCAAGCGGCGGGCCGGGAAGTCCCTGCTGGTCTTCTCCGGGCTGTGGGGTGCGGTGCGGGTGGGCGACCGGATTCCCTCGTACCGCTGCTCGATGGGGGTGAAGCTGCCGGGCCTGGGTGCGCTGAACGCGCACTGGCGTGCCCCGATGGCGTCGGTCATGCCGGAGGCGGCCGGGGACGGGCTGGTCCTGGACCTGCGCTCGTCCGCGTACGCCGGGGCGTGGAAGCCCGTGGGCGGGGTCGCGGAGCGCACGGCGAGCGTGCGGGTGCTCCAGTCCCAGGTGGTGGACGGAGTGGAGAAGCGGTCCGTGGTCAGCCACTTCAACAAGGCGACGAAGGGCCGGATGGTCCGGGACCTGCTGCTGGCCGGGGCCGGGCCGAAGGGGCCGGCGGAGCTGGTGGAGGTGCTTCGCGATCTCGGCTACGTCGTGGAGGCGCAGGCTCCCGCCCGGGCCGGACGGCCGTGGGCGCTCGATGTGGTGGTCACCGAGATCCACTGACCACAGAGGCGTTGCACACCGCGCAACGCGCGTTGCGCGGTGTGCCGTTCTCGCGGCAGGATGAACGCATGACCTCCTCCGCGCCCGCCGCCGTGTCCGCCTCCGTCATCGATCTCGCCCCCGTCGTCCCCGTCGTCGTGATCGATGACGCGGCCGACGCGGTGCCCCTGGCCCGTGCGCTCGTCGCGGGCGGGCTGCCCGCGATCGAGGTCACCCTGCGGACGGCCGCCGCCCTCGACGCGATCCGGGCGATCGCGTCGGAGGTTCCCGACGCCGTGGTCGGCGCGGGCACGGTGATCTCCCCGGCGCACGTGACGGAGACCGTCACGGCCGGAGCGCGCTTCCTGGTCAGCCCCGGCTGGACGGACGTCCTGCTGGACGCGATGAAGGCCTCGGGCTTGCCGTTCCTGCCGGGCGTCTCGACCACTTCCGAGGTGGTGGCGCTGCTGGAGCGCGGGATCACCGAGATGAAGTTCTTCCCCGCCGAGGCCGCGGGCGGCACCGCCTACCTGAAGGCTCTGGCCTCCCCCCTCCCCCAGGCCCGGTTCTGCCCGACGGGCGGCGTCTCGCTCGCCTCGGCACCGTCGTACCTGGCCCTTCCCAACGTCGGCTGTGTGGGCGGGAGTTGGATGGTGCCCGGTGACGCGGTGGCGGCCAGGGACTGGGCGCGCGTGGAGCGGCTGGCGGCCGAGGCCTCGGCGCTGGGGCACCACTGAACCCGGCGGGCGCCGGGCAAAAGCGCCGCTAACGCAGGTGCGAGGTGTCGTTGAGGAGCCTGAGCGAGGGGTTTCCGTCCGCGTAGTACGCCACCGTCGAGACCGAGGCGGGTGAGAGCTCCATGCGGAACAGCGACTCCGGCGGGGCACCCAGCGCGAGCCGGACCAGGGTCTTGATCGGGGTGACGTGGGTGACCAGGAGCACCGTGCGGCCCGCGTAGCGGGCGACCAGCCGGTCGCGGGCCGCCGAGACCCGTTCCGCCACCTCGGCGAAGCTCTCCCCTCCGCCCGTGGGCGCCGCGTCGGGGGACGCCAGCCAGGCCGTGAGGTCACAGGCGTGGCGCTCCCTCACCTCGGCGAAGGTGAGGCCCTCCCAGGCACCGAAGTCCGTCTCGCGCAGGCCTTCGTCGATGCGGACCTCCAGGCCGAGCCGTTCGGCCACGGCGGACGCCGTCTCCCGGCAGCGGCGCAGCGGGGAGCTGACGATCTCCTGGACGGTGCCCCGGGCGGCGAACGCCTCCGCCGCGCAGGCGGCCTGGTGCCGGCCGGTCTCCGAGAGCTCGGGGTCGCTGCCGCCGCTCCCCGAGAACCGTTTCTCGGGGGTGAGGGCCGTCTCGCCGTGCCGGAGCAGGATGAAGGTGGCGGGCGTACCCAGGTCGGGTGCGCTCCCCCAGCCCACCTGCGGGGTCGTCGTGGCCTCCGCCTGCGGGGCCGTCGTCGCGTCCGCCTGCGGGGCCGTCACCCGGTCCGCCTGCGGGGAGGGGCCCGGGTCCGTCTGCGGGGAGGGGCCCGGGTCCGTCTGCGGAGCGGCCGGCGCCGGGCGGGCGGCGGCCATCGCGGCCCGGACCTTCGCCGCGCCCGCCACCGCGTCGCCG
>Ga0196960_10000439_pt1 | contig 14684 bp, 7 predicted proteins | sample S3v_5metaG_FD_183187 | JGI IMG/M metagenome (GOLD analysis project Ga0196960, IMG submission 183187) | Soil microbial communities from Anza Borrego desert, Southern California, United States - S3+v_5 | ecosystem: Environmental > Terrestrial > Soil > Desert | place: USA: California | collected... | reverse complement strand
CGGTCTGGCGGCCGCGCTGGCCGCCTCCGGCGCCGTCCCGGCCTTCGCCGCCGACGACCCCGCGACCTCTCCGGTGAAGCCCGCCGCGGCGAGCGCGAAGGGCGACAAGCTGGGCGAGGCCGACGCCGACGTACTGGCGAAGGCAGAGGCCAAGGGCGAGAAGAACATCACGATGATGGTCGCCACCGCCCCCGGCGCGACCGAGCAGGTCGCCGCCCAGCTGGACGCCGTGAAGGGGTCCGTGCCGGGGCAGACGTACGACAAGCTCGGCTATGTCCGGGCGACCGTGCCGACCGCGTCCGCCGGGGCCACCATCAAGGCGGCGCAGAAGCTGTCGTCCGTCCTCGGCATCGATCTCGAACAGGAGATCAAGCTCGACGACCCGACGCCCTCGGGCGACCGGGCCGCCGGGGCGAAGCAGCCGAAGGCGACGGGCAGTTACCCGGCGCCGGGCAGGAACACCCCGGCGAAGAACCCGTACAACCCGTCCTTCGAGACGGGCGCGGTCGACTTCGTCGAGCAGCACCCGAAGGCCGACGGCCGCGGGATCACCATCGGCGTCCTGGACTCCGGTGTCGACCTCGGCCACCCCGCCCTCCGGAAGACCACCACCGGTGAGCGCAAGATCGTCGACTGGGTGACGGCCACCGACCCCGTCAGCGACGGCGACGGCACCTGGCTGCGGATGGACCAGGCCGTGGCCGGCCCGACGTTCACCAGCGGCGGCACCACGTACTCCGCGCCGGAGGGCTCGTACGGCTTCCGCGTCTTCAAGGAGTCCGCCACGCGCGGCGGTGACATGGCCGGTGACCTCAACCGGGACGGTGACACCACCGACCAGTGGGGTGTGCTCCACGACCCGGTCACCGGCACCGCGCGGGTCGACCTGAACAGCAACGCGGACTTCGGCGACGACACCGCCATGAAGCCGTACAAGGACAAGCACCAGGTCTCCTACTTCGGTACGGACGACCCGCGGACCCAGATCGTCGAGCGCATCCCGTTCGTCGTCGAGACCCGCAAGGACGTCGTCTTCGACGCGGCCGGCAACACGGCCGACTACGTCAACATCGGCGTCATCCAGAGCGAGCACGGCACGCACGTCGCGGGCATCACCGCGGCCAACGGCCTGTTCGGCGGCAAGATGAACGGCGCGGCGCCCGGCGCCAAGGTCGTCTCCTCGCGCGCCTGCACCTGGTCCGGCGGCTGCACCAACATCGCACTGACCGAGGGCATGATCGACCTCGTCGTCAACCGCGGCGTCGACATCGTCAACATGTCGATCGGCGGCCTGCCGCCCCTCAACGACGGCAACAACGCCCGCGCCGAGCTCTACAAGCGGCTCATCGACATCTACGGCGTCCAGCTGGTCATCTCGGCCGGCAACGACGGTCCGGGCGTCAACACCATCGGGGACCCCGGCCTCGCGGACCACGTCATCTCGGTCGGCGCGTCCATCTCCAAGGAGACCTGGGCCGCCAACTACGGCTCCGGTGTCACCAAGAAGTACGACATGCTGCCCTTCTCCTCGCGCGGCCCGCGTGAGGACGGCGGCTTCGCGCCGGTCCTGACGGCTCCGGGCGCGTCCATCAACACCACCCAGACCTGGTACCCCGGCGGTCCGGTCAAGGAGGCGGGCTACTCGCTCCCCGCCGGCTACTCCATGCTGCAGGGCACCTCGATGTCCTCGCCGCAGGCCGCCGGTGCGGCGGCGCTGCTGCTGTCCGCCGCGGAGCAGAAGGGCATCGAGCTGCCTCCGGCCGATCTGCGGACCGCGCTGACCAGCACCGCCACCCACATCAAGGATGTGCCCGCGCACGCCCAGGGTGCCGGTCTGATGAACATCGTCGGCGCCTGGAAGCAGATCGAGAAGAAGGGCGCCCCTGCGCACGAGTACACGGTGAAGGCCCCGGTCGACACCGCGATCGACTTCGCGCTGAAGACCCCGGGCTTCGGCACCGGCCTGTACGACCGTGAGGGCGGCCTGAAGGCCGGCCAGAAGAAGTCGTACGACGTCACCGTCACCCGCACCACGGGCCCGGACAGGGCCGTCGCGCACAAGCTGTCCTGGAAGAACAACGACGGCACCTTCAAGCTGACCGGCCCGGGCACCGTCTCGCTGCCGCTCGGCAAGCCGGTGACCGTCAAGGTCCAGGCGAAGCCCCGCACGGCGGGCGTCCACAGCGCGATCCTGGTGGTGGACGACGCGAGGACCACCGGTGTGGACCAGCAGATCCTCTCCACGGTGGTCGTCGCCGAGGAGCTGGTGAAGCCGGGTTACGCCTTCTCGACGTCCGGCTCGGTGAAGCGCAACGGCACCACGTCGTACTTCGTGAACGTCCCGGAGGGCGCGAAGACCCTCGAGGTCGCGTTGAGCGCCCTGCGTTCGGGCAGCCAGACGCGGTTCATCTCCCTGCACCCGTACGGCGTGGCGGTGGAGGACAGCTCCACGATCTACTGCTACCCGAACTACGAGAACCCGGCCAACACCTGCCGCCCGGACACGCGCTCCTACAAGGACCCGCAGCCCGGCGTCTGGGAGATCGAGGTCGAGTCCCGCCGTACGTCGCCGCTGCTGGACAACCCGTACAAGCTGGATGTCTCACTGCTCGGCGCCACCTTCGACCCGGCGGTGCAGACCATCGCCGAGGCGAAGATCGGCACCCCGGCCGCGGTGGACTGGACGGTCACCAACAACGCCGGTGACCTGGAGGGCTCCCTGAAGGGCGGCTCGCTGGGCTCGGCCGCCGTCGAGCGCCCGTCGATCTCCACCGGCGGCGAGTACACCAGGACGGTCACCATCGGCGAGGGCGTCGAGAAGCTGGACGTCGCCATCGGCGGCACCTCGGACGCCAACGCCGACATCGACCTGTACGTCTACCGGGGCGACACCGAGGTCGGTGCCTCGACGACGGCGGGCTCGGAGGAGTCGGTCAGCCTGCTGGAGCCGGCGGCCGGCACCTACACCGTCGTCATCAGCGGCTACTCGGTCCCGGCCGGGACCACCGAGTACGACTACCGGGACGTGTACTACGCCCCGTCGCTCGGCGCGATCGAGGTCGGCGAGTCCGAGGCCGTGAACCTGGCCAACGGCGAGTCCGCCCAGGTCGGGGCCGAGGTCGTGGTCGCCGGAGCGGCTCCCGAGGGCCGGCAGTTCTTCGGTGAGGTCCAGCTGGTGAACGCCCGCGGCACCGCGGCGGGCACCGGCAGCGTCGTGATCGGGAAGGTCGCGCCGTAGCCGTCATCACGGTGTGATCCGTACGACACCGCACGACTGTGGGGCGGGCGCCCTCAAGGGCTCCCGCCCCACAGCTCTGTGCGCGGCCCGTCCGCCTGCCGGACAATGGATTGGACAAGGAAGCCGTGGACAGACACATCATGGACCGGCAACCATGCCCGTTCGTACGTGTGAGGGAGTCCCAGTGAAGGTCGGAATCGTCGGCGCCACCGGTCAGGTCGGCACAGTCATGCGCAGCATCCTGGCCGAGCGGAAGTTCCCCGTCGCCGAGCTGCGGCTCTTCGCCTCCGCGCGTTCCGCGGGCTCCACCCTCACCTACGAGGGCACGGACATCACCGTGGAGGACGCCTCCACCGCCGACTACACCGGGCTGGACATCGTGCTGTTCTCGGCCGGCGGCGCGACCTCGAAGGCGCTGGCCGAGAAGGTCGCCGCCCAGGGCGCCGTGGTGATCGACAACTCCTCCGCCTGGCGCAAGGACCCCGAGGTCCCGCTGGTGGTCTCCGAGGTCAACGCCCATGCGGTCAGGAACCGACCCAAGGGCATCATCGCCAACCCGAACTGCACCACGATGGCCGCCATGCCCGTGCTGCGCCCCCTGCACCAGGAGGCGCAGCTCGACGCGCTGACCGTCGCCACCTACCAGGCGGTGTCCGGCTCCGGCGTCGCCGGTGTCGCCGAGCTGCACGGCCAGGCGTCCCAGGTCGTCGCCGACGCGGACAAGCTGACGCACGACGGCGGCGCGGTGGACTTCCCCGAGCCGGGTGTCTACAAGCGCCCGATCGCCTTCAACGTGCTGCCGCTCGCCGGTTCGATCGTCGACGACGGTTCCTTCGAGACGGACGAGGAGCAGAAGCTCCGCAACGAGTCCCGCAAGATCCTGGAGATCCCGGAGCTCAAGGTGTCAGGCACCTGTGTCCGGGTCCCGGTCTTCTCCGGCCACTCCCTCCAGATCAACGCCCGTTTCGCCCGCCCGATCAGCGTCGAGCGCGCCTACGAGCTGCTGAAGGACGCCGAGGGCGTCGAGCTCTCCGAGATCCCGACCCCGCTCCAGGCGGCCGGCAAGGACGCCTCCTACGTGGGCCGTATCCGGGCCGACGAGACCGTCGAGCACGGCCTCGCGCTGTTCGTCTCCAACGACAACCTGCGCAAGGGCGCCGCGCTGAACGCGGTCCAGATCGCGGAGCTGGTGGCGGAGGAGCTGAAGGGCTGACGCCCGCACCGCGAAAGGGTGGCCACCGGTTTTCCGGCGGCCACCCTTTCGCCGTCCTGCCGGGCCGGGCTCACCGCGCTTCACGGACATCGCGTTGCCCTCCCCCACGTGGAAGGATGGCGAAAAACAACGCATATCAAGGAGATGACCGCGTGCCTGGCACGAATCTGACCCGCGAAGAGGCACAGGAGCGGGCGCGCCTGCTGACCGTGGACGCGTACGAGATCGACCTCGACCTCTCCGGCGCGCAGGAGGGCGGAACCTACCGGTCCGTCACCACCGTGCGCTTCGACTGTGCCGAAGAGGGTGCGGAGACCTTCATCGATCTGGTCGCCCCGGCCGTGCACGACGTCGTGCTGAACGGCAAGGACCTGGACATCGCCGCCGTCTTCCGGGACTCCCGGATCGCGCTGAAGCACCTCCGGGCCGGCGCCAACGAGCTGAAGGTCGTCGCCGACTGCTCGTACACGAACACCGGCGAGGGCCTGCACCGCTTCGTCGACCCGGTCGACGAGCAGGCCTACCTCTACACCCAGTTCGAGGTGCCGGACGCCCGCAGGGTGTTCGCCAGTTTCGAGCAGCCCGATCTGAAGGCGGTCTTCCGGTTCACCGTGAAGGCGCCCTCCGGCTGGACGGTGATCTCCAACTCGCCGACGCCCGAGCCCCAGGGCGACGTCTGGTCCTTCGAGCCGACGCCGCGCATCTCCACGTACATCACGGCCCTGATCGCCGGTCCGTACCACGCCGTGCACAGCACCTACGAGAAGGACGGCCAGTCGGTGCCGCTCGGCATCTACTGCCGGCCGTCGCTCGCCCAGTACCTCGACGCGGACGAGATCTTCGCGGTCACGCGGCAGGGCTTCGAGTGGTTCCAGGAGAAGTTCGACTACGCGTACCCCTTCGCCAAGTACGACCAGCTCTTCGTCCCGGAGTTCAACGCCGGCGCGATGGAGAACGCGGGCGCGGTCACCATCCGCGACCAGTACGTGTTCCGGTCGAAGGTCACCGACGCGGCGTACGAGACACGCGCCGAGACCATCCTCCACGAGCTGGCGCACATGTGGTTCGGCGACCTGGTCACCATGGAGTGGTGGAACGACCTCTGGCTGAACGAGTCGTTCGCCACGTACACCTCCATCGCGTGCCAGGCGGACGCGGAGGGCTCGAAGTGGCCGCACTCCTGGACCACGTTCGCCAACTCCATGAAGACGTGGGCCTACCGGCAGGACCAGCTGCCGTCGACGCACCCGATCATGGCGGACATCCGGGACCTGGACGACGTCCTGGTGAACTTCGACGGCATCACGTACGCGAAGGGCGCCTCGGTCCTGAAGCAGCTCGTGGCCTACGTCGGCAAGGACGCGTTCTTCCAGGGCGTGCAGGCGTACTTCAAGGCGCACGCCTACGGGAACACGCGCCTGTCGGACCTGCTGGGCGCACTGGAGAAGACCTCCGGACGTGATCTGAAGACCTGGTCGAAGGCGTGGCTGGAGACGGCCGGCATCAACATCCTGCGTCCGCAGATCGAGACCGACGAGAACGGCCACGTCACCTCGTTCACCGTGCTCCAGGAGGCCCCCGCGCTCCCCGCCGGGGCGAAGGGCGAGCCCACGCTGCGTCCGCACCGGATCGCCATCGGCTGCTACGACCTCGACGAGGCCGGGAAGCTGGTCCGCACGGACCGGATCGAGCTGGACGTGGACGGCGGGCGCACCACCGTGCCGTTCCCCTCCGGCACGCCCCGCCCGGCGGTCGTCCTGCTCAACGACGACGACCTGTCGTACGCGAAGGTCCGCTTCGACGAGGAGTCGCTGCGGGTCGTCACCGCGCACCTGGGCGACTTCGCCGAGTCCCTGCCGCGCGCGCTCAGCTGGGCCTCGGCCTGGGACATGACGCGCGACGGCGAGCTCGCGACGCGCGACTACCTGACGCTGGTCCTCTCCGGGATCGGCAAGGAGACGGACATCGGTGTGGTGCAGTCGCTGCACCGTCAGGTGAAGCTGGCGCTGGAACTCTACGCCGCCCCCGAGTGGCGCGAGGCGGGCCTGAACCGGTGGACCGAGGCGACGCTGGCGCATCTGCGCGCGGCGGAACCGGCCAGTGACCACCAGCTGGCCTGGGCCCGCGCCTTCGCCGCGACGGCACGCAGCCCGCTCCACCTGGACATGCTGCAGTCGCTGCTGGCCGGCACCCAGGTGATCGAGGGCCTGGCCGTCGACACGGAGCTGCGCTGGGCGTTCGTGCAGCGCCTGGCCGCGACGGGCCTCATCGACGAGGAGGAGATCGCCGCGGAGTACGAGCGCGACCGGACGGCCGCGGGTGAGCGCCACGCGGCGTCCGCACGCGCGGCCCAGCCCTCCGAGGAGGCGAAGGCCCAGGCGTGGGCGTCGGTGGTCGAGTCGGACAAGCTGCCCAACTCCTTGCAGGAGTCGGTCATCGGCGGTTTCGCGCAGACCGACCAGCGTGAGCTGCTGGCTCCGTACACGGAGAAGTACTTCACAGCGGTCAAGGAGGTCTGGGACTCGCGCAGCCACGAGATGGCCCAGCAGATCGCGGTCGGCCTGTACCCGGCCTTCCAGGTCTCGCAGGAGACCCTGGATGCCACGGACGCCTGGCTGGAGTCGGCGCAGCCGAGCGCGGCCCTGCGCCGGCTGATGTCGGAGTCCCGGGCGGGCGTGGAGCGTGCGCTGAAGGCGCAGGCGGCGGACGCGGCGGCGGCCACCGCGTAACCGGGAGTGAGAACCGCCCGGCGGGCAGGCGCATGTCGCGCAGCCGTCCGCCGGGCGGGAACCTGGGGTGCGGGGAGCCGGGACTACGCGGCCGACTCCCGGTGGCGGCGGGCCAGTTCGGCCGCGCCCGTCTCCGTGAGCGAGCCGTGCAGGCGCATCCGGGCGACTCCCCCGTCGGGGTAGGCGTCCAGGCGTACGTGGGTCACCACGGCCTCGGCGTCCAGCACGAAGCGGTGCAGGGTGTCGGGCTGGAGCCGGGTGCGGGGGAGGATCTCGAACCATTCGCCCGATTCGCCGTCGCGGCCGTGGAGGCCGATCCAGCCGGCCGCGTTGCCCTTGAGGTAGGCGGTGTCGATCTCGACCGCGCGCACCGCGCCCTGGGCGGGCAGCCGGAAGCGCACCCAGTCGTTCGTGTCGCGGACCCGGCGGCGGCGGTTCTCCCAGCCGTCGTCCATCTTGCGGGAGGTGCCGGGCAGGATGATCTGGGCCGGCGAGGAGTAGAAGCGGTCCGAGGCGTCCTCGTACATGCCGCCGTTCAGGATCGAGATCAGGTCGATCGTGCCCAGTGCCGCGAGCCAGGCCGGGTCGGGGACGACCTCACCGTGCACGCGGAGGCGGGCGATGCCGCCGTCGGGGTGCTGGCAGATCCGCACGTGCGTGTAGCGGCGGCCGCCGGTGATCTCGAAGCCGTTGGCGGCGTGGCCGCGTACGGGCGTCGGCGGGACGAGCTCCTCCCACTTCACGTCGTCGGCGAGCAGGTCCTCCGGCCCGGGGGCGCCTTCCACGGCCGCCGCCTGGACGGAGACGCGCTGCGGGTAGTTGCCGCGGAAGTGGGCGGTGTCGACGACGATGCCGCGGATGATCCCGGGTGTGCCCAGCCGGACGATCGCCCAGTCGTGGTCCTCGGGGGCGGGGAAGGGGTGGTCCGCGTCGGCACCCCGGCGCCGACGGGTCTCCCAGCCGTCCATGATCTTGCCCTTGTGCCCGAAGCGCTCGGGGTCGAAGACGGCGGGTTCGCGGATCAGCAGGTTCTCGCGCTCGGCGAAGAACTCGTCGTTGGCCGCGATGACACCCGCGCCCAGGCGGCGGTCCGCGAGGTCGACGAGCTCGGTGAAGGGGAAGTCGCCCGCGCGGTAGTCGGCGTAGGGGTCACCGCCTCCGTAGGGGGCCGCGTCGTTGGCGTGCGGATCGGTGGAACAGGGCTCCGTCTGGATCTTGTCGGTCGGCATGGGTCCACTGTGCCGCCACACCACCGATCAGGTCCATCGAAAGTTTTCGTACGGTCCTTTCAGTTCTGCTTAACGGACTGGGCCGCCACCTCTTGCAGCGCCGCCAGCACCCGGGCGGCCGCCGGGCCGCGTTCCGCCCCCTGCCGTACGGCCGCGACCACATGGCGGCAGGGCCGGTCCGCCTCCAGCACCCGCATCATCACACCGTCGCGCGGCCGGTCGGAGGCCGAGACCATCCGGGGGATCAGGGCGACGCCCATGCCCGCCCGCACCATCGCGAGGATCGCCGTCCAGCCGGCGGCGCTGTGGGCCTGCTCGGGGACGAAACCCGCGGCCTCGCACGCGGCGGTGGTGATCTCCGACCACGGACCGGACCCGCCGAAGATCCAGGCCTCCCGGGAGAGGTCCGCCAGCCGCAGGGCGGGCGCGCCGGCGAGGCGGTGGCCGGTGGGCAGTGCCACGTCCAGCGGGTCGGCCAGCAGCGGCAGCAGGGTGAAGCGGGGGTCCCGGGCGGTCGGGGCGTGCGCGGCCAGGGAGAGCGCCAGGTCCACCTCGCCGGCCGACAGCAGCTCGTACGCCTGGGCCGCCTCCGCCTCCCGTACGCGCACCTGGGGGCCTGGCCGGTCCCCGGCCGCCAGGAGCTGCACGGCCGGTACGACGAGGGCGGGCACGGCGGTCGAGAAGGCGCCGACCCGGACCTGGCCCGCCTCGCCCCGCAGATAGCCGGTCAGCTCCGCGTCGGCCCGCTCCAGCTGGGCGAACACCTCCTCGGCGTGGCGCAGCACGAGATGCGCGGCGTCGGTGAGCCGGACGCGGCGGCCCCGCGCTTCGAGCAGCGGCACGCCGAGCTGCCCGGCGAGGTTGGTGAGCTGCTGGGAGACGGCCGACGGGGTCATGCGAAGGGCTCCGGCCGTGGCGGTGACCGTGCCGCGGTCGCGCAGGGTGCGCAGGATGCGGAGCTTCTTGAGGTCCCACTCGGTCATGGCCGAAACCTACCCGGCTCCCGGAAATGCCGGTGCGCCGCGCGGTACGTCGTACCGGCGGCGCACCTCGGGCGGTCTGCTAGACCTGCTTCTTGGACTTGTCGAGGACCATGACGAGTCCCGCGATCACCAGGAACAGGACGATCGGCGCCGCGACGTAGAGGCCGAGGGTCTCCATCACGGTCAGACCCGGACCCGGGTCGTCGCCGTCGTCGCGGGTGAGCGCGAGCGCCGGGGACGACATGAGCAGCATCATCAGCGTCGTACCGGCCGCGACGGCGCCGGCGCGCATAGCGTTCTTCTTGTCCACGGTGCAAACGTAGCGAACGCCTACGAGGGGCGCGCGCCCGGGGGTGCCGTACGGGCCCCGGGGCCGTCCGTGAGGACGGCCATCAGCCTGTGCAGCCGGGGCGACGCGGTGATCTCCTCCAGCGTGACGGGATGGCCTTCCGCATCGGCGACGGGCAGGCGCCAGTTGGGGTACTGGTCCCATGTCCCGGGGAGGTTCTGCGGGCGGCGGTCGCCCACGGTGTCCGGGAGCCAGATCCCGGCCATCCGGGCCGGGGTGCGCCGCAGGAAGCGGTGCACGGCGCGGACGGCCGCCTCCTCGTCGCCGTCGCCCTCGGGGAGCAGGCGGAGACGGGCGAGGCAGGCCAGCCACTCGGAGGTGTCGGCGGCGTCCTCGGCGAGCTCCTGCTCCAGGCTCCGGGTGAGCAGTCCGAGCCGGTGGCGGAGCGTCACGTGCTCACCCGTCAGCCGGGCGGCGGTGGAGGGCAGGTCGTGGGTGGTCGCCGTGGCCACGCAGTCCTGGCGCCACTGTTCGGGGGCGAGCGGGCGCCCGGTGCCGCCCCAGTCCCGCTCGAACCAGAGCACGGAGGTGCCGAGCACCCCGCGCCGGGCGAGCGCCTCGCGCACGCCGGGTTCGACGGTGCCGAGGTCCTCCCCCACGACGACGGCACCGGCCCGGTGCGCCTCCAGGACGAGGACGGCGAGCATCGCCTCGGCGTCCTGGCTGACGTACGCGCCTTCGGTGGGGAGGCGCCCCTCGGGCACCCACCACAGGCGGAAGAGACCCATGACGTGGTCGATGCGCAGGGCTCCGGCGTGGGCGAGGAGGCCGCGCAGGAGATGGCGGTAGGGGGCGTAGCCGCAGGCCGCGAGGGCGTCGGGACGCCAGGGGGGCAGCCCCCAGTCCTGGCCGTGGGCGTTGAAGGCGTCGGGGGGCGCGCCGACCGACATGCCCTGCGCGAAGGCGTCCTGCTGGGCCCAGGTGTCGGCGCCGTCGGGGTGGACGCCGACGGCGAGGTCGTGGACGATCCCGACGGCCATTCCGGACTCCCGTGCGGCGCTCTGGGCGGCGGCGAGCTGGGTGTCCGTCAGCCAGGCGAGCCGGCAGTGGAAGTCGATCCGGTCCAGCAGCTCGGTGCGGGCCCGGGCGCTCCGCGGGGAGCGGGGGTCGCGCAGCCCTTCGGGCCAGGAACGCCACCGGGGGCCGTGCACCTCGGCCAGGGCGCACCACAGGGCGTGGTCCTCCAGGGCCTGTCCCTGCTCGGCGAGGAAGTCGCAGTAGGCGGCGCGGCGGCCGGGGGTCAGGGGGACCTCGTGGATGATCTCCAGGGCCTGCTGCTTGAGATCCCGGACGGCGTCCCGGTCGATCAGCGCGCCCTTGTTCAGCACGGCCTCACGCAGTGCCGCGGCTTCCTGGCGCAGGTCGTCCAGGGCCGCCCTGCCGGGCTCGGCGACATGGCCGTACTCCGGGATCGACTCGATGTGCAGGTGGACGGGGTCGGGGAAGCGGCGCGAGGAGGGGCGGTACGGCGACGGGTCGGTCGGTCTGCCCGGTACGGCGGCGTGCAGCGGATTGATCTGGACGAAGCCGCTCCCCTGGGTGCGTCCCGCCCAGGCGGCGAGGTCGGCCAGGTCCGCGAGGTCGCCCATGCCCCAGGAACGGGCGGACAGCATCGAGTAGAGCTGGACGAGGAATCCGTGCGTGCGCGCGGGCGGCTGGGGTACGCGGTCCGGAGCGACGACGAGCGTGGCGGCGGCATGGTGGTGGTCGGGGGTGCGGACGGTCAGCCGGTGGACCCCCAGGGGCGGTTCGGTCCACCAGGACGGTGCCGTCGGCGGGTCCCCGGCCGGGGCCGGGGCGGGGAGTACGCGCATGCGCAGGGCGGAGGGCGTGCCGGTGGTCCCCGGTTCGGGGTCGACCGTCAGGACCGCGCCGGGCGGCAGTGCGGTGAGCGCGGCCGGCAGCGGCTCTCCCGACCAGACGACCACCGTCGGCGGGAGCAGTCGGGAGGCCGCTGCCGATTCTGCTGCGGCGAGTGATCTCCGTACCTCCGCGGGCGTGCCGGCGTCGACGCCCAGCGCGGCGAGCACGGCCGTGACCGTGTCGTCGGGGACGGACACCGTGACATCCGCGGACGGGGAGAAGGAGGTGGCGACGCCGTGCAGTGCGGCGAGCCGGGACAAGCCCATTCAGACTCCTGGGGACTCCATGCCCCAAGCGGTGCCGGGTGCTGTCGGCTCGCTGGTCAGAGGGGCGACGGCGGCGAGCGGTGGCTCGCTCGTGAGAGGTGTTGCGTCGGCGAGCGGAGGCTCGCTGGTCAGCGGCGGCTCGGTGACGAGCGGGGCGCTGTCGGTGAACCCGCGTTCACCGGTCAGCTGGGAGACGTCCGCGAGCGGCAGCTCGCTGATCATCGGAGGGGCGGTGAGGAACGGGGACTTCTCGCCTGCCAGCGGATCGGGACCCGTGGGGCTCGGCACCTGTTTGGAGAGGGCGGAGAACAGAAGCTGCGCGGAAGCGGGCATGTCGGCCTCCTGGCCGTGGACAACAGGACACAGCAGGCCTACCCAGCGGGCGCGGGAGCAGGCGTGGACGTGACACAGGCGTTATGACAACGACCCCAACGTGCCGTGGGTCACATTCCGTTCCCCCGCGCGCCGGGTATGGGCCATTTTCGGCCACTGGGTGACTCTTCCCCGGACATCCGCGTGTCATGCCGGGCAATACACCGGGCATGTCCGGCATACCGGCCACGCGCATTGACACCCCCGCGCCCGGGTGGTGGGCTCGGACGTCACTGCCGGGCGAGGTCAGAAGAAGGAGTACGGCGTGCAGCTCGGGCGCAGGAGGCATGCGGCAGCCGTCGCCGTCGCCGTGATCGGCGGGCTGATCGGCCCGTTCGCGCCGGCCGCCGTCGCGGCCCCCGTCCCTTCCGCCGGCCCCGCCGCGACCATGCCGGACCGCACGGAGGACGCACGGCTGCCCGCCGTCTGGCCCCGGCCGCAGTCCATCGACGCGTCCGGTCAGGCCGTCACCCTGGGAACCGAGGTCACTCTCCTGGCCGACACCGAAGCCGACCCGTACGCCGTCGAGGCGCTGAGGACGCTCCTGCGCGACGCCGGCGTACGCACCGTGCACGACGCCCTGCCCGGCGCGGGGCCGGTGATCCGGCTCGGCGGCACGGACGCGGGCCGGGCGCTGCGGGCCCTGCGCGCACCCGAGCGCGCCGATCTGCCGTCCGGGGGCTACCGCCTCGCCGTCGGCAGGGCCGAGGGCCGGCCCACCGTGGCCCTGGACGGCGTCGGCGAGGACGGCCTCTTCCACGGGGTGCAGACCCTGCGCCAGCTCGTCAAGGGCGGCACCGTCGCCGGAGTCGTGGTCCGCGACTGGCCGGGAACCGCCGTGCGCGGGATGACCGAGGGCTTCTACGGGCAGCCGTGGACCCGCGAGGAGCGGCTGGCCCAGCTCGGCTTCATGGGGCGCACGAAGCAGAACCGCTACCTCTACGCGGCCGGCGACGACCCCTACCGTCAGGCCCGCTGGCGCGATCCGTACCCCGCCGACGAGCGTGCCGGCTTCCGCGCACTGGCCGAGAAGGCGCGGGCGGAGCACGTGACGCTCGGGTGGGCCGTCTCGCCCGGCCAGGCGATGTGCATGGCCTCGGACGCGGACGTGCGGGCGCTCACCCGGAAGATCGACGCGATGTGGGCCCTGGGGGTACGGGCCTTCCAGCTGCAGTTCCAGAACGTCAGTTACAGCGAATGGCACTGCGACCAGGACGCGGAGAAGTTCGGCAGCGGGCCCGAGGCGGCGGCCAGGGCGCAGGCCGGGGTGGCGAGCGCGGTCGCCCGGCACCTCGCCGACAGGCATCCCGACGCGGAGCCGCTGTCGGTGATGCCGACCGAGTTCTACCAGGACGGCGCCACCGACTATCGCACGGCGCTCGCCGCGGAGCTGGACGACCGGGTGCAGGTGGCCTGGACCGGCGTCGGCGTCGTACCGAGGACGATCACCGGGCACGAGCTGGCGGGCGCGCGGGCGGCCTTCCGCCACCCCCTGGTCACCATGGACAACTACCCGGTCAACGACTACGCGCAGGACCGGATCTTCCTCGGCCCGTACACCGGCCGCGACCCGGCGGTCGCCGGCGGGTCGGCGGCGCTGCTCGCCAACGCCATGGAGCAGCCCTCGGCGTCCCGGATCCCCCTGTTCACGGCCGCCGACTTCGCCTGGAACCCGAAGGCGTACCGGCCGCAGGAGTCCTGGCGGGCGGCGATGGACGAGCTGGCGGGCGGCGACGCCGGCGCCCGGGTGGCGCTGGGGGCCCTGGCGGGCAACAGCGCCGCCTCGGTGCTGGGCGGCGACGAGTCCGCGTACCTGCGGCCCCTGCTGAACGCGTTCTGGTCGTCGCGTCCGGCCGCGGGCGAGGCGGACGCGGCGTCCCGCGACAAGGCCGCACGTGAGCTGCGGGACGCCTTCGGTGTGATGCGGCAGGCCCAGGAGAAGCTGGCGGGGCCCGCGAACGGCCGGCTCCAGGACGAGGTGCGGCCGTGGACCCGTCAGCTGGCCCGGTACGGCGAGGCGGGTGAGCTCGCCGTCGATCTGTTGCGGGCGCAGGAGCGCGGGGACGGGGCCGCCGCCTGGCAGGCCCAGCTGGCGCTCGAACCACTGCGCGAGAAGATCGCGTCGAGCACGGTGACGGTCGGCGAGGGTGTCCTGGACCCCTTCCTGGACCGGGTCGTCGGGGAGGCCGACGCCTGGAACGGCGTCGACCGCGACGCGGGGACGGTGAGCCGTGACGCGCACGGCTACACGGTCCGGTTCGACCGCGCCCGCCCGCTGCGGGCCGTCACCACGCTGACCCGGCCGGGTGACCGGTCGGCGGGCTCGGTCCTGGAGGCCCATGTCCCGGGCGAGGGATGGCGCGGTCTCGGCTCCCTGTCGGCGGCGGGCTGGACACAGACGGAGGCGAAGGGCCTGCGGGCGGACGCGTTGCGGGTCACCGC
>Ga0196960_10000438_pt1 | contig 14697 bp, 9 predicted proteins | sample S3v_5metaG_FD_183187 | JGI IMG/M metagenome (GOLD analysis project Ga0196960, IMG submission 183187) | Soil microbial communities from Anza Borrego desert, Southern California, United States - S3+v_5 | ecosystem: Environmental > Terrestrial > Soil > Desert | place: USA: California | collected... | reverse complement strand
CGGCCGCGGCGGCGAGGGCGGGCACAGCTGCGGTGCTGCCCGAGGAGACCGGACCTGCCCGCACGGTCCCGGCCTGGGCCACGGCCCCGCTGCCCCGCCCGGCGTCAGATGTGCGCTCCGCAGGGGCCCCGCAGACCGGGCCGCCGCCCCCGCCCGACCACGGAGTGTCCGGCGGACCGGCCCTGCGGCCGCGGTGGTGGCGAGAAGCCGGGCACGCTCTGCGCGATCGGTTGCCCCTGTGGGTGCAGCTGCGATGCGGTCTGGAGCCACGGGCGCTCGCCGCGCTCGCCGTCGTCCTGGCCGGGGCGGCGGTATTCGCGGCGACACACTTCTGGTCGGCCCGCCCCGAGACCGTACGCGCACCCGACCGAGTGGCGGAAGCCGGCACGGTGCAGATGGGCGGGCCCGGACCCGTGAGCGCTCAGTCGCCCGGCCGCACGCCCGGCCCGGCCTTGGGACCGCAGGCCGGCACCGCACCCGCCGGACAGATCGTGGTCGATGTGAGCGGCAAGGTGCGCCGGCCGGGGATCCAGCATCTGCCCGCCGGCTCCCGAGTCGCGGACGCCCTGCGCGCCGCGGGCGGTGTCCGGGAGGGTGCTGATGTCACCGGCCTGAACCGCGCGCGTGTCCTGACGGACGGTGAACAGGTGGCAGTGGGTCTGCCCACCGCGGCGCCACCCGTGGGGGGAGCAGGGGCAGGCGGCACCACACCGGGGCACGCCGGGCCGGCGGCACCGGTGAGCCTCGGCACGGCCACTGTCGAGCAGCTCGACACCCTGCCCGGTGTCGGGCCGGTGCTTGCCCAGCACATCATCGACTACCGCACCGAGCACGGAGGTTACCGCTCGGTCGACGAGCTGCGTGAGGTCAACGGCATCGGAGACCGCCGGTTCGCGGACCTCCGGCCGCTGGTCAGGCCATGAGCGGCCCTGATGCCCAGATGATGAACGGTTCTGCCACCCCCACGACGAACGGCTCCGACGTCCACACGGATTCGGGCCGGCGGCTGGGGGCAGCCGACCCGCGGCAGGAGGCTCCGGCCGATCTGCGGCTGGTCCCACCCGCCCTGGCGGCCTGGGGAGCAGCCGTCCTGGCACTGGGGGCGCCGGGCCGGTGGGTGGCGGCCGGGGCGGTCCTCTGCGCATGTGCCGGTCTGGGCCTCCTCGCCACACACCGGGTCGTGGCACGAGCAGCCCGGGGCACGGCGGAACCGGCGGGGCAGGGGGGCCCGGCGGGTCCAGCAGGGCGGGCAGGCGCTGCGGGCGGGGTTCCGGGGAGGGCGAGGCCGTCTCGGCGCATGGGCACGCGCACCACGGTTGCGGCAGGTGTGCTGCTCTGCGCGGCCGCCGGGGCTGCGGCAGCCGGGCTCCATGGTGCGGACGCCCGCAGCGGTCCCGTCCCCGGGCTGGCGAAGTCGTACGCGCAGGTGGAAGCGGAGGTGACCGTCACGTCCGACCCACGGCAGACCCGGCCGCGAGTACGGGGGGACCACAGCACGCCCGTATCACTGCTTCTGGACGCCGAGGTCGATCGGGTGACCGCGCCGGACGGCACGGTCACCGAGCTCCGCACGCCGGTGCTGGTCATGGTCGCCCCGGGTGACGCGACGGCGCGGTGGCAGCAGTTGCTGCCCTCGACAGGTCTCCGTATCAGTGGGCGGCTCGCGCCCCCACGTCATGAAGGCGAGCGCATCGCAGCCGTCCTCGGTACCGATGCGGACGACCCGCCGTGGGTCACCGAGGATCCCACCCTTGTCCAACGCGTCGCGGGGCACCTCCGGTCCGGTCTGCGGGAGGCCACCGAGGGGCTCGACGCCGATGCGCGGGCTCTCCTGCCGGGGCTGGTCGTCGGCGACACCTCCCGGGTTCCCCCCGACCTGCAGGACGCCTTCAAGGCCACCGACCTCACCCATCTGCTCGCTGTGTCCGGTGCCAACCTGTCGATCCTGCTCTTCCTCCTCATCGGCCCACCCGGCACGGCACTGCGCAGCGAACGCCGTGGCCTGGCTCCCCGGCTGGGCATCTCGCTGCGTATGACCGCTCTCACCGGTGGCGGGGTCGCCCTCGCCTTCGTGATCGTCTGCCGCCCCGAGCCGAGTGTCCTGCGCGCGGCGGCCTGCGGCCTGATCACATTGCTCGCCATCGGGACGGGCCGGCGCAGATCGCTGATCCCCGCTCTGGCCGCGGCCGTCCTGCTCCTGGTGCTGTACGACCCATGGCTGGCCCGCAGTTACGGCTTCCTGCTGTCCGTGCTCGCCACCGGGGCGCTCCTCACCCTCGCGCCGAGGTGGAGCGGTGCTCTTCAGCGGCACGGTGTCCCAGCACGGCTTGCCGAGGTGCTGGCTGCCGCGGGAGCCGCCCAGGCGGTCTGTGCGCCCGTGGTCGTGATCCTGGCTTCGCGGGTCAGCCTGGTGGCGATTCCCTGCAATATGCTCGCCGAGTTCGCGGTGGCGCCCGCGACCGTCCTGGGTTTCGCCGCGCTCGCCGCGGCCCCCGTGTCCATGCCGGTGGCGCGAGGGCTGGCGGAGATCGCCGGCTGGCCGGTCGGATGGATCGCGTCCGTGGCCCGTACCGGCGCCGCGCTTCCCGGGGCGGAGCTCGACTGGCCGGGCGGCTGGCGCGGGGCGGTACTCCTGGCCTTCCTCACGGCCCTGCTGGTGTTGTCGGCCCGCCGCCTGGCCCGCCACCCCTGGGTCTGTTCCGCGGCAGCGCTCCTGCTGGTGCTCGCGGTACTGAGACCGGCGCCCCTCACCCGGCTCATGACGGGATGGCCGCCACCGGGCTGGGCCTTCGCGCTCTGCGACGTGGGGCAGGGGGACGCCATGGTGCTCGCTGCCGGGGACGGTGCGGGAGTGGTCGTGGACACCGGACCTGAACCCCGCCTGGTGGACCGGTGCCTGCGCGATCTGGGCATCACCCGCGTGCCCCTTCTCCTGCTGACCCACTTCCACGCGGACCATGTGCGCGGCCTGCCCGGAGTGCTGAGGGGGCGCGAGGTCGGCGCGATCCAGACCACGTCCCTCGAAGAACCGCCGGAGCAGGCGGCCTTCGTGAAGAGAACAGCCGCGGCGGCGCGCGTCCCGATGGTCCGGGCCGTTCCTGGGGAGCGACGCCGGACGGGCCCTCTCGACTGGCAGGTGCTCTGGCCCGCGGCCGGCACGCCGGGGGCGGCACCGGCCTACACCACCGAGGAACCCAACGATTCCAGCGTCACACTCCTCGTCCGGTCCGGCGGGCTGACCCTGCTGCTCCTGGGCGATCTGGAACCCCCGGCACAGCAAGGGGTGGTGCGGAGCCATCCGGCACTGCCCCGGGTGGACGTGCTCAAGGTCGCGCACCACGGCTCCGCCCACCAGGACGCCGCGCTCCTGCGCAGCGTCCGCCCGAGGCTCGCGCTGATCAGCTGCGGTACGGACAATCCCTACGGTCACCCGGCGGCCCGTACGGTCGAAGCACTCGAAGCAACGGGAGCGAAGGTCCTGCGCACCGACATCCATGGTGCGATCGCGGTGGCGGGCGCCGGTTCGGGGCTACGGGCGGCAGGCAGGTCATGAACGCGACGCACACCCGGTGCCGTCTCCCGCTGCCGAGCCGCCCTCCGCTGCCAGGAGGCTTCTCGTCGCCGAGGCGGAACCCGCCGTCAGACCAGCCAGGCGCCGTCGAGCATCAGCTCGCGCCCCGCCAGCTCGTTCACCTCACGCCATGCCTTCACGGTGTACGGCGTGACGCGCAGATACACCCATGCGGAGCGGCCGCGCGGGTCCCAGGCGAGCTTCGTGGCGAACGCGTCCCCCGATCCGGCGGGAAGGTCCGCCCCCTCCACGATCTCGGCCGTCCCTTCGATCAGCACCACATCGCGGGTGTGCCCGAGAGTGATTCCGACCTGTCCGGACGGAGTCACGTTGACGGCTGTCGGATTGGTCCGCCGGGTGGCCAGCAGCAGCGTGCCCCGGTCCCATACGAACGACAGCGGCACCAGGCACGGGACGCCGGCGGCAGAGGCCGTCGCCACCCATACGTCCTCGTCCTTCTCCAGACGATCGAGTACATCCTGCTTGCGCTGTTCCGGGCCGCGTGCCGGCTCTCGTTCCGTCATGGCCCACACGCTAGCCAGCGGCTGCGGCAGCCACATCCGTCGGCGGCCCTAGGTCCAGGGACGCATGGCGGCGCCCGGTGCGCCGCGACAGACTCACCGCATGAACGAGGAAGCGCAGCAGCCGGCCTCCGCGCCCGCCTGGGTGGGCGCCTATCTGGAACGCATCGGGGCGGCCCGCCCCGCCCGCGCCGATGCTGCGGCACTGCGCGAGCTACAGCTCCGCCACCTGACGGCCGTGCCCTTCGAGAACCTCTCGATCCATCTCGCCGAGGACATCGTCCTGGAGGAGGAGAAGCTCGTCGGCAAGATCGTGACGGACCGCCGGGGCGGCTTCTGTTACGAGCTCAACGGCGCCTTCTCCGCACTGCTGCGCGAACTCGGCTTCCGCGTCACCCTGCTCCAGGCACGGACCTTCGGCGACGGCGGGCGCCTCGGCATTCCGTACGACCACGTGGCACTGCGCGTGGAGACCGACGACGCCACCGGCCCGTGGCTCGCCGATGTCGGATTCGGCGACCACGCACTGCACCCGCTCGAACTGGACACACGCACGGAACAGGACGATCCCTGCGGCGGATTCCGCTTTCGGGAGGCGCCACAGGGAGATCTGGATCTGCTGCGCGACGGCTCGCGGCAGTTCCGTCTGGATCCGCGGCCACGGGTGCTGGCGGACTTCCGGGCCGGCTCCTGGTACCACCGCACCTCGCCGGACTCTCACTTCACCCGCTCACCCATCTGTTCCCGGCGCACCGGGGACGGCCGGGTGACGCTCCGCGGCCGCACCCTGATCACGACTGTGCAGGGCGAACGGCACGAGACCGAGCTGGGCGGCGACGCCGAAGTGCTGGCCGCCTACCGCGACCACTTCGGCCTGGTGCTCACCCGGCTGCCCGCGGTGCGCCCGGGCCCGGCCGTGTGACACGCGGCACGAACGGTGCGGCATGTGCAGAACCTGAACACCGGGGACCGTCCGTCCGGACCTCCGGTTCCCCCTGGGCCGGCACCGCCTGCGCACACCGGCCCACGGTGCGCCTCTACGGCGCCTCCAGCCACCCCTCGTACTCCGCGGCGAACGCATCGAGGGCCGCGGAGTCCAGCCGTGCGGTCGGGTCCTCCACCACCACCAGCCACTGGGCGTCCTCGGCGTCGTCCTCGCCCGCCAGGGCATCACGCACGAGCTGCGGTTCCTCGGTGACGCCGAACCGGTCGGGCAGCTCACCGGCGACCTCCTCGGCCGTGTCGCGGTCCGGCAGCACCAGTACGTGTCTCACTTCGCTCACCCGCTCATTCTCCGGTACGCCAGGATCCGCGTTCCGCCGGGGCGGCTGCCCCGCAGCGTTGTCACAGGGGCGTGGGATGCTGGACCACGATGGCCACCAGACGTAATTCCACCGACGATCCGCTCGCCCCCGTCACGCTCGCCGTGGGCCAGGAGGACCTGCTCCTGGACCGTGCTGTGCAGCAAGTGGTGGCTGCGGCCCGCGCCTCCGACGCCGACACGGACGTCCGCGATCTCACCCCGGACCAGCTGCAGCCCGGCACGCTCGCGGAGCTCACCAGTCCCTCGCTCTTCGCTGAGCGCAAGGTGGTCGTCGTCCGTAACGCGCAGGACCTCTCCGCCGACACCGTCAAGGACGTCAAGGCCTACGTGGGTGCCCCTGCCGAGGAGATCACCCTCGTCCTCCTGCACGCGGGAGGGGTGAAGGGCAAAGGGCTGCTGGACGCGGTGCGGAAGGCGGGGGCGCGTGAGGTGGCGTGCCCCAAGACGACCAAGCCGGCCGAGAGGCTGTCCTTCGTGCGGTCGGAGTTCCGGGCGCTCGGACGTTCCGCCACTCCGGAGGCCTGCCAGGCTCTGGTGGACGCCATCGGCAGTGACCTGCGGGAGCTGGCGAGTGCCGTCTCGCAGCTGGCCGCCGATGTCGAAGGCACCATCGACGAGGCGGTCGTCGGCCGCTACTACACGGGCCGGGCGGAGGCATCCTCCTTCACCGTCGCGGACCGTGCGGTCGAGGGCCGCGCGGCGGAGGCGCTGGAGGCGTTGCGGTGGTCGCTGTCCACCGGCGTCGCCCCCGTCCTGATCACCAGTGCCCTCGCCCAGGGTGTCCGGGCGATCGGCAAGCTCTCCTCGGCCCGGGGCGGACGGCCGGCGGACCTGGCCCGGGAGCTCGGCATGCCGCCCTGGAAGATCGACCGGGTCCGTCAGCAGATGCGTGGATGGACACCGGACGGAGTGGCGGCGGCCCTGACCGCGGTCGCGGCGGCCGACGCCGGCGTCAAGGGAGGCGGGGACGACCCCGAGTACGCCTTGGAGAAGGCCGTGGTCGCCATCGCCCGCGCGGCACGTTCCGGCGGCCGCTGAACCCGGACCGCAGACGGGCCACGCCCCGAGACGGGCCACGCCCCGAGACGGGCCACGCGTGAGGACGGGCCACGCCCGAAGGCCCCGGCGGCGTCCTGGGGAGGACGCGGCCGGGGCCTTCGGTTCACGCTTGGTGCGCCGCACCCGCGTGGCGAACGCAGGTTCGGTGTGCGACGCGGGGTGCCGGTCAGGAGCGGGAGAGAGGGCCCGCTGAGTCCGTTCCGGCGATCACATCAGTGGTTCAGCCCTGGAGGGCGGCAACCTTGAGCGCCAGCGCCGACTTCTTGTTGGCGGCGGCGTTCTTGTGGATGACACCCTTCGAGACAGCCTTGTCGAGCTGACGGGAGGCGTCACGGACGGCCACAGTGGCCTTCTCGACGTCACCGGCAGCGGCAGCCTCACGGGCCTTGCGGATCGAGGTCTTGAGCGAGGACTTGACGGCCTTGTTACGCAGGCGCGCCTTCTCGTTCGTCTTGTTCCGCTTCATCTGGGACTTGATGTTCGCCACGAAAGAGCCTTTTCAGGTTCGTTGGATCTCCTATGTGCGCCACGCCGCTTCTGAGGGCCACGAGGCACAGCTGCCCACGGTAGCAGTCACCTCCGGACCGGCCCAAACCGGTCGCGGCCCCGCAGGCGTGGGACCATGGAGGCTACGTATCGATCCGTCCGACCCGACTTCGACCCGAGACACGGCGTCCGGCGTCTCAAGAATCAGGACCCTGCGTGCCCGCGACTCCTACCAACGTGCCCGAGCCGAGCCGTACCGACCCGGCGCTGATCCGCAACTTCTGCATCATCGCGCACATCGACCACGGCAAGTCGACGCTTGCCGACCGGATGCTCCAGCTGACGGGAGTGGTCGACCAGCGGCAGATGCGCGCCCAGTATCTCGACCGGATGGACATCGAGCGCGAGCGCGGCATCACCATCAAGTCCCAGGCGGTACGTCTGCCGTGGGCGCCCACCGAGGGTGAGGACAAGGGCCCGACCCATATCCTCAACATGATCGACACTCCGGGCCACGTGGACTTCACCTACGAGGTCTCCCGTTCCCTGGCGGCGTGCGAGGGCACCATCCTCCTGGTCGACGCCGCTCAGGGCATCGAGGCGCAGACACTGGCCAACCTCTACCTGGCGATGGAGAACGACCTCACCATCGTGCCGGTGCTCAACAAGATCGACCTGCCCGCCGCCCAGCCCGAGAAGTTCTCCGAGGAGCTGGCCAACCTCATCGGCTGCCGGCCCGAGGATGTGCTCAAGGTCTCCGCGAAGACCGGTGTCGGCGTGGACGCCCTGCTCGACCGGGTGGTCCGGGACGTCCCGGCTCCGGTCGGCGAAGCGGACGCGCCCGCCCGCGCGATGATCTTCGACTCGGTCTACGACCCCTACCGAGGAGTCGTCACCTACGTCAGGGTCGTCGACGGCCAGCTCAGCAAGCGCGAGCGCATCCGGATGATGTCCACGGGCGCCACCCACGAGCTGCTGGAGATCGGCGTCTCCTCCCCGGAGATGACCCCGGCCGACGGCATCGGCGTGGGGGAGGTCGGCTACATCATCACCGGTGTGAAGGACGTCCGGCAGTCCAAGGTCGGTGACACCATCACCTCCCTGAACAAGGGGGCGACCGAGGCCCTGGGCGGTTACAAGGACCCCAAGCCGATGGTGTTCTCGGGGCTCTACCCCCTGGACGGCTCCGACTACCCGGACCTGCGCGAGGCGCTGGACAAGCTCCAGCTCAACGACGCCGCCCTGGTGTACGAGCCGGAGACCTCGGCCGCGCTCGGCTTCGGTTTCCGTGTGGGCTTCCTCGGTCTGCTGCACCTCGATGTGATCCGTGAGCGCCTCGAGCGCGAGTTCGGGCTGGAGCTCATCGCCACCGCCCCCAACGTGGTCTACCGCGTGGACATGGAGGACGGCAGCGAGCACATCGTCACCAACCCGAGCGAGTTCCCCGAGGGCAAGATCGACAAGGTGCACGAGCCGGTCGTGAGGGCCACGGTCCTGGCGCCCAGTGAGTTCATCGGTGCGATCATGGAGCTCTGCCAGAGCCGGCGCGGCACCCTGCTCGGCATGGACTACCTCTCCGAGGACCGGGTGGAGATCCGCTACACCCTGCCGCTCGCGGAGATCGTCTTCGACTTCTTCGACCAGCTGAAGTCCAAGACCCGTGGTTACGCCTCGCTCGACTACGAGCCCACGGGTGAGCAGTCCGCGCAGCTCGTCAAGGTCGACATCCTGCTGCACGGCGACAAGGTCGACGCCTTCTCCGCGGTCACGCACAAGGACGCGGCGTACGCGTACGGTGTCCGGCTCGTCGCCAAGCTGCAGAAGCTCATCCCGCGGCAGAACTTCGAGGTGCCGATCCAGGCGGCCATCGGCTCCCGTGTCATCGCCCGTGAGACCGTCCGTGCCATCCGCAAGGACGTCCTCGCCAAGTGCTACGGCGGTGACATCTCCCGTAAGCGGAAGCTGCTGGAGAAGCAGAAGGAAGGCAAGAAGCGGATGAAGATGGTCGGCAACGTGGAGGTGCCGCAGGACGCGTTCATCTCCGTCCTGTCGACCGACGAGTCGGCCGGCGAGGGCAAGGGCAAGAAGTAGGCCCCGGCCCGTCTCCCGGCCCCGCCCACGGGCCCGCCCCTGTCCGGCCCGGGGCGACCTGGCCGTACGTTCCCGGGAGCAGCCGGGAGCAGCCGGGAGCACCCGGGAGCACCCGGGAGTAGCCCAACCGGCCCCTGTGCCGCGGACCTCCGCGGCGCAGGGGCCCGGTTCGTTATCAAGCGGCGGCCTGCTGCCCCTTACGCGACGGTCCCGCGCGCTCTACCCTGATCACCACCCGTTAGTTACTCGCCAGTTAAACAAGCAGGCCGAGCGGGAACGAGAAGCAGCACATACACACAGCAACACCCATGAGCCGGTCGTAGCAATGCCGCAGGCCCGGAGGACGTCGTGAGCGACACACAGACCCTGATCGATAGCCGACCGCCCTCCGTGGCGACTCTCTTCATCGAGCGCGTGGCGGCCACCCCGCACGGGGAGGCGTACCGCTATCCGGTGCCGGCCGCCTCCGGCCAGGGCCCGGACGAATGGAAGTCGCTCACCTGGGCGCAGGCCGCCGAGCGGGTCCATGCCATCGCGGCCGGTCTGATCGCCCTGGGGGTCCGGCCGGAGGAGCGCGTCGCGCTCGCCTCCTCCACCCGCGTCGAGTGGATCCTCGCCGACCTCGGCGTGATGTGCGCGGGTGCGGCCACCACGACGATCTACCCCTCCACCAACACCGAGGAGTCCGCCTTCATCCTGGCCGACTCCGACAGCCGCGTCCTGATCGCCGAGGACGCCGCCCAGCTGGCGAAGGCCCGGGAGAACAGGGCCGGGCTGCCCGAACTGGCGCATGTCGTCGTCATCGACCCGGCCGGAGTCGAGTCCGCGGAGGGCGACCCCGCGGGCTGGGTGCTCACTCTGGCCGAGCTCGAGGCCCGGGGCGCCGAACACCTGGTGAAGAATCCGGACGCGATCACCGACCGGGTCGCCGCCATCACCCCGGACCAGCTGGCGACGCTCATCTACACCTCGGGCACCACCGGCCGCCCCAAGGGCGTACGGCTGCCGCACGACAACTGGTCGTACATGGCCAAGGCGACCGTGGCGACCGGTCTGATCACCGCGGGCGACGTCCAGTACCTCTGGCTGCCGCTCGCGCACGTCTTCGGCAAGGTGCTCACGTCCGGCCAGATCGAGGTCGGCCACGTCACCGCCGTCGACGGCCGCGTCGACAAGATCATCGAAAACCTCCCGGTGGTCCAGCCGACCTACATGGCGGCTGTTCCCCGCATCTTCGAGAAGGTCTACAACGGTGTCGCCGCCAAGGCACGGGCCGGCGGCGGCGCGAAGTACAAGATCTTCCAGTGGGCGGCCGGTGTCGCCCGCGAGTACGCCACCGTGTCGCAGGACAACTTCCGGCGCACCGGCAAGGCCTCCGTGCCCCTCGCGCTCGGCGCCAAGCACAAGGTCGCCGACACCCTCGTCTTCGCGAAGATCCGCGAGGCCTTCGGCGGGCGGCTCCGCGCCTGCGTCTCCGGTTCGGCCGCCCTCGCCCCCGACATCGGCCTCTTCTTCTCCGGAGCGGGCATCCACATCCTGGAGGGCTACGGTCTGACCGAGTCCAGCGCCGCCTCCTTCGTCAACCCGGGCGAGGCCTACCGCACCGGAACGGTCGGCAAGCCGCTCCCCGGCACCGAGGTGAGGATCGCGGACGACGGCGAGATCCTGCTGCGCGGTCCCGGGCTGATGGAGGGCTACCACCGGCTGCCCGAGAAGACCGCCGAGGTGCTGGAGTCCGACGGCTGGTTCCACACCGGCGACATCGGTGAGCTCTCCCAGGACGGCTACCTGCGGATCACCGACCGCAAGAAGGACCTGATCAAGACGTCAGGCGGCAAGTACATCGCTCCGGCGGAGGTCGAGGGGCAGTTCAAGGCGGTGTGCCCGTTCGTCTCCAACATCCTGGTGCACGGCGCGGACCGTAACTTCTGCACCGCTCTCATCGCGCTCGACGAGCCGACCGTCCTCAGCTGGGCGCAGGAGAACGGGCTGGGCGGCAAGCCGTACGCCGACGTGGTGGCGTCGCCGCAGACCGTGCAGCTCATCGAGGGTTATGTGCAGCGCCTCAACGAGGGCCTGCAGCGCTGGCAGACCATCAAGAAGTTCCGGCTGCTGCCGCGTGACCTCGACATCGAGCACGGCGAGCTGACCCCCAGCCTCAAGCTGAAGCGGCCGGTCGTCGAGCGCGAGTACAAGCACCTCATCGACGACATGTACGCGGGCTCCCGCGAGGCGTAACGGTCCAGGAGCACGTCGGAACGGTCCAGGAGCACGTCGGAGCGGTCCAGGGGCACGTCGGAGCGGGGCCGGTGGGTGCGCGAGCGTCCACCGGCCCCGCTCCGTCTCCTGCCGGCTCCGGCCACTTCCGTCACTCGGTGTTTGCGGGCACGCCCTGTCTGTCACTCTGTCGGGATACGTCAGCGGCGTTTCGCGAGACCGTCAGGAGCCGCACCGTGGGACCCATCCCCTCGCAGCGGGACACCGTCCAGCGCCCCGGCACCGTCGTCGCAGGCCAGGGCGGCGACCCCCGTCCGGTCGCCCGCACGAGCCTGCCCGGGATCCCGCAGGCCTCGGCCGCGGCCCGCAGATTCGTCCGGGCCGCGCTCGCCGACTGGACCGGGCTCGGCCTGCCCTCCACCGGTGAGTTCGGCGAGCGGCTCACCGACGACGCGCTGACCGTGGCCAGCGAACTGGTCACCAACGCGGTCGTGCACGCCGGGACGACGGTCGAGCTGCTCCTGCGGCTGGAGGACTCGGCCGGGCCCGCGCCGGCCGCGCTGGTGCTGGAGATCACCGATCACCATCCCGCCCGGTCGGTGCGCGACAGCCGCACCGAGCGGCCCGACCCCGCCGAGTACGGCCGTGGGCTCCAGCTCGTGGCCACCCTCGCCGAATCCTGGGGCATCACCTACCGCACCGGGCTCAAGACCGTCTGGGCCCGTCTCCCCGGCGACGACCACTACGGACTGCTGCCCGGTACCCCGGCTGCCGACGACGCCTCCCGCGGACGCGGTCCGCGCCCCGGTGGCATCCTCGTCCCCGCGGCCGGGCACGCCGTGCGCGACGACGCGGGCTGGGCCGGGGGCGGCGGGCTGTCCTTCCTCGCCGAGGCCTCCGGCCTGCTCGCGGGCCAGCTCGACGAGGACCTGGTGGCCTCGACGGCGGGCACGCTCCTGGTGCCCCGGCTCGCCGACTGGTGTGCGATATGGCTGGAGAGCGAGGGCGGCGGCCCGGCGGCCGTGCCCCGGCTCGCGGGGGTCTGGCACCGCGACGAGGCCCGGACCGGTCTGCTGCGCCCCGCTCTGGAGAAGGAGCCGCTCCGCTTACCCGGAAGCGTCGGCACCGGCCCCGTCCCCATACCGTGGCCCAAAAGCGCCACGGCGCCGCGCGGGGACGGCACGGGCGCCGCCCTCGCCCACCGGATCATCTCGGGCGGGCGCACGCTCGGCGCCGTTCTCGTGGGCCGCGAGGGCACCGACCACATCCCCGACGAGGTCGCCGCCCTCCTCGCGGACTTCGTGCGCCGGGTCGGACTCGCCGTGGGGGCCGCCCGCGCCTACACCCGCCAGGCCACCATCAGCCGCATCCTGCAGCGCGGCCTGCTGCCCAGCAAGGTCGCCGAGATCCCCGGGGTCACCAGCGCGCTGGTGTACGAGCCGGGGGACGACGGGGTGGTCGGCGGCGACTTCTACGACCTCTTCCCGTGCCCCGGCGGCCGCTGGTGCTTCGTACTCGGAGACGTCCAGGGCAGCGGCCCCGAAGCCGCCGTCGTCACCGGGCTCGCCCGGCCCTGGCTGCGCCTGCTGTCCCGGGAGGGCCATCGCGTCGGCGAGGTCCTCGACCGGCTCAACCGGCTCCTCCTGGACGACGCCATGGAAGCGGCCGACGCCGCCGCCCTCATGGTCGCGGCGGCGGGCGGTCAGCAGATCCCGGGCGACGCGCAGACGCCGGGCGGCTCCCAGTCCCGCTTCCTCTCCCTGCTGTACGGCGACCTCGTGCCGCTCCCGGGCGGCGGTGTGCGCTGCACCGTGGCGAGCGCCGGCCATCCGCTCCCGCTGCTGCTGCGCCCGGACGGCTCCGTACGCCCGGCCGCCGAGCCGCAGGTGCTGCTCGGAGTCGTCGAGGACGTGGCGTACGGCAGCCGGACGTTCGACCTGGCACCCGGCGACAGCCTCCTCTGTGTCACGGACGGGGTGACGGAGCGGCGCTCCGGGCGGCTGATGTTCGACGACGGCGACGGCCTCGCCCGGGTGCTGGCCGGCTGCGCGGGGCTCCCGGCCGCCGGGATAGCCGACCGGATCAAGCAAGCCGTCCACGCCTTCGCCGAGCGGCCGCCGGACGACGACCTGGCCATGCTCGTGCTCCAGGTCGACGGATACGCGCAGGACGGAAAGGCGGATGTGCGGGGCGGCTCCGCCGGCGAGTGACAATGGACGGTATGCCTTCCGTACTGCCCGATGGTGAACCCGTGCCCGACGACGGGGCGCTGCCCCGCCACGCCCTGGAAGGCGCCGCCGGCCGGCCGCTCGGCTTCTACCTGCACGTGCCCTACTGCGCCACCCGCTGCGGCTACTGCGACTTCAACACCTACACCGCGACCGAGCTGCGCGGTTCCGGCGGCGCCCTGGCCTCCCGGGACAACTACGCCGCCCACCTGGTCGAGGAGGTCCGCCAGGCCCGCAAGGTGCTCGGCGACGATCCCCGCCCGGTCCGCACGGTCTTCGTCGGCGGCGGTACGCCGACGCTGCTCCCCGCCGCAGACCTCGTCCGGATGCTCGCAGCGATCCGAGAGGAGTTCGGGCTGGCCGAGGACGCCGAGATCACCACGGAGGCCAACCCGGAATCCGTCGGTCCGGCGTATCTGGCGACCCTGCGGGAGGGCGGCTTCAACCGGGTCTCCTTCGGCATGCAGAGTGCCCGCCGGCACGTCCTGAAGGTCCTGGACCGCACCCACACGCCCGGCAGGCCCGAGGCCTGTGTCGCCGAGGCCCGCGAGGCCGGCTTCGAGCACGTCAACCTCGACCTGATCTACGGGACCCCCGGTGAGTCCGACGACGACTGGCGGGCCTCCCTGGACGCCGCGATCGGCGCCGGACCCGACCATGTGTCCGCGTACGCGCTGATCGTCGAGGAGGGGACCCAGCTCGCCCGGCGCATCCGCCGCGGCGAGGTCCCGATGACGGACGACGACGTCCACGCCGACCGCTACCTGATCGCCGACGAGGCGATGGCGGCGGCGGGCTTCTCCTGGTACGAGGTGTCGAACTGGTCCCGTACGCCCGAGGGCCGCTGCCTGCACAACGAGCTGTACTGGCGCGGGGCCGACTGGTGGGGCGCCGGGCCGGGGGCCCACAGCCACGTCGGCGGGGTGCGCTGGTGGAACGTCAAGCACCCCGGGGCCTATGCGCAGGCCCTGGCCGAGGGCCGTTCGCCCGGGGCCGGCCGTGAGGTCCTCGGTGACGAGGACCGGCGGGTCGAGCGCATCCTGCTGGAGCTGCGGCTCGTCGAGGGCTGTCCGCTGTCGCTGCTCGCCCCCGCCGGCCTCGCGGCGGCCGGCCGCGCGGTGGCGGACGGGCTGCTGGAGCCCGGTCCGTACGGTGAGGGCCGGGCGGTCCTCACCCTGCGGGGCCGGCTGCTGGCCGACG
>Ga0196960_10000437_pt1 | contig 14711 bp, 13 predicted proteins | sample S3v_5metaG_FD_183187 | JGI IMG/M metagenome (GOLD analysis project Ga0196960, IMG submission 183187) | Soil microbial communities from Anza Borrego desert, Southern California, United States - S3+v_5 | ecosystem: Environmental > Terrestrial > Soil > Desert | place: USA: California | collected... | reverse complement strand
TCGAGCTGGGCGAGGAGGTCGACCTGGGGACGGTGGCCGAGGACCTGGTCGGGGCCGGCTACGAACGGGTCGAGCAGGTCGAGGAGCGCGGCCAGTTCGCCGTCCGCGGCGGCATCCTCGACGTCTTCCCCGCGACCGAGGAGCGGGCGGTGCGGATCGAGCTCTTCGGCGACGAGGTTGAGTCGATGCGCTGGTTCTCGACCTTCACCCAGCGCTCGCTCGGCGACGCCCAGCGGGTCGAGCTGGCGCCGGCGGCCGAGCTCGACGCCGAGCACCGCGAGCTGGCCGAGCTGGCGGCGATGGCAGCCGAGGAGGAGGGCGCCGAGTCCCCCAACCTCGCCGAGGCGCTGCCGCTCGAGCGCTTCCGGGCGCCGCTGGAGCTGGTACCCGACGCCGCCGCGGTGGTCCTGGTCGGCGAGGAGGAGATCGAGCCAGCCTTGCGCGACCACTGGGAGGACGCGACGACGGCGATGCACGCCGACGACGCCCAGCACCTCTACGTCGACGTCGCCGAGCCGCTCTGCGAGCGCGCCGCGCTCGTCCTCACCGGGGTCGGCGAGGACGACGAGGATGCCTTCCGCGCCACCCGCGCCGAGTCGCCCGCCCGCAGCGTCAAGGAGGCCGAGTCGGAGCTGGAGAAACTGGTCCGCTCCGGCTACCGCACCGTCGTCGCCTTCGACAGCCGCGGCGAGGCCGAGCGCGCCCGCTATGGCCTCGACCGGCTCGACGCCCGCCTGCTCGAGGGCGGGCGGATCTCGCCCGACCCCGGCCTCGCCTTCGCCGAGGCGCGCCTGCGCGAGGGCTTCGTCAGCCCGGAGCTGAAACTCGCGGTCTATCCCTTCCGCCGCCTCGTCCACCGCCGCCGCGCCGAGGAGCCCGCCCCCGGTGCCGGCCGCGGCCGCCTCGCCTTCTCCGAGCTGCGGGTCGGCGACTACGTCGTCCACGAGGACCACGGCGTCGCCCGCTTCGCCGGCTTCGAGACGCGCGAGGTCGGCGGCGTCACCCGCGACTACCTCTACCTCGAATACAAGGGCGAGGACCGGGTCTACGTCCCCACCGACCAGCTGGCGAAGCTGAGCCGCTACGTCGGCGCCGGCGGCGAACCGACGCTCTCGGCCCTGGGCGGCAAACGCTGGCAGAACATGAAGGCGCGGGCGCGCAAAGCCGCCGGCGCCCTGGCCGGGGAGCTGCTCAACCTCTACGCCGAGCGCCGCGCCCGCAAGGGCCACCCCTTCCCGCCCGACGGCGAATGGCAGATCGCGATGGAGACCGCCTTCCCCTACCGCGAGACGGCCGACCAGATCGAAGCGATCGAGGCGGTCAAGGGCGACATGGAATCGGAGCGGCCGATGGACCGGCTGGTCTGCGGCGACGTCGGCTTCGGGAAGACCGAGGTGGCGCTGCGGGCCGCGGTCAAGGCGGCCTCCGACGGCAAGCAGGTGATGGTCCTGGTCCCGACCACGATCCTCGCCCAGCAGCACTTCGGCACCTTCCGCGAGCGGATGGCCGACCTCCCGTTCCGGGTCGAGGGGGTCTCGCGGCTGCGCCCGCCGGCGGAGGTCAAAGCGATCCTCAAAGACTTCGAGGCCGGCAAGGTCGACGTCCTGATCGGCACCCACCGGCTGCTCTCGCGCGACGTCCGCGCCAAGGACCTCGGCCTCGTCGTGGTTGACGAGGAGCAGCGCTTCGGGGTCAAGCAGAAGGAGCTGCTGCGCCAGCTGAAGCTGAAGGTCGACGTGCTGGCGCTCTCGGCGACGCCGATCCCGCGCACCCTGCAGATGAGCCTCGCCGGCCTGCGCGACATCTCGGTGATCGAGACGCCGCCGGAGGGCCGCCGCCCGGTCCGCACCTACGTCGGCCCCTACGACGAGGACCTCGTCCGCAAGGCGATCCAGCGCGAGATCGAGCGCAAGGGCCAGGCCTTCGTCCTCCACAACCGGATCGACTCGCTGCCGGAAACGACCGAGCGGCTGCGGGCGCTGGTGCCCGGCGCGCGCTTCCTCGAAGCCCACGGGCAGATGGACGAGCACCAGCTGGAGGAGACGATGCTGGCGTTCCTGCGCGGCGAGGCCGACTGCCTGGTGACGACGACGATCATCGAGTCGGGCCTCGATATCCCGACCGCGAACACGCTGATCGTCGAGCGGGCCGACCAGCTCGGGCTTTCGCAGGCCTACCAGATCCGCGGTCGGGTCGGGCGCTCTCGCGAGCGCGCCTTCGCCTACCTGCTCTACCCCTCGGCCGAGGCGCTGACCGAGGAGGCGGCGGCGCGGCTCTCGACCCTCGCCGACCACACCGAGCTCGGCTCCGGCTTCCGGATCGCGATGCGCGACCTCGACATCCGCGGCGCCGGCAACCTGCTCGGCGACGAGCAGTCCGGCCACGTCGCCGCGGTCGGTTTCGAGCTCTACTGCCAGATGATCGACGAGGCCGTGGCCGAGGCCGCCGAGGCCGAGGAGGAGCGCGCCGACGCGCCGGAGCCGGTCCGCCTCGACGTCCCCGTCGACGCCTACCTGCCGGCGAGCTACGTCCCCTTCGAGGCGGCCAAGATCGACGTCCACCGCCGCATCGTCGCCGCCCGCGAGCCGGGGCAGCTGCGGCAGATCCGCGACGAGCTCGAGGACCGCTTCGGCCCGCTGCCGGCGTCGGCCGAGAACCTGCTGCGGCTGCAGCGGGCGCGGATCGAGCTGGGGCTGGCGGGGGCGCGCAGCGTCGAGTTCCGCGGCGGCCGCCTCAGCGTCACCGGGGTCGAGCTCGACTCCGAGGCGGCCGGGGTGCTGGCCGAGCAGGTCGAGGGTGCGGTCTACGAATGGCGCGAGCAGGTCGCCGCCGTGCGGGTCGCCGGCGACCCGGAGGAGCGCCTGGCGGCGGTGCTGGCGATGGCCGAGGGGCTGCGCGAGGCGAAGCGCGTCGCCGAGCCCGCCGCTGCCTGAACGCCTGGATTAAGCCCGCCGTTAGGAGTTTTGACTATGCTGCCGGGCTCGTGGGAGCGAAATCGGGGCAGAGAAGGAGTTCCAACGCAGACGACGGGTCGGCGGGTCGCCAGCGGCTCGGGCTGATCCTCTTCGGCGCCCTCTTCGTCCTCCTCTTCGTCGGCTACGCCGTCGCCGAGGGCCTCGGCTCCCCCAGCGTCCCCTCCGGCGACGTCGCGATCGTCGAGAAGGTGCCCGAGGAGATCGGCCACGTCAGCAAAGAGGAATTCGACCGCGCGATCGCGCAGCAGATCGCCCAGGCGAAACTGAAAAAAGCGCCGAAACCGGGCAGCGACAAATACGAGGAACTGAAGAGCGCCGCGCTGGGCGAACTCCTGGACCAGATCTGGATCCAGGGGCAGGCCGAGGAATACGGCCTCACCGTCACCGACAAACAGGTCGAAGACGAACTCGAGACGATCAAAAAACAGAACTTCGGCTCCGAGTCGGCTTACAAAAAATTCCTCAAAGAATCGAAATTCACCCAGGAGGACGTCGACGACCGGGTGAGGCTGCAGCTGCTGAGCCAGCAGATCCAGGAACTCGTCAACAGCCAGACCCCGCCGCCCTCCCAGGACCAGATCCAGGACTACTACGAGGCTGAAAAAGCCGCCCAGTTCACGACCAAAGAAAGCCGCGACGTCCGCGTCGTCATCAACAAAGACAAAGGCAAAGTCGAAGCGGCGAAAGGCGAGCTGGAAAAAGACAACTCCGAGGCGAGCTGGAAAAAAGTCGCGGCGAAATACTCGATCGACCCGACCAGCAAAAGCAAAGGCGGCCTGCAGAAAGGGATCAGCGCCGAATTCGTGCAGGGCCCGCTGAAAGCGGCGATCTTCGAGAGCGCGACCGGGGAACTCAAAGGCCCGGTCAAATTCGAAGAGAACTACATCCTGCTCGAAGTGGTGAAACTGAACCCGGAGAAAGTCCAGACCCTGGCCGAAGCGAAAGGGCAGATCGAATCGACCCTGACGCAGGAAAGGCAGCAGGAATTCTTCTCCGAATTCGTCACCGACTACCAGACGACGTGGGAGGAGCGCACCCACTGCGCCGAGGGCTACGTGGTCGAACGCTGCTCGAACTACGTCGACGACCGTCCCGCCAACGCCCCGCCCGCCTGCTACGAAGAGGACCCGAAAGTCCCGGCGAAAGAATGCCCGGCGCCGGTCACCCCGACCTCGCCCGCGCTGCCCGGAACCGTGACCGAGGCGAAACCCAAAGGCGAACCCTTCCAGCAGCGGCCGCGCCCCGAAACCGCGCCTGAACAGGGCGAAGAAGTGCCGACGCCGGTGCCCGGCGGCGCCCCGCCCCAGGGCGAAGCCCCCGCGGGCGAATAGCCGCCAGCCGCACCGCATCCCGCCGGAGCCGGTGAATAGACTGGCGCGCCCGTGAGCACGATCTCCTCGATCCACGCGCGCCAGATCCTCGACTCGCGCGGCAACCCCACCGTCGAGGTGGAAGTCGTCCTCGAGTCGGGCGCGCGCGGGCTTGCTGCGGTGCCCTCGGGCGCCTCGACCGGCGAGTTCGAGGCGGTCGAGCTGCGCGACGGGGGCGAGGCCTGGGCCGGCAAGGGCGTCGGCCGCGCCGTCGCCAACGTCAACGGCGAGATCGCCGCGGCGCTGACCGGCGCCCGCGCCTCCGAGCAGGGCGCGCTGGACCGGACGATGATCGAGCTCGACGGCACCCCCAACAAGGGCCGGCTCGGCGCCAACGCGCTGCTCGGCGTCTCCCTGGCCGCCGCCAAGGCCGCGGCGGCGGACTCCCAGCAGCCGCTCTACCGCTACCTGGCCGAGCTCTACGGCGGCGGCGAGCCGACGATGCTGCCGGTGCCGATGATGAACGTCTTGAACGGCGGCGCCCACGCCGACAACTCGGTCGACTTCCAGGAGTTCATGATCGTCCCCGCCGGCGCCGGGAGCTTCTCGGAGTGCATGCGGGTGGGGGCGGAGGTCTTCCACGCGCTGAAGAAGTCGCTCTCCTCGCAGGGTCTCTCGACCGCGGGCGGCGACGAGGGCGGCTTCGCGCCGAACCTCGACTCCAACGAGGCGGCGCTGCAGGCGGTCCTGGCGGGGGTCGAGGCCGCCGGCTACGAGCCCGGCAAGGACGTCTTCATCGCCCTCGACCCGGCCACCAGCGAGGTCTTCGACGGCGGCGCCTACAACCTCGAGCACGAGGGCCGCACCCTCTCCTCCGAGGAGATGGCCGACTACTGGGCGGACGCCTGCTCCCGCTACCCGATCGTCTCGATCGAGGACGGGATGGACGAGGAGGACTGGGACGGCTGGAAGCTCCTCACCGAGCGCCTCGGCGAGCGGGTGCAGCTGGTCGGCGACGACCTCTTCGTCACCAACCCGGAGCGCCTGCGCCGCGGCATCGAGCTCGGCGTCGGCAACTCGATCCTCGTCAAGGTCAACCAGATCGGGACGCTGAGCGAGACGCTGGAGGCGATCCGCACCGCCCGCGAGGCGGGCTACACCGCGGTGATCTCGCACCGCTCGGGCGAGACCGAGGACACGACGATCGCCGACCTCGCCGTCGCCACCGGCGCCGGGCAGATCAAGACCGGCGCTCCCTCGCGCTCGGACCGCGTCGCCAAGTACAACCGGCTGCTGCGGATCGAGGAGGAGCTGGGCGATTCCGCCGAGTTCCCGGGCCTGCAGGCATTCGTCCAACGCCGCTCCTAAATGCAGGAAAGCGGGGCCCGGCCGCGTACCACCGGGTATGGCAGCGCGTTCGCAGGCCGGTCGCACCCGCTCGGCGCCCCGCCGCCGTCCCGCCGCCCGCAAAACCCGCCCGGCGGCGCGCAGCGGCCCCAGCCGGATCAAGTGGGACCGGGTCGGGCGGATCGCCCTCACCGTCGTCCTCTTCGCCGTCCTCTACTCGTACCTGAACCCCTCGATCGAGTTCGTCAAGACCTACACGGGCACGACCGAGGCGAAAGCGAAGCTGCACGAGCTGCTGGACGAAAACCGGCGCCTCCACAACCGCATCCAGTCGGCGAAGGACCCGCTCGTCGTCCAGCGCGAGGCGCGGGCGCAGGGGATGGTCGCCGAAGGCGAGACGCCGGTTGTGATCCGCGGCAAGCTCGGCGGCTGACGCACCGCCTGGAGGCCACCGATGGTTGACCTCGGCTCCTATCTGCTGGGGGCCCTTCAGTTGGCGCTGGTCGTCGGGCCGCTGGGGTTCGGCGCTTACAAGCTGCGCCGGCGGTTGCTGCCTGACTGGGAGGGGGCGCCGGCACGGCTCGTCGAGTCGATCGTCTTTGTCGCCCTGATGATCTGGCTCTCGGAGATTCTCGGGACCTTCGGGCTCTTCTATGCGGGGACCCTGATCGCAGCGTCGCTTCTCGTTGCAGGGGCGGTGGCGTTCTGGCCGGCGGGTCCTGTCACGGGGGGCGGACCCCCGTGCTCTACAAACAGGACTGCGCGCGGGGGTCCGCCCCCCGCGCCACCCGCCGGAGAGAACGGGTGGGCCCTCCTGGTGATGGTGGCGGTGATCTCAGCGACGGTGTTCAGCTACGCCGTTACGACCAAGCACGCGCTAGATCGAGGGATCTTTAACTTCGACTCGCTCTGGTACCACATGCCGTTCGCCGTCGAGATGGTGCAGTCGCACTCCATGACCGGGATGCACAAGACGGAGACGGTCTTCACCAACTGGTTCTATCCGCAGAACTCGGAGCTGCTGCATGCGGTGGGGATCCTGCTGACGGGCAGGGACACGCTGTCGTTGTTCCTGAACTTCGGGTGGCTGGCGGTTGCCTTTCTCGCTGCTTACTGCGTCGGCCGTCCATATGGGCGGGGCGCGACGACTGCGGTTGCCGCGGCGATCCTCTTGGAGTGCCACACGTTGGTCGTACGGGATCCCGGTGCGGCCAAGAACGACCTCATGGCCGCTGCGCTGATCCTCGCCGCGGTCGCGATCTTGATCGAGGCGTGGTCGCATCGGGAGTCCGCCGGACCTTTGCGTCGCATAGCGGGACAAAGGTCCGGCGGACCTTCTGAGGCGGGGGAGGGGTGGGACCGGTGGGCTCTCGCGGCGGCGGGGCTGGCGACGGGTCTTGCCGCTGGGACGCGGGTGACGGCGTTGGCGATGGCGGCGGCGTTGACTGTCGCTGTGGTGGTGCTGGCGCCCAAGGGGCGGCGATGGGCGGCGGCTTGGTGGTTCTTGCCGGCGCTGGCGGGTGGGGTGTTCTGGTACCTGCGGAACCTCGTCGTCGCCGGCAACCCGATCCCGGAGGTGGAGTCGCTGGGGCCGATCTCGCTGCCGCACCCGGAGCGGCTGCAGGAGGGGCGGCCGGACTTCAACATCGCCCACTACGCGACCGACACCGGCGTCTGGCGCGAGTACTTCGCCCCTGGTCTGAGCGAGGCGTTCGGGGTGCTCTGGCCGCTGGTCGTCTTCGGGGCGGCGGCAGCGGCCCTATGGGCCGTCCTGCGCGGCCGCGACAGGATCGTCCGCTGGGTCGGGGGCATCGCCCTCTTCGGGCTCCTCGCCTACCTGTTCACGCCGCTCAGCGCCGCCGGGGCGGAGGGGGAACCGGTCGGCTTCGGGATCAACATCCGCTACGTGATCCCGGCGCTGTTGGCGGGGATCGTCTTGCTGCCGCTCGAGCGCCGGTTCGACTCGGAGCGCTGGCGTTGGTGGCTGCTGGGGGTGCTGGTGCTGGTCTTCCTCCTCACCAACCGCCCCGACGAGGACCTCCGCGACAAGGCCCGCATCTTCGCCTTCTTCCTCACGGTCCTCACGTTCCTGGTCCCGGCCCTGCTGCTCTACCTGCGGGGCCGTGGCGCCAGGCCCGCTCTGGTGGCCGGTGCCGCTGCCGGGCTCGTGGTCCTCCTCGTCGCGATCGGCTATCCCGTCCAGCGCCACTACCTGGAGAAACGTTTCGCCAACGACGGCGCCGTGCACGAACGCCTCCCCGGCATGAACCTGAACGACCCCTACCGCTGGGCGCGGGACGTCGAGGGGGCGAGGATCGGCCTCGTCGGCACCACCGCCGGCTTCGCCGGCTACGGCTTCTACGGGACCGACCTCACCAATCACGTCCAGTACCTGGGCGAAGAGGGCCCGCACGGCGCCTTCAACGCGATCCCCACCTGCGCCCACTTCCGCGCCGCTGTCAACGCGGCGGATCTCGACTACCTGGTCACCTCGCCCTTCCTCAACTTCCTCCACCCGGACCACCCGGTCCCCTCGCCCGAGGTCCGCTGGCTCCGCGGCGAGGGGCAGGCGCTCCGCTACGTCATGCGCGGCGGTTCGGTCACCGTCTGGGAGCTGCGCGGCGACCTCGACCCCGGCGCCTGCGGCCCGGAGAACGCGCCCCTGCGCGAGATCCCGCAGACGCCGGCGTCCTGATTGCCGGCGAAGCGGCCTGGGTAACCTCGGCCAATGGCCTACCCCCTCGAGAACGCGCTCTTCCAGTGGGAGGAGGGGCGGCGGGCGCTGCAGGCGATCGACGACCCGCGGCAGCGGCGGATGGCCGACCGGGTGGTGGACGCGATCCGGGAAGAACTGCGGCGGCGGATCGGGCCGACCTTCAGCGCCGCCGAGCTGGCGGACCTGTACGGCACCGGCACCGACTGGGCGCAGCAGGTGGCAATCGACGTCGCCCCGGCGGTCGAGAGCGAGGCGCAGTCGCTGGCCGACGCGGCCTTCTGGCTCTATCTCAGGGGCGCTACCGACTTCGCCGGCGGGCGCCAGCTGCCGGTCTAGTCGTCGGAGTCTTCGGAGCCGTTGCCGTCGGACTCGTTGCCCGAGCCCTCGCCGGCGCGGCGGATGACGATCTGGTCCTGCTCGATGCGGACGGTGACCTCGCGCTTGCCGGCCCAGTGCTCGGTGTAGACGGGGTTCTCCTTGACCGCGGCGTCGAGCCAGAGGCCGTAGCCGTCGGTCTCGCCGTGGTCGAAGGTCGCCTCGAGCTCTTTGCGACGCCCGCGCCCGCCGCGACGGCCTCGGCGACGGCGACGGCGACGGCCTGAGCCGGAACCGCCCTCGCCCCGCTCCTCGCGCTCCTCGTCCTCGTCGCCCTCACCTTCGGCTTCGTCGGACTCGGGCTCCTCGGCTTCGGTGGCGGCTTCGATCTCCGCTTCGATCTCGTCGCGGAGGTCGATTTCGCTGGAGCCGGCGTTCTCGTCGTCGGGCGAGAGGTCGTACTGCTTGCGGAACTCCCGGAGTTCGGTCGCGCTGATCTCCAGCTGGTGGGCGATCCACGCATCGGTCCGCCCCTGGTGGACCCAGGCGCGGATCTGGTTCAGCTGCGGCTTCAGCGAGCGACGAGCCATCGGCGCGCGAGTCTATTGAAGGAGGACACTGGAAGGCGGGGAGGGTGCGGGGCGCTAGGACATCAGGAAGGCGAGCGCCTCGAACATCGCCACGACGACGACGATCACGGTGGCGGTGAGGCAGACGGCAAGGACGCTGAAGCGGACCTTCCCCTCCTGCTCGACGCGGTTGATTTTCCGCGCCCGCGACCGGTTCGCCGCACGGCGGCGCAGCTGCTCGCGTCGGCGGCGCTCGAGGTAGGTCTCCTGCTCGAACGCCGTCTCGAACTGGGAGATGCTCTGTCGCATTCTCATAAAGGAAGGAGGCCCGAGGGCCAGGCGGCACCGTAGCAAAACATCTTGCACGGCTCACGATTCGCTAACGGATCAGCAGGCGCCCCAGAGGCCCCGGCCGGCCCGCGCAGCCGCTATCTCAAGCCGTTTCAGTCGCCCCGCGAAGCGGTCGTTGGGAGGGATGTTCAGCGTCCGCGCCAGCCCCCGGCGGACCAGTTCGGCGTTGACGAAGCGCTTGCCGAGGTAGACGTAGGCGAGCAGCCGGTCGTAGACGTCGCGGCGCTCGGCGTCGAAGACGAGCCGGACCCGCCGCCCCTCGACCAGGTGGTGGTTGAAGGCGGAGGCCTGCGGCCCGAAGCAGTCGACCGGCGCCCCCGGCTTCACCGTCTCCGGCGTGTCGACGCCGATGTAGCGGACGTCCTCCTCGCGGCCGCCCAGCCACACCTCGACCGTGTCGCCGTCGACCACGCGCGTCACGACGACAGAAGCGCTCCGCGGTTCCTCGCCGCCGAGCTCGTCCCACGACTCCCACGGTCGCAGCAGCACGACCGCGACGAGCAGGAGCAGCACGAAGCTGCCCCGCCCACCCGGTCTCATCGCTTAAGCGCCGCTACGGGGTGCGGCGGACGTTCGAGAGCAGCGTCTCTTTGATCTGCTCGATGATCGCCAGCGCCTCGTTCCACTCGCGCTGCCAGACGTTGCGGCCGAAGATGACGCCGGAGCCGCCCGCCTGCATCACGTCGCGGGTGTTGGTGATGACCGTCTCGTCCTCGGTCTTCGAGCCGCCGGAGAGGACCACCAGCGCGCGACCGGCCGACTCGACGCACTGGCGGATCGCCTCGGTCTGGTCGACTTCCATCTCGTTGTAAGGCGCCGGGGCGTCCTTGTCCTTGGAGGGGTCGACCTTCGGCATATTGAGCTTGACCACGTCGGCGCCCATCTCCATCGCCATCCGGGCTGCGTAGTCGATCGCGTAGAAGGAGTTCTGGCCGCCCTTGGCCTCGATCGCTTCGCCGCGCGGGTAGGACCAGACGACCAGCGGCATCCCGAAGCGGTCGCATTCCTCGCGGACGCGGCGCAGCTGGGCGAGATCCTCGTCCTGGCGCGGGGAACCGACGTAGAGCGTGTAGCCGATCGCGTCGGCGCCGAGGCGGACGCCGTCCTCGACGCTGGCGTTGCAGCTGGAGAAGGCCTTGGCGGAGGAGGGGACGTCGGTCTTGCCGTTGACCTTGAGGATCAGCGGTACCCGGCCGGCGTAGTCGGGGTAGTACTTCTCGGCCATGCCGATCTGGCAGGCGAGGGCGGAGTAGCCGGCCTCGGCGGCGAGCCGGAACTGGTAGTCGGGGTCCTTCGAAGCCGGGTTGGGGAAGAAGTCGCGGGGGCCGTGCTCGATCCCCTGGTCGATCGGCAGCAGCATCAGGGTTCCGTTGCCCGGGCCGAACTCGAACAGAAGGCGGTGCAGCCGGGCCCGTTTCCCGGGCGGCAGGACCTCCAGCAGCGATTTCTGCTCGGTCAGACTCTTCAGCTCCACGTCAGTTTCCTCCTAGAAGTTTGGGGTCCAGGGAGTATGTCACCGGCCTCCAGATGGCGGTGAGTATCCTCGGAACATGAGCGAGACTGAGCTCAGCGTCATCTGCAAGAACTGCGGCAGCGAGGTCAGTCCGTACGTAACCGAGTGCCCCTACTGCGGGACGCGGCTGCGCAAGCGGGCTCCGAAGCTGGAGCGACGCGGCGACGCGCTGGAGGCGCAGGAGCCGCGCAGGCGCCGCAAACGGGTCCCGCGGCCGGGTGGAGCGCGCTTCGCGGTCTCCGAAGACCGGCCCTACGCGACGATCGCCGTCATCCTCGCCTCGGCGGTGCTGCTGCTGGTCCAGAAGGCGACCGGCAACGGGATCGACAGCTTCGGCGGCCTGATCGCCCCGATCATGGGCGACTGGTGGCGCTACCTGACCGCGCCCTTCGCCTACGTCGACGTCGGCTACCTCTTCGTCGTCGCGCTGGCGCTGGCGATCTTCGGGACCGGCCTGGAGCGCCGGCTGGGGACGGCGCCGACCGCGCTCCTGCTGCTCGCCGCCGGCGCGCTGGGGATGGTCGCCGCCTACGCGGTCGCCGAGGCGGCCTCCGACTTCACCGTGCTCGCCGGCGGCAACGGGATGGCGCTCGGCGCCCTCGCCGCCTGGTTCGTGATCCGCCGCGGCGAGGTGCGGGGGGCGGTCGGCGACGACTACGACCGGGTCGCGGTCGCGGTCGCCGCCGCGGTCCTGCTCCTGCTGCCGGTCTTCGTCGAGACGGCGAACTGGGCCGCCGGGCTCGCGGGCGGTGCGATCGGCGCCCTCTGCGGGCTTCTCGCCACCGCCTTCCACCGCCCGGCGCGGTAGCGCAGCTAGGCTCTGCGCGTGCCCAGCGACAGGGAGCTCGAGGCCGCGATCGAGCGGCTGCTCGACCCGGAGCGGTTCTCCGAGGCCGAGCGCATAGTCGCCAGAGCCGCGCCGCAGCTGCAGAAGGTCCTCGTGGCCGCGCTCGCGGAGGGCGGCTGGTTCAGCGAGCCGCACGAGAACGAGACGCTCAAGGCCGCGACCGTCCCCGACCCGGACGAGCGGCTCGCCGCCGTCCGCGCCCTGCTCGCCGAGGAGGCGAGGATGGGGATGATGGTTGGGGTCGCCGTCGGCTGGGCACTGAAGGAAGAGTTGAACGAGACCAGCGAACCGGGAGGCAGCTGAAGATGGAGATCAAGTTTCACGGGCAGTCGTGCTTCGAGTTGAGCGGCGAGGGGGCGACCGTCCTCGTCGACCCGTTCCTGAAGCCGAACAACCCGGCCGCGGTCCACACGGCCGAGGAAGTGGAGCCGACCCACATCGCGGTCTCCCACGGGCACGCCGACCACATGGCCGACCTGCTCCCGGTCGCCCAGCGCACCGGCGCCCACTGCATCGGCATCGTCGAGCTCGCCGAATGGCTGAAGGGGCAGGGCGTCGAGAACGTCAGCGACCCCAACTTCGGCGGCACGGTCGAGTTCGACTGGGGCTACGTCAGCCTCGTCCCCGCCTGGCATACCAACACGATCCCCGGCAACCCCGACGCCCCCTACAGCGCCGAGCACGGGATCGTCCTCGGCCCGCCCGCGGGGCTGGTGATCAAGGTCGGCGAGACGACCGTCTACCACGCCGGCGACACCTGCCTCTTCAGCGACATGAAGCTGATCGCCGAACGGAGCGACATCGACGTCTTCCTCGTCCCGATCGGCGGCCACTACACGATGGACCGCCGCGACGCCGTCGTCGCCTGTCAGTTCGTCGGGGCGAAGACGGTGATCCCGATGCACTTCGACACCTTCCCGCCGATCGAGACCGACGCCGAGGCCTTCAAGTCCGACGTCGAAGCGCAGACCTCCTCCCAGGTCGTGATCCTCGAGCCGGGCCAGACGCTGCAGAACGCCTGAGGCTCCACGCACCGAGTCCGCGCCAGGGCGCCGTATACGGACCCTGAGGCGGACTCGGTGGAAACTGGCCAGGCAGCCAGGCCGCTGGTAGGCTCGGCCGATGGGCACGCAGTCGAGGACCGAGCGCTCCGATTTCCAGGCGACCGCGGACCCGGCGCTGAACGAGGCCGCCGACCGCACCGCTGACGTCAAGCTGCTCAGCTACGCCGAGCTCTACGACCTCTGGGAGCGGCAGCAGTGGCAGACCCAGGAGCTCGACTTCACCCGCGACCGCGAGGACTGGCACGAGCGGATCAGCGAGGAGGAGCGGTTCCAGCGCATGTACGGGCTCTCCTCCTTCTTCATCGGCGAGCAGAAGGTGGCCGAGGAGCTGGGGCCGATCATGCGGGCGGCGCCGACCGAGGACCAGAGAATCTTCCTCTGCACGCAGATCGCCGACGAGGCCCGGCACGTGCGCTTCTTCGAGCGCTTCTACCGCGAGGTCGGGGTGCTCGAGTCCGACGAGCTGAGCCAGATGCTTAGCGAGACCTCCTCGCACCTCAACGACAACTTCGGCGCCCTCTTCGACGGGATGCTGAAGGAGCGCACCGACCGGCTCTCGGCCGAGCCCGAGGACACGGAGGCGTTGGTCGAGGCGGTGACGCTCTACCACATGGTGATCGAGGGGATGCTGGCCCTGACCGGGCAGCACTTCATCATGGACTTCAACGAACGCGAAGGGACGCTGCCGGCCTTCGTCGAGGGCTTCTCTAACGTCGCCCGCGACGAGCACCGCCACGTCGCCTTCGGCTCGGTCTTCCTGCGCGAGAAGGCGCGCGAGGACGATCGCTACAAGCAGGCGATCCAGCGCACGCTGCAGGAGGCGCTGCCGATCGCCGACGGCGTGCTGCAGCCGCCTTGGGCGGAGAACGCCGGCGACGACTTCGAGCTGTTCGGCTACTCGCTGGAGGAAACGCGCCAGTTCGCCGGCACCTGCCTGATGCGCCGGCTCAAAGTCATCGGGCTCGGCTAGCGAGCGCTATTCGGCTGCGCCGTCCGGGGCCGGCGCCGGTTCGGGCGCCGGGGTTTCCCGCGACGGCGGCGTCGCCACGACGGGCTGCGGGTCCGGAATCGCTACGGGCGGCTCCGGGACCACCACCACCGGCGGTGAGCTTGGGGGAGGGCTGCTCGGGGGTGGGCTGCTGCTGGGCGGCGGGCTCGAGCTCGACGGGGGCGGGCTGGAGGAGGAAGGCTGCGGTTCGCTAGACGGCGGCGGCTTGCTGCCGACGGTCACGACCACGGGGGTGCCGCCATGGGCGCCGGGGGTTTCGCTGGAAGGTTTCGCGGTGGTGATCCCCTCCGACTCGGGGTCGCCGATCGTCACCTCTTCCTCGGCGGCGGAGCCGGCGGCCTCGTCGCCCTCTTCCTCGACGGGGGCGGGCGCGGGGACCGGCTCGGTCTCCTCTTCCGGCGCGGTGGGCGCGGGGACCGGCGGCGCTTCGACCGCCTCCACCGCCACCTGCTGGTGGGAGACCGGCTCGGTCGCGGGGGCGGCCTGGGCCGTGACGATCCGGGGCGCCGTCGCGGGTGCTTTGTGGACCTGCTGGACCTGCGCCGAGGAGGAGGCGACCGGCGTCGGTTCGCTCGTCTTCTGCTTCACCTCTACGGCACCGGCGGTGAGGACGGCGGCGGTGACGACTCCGGCGACGGCCTTGGTGCCGATCGCGGCGCCGATCCCGCCGGCGGCAGAGCCGCCGCCGATCGCGG
>Ga0196960_10000436_pt1 | contig 14717 bp, 9 predicted proteins | sample S3v_5metaG_FD_183187 | JGI IMG/M metagenome (GOLD analysis project Ga0196960, IMG submission 183187) | Soil microbial communities from Anza Borrego desert, Southern California, United States - S3+v_5 | ecosystem: Environmental > Terrestrial > Soil > Desert | place: USA: California | collected... | reverse complement strand
CCGTCGGCGACGGCGGCGGGTACCGCGCCCGGCCCGTCCGGGCCGGCGGCCCTAGATCCGGCCGCGGCGCCGGCCCGGCCTCAGAGCGTCCAGTGACCAGCAGGGCGCGCCCGCCAGCAGCAGCGGCAGCCAGGCCACGAGGTAGACCAGGTCGTTGCCGTAGTAGTAGGGCTCGGTCCGCCAGCTGACGGTCAGCCACAGGCTCAGCGAGATCAGCGCCCCGCCGAGCGCCGCGAGCCGTGTCCACAAGCCGGCCAGGGTGCCGAGGCCGACGAGGAGTTCGCCGGTCGCGATGGCGTAGCCGAAGCCTTCGGGGCTCTTCAGGGCCAGGTCGACGAGGCCCGGGACCGCCGCACTGTCACGCACGGCGGTCATCATCTCGCCGAGGGATCCGGTGCCGCTCGCCGACAGGAACGCGCTGTCGGTCAGCTTGTCGAGTCCCGCGTAGACGAAGGTGACGCCGAGAAAGATCCGCAGGGGAAGGAGGGCGTACTGCTGCGCCCGGTCCCGCAGACTCCTCGGCTCGTCCAGCCCGTAGGACCTGCCGCCGTACCCACGCATCACTGCCCCGCCTTCCGTCGGCCCTCCGACAGACCATACGTACGGCGGTCCGGTGCCGTTTCACCAGGTGTGCGGATCAGTCCGTGACATCGATGATGCAGGAATTGGTCTCCACGCCCGCCGCCGTGACGACCTGCACCTCCACCGCGCCGGGCTCGACCTCGACGGGCACGGGCACCGTGAGCACGGTGTCCGCCGGATTGGCGAACCCTCCGGTGACCGGGATCAGGGGCACGTGCACATGGACCCGTCCGATCCTGACGACCACCCGCGCCAGCCGGTCGGGGCTGCCCGCGCCAGGCGGGACGAAGCCGGCGCCCCGGATCTCGATGTCGTCCCCGGTACGGATCGGGGCATCCAGATCGCCGGCCTCCCTGGTCCGGACGACCGACAGGATGACCGGCCGGCCGCCCTCCGCGTACTTCCCGGCGAAGTACGTCGCCGCCGAGACCGCCACCAGGATCGCAAGCCCCCACGGCAGATCCGGGAACTGTTCGGGGCGGCGGGCCAGGCGGACCGCGGCGAACAGCACGGCGACGGTGCTGACCAGCACGTACTGCACATCGGTGAAGCTCCCGCGCCCGGAGTCGTCGGTCAGCAGATCGGCGGCCCGCGGCCGGTCGGCGCGCAGCTTCTGCAGTCGCTGAGCCAGGACGCGTACGGTCACCACCCGGCGTACGACCACGGCGACGGCACACACCAGCGCGAGCACGGTCAGCACGCCGGCCGAGCGGACCAGGTCCAGGCCCTCGATCAGGGCGTCGCGGTCGGCGTGGTCGGACGCCCCGGCCAGTTGCAGCGCGAGGACGAGCACCGCGAAGACGGCCAGCAGCACCCAGGAGGCGGCGACCGTGCGCGAGGTGGAGAGCCGGTTGTCCTCGCCGATCAGCGGGGCGAGGAGGCCGCCGCGGGTCCGGTGGACGCGGGCGGCGCCGGTCAGCAGGCCGGCGGTGACGAGTGCGGCGATCAGGCCCGCGGTGCGGGCCGTGGACCAGCCGGCCCCGATCGCGGTGACGGCCTCGCCGATGACCAGCAGGACGACACCGCCCCAGACGGCCACGAGGGTGCGCACCCAGAGCGTGTGCAGCCAGGCGTCACCGGCCTCACGGCTGCGTTCGGCGACGGCGCGGGCCGACTCGGTCAGCTCGTCCGACACCCACTGCCGGGACGCGGACACGGACTGGGCGACCCCGGCGGGCAGGCCCTGCCCGGCGGCGAACTCGTCCCGCTTGGTGAGGAAGGCCGCCACCGCGCGGCGGTGCCCTTCGCGTGCTCCGTGCGGGCAGTCACCGCACGTACAGCCACCGCCGTGCGCACTCTTCGCCCTCGCCTCGTCCAACGCCACGGAGAACGCCGCCCTTTCCCGCCCTGGTGGAACCAACTCGCTTCTGATTGCTGCGAATTGTGCCGTACGAAGCGGGCTCGTCCCGCATCGGGGCGGGCCGGGGACGCGTGTCGCGGAAATGTGCGATTCTCAGGCGCTGAGCACGAGGTAGGCGAGCCCCAGAGTCCCGCGATATCCCCCGTAGTACCCGGTGCGGCGGGCATCGACGGCCTCGGTCACCCCGGCGTGCAGCCGGTGCCCGGGGTTGGCCAGTGCCCAGCGCTCCCCGCGCCCGATGTTGGCGGCGGACTCGAAGAGGTCCCACTCGCGCTGATCGGCCACGGTGACCTGGAGCGGCCGCAGCCCGGCTGCCTCCGCCTGCCGGACCATGTCCAGGAGCGTGCCGAAGTCGTCCGGCTCCGCGCCGAGGCCTTCCAGTGCGGCGGTCGAGGGCTCACGCTCCCAGAACCCGTCGCCGAACAGCACCCGGCCGCCGGGCCGCACGGCGGCCCGCAGCGCCTTCAACGCGTCCGCGGTGCCACCGGGCCAGGCGTGCGCGGCGCCGATGGAGAGGGCCAGGTCGTATCCGTCCCCCTGGAACTCGGCGGCCGGCACCTCGTGGAACCGCACCCGGTCTGCGAGCCCGCGCCCCTCCGCCAGCCTCCGCCCCCGCGACACGGCTTCCGGGTCGGTCTCGATGCCGTCCCCGGCGGCGCCCGGCGCAGCCTCCACCAGGCGCATCAGCAGCTCGCCCCAGCCGCTGCCGAAGTCGGCGATCCGCGCCCCGGGAGCCGGGGCGCAGGCCGCGATCAACCGGGCGGCGTGCTCCTCGGAGAGCGGAGTGTTCCACATGAGGCGCTCGTTGCCGGGGGCGGACATAAGGGCTCTGATCTCATCGGAGGACATGGCCAGGAGCCTGGCACGGCCGGCCCGCGCGGACCAGGGAGTTTTTGCCGCTCGACGCACTCGGGGCCGGGGGCCCGTCCCGCCCGCGGGCTCTCGTCCCCCCGGCGTGCCCCGCGGGTACGAGGGGTACGACGATGCCGCCGCCCAGACGAATGAGCGACGGCATCGGCGTTGACCCTGCGGGGAGCGTCACTCCCACTCGATCGTCCCCGGCGGCTTGCTCGTCACGTCGAGGACCACGCGGTTGACGTCGGCGACCTCGTTGGTGATGCGGGTGGAGATCTTCGCCAGCGTCTCGTACGGCAGACGCGACCAGTCGGCCGTCATGGCGTCCTCGGAGGAGACCGGGCGCAGCACGATCGGGTGACCGTAGGTGCGGCCGTCGCCCTGCACGCCGACGCTGCGGACGTCCGCGAGCAGGACCACGGGGCACTGCCAGATGTCACGGTCCAGGCCGGCCGCCGTCAGCTCCTCGCGGGCGATGGCGTCGGCCTCGCGCAGCAGGTCGAGCCGTTCCTTGGTGACGTCGCCGACGATACGGATACCGAGGCCGGGGCCGGGGAACGGCTGGCGCTGGACGATCTCCTCCGGCAGGCCGAGCTCCTGGCCGACCATCCGGACCTCGTCCTTGAACAGCTGGCGCAGCGGCTCGACGAGCTGGAACTCGATGTCGTCGGGGAGCCCGCCCACGTTGTGGTGGGACTTGATGTTCGCGGTGCCGGTGCCGCCGCCGGACTCGACGACGTCCGGGTAGAGGGTGCCCTGGACGAGGAAGGCGACCTCGGGGCCGTCCTCCTGGAGGATCTCCAGCTGGGCCTGCTCGAAGACGCGGATGAACTCGCGGCCGATGATCTTCCGCTTCTGCTCCGGGTCGGACACGCCGGCCAGGGCGTCGAGGAAGCGCTTCTCCGCGTCGACCACCTTCAGCTTCGCGCCGGTCGCGGCGACGAAGTCCTTCTCGACCTGCTCGGTCTCGCCCTTGCGCATCAGGCCGTGGTCGACGTACACACAGGTCAGCTGGGAGCCGATGGCCTTCTGCACGAGGGCCGCGGCGACCGCGGAGTCCACGCCGCCGGAGAGGCCGCAGATGGCGCGCTTGGTGCCGACCTGCTCGCGGATCAGGGCGACCTGCTCCTCGACGACGTTGGTGGTCGTCCAGGTCGGCTCGATGCCCGCACCCCGGTAGAGGAAGTGCTCCAGGACCTGCTGGCCGTAGGTCGAGTGCATGACCTCCGGGTGGTACTGGACGCCGTAGAGCTTCTTCTCGTCGTTCTCGAAGGCGGCGACCGGCACGACGTCCGTCGACGCGGTGACGGTGAAGCCCTCGGGGGCGGCGGAGCAGGCGTCGCCGTGCGACATCCAGACCGACTGCTCGGTGGGGGTGCCCTCGAAGAGGGTGGAGCCGGCCTTGGAGACGGTGAGCGGGGTGCGGCCGTACTCGCGGGCGCCGTTGTCGTCGACCGTGCCGCCGAGGGTGGTGGCCATGATCTGGAAGCCGTAGCACATGCCGAAGACCGGGATTCCGGCCTCGAACAGCGCACGGTCGAGACTGGGCGCGCCCTCCGCGTACACCGAGGACGGTCCGCCGGAGAGGATGATCGCCCGGGGCTTCCTGGCCAGCATCTCGGCCACCGGCATCGTGGACGGGACGATCTCGCTGTAGACCCGGGCCTCGCGGACGCGGCGGGCGATGAGCTGGGCGTACTGGGCGCCGAAGTCGACCACCAGGACGACGTCCGTCGTGGTGTCGGGGGCGGCGGGGGGTGCTGCTGGCACGGGAGCGGCCTTCCGGCGGTGGAGAGGGGGTCGGTCCTTCAATTCTACCGGCCTCGCACCATTGCCCCGCCGGACTCCCGTCTCACCATCCGGGCCCGGCGTGGACCCCGGCCCGGACCGGGGTCCATACTTGCTCCCATGCGTCAGCACACGACCTTCGTCTTTACCTATGGCACCCGGCCCGCCGGCTGCCATGGTCGTGCTGCTTGAGCAACTGACGAGCAACGTTCCAGGCGCCCCGGGCCGACAGGCCCGGGGCGTTCTGGCGTTCCGGACCTGTTCGCCCCGGGGCCTCAGCCCACCGGGAGTCACAGATGACCAGCACCGCACCCACGAGGACGGCCGCCGAGCGGACCGGAGCGCACACCGACGAGGCCGCGTCCCTGATCGGGGGCGCCCGGACACGCATCGACGCCCTGGACGACCGGATCATCGGCCTCGTCCAGGAACGGATGGCCGTCTCGGCGGTGATCCAGGAGGCAAGGATCACGTCCGGGGGCCGCCGGGTGAACCTCTCCCGGGAGATGGACGTCCTCAGCCACTACAGCGACGCCCTGGGCAGGCCCGGCACGGTGCTCGCCATGACGCTGCTGGAGCTGTGCCGCGGCCGGGTGTGACGTACGGGAAGGTGTAAGGCCGCACCCGCGTTCGGGCCCGGCCTCACCCGTACGGCGCGTGACCGGGTCCCCGACGGCTTCGTTGAACCAGGTGTCCGTGCCAGCCAGGGGCGGCATCGGCAGAAATCCACGCGTGGCTCCGCCGGGACGTGTGGCGTACCGCAGGTACGTCGTGGGACCACGGCCCGGCGCGTGTGACCGGTCGGCAGGGGACAGCAGTCCGGTCACCCATGTGCGGCCGGCCCCGGGGACGCCCGGGACCGGCCGCCCTCGGACCGGCGTGGACGACGGTCTCAGATCCGCTGGGCGCGGCGCCGGGTCGTCGCGTACAGCACGCCGCCCGCGGCCAGGGCGACCGCAGCGACGGCGGTGCCCACGAGCGCCACCGAGCCCGTGGAGGCGAGGAAGCCCCCGGTGCCCGTCGGGGCGGAGCCGGACGTGCCCGACGTACCCGTGGTACCCGCGTCGGACGCGGAGCCCGAGGTGGAGGTCTCGCCCGAGGCGCCCGGTGTGCCGGTCGCGGAGCCCGCCGTGTCACCGCCGGTGGCGCCCTCCGTGCTGGTGGAACCCTCCGACGTACCGCCGGTGTCCTCGGAACCGGAGTCCGTGCCGTTCAGCACGAGCTGCGCGGTGTTGTCGGTCCCGTCGGGGTCGAAGGGCAGGGCGGGGTCGCTCAGCCAGGTGTTCCGGACGGTGACGGCGCCCGAGGCGCCCGGGACCACCTTGTCGATCTTCAGCTCGAAGGGCAGTGCGATGTCCGCCCCGTCCCGCACGGTCATCGAGGAGTCGCAGAAGTAGCGGGGCGCCGCGCTCTGGTCCTCGCGGTACTTGCCCTCCGCCGTCACGCCCTGGCAGGAGTCCGGCTTGCCGGTGACCCGGGCGCCCTCGGGGACGGTGAAGTCGAGGGTGGCGACGGGCTCGCCGGAGCGGATGTAGCCGATCCAGGCCGGTCCCTCGTTACGGAAGCCGATGTCCGCTGTGACGGTCTCGCCCTCGGCGCCTGCGGCCTTGGCTCCGTACGCCGTGAAGTCGGCCGTGTTCTCGGTGCGGAAGTCGGCTTCCTGCTGGTTGTCCCAGGGGTCGAGGTCCGCGCTCCGCGCGGAGGACGCGGCCTTCTTCAGGGTCAGCTCCGGGCCGGTGCCCCGGGTGAAGGGCGCACCGGCGCGCTGCGCCGAGCGCTGGGCGGGGCTGTCCTCGTGGACGCGGTAGATGAAGGTGTCGTAGAAGGCGCGCTCGGTGGCCTTGACGGACAGCGGCTCCGCCAGCGTGTGGACGGCGCCCGGCTCGAAGGTGCCCGCGACCGAGCACAGGGCGGTGGACCAGCCGAAGCCCCCGGACGCCCCCTCCCCGGTCTCCCCGCTGTACTCGCAGTTGGCGTAGCGCTCGGGGATCTCCATGCCCCGTGAGTACATGAGGGTCAGCAGGACGCCGTCGGCGGCCCGGGTGCCCTTGTTGGTGAACGTGATCGGTGCGGGCTGCACATCGCCCGGCTGGAGCTCCTGCTCGAAGGGCAGCTGCTTCATGGCCAGGTCGGGGCCGCCGATGACGACCTTCGTCGAGAAGGGGGTGAAGGCGGCTCCCTCCGCCGAGCCGGTCACCTCGATGGTGCCCGAGGCGCCGTCCTCGCTGCCCTCGGCGGCGGCGAGGCCGAAGTCGGCTATGGAGTTGAGGCCCGACCAGACGCCGTAGTCGTGGCAGACGGCCCTGTCACCGGTGATCTCGCAGTCCGATCCCGTGTCCTCGGCCGGGGAGAGTTCGGCGACGCCCGCAAGGCCGCTGAGGTCGAGGGTGTAGGTCACCTCGCCCTCGTAGCCCATGCCGTCCGGGTCCGGGTCCGGGTTGTGGACGGTGAGCCCGAGCGAGGACTTCTGCGGGCTTCCGGTCTCCGGATACGGGTGCAGGGCCGTCTCGGCGGGTCCGCCGAGCGTGAAGACGGGGCTGTCGGCCTGCGCCGGGGCGCCGAGGGCGAGTGCACCGGCGGCGAGCACTCCGGCGGCTGTGAGGCCGCCTGCCGTACGGCGCAGCGCTGTTCTCGGGGAAGGGCGTGTCATCGCGAACCTCTGGGGATCAACGGAGCTGTGTGACTGCTGTGACTCAGCACGGGTTCGACCGTGCCGGGCCGCCAAGAGTCGTCCCGTACAAGATCACGAATTGAACAAGGTGCGGGGAGCGTGACGAAGGCCACAGGGAGATTCTGTGAAACCGGGGACAACCGTCGCCCCACCCGGTGGGTCATGTATGACGAACACACCGGCTCGTCCCGTGCTTCGCGACGGGTGGAGGGGCTGCACTCGGAGGGGGGTGCAGCCCCTTGGCATGCCTGCGGGGGCCTCGCGGCGCTCCGGCCTCGGGAGGTCCTGCGGCGTTCCGGCCTGCGGGGGCGCCTCGCGGCGCTCCCGCAGGCGCTGCCGGTGGCCGGCGGGTGTTCTCCGGCGCGGCTCAGACCTCGGTCGCGGCCTTCTCCGTCTTCTTCGGCGGCACCACCGGTATCCCCAGGAACGGCAGCTTCAGGGCGCCGAACGCCTCCTTCGGTACGGCGGGTGTCCGGGGCTCGACGGCGGCGAGCCGTTCGTAGGCCGCGTCCTGCGCCGGGCGCGGATCCGCCTCGCCCTTGTTGGGCCAGAAGGACATCGCGCGTTCCGCCTGCGCCGTGATGGTCAGCGACGGGTTGACACCGAGGTTGGCGGAGACGGCGGAACCGTCGACGACGGAGATGCCCGGGTGCCCGTACAGCCGGTGGTACGGATCTATGACGCCCTCCTCGGCGCTCGCCCCTATCGGGCAGCCGCCGAGGAAGTGCGCGGTGAGCGGGGTGCCCATCAGCTCCCCTATGTTCGATCCGGCGAAGCCGTTGATCTCCTGGGCGAGCAGCGTCGCGCCCTGGGTGGCCTCGGCTATCTGGGTCGGGTTGGGTGAGCCGTGCCCCTGCCGGGCGGTGAGCAGCCCCTTGCCGACGCCGCCGGGCTTGCGGTACGCGGTCAGCGAGTTGTCCAGCGACTGCATGACCAGGCCGATGATGGTCCGCTCCGACCAGCGCCGGTTGGACAGCGAGCGCATCAGGAGCCACGGGTGCCTGGCCGCACTGCCGAACCAGCTCAGCACCCGGTGCGTGCTGTAGGGCACCTGGAGGATGGTCAGCGCGCCCATCGCGTTGGAGCCCTTGCCGTAACGGACCGGTTCTATGTGGGTGTTCTCGTCGGGGTGGATCGACGAGGTGATGGCGACACCCTGGGTGAAGTCGGCCTTGGCGATGCCGTGCTTCCTGCGGTAGCGGCGGTCGCTGGTCTGTGCCCCCACCAGGCCCTCGGAGTTGGTGCGGGTCAGCTCGCCGAGCCGGGACGACAGCCGGGGCAGCAGCCCCTCGTCCTTCATCGTGTGCAGCAGGGTCTGGGTGCCGTACGTGCCCGCGGCGACGACCACCTTCCGGGCGCGCAGCACGGACGGTACCGCCTTGCGGCGCCGGTGCGTGGGCACGGTCGACACGCGGTAGCCGCCGTCGGGGCCGTCCGTGACCGCGACGACGGAGGTCATCGGGTGGATGACGGCGCCGGCCTTCTCCGCCAGGTACAGGTAGTTCTCGTTGAGGGTGTTCTTCGCGCCGTGACGGCAGCCCGTCATGCATTCGCCGCACTGGGAGCAGGCCGTGCGGTCGGGGCCGGCGCCCCCGAAGTAGGGATCGGCCGTCCGCCCGCCGGGCGTCGTACGGGTCGCGCCGTCGGCGTCCTGGCCGTCCCCGAAGAAGACACCGACCGGGGCGAGGTGGAAGGTGTCGCCGACGCCCATGGACTCGGCCACGGCCTTGAGGTGGACGTCCGCCGGGGTCACGGTCGGGTTGAGCCGCACCCCGAGCATCCGCTTCGCCTGGTCGTAGTACGGCGCCAGCTCGACCTTCCAGTCGGTGATCCCGGCCCACTGCCGGTCCTCGAAGAACGGCGCGGGCGGCACGTACAGGGTGTTGGCGTAGTTGAGGGAGCCGCCGCCGACACCGGCGCCGGCCAGCACCATCACCTTGCCCAGCAGATGCACCCGCTGGAGGCCGAACATGCCGAGCGCCGGGGCCCACAGGTAGTTCTTGAGGTCCCAGGAGTTCTTGGGGAGCGTCTCGCGCGTGAACCGGCGGCCGGCTTCCAGGACGCCGACCCGGTACCCCTTCTCACTCAGCCGCAGGGCCGAGACCGCGCCGCCGAAGCCCGAGCCGACGACGATGACGTCGTAGTCGTACGCGTCGTCGTCCGCCGCCGGGACGGACGGACCGGCCTGGTTCTGGGCATGGCTGTCCTGGGACATGGCTCTCCTCGGTACGAAAAGGACAGATAGGGGCGCTGGGGGTCAGCGCAGCCGGAAGGCCTTCATCGCCTTGAGGCTGCGGCTCATGAAGGCGGCGTACTTCTCGTCGTCCATCCCGAAGGCGGGGGCGAGGGGGATCAGCCGCTGCTGGGCGACCGTCTGGGCCTCGGTGTACTTCAGGATGCCCTCGGAGCCGTGCCGCCGGCCGAGACCGGAGTCCTTCATGCCGCCCATGGGCGACTGGACACTGCCGTACGCGGGTGCGTACCCCTCGTTGATGTTGACCGTGCCCGTCCGCAGCCGCGCGGCGACACGGTGGCCGCGTCCGGAGTTCCTCGTCCAGACGCTGGAGTTGAGGCCGTAGGGGGTGGCGTTGGCGAGGGCGACGGCCTCGTCGTCGTCGCCGAAGCGGTAGACGGAGACGACCGGGCCGAAGGTCTCCTCGCCGCAGACGGCCATGGGCGCCTCGACCCCGTCGAGGATCGTCGGCTCGTAGAAGAGCGGGCCGATGTCCGGGCGGGCGACACCGCCCGCGACGAGCGTGGCGCCCTTCTCGACGGCTTCGGCCACATGCCGGCTCACGGTCTCCAGCTGCCGCTCACCGACGAGGGAGCCCATGTCGGCGCCGTACGCGAGGGAGCTGCCGAGCCGCATGGCCTTCGTGCGGGCGGCGAAACGCTCCACGAAGTCGTCGGCGACCGACTCGTGGACGTACAGCCGCTCGATGGAGATGCAGAGCTGCCCCGCGGAGGAGAAGCAGGCGCGGACGGCGCCCGCGGCGGCCTTCTCCACATCGGCGTCGTCCAGGACGAGCATGGCGTTCTTGCCGCCCAGTTCGAGGGATACGCCGACGAGCCGGGCGGCGGCGCCCTGGGCGACCTCACGGCCGGTGCGGGTGGAGCCGGTGAAGGAGACGTAGTCGGCGCGGGCGACGATCTCCGGGCCGACGACCGGCCCCTCCCCCAGGACGACCTGGAACACCTCGGCGGGCAGTCCCGCCTCGATCAGGAGGTCGCGGGCCCACAGGGCGGTCAGCGCGGTCTCCGTGTCGGGCTTCATCACGACGGCGTTGCCGGAGACGAAGGCGGGAAGCGCGTCGCCGACGGAGAGTTCGAGCGGGTAGTTCCAGGGGGCGATCTGGCCGACGACCCCGCGCGGCTGGCGCAGCTCGGTGACCTTGGTGAGCGTCGGGACGACCCCGGTGTGCCGCTTCGGCCTGAGGTACGAGGCGGCCTTACGCCCGTAGTGCCGGGCCGCGACGGCGACGGCCTGCACCTCCTCGTGGGCGTGCAGCCGGGCCTTGCCGGTCTCCAGCTGGATCAGGTCGAGGACCTCCGACTGGCGCTGCAGGACCAGGTCGTGGAAGCGGAGCAGCACGGCGGCCCTGACCCGGACGGGGGTCGCGGCCCAGACGCCCTGGGCGGCCCGGGCGCGCTCGAAGGCGGTCGCGACGTCCTCGGGGGCGGACTCGGGCAGGTCGGCCAGCTTCTCCCCGGTGAAGGGGCTGTGGTTGGCCGTGCGGCCGGAACCGACGACGTCACGGGTCAGCCGGGCGATCACCTCGGGTGTGACCACGTCGGCGGCGGTACGCGCGCCCGCCGGAGCGGCGGCCACCGGGTTGGTGCCGACGCGGGCGCCAGGGGCGGCGGAGGTGGTCGTGGGGGCCTGCGAGTCCGTCATGAGGGCGAGAGTATGTCCAGCCGCCCACTTTGGGTACCCGTGGGTAACAGGTTTTCACAGACCCCGCCAGAGACTCCTGCCGCGCCCGGCCATACAGCCAGTGATCACTGGCTGCATAACCGCTGATCAGGGGTGATTCACAGTCGCTCCCGGGATCGGACGTCAGGTTTCGTGGATCTTCAGCCGCTCCGCCGTCCCGGCGTGGATCTCCTGGGCGTCCTCAGCCGCTCCGCCGTCTCGGCGTGGATCCCCTCGCCGTCCTCAGCCGCTCCGCCGTCTCGGCGTGGATCCCCTCGACGCCCTCAGCCGCTCCGCCGTCTCGGCGTGGATCCCCTCGACGCCCTCAGCCGCTCCGCTCCGGCGGCTCCCAGCTGCGCAGCATCGTCTCGAAGCGCTTCCGGGTCTCGGTCTGCTCCTCCTCGGGCCCCGTCATGTAGAACGCGTACTCCGGACCGCCGGCCTCGGCGAAGTACATCTGGTCGATGCCGTGGCGCGGGCCCGGATGGTCCTTGGACTCGACCCAGGTGAACTCCCAGCGGGAGCCGGGGCGGTCACGGAAGACGTTCGTCTCCAGAGTCAGGCGCTCGTAATCCGGCAGGCGCGCGGCCAGATCCTTCTCGATGCTCTGCATGTGCGTGTACGAGTTGGTGAAGTCCGGCTGCGGATCGAGGCTGATCCGGATGCGGTGCGCACCGTTGTCCGGGGTGTAGTCGATCTGACTGCCGCTCGTCCGCCGCTCCCAGCCCTCGGGGACGGCGAGGCTGAAGCCCTCGGGGTCGTCGACACGCTTCCAGCCGTCGGGTATCTCCTTCGAGGCGGGCCCGCCCCCCTTCCCGGCGGAACCCCCGGTCTCGGCGGGGCCGCCGGTCTCCGCAGGGTCCCCGGTCTCCGCGGGGGCCCCGGTCTCCACGGGGGCCCCGGCGGCGGAGGCCGAGGGGGCGGGAGCCGGTCCGGCCGTGCTCTGCTCCACCGCGCCCCTGGTCGTGTCTCCGTCGCGGTCCGCCGCCTTCATCGCCACCAGGCCCGCCGCCCCGCCGATCAGGGCGGCCACCGCCACGACCAGCAGGGCGGTGCGCCACCGGCCCCGGCTGCGCCGGATGGTGGGCGCCGAGGTGTGCGGGGGCACGAGCGGACCGGGCAGGGGCTGGGAGAGGTGGGCGGTGGAGCCGTCCGGGGCGGAGAAGGCCCGCAGGTCGTCCCCGGAGATCCGCTGCGTCGGCACATGAGCCTGAGCGGCACGGGGCTTTCGCCCCTCCATCGCGTCCAGCAGCATGCGCTCCGTCTCCGCGGCCGTCGGACGGTCCGCGGGGTCCTTGCGCAGCAGCGCGGTGATCACCGGGGCCAGCGCGCCACCGCGCAGCGGCGGAGGCGGTTCCTCCGTGACGACGGCCTGCATGGTGGAGATGGGGGACGTACGGCGGAAGGGCGAGTTCCCCTCGACGGCCGCGTAGAGCGTGGCGCCCAGCGACCAGAGGTCGGACGCGGGGCCCGGGTCGCCGCCACGCACCCGCTCGGGCGCCAGGTAGTCGATGGATCCCACCAGTTCACCTGTCCTGGTGATGGTGGAGTCCCCCTCGATCGCGGCGATTCCGAAGTCGGTCAGCAGGACCTGGCCGTCCCGGGCGAGCAGGACGTTGGCCGGTTTCACGTCCCGGTGCAGGACACCGGCACCGTGGGCGGCCCGCAGCGCGCTCAGGACGTGGAGGCCGATCCTGGCGGCCTCGCGCGGCTCGACCTCGCCCGACTCCTTCGCCGCGTCGGCGAGCGAGGGCCCGTCGACGTACTGCATGACGATCCAGGGGCGGTTGTCGTACTCGATGACGTCATGGACGGTGACGACCCCGGGATGCGTGATCCGGGCCGCGGCGCGCGCCTCCTTCTGCGTGCGGGCGTGCAGCACCGCCCGGTCCGCCTCGGCGACGTACAGCCCGGCGGTCAGCTCCTTGACCGCGACGGTCCGGTGGAGCACCTCGTCCTGGGCGCGCCACACCTTTCCCATGCCGCCGCGGCCCAGGACGTCACCCAACCGGTAACGTCCGGCCAGTACGATCCCCGTGTCCGTGCCCTGCGCGTGTTCCACGTGTGTCCCCGCCCCGTTCCTTGGGACGCCAGATTACGGACGGGAGGCGGTGCGACGTAACCTCGCATCGCTCACGAGACCGCACTGTGATGCTTGTCGCGTCCAGCTGTTGACCCGTCAGGAAGTCACGCGGTACGAGGAGATGGCCTGGGCGTAGATCTCGGAGACCTTGTCCCGCTCGTTCTCCGGGCCGATGACCTGCACGATGTGGTACCTGCCGTCCACGATCATGACCAGGTTGCGGACGTACACCTGGCGGCCGCCGCTCTCCTGCCAGGTGAACTGCCCCTCCGCCATGGCCTGCTGGCCGACGTCGACGCGGCGCAGGCCGGTGGACGTGGCCCAGCTCGAGTCCCGGAAGGGCTTCAGCTCGGGTTCCGCGGTCCGCTGGTAGTCCAGCGGATCGCTCCCGTTGGCCTTGACGGTGTCCCGTCCGGGCACGACGAGCACACTGAAGCCGTCGCTGCCGTAACGGACCTGGCGGTCGGCGTTGGCCGGACTGCGCTGCCAGTCCGCCGGCACGCCGATCTCGAATCCTTCGGCGTCCTCGCGCAACTTGTAGCCCGGCGCGAGGGCGACGGCGGAGCGGCTGGTCTGCGGCTTCTGCGAACCGGAGGAACCGGATGAGGCCGAGGGCTCCGACGAACCGGCGGACGGGCTGTCGGCGGGCTCCGGTTCGGCCGGTGCGGTGGAGGAGCCCGAGGGCGCGGCCCCCGTCCCCGTCTCCGGTCCCTCCTCGGACATGAACAGCATGGCGTAGGCGATGGCCGCCGTCATCGCCAGCAGGATCAGCACCAGCAGCATCCGTCCGAGCCGTCGCGGGGCCCGGCCACCGGGCTGCGGCTGGCGCAGCACCTTGGGCCCCTTGGGCTCCCGGGGCGCGCGCGGCGGCTTCTCGTACTCCTGCGGCTCGTACGCCTGCTGTCCGTACGCCTGCTGTCCGTACGCCTGCTGCTCGTACCTCCGCTGCTTCTCGCGGCGCTGGGACTTCCCCTGACGGTGCCGGCCGTGCACCGCGCCACCGCGGCTCCGGCGGCGGCGCACCAGCTCACCCCGGCGGCGCACGATCGGAAGCCGGGTGGCGTCGGCGGGCGGCATCGTGACGATGTCGGCGCCGGCCTCGGGTTCGGGGGCCGAGCGGACGAGGGAGCGCAGCCAGCCGCGCAGTTCCTCGAAGTCGGGTCGCTCCGTGGGGTCCTGGCGCAGCAGCGACTCGACGATCGGACGCAGCGGGCCGCACTCCTCCGCGAAGGCGGGCGGCTCGCCGCAGACCATCTGGACGAGTTCGGCGGCGTTCTCCTCCGGATACGGGGCGTGGCCCTGCACCGCGCGGTAGAGCAGGGCGCCGAGCGCCCACAGGTCGGTGGAGGGGCCGATGGGCGGGGCGAGCTGCCAGTTGTCGTGGACCGGCCCCGCCTGCTCGGGCGCCCACCGCTCGGTGACGGCACCGACGACAGCGATACGGGCCTGCCGGGCCCGCTCGGCG
>Ga0196960_10000435_pt1 | contig 14728 bp, 9 predicted proteins | sample S3v_5metaG_FD_183187 | JGI IMG/M metagenome (GOLD analysis project Ga0196960, IMG submission 183187) | Soil microbial communities from Anza Borrego desert, Southern California, United States - S3+v_5 | ecosystem: Environmental > Terrestrial > Soil > Desert | place: USA: California | collected... | reverse complement strand
AACACCGCCTCGGTCGCCGGCAAAAGCCTCGGCGGCAACACGATCGTCAAAACGACGGCCACTGCGCTCCACTACAAAGGCCCCGACATCCCCGGCGACGTCAGCGCCAACACGCTGCTCGGAAACAGCGTGGATCAGATCAGGATCGGCGAAGCCAGCAAGGTCAGCACCTCCTCGACCTGGAACGACGCCGACACCACGCTGAAGCTCGAAGGAGCCCTCACGGTGGCGAGCGGCGTGACGCTGGCGATCACCAAAGGCGTCCGCTTGATCGGGGCGCCGAGCATGACCGTCAAAGGCACCCTCAAAGTCCAGGGCACCGCCGAAGAGCCCGTGGTCTTCACCGGCCTCAAAGACACGGCGCCGAACGAATGGTGCGGCCTCAACTTCGAACCGGGCAGCGGCGCCTCGGTGGTCGACCACGCAGAACTCAGATACGGCGGCTCCTGCGGCGGCGGCATGATCCGGGTCGAAGGCTCTTCGCCGACGATCACCAACTCGACCTTCTACAAAAGCGCAACCAACGGGATCGCCGTCTACAGCGGCTCCCCCGAGATCGCCCACAACGACTTCATCGCCAACAGCGGCGCCATCCTCTATTCGGCCGGCAGCACGACCACCGGCCAGATCAACATCCACGACAACTTCGTCGAAGGCCCAGGCCAGGGGATCAACGTCACCGTCCCCAACACCGCCTCGGTCGCCGGCAAAAGCCTCGGCGGCAACACGATCGTCAAAACGACGGCCACTGCGCTCCACTACAAAGGCCCCGACATCCCCGGCGACGTCAGCGAGAATCTGCTGGAGGAGAACGCTTCGAACGATATTCAGGTTGCTGGCAAGGTCGGACATTCCTCAGCCTGGAAATCCGGCGGATCGCCGCTGCGCTTCACTGAAATGGTGGTAATCCCGGCAGGAATTACTCTGGAGCTTCACCCCGGGGTCTATATTCGCTCTCCCCGCATGACCGTACACGGAATCCTTCGCGCCGAAGGAATCCAGAGTCGCCCTGTAACCCTCACCGGAGTGGCGGAGGAACAGGGTGGCGAATGGGGTGGCATCCAGCTTGAAGCCGGCAGCGGGGGGTCTGTACTCAATTACGTGAACGTGGGCTTCGGTGGATCCGGAGGTGCGATGCTCATCGTCAACGGCTCTTCGCCGACGATCACCAACTCGGCATTCCGTCGCAGCAACGGGAGCGCCATCAGAGTTCAGCAGTCAGGGAAACCGATCATCGAAGGCATCCGATTCCGCAATAACCAATTCGGACTCAGCTATGAAGGCGAAGGAAAACTTTCTGCCCCTGGAAATGATTGGGGCTGTGCAAGCGGACCGAAACCGACCGGCTGCGGTGACTCCGTAAGCGCAAATGTATCTTGGCAGCCCGCCGCGGTGCTTCAAGAACTTCCTCGGCTATGTCCCGGCCAGACGATGCTTGCATCTTCCAGCACCTGCCTGCTCCAAAAGTACTCGCCGACGCTTCGTCTAGATAGTGAAGAGAACTACCTCGCCGACAACGCTGCGCAGATCACTGACAACTGGGGTGACGACGAAGGTTTCCAGCACGAAGGCGCGCTTGGTGGTTACACGAATACGCTGCTGGATGGGAGTACGCCTGCCTCTGAATCAGCTCCATGGGGCTTCTACTCGATGTTCCCACTCAGCTTGAGCGCCTTGGGGCCTAACTATCCTGCTGCATACGGAGGTGCCAAAGCGGATGAAGACGACTGGATCGACGCGTCTAATGACTATGTCAGGGACGCACACCGCATGGAGGAAGCCGGGTATGCAAATGCTGCATACGCTCACGTCATAACTGATGCCACTGGAAAGCGGTGGCTAGAGTACTGGTACTGGTACTACTACAATCCGAAGAGCTTCGGGGGGATTGGCACGCACGAGGGGGATTGGGAGTCGGTATTGATAGGACTGGACTCGAATAATCGACCCCTAGAGGTGATTTTCTCTCAACACGAGAGCCCCTCCAATTGCTACATAGGTGATGTGGAGCGGGGGGAAGAAGGCGGACCGGTCATATATGTCGCCTTAGATTCACACGCCAACTATCGGAAAGCGGGCAGTTTCGACGGAGGTGTGGTGACCGATTATGCAGATGGAGAAGGTCCGTCAATCCAGCCCGGCTTGATCATCTTTGGAAGTTCACCCCCGAGCTGGCTTTACTGGCCCGGGCACTGGGGTAACTCACGAGGTGGTGGTCTTAACTCGGAGAGCCCCCGTGGCCCTGCCTTTCATGGCGCCTGGGAAGACCCAGCGGGATATGCTGGCGAAGCTGACGAATGCAGTCAAACGCTGGATGAAGAACTCGACGAACCATATGAACTGCACTCCGGTGAGGCCGCTGCTGCCGCCGACGTATCATCGGTCACCTTCCATGGGCGTCAACCTCAGGTCGAATATAGGGTTCCTGGGGCAGATGGGGAAGGATTCTGGCCGCGGTTGAGGATCAGTGTCAATGAACTTGGCGACGGTGGAATTCCGCCAGTGTCCAAGATGATCAGCAACGTGGAGGCTCGGGGCAGGATGGCTTTCCCGATCCGGGTGAAGCCCGGAAAGACCGCTGAAGTCCTGGGCAGCATCGTCTACAAGAGTGGCCGTAGGCTGCATCTGGCCCCCCGGACGGTGCGCAGCCCATAAGAAGCCTGCAAGGCATCGTGCACGCGCAGGAGCCTCATGCTGTGGGCGGAAGCCTGGGGCGTGCGTGATTTCCTCCTCAACGAATCGATCAAGCGTCTGGCGACGGAGGCCGCGTCGCGGCTGAGTTCGCTGGTGGCGATGGGGGAGGAGATCCCCTTCGACGTCGCCGCCGACGCCGGCGACGAATCGGCCTTCTACAGCTACGTGCCGATGACCGGCCGCTACGTGGCCGAACACGCCGACGAGCTGCGCTCGCTGCCGAGCTTCGCGCCCGCCCGCGAGGCGACGGTCGAAGCCGGCGTCGCCGCCCCTTACCTGGAGGAGCGCGGCCAGGGCGTGCCCGCCGACCCGGGCCAGCGCGCCGAGCTGATGCTGATCACCTTCTTCTCCGAGCTTTGGGAGGGCTCTGCCGGCTTCACGCTCGACCGCGAGCGGCTCGAGGCGGCGCTGGCGACGCTCGACGCGGAAGCGCGCGGCGCCGACGACGCCGAGGTGCTGCTGGCCCCTATCGTCGGCCTGCGGATGTCGATGCCGCGCCTGCAACTGCCGCGCGGCGTGCGGATCGTCCGCGCCGACTCGATCGAGGCGCCGGTCGAGGCGATGCGCAGCGAGGGGATGGGACGCGCGGCCTGGGAGCCGCAGTACCTGGCAGTGGCCGAGCAGGACCCCGAAGAGGGTGTGGAGACGGCGCTGCTGCAACTGCGCGAGCTGATCAGCGTGATGAGGATGTTCAAGGGCGGCGGCATCGGCCTCGGGCCCTACGCCTTCGCCCCGACCGGCGAGGGCTGCTGGCGGCGGATCGCCACCGGCGCTCCGGCGACGCGGCCGGGCGGCTACCGGCTGAGCGAGGCCGAGGCCGAGGAGCTGATCGAGTTCGGGACCGCGCTGGAGGCGCGCCCTGACCCGGACAGCGCCCTGACCTGGGCGGTCGGTCGCTTCGAGATGGGCTGCGAGCGCGCCACCGCGCTGGAGGGATTGAGCGACCACCTGCTGGCGATGCGGGCGGTGCTGGAGGGCCACGGGCCCGTCGGCGCCTCGCTGCCGCTGCGCGCCGCGGCGCTGATCGCCGACGAGGAGATGGACCGGATCGAGGCCGGCGAACGGGTCGAGGAGGTGCTCGAGCTGGAGCGGGCGATGATGAACGGCCGCCCGATCGAACGCGCGGTCGAACTCGCCACCTGGATCGAGGAGGGCACTCGCCGCCTGCTGCGCGAAGCCGCGCTAGGGGAGCTCGGCAACGACCTCAGCACCGTCGCCGACGAGACCCTGATCGTCAGCGGCCTCGCCGAAGGGGACGCCGAGATCACCGTCTCGGAGACCTTCGAGCCGGAGCCCGACTTCGTGCCCGAGCCCGAGGTGGAGGAGACGCCGATCGAGATCGAGGACCACCGGGTCGTCGCCGTCGAGCCCGAGCCTTCCGCAGAACTTCAGCTGCCCGTCGACGAACTACCGGAGGAGGAGTACGTGGAGCAGGAGACCCGCATCATGGAGCCGATTCCGGCCGAAGACGAGATCAAGATCACGGCCACCCCGTGGCTCGAGGAGGTCTCCGACCCCCGCGGCGGCGAGACGATCGAATGGCCGGCCGACGCCGACCGCGACATCCAGCACCGCGAGCGGGTCGACACCCCCCGCGTACGCCACCTCTTCCCGGTCCCCGAGGACGCCGACTGGGAGGTCAGCCACCTCGAGTTCGAGTACTCGCGCAACCGCGCGCGCTAGGCCCGCCCCGCAGCCATCTCGACCCGCTCCTCGGCGGTGGCGAAGAGGTAGCGGTCGATCTGGTTGAGGCCGTGGAGGTCGTGGACGTCTTCGTCCAGGTAGGGGACGCGGATGACGCAGCTGGTGCGGAGCTCGTTGGCTAGGTGATCGATGTTGCGGGCGTCGCGCTCGGCCAGGGCCTGGTAGTCGGCGAAGTTGTCGGCGACGCGTTTGGCGAGCTTTTCGTCGTCGAGCTTGTCGGCGAGGGTGGCGGGGAGGTCTTCGACCTCGGCGCGGAGCTCGTCGGCGGGGTAGTGGACCTTGTTGACGATGACGCCGCCGAAGGGCAGCTTCGCCTCGACCAGTTTGCGGTGGAAGTAGACGGCCTCGTCGATCGGCTCGCCCTGGGGGCCGCAGACGACGAGAAAGCAGGTCTCCGGGTCCGAGAGCAGGCTGTTGACGCGCTTGGCCCGCGCCTGGAAGCCGTCGACCATGCCGCTGAAGGCGTTGAAGAACTCGGCCAGGTCGGCGAGCAGGTCGAAGCCGACCAGCTTCTTGAACACGCCCAGCGCCACCGAGACGCCGCGGCCGGTCACCTTCGCCGCCAGTCCCGTCGGCTTCATGAACATGCGCAGCGACTTGCCCTCGATGAACTGGGTCAACCGCTTCGGCGCGTCGAGGAAGTCGAGGGCGTTGCGGGTCGGGGGCGTGTCGAGGACGAGCAGGTCGAATCCGCCTTCGGTGTGGAGCTCGAACAGCTTCTCCATCGCCATGTACTCCTGGGAGCCGGCCAGCGCGCTGGAGATCTGCTGGTAGATCCGGTTGTTCAGCACCCGGTCGCGCGACTCCTCGTCGGGCGCCTGGCGGGCGATCAGCTCGTCGAAGGTCGCCTTCGGGTCGAGCATCATCGCCCACAGCTCGCCCTTCATCTCCACGCCCTGTTCCTCGAACAACGCCGGGTCGACCCGGCTCGCTTCGTTGCCCAGCTCCTCGAGCCCGAGCGAGTCGGCCAGCCGCTTCGCCGGATCGATCGTCAGCACGCAGACCTTCAGCCCCCGCGCCGCCATCCCGGTCGCGATCGCGGCCGAGGTGGTGGTCTTGCCGACTCCGCCCGAGCCGGCGCAGATGCAGATCGACTTGCCGTCGAGGACTTCGCCCAGCGAGGCCATCAGGAGAGCCTCCCGGCGAGCTTGCGCGCCGCCTCGACGTCGAGCTCGGGCTCGAAGAGGAAGGGCAGGGTTTTGACCGGCGCCTCGACGCCGCGCTTGAGGCGGGCGAGCTGCTGGCGCTGGGAGCGGGCGCGGCCGAACTCAGAGAGCGCCGCCCGCGCCGCCGCCCGCGTGGCGCCGTTCTCGTTCTCGGCCAGCTGCGTGAGCTTCTCGGCCTCTTCTTTCTTGAAGCGCTCGGGGTAGAGCCCGTTGAGGTAGACGCGGTCGACCGCGACCCCGACCTCGTCGCGCAGGTCCCTCTCCAGCGACATCGACTCGTTCACCGGCATCTCCTCGGGCAGGGCGACGATCGCGGTGCCGGTGTGCTCGTGGTCGGTGATGAAGCGGTCGAGCGTTTCCGCCTGGGCGTGGATCGGGCCGACGCGGGCGATCGAGGCGAAGGTGCGCGGCGTCTGCAGGAAGCCGACCCCGTGGCCGGTGGCGGGGGCGTCGACGATCACCAGGTCGTACTTGCGCCCCTGCTTCACCTTGCGGTCGAGCTGGGCCAGCTCCCAGATCTTCCCGATCGTCACCAGCTCCTTCAGCCCCGGCGTCGCCGCGGCCAGGTAGTTGAAGATGCGGCTGCGGAAGAGCATGTCCCGCATCGCCCGGACCTTCAGCTGCAGCAGCACGTACTCGCGCATCGACTCGTCGGGGTCGATCGAGATCGACCAGAGGTTCTCCTCCATCTCCACCTCGTGGAAGCCGACGGCGGTGTGCTCGAACATCCGCGAGGCGTTCTCCTGCGCGGCGACCTCGCAGACGATCGTCCGCTTGCCTTCGGCGGCGGCGCGCAGGCCGAGGGCCACCGCCACCGTGGTCTTGCCGACGCCGCCCTTGCCGGTGACGATGACGAGTCTCTTGTCGAGGAGATCGGGGATTGACTGATTCCTAGCAATTTCGGGGCGCGGCAGGAAAAGCCGGTCCCCATACGAATATCCGCGCAATGGGATTTCTAAGCCGCAAGAAGCCAAAGCCCGCGCCCGTCGAGATTCAGGAGGAGCAGCCGATCGGCGACGAGCTCCAGCGCATGGAGGAACTGGTTCCGGAGCGACCGGAGATCGAAGGGGACGACTCTTCGTCACTGCCAGTTGCGAGCGCAGAGCCGTCCCCCAAGCTTCCCGCGGAAGGGGCCTTCCTCAGGGACGGTGACTCTTCTACCCGCGAGGAGGAAGATCACACCTCCGTTGCGGAGGCTGTCACCCCGGCGCCGGTCGTCGAAGAGGCGCCCGAGACGCCGCTGAACGCCGACGCCCCCGAGCTCTCCGAGGACGAAGAGGAGGGCGAGGCGCGGATGAAGGCGGTCGACCTGATCGCGCCGACCCGGCTCGACTTCCTCAACCAGAAAGCTGAGACCGAGGAGGAGCCGGTGAAGACGGCGGAAGTGATCGCCTTCGCCAACCAGAAGGGCGGCGTCGCCAAGACGACCACGACCCTGAACCTGGCCGTCGCCTTCGCGGAGTCCGGCTACCGCGTGCTCTGCATCGACCTCGACCCGCAGGGGAACCTGACGATGAGCCAGGGGATCGACCCCGACAAGGTCGAGAAGAGCCTCTACGACGTGCTCGTCAACGACATGCCGATCTCCGAGATCATCGTCAAACGGGAGATCGACATCGCCGTCGCCTCGATCGACCTGGCCGGAGCGGAGATCGCGATGAGCACCAAGATCGGCCGCGAGCGCTCGCTGGAGAAAGCGCTGAAAGAGGTCCACGGCGACTACGACTTCGTCTGCATCGACACGCCGCCGAGCCTCGGCCTGCTGACGATCAACGCGCTCACCGCGGCGAACAAGGTGATCGTCCCGGTCCAGTGCGAGTACCTCTCGATGCGCGGCCTGGTCCAGCTTCAGAACACGCTGCGGATGATCCAGGAGAACCTCAACCCCGACGTCCGGATCGAGGGCATCCTGCCGACGATGCTGGACTCGCGGACGATCCACGCCAAGGAGGCGGTGGAGATCCTCGAGGAGAACTTCGGGGACCTCGTCTTCCGCTCCCGGATCAAAAAGGCGATCAAATTCGCCGAGGCCCCTGTCAAGGGCGCCTCCGTGCTCAAGTACGATTCGGACTCGAGCGCGGCGAACTACTACCGGGAGTTGGCGAAGGAGGTTCTGGCGAATGGCTCGGCGTAACAAGCGGGCAAGCATGCGCGAGGGGCCGCTGTCGGACCTGTTCAGGTCCACCTCTGACGACGCGCCGATGGACCCGCCGGAGGCGCCTCGGTATGGGCGCCAGGATCCGGCCGACGCGAAGAGGGAGCAGGACGAGGGGGGGCGGGCCGCAGGTCCTGTCTCCGATACGACCCCGCCGCCTACCGGCGACGGTCCCGCATCGTCGCCACCCGCGGCAGAGGCGTCCTCGACTGACGTTCCTCTTCAGCAGGAGGGGGCACCCACGTTTTTCGATCAGGAAGAGGAGTCGCAGGACGTAGTGGGGCAGGAATCTTCTGAGACCGCTCCCGAGCGGTTGAAAAGGGTCTTCGCCGAGGAGCCGAAGCCGCGGCGGGAGCAGTACGTGCCGGAGAACCCGCGCTACGGGCGCGAAGAGCCCGAGTACGAGCCGCCGGGCAGCGGCGAGCCCCACCAGCCGGTGATCAAGGTCGTCGGGGTCGGCGGCGCCGGCGTCAACGCCGTCAACCGGATGGTTGACGCCCGCGTCCCCGGGGTCGAGTTCATGGCTGTCAACACCGATCTTCAGTCGCTGCAGCTCTGCGTCGCCGACGTCACCGTCCACATCGGCGACCAGCAGACGCGCGGCCTCGGCGCCGGCGCCGACCCGGAGGTCGGCCACCGCTCCGCCTTCGAGGAGCAGGACAAGATCAAGCGCCTGCTGAAGGGCTCCGACATGGTCTTCGTCGCCGCCGGCGCCGGCGGCGGCACCGGCTCGGGCGCGGCTCCGGTCGTCGCCCGCCTCGCCCGCGAGGTCGGCGCGCTCACGGTCGGCATCGTCACCAAGCCGTTCAGCTTCGAGGGCAGCCGCCGCGCCGGTCAGGCCCAGAAGGGCATCGAAGAGCTCGCCGCCGAGGTCGACACTCTGATCGTCGTCCCCAACGACCGCCTGCTCGACGTGCTCGACCAGCAGACCTCGATGGTCGAGGCCTTCAAGGTCGCCGACGACGTGCTGCGCCAGGGCGTGCAGGGCATCTCCGACCTGGTCACGCTGCCCGCCGTGATCAACCTCGACTTCGCCGACGTGCGGACGATCATGTCCGAAGCCGGCCGGGCGCTGCTCGGCATCGGCATGGCCTACGGCGACGACCGCGCCGTCCTCGCCGCCGAAAAAGCGATCTCCTCGCCGCTGCTGGAGACCTCGATGGAGGGCGCCCGCTCGATCCTGCTCTCGATCACCGGCGGCTCGGACCTCTCGCTGGTCGAGGTCTCCGAGGCGGCCAAGGTGGTCGGCGAGGCCGCGCACCCGGAGGCCAACATCATCTTCGGCGCCAACGTCGACGACGAGCTCTCCGACCAGATCTGGGTCACCGTCGTCGCCACCCGCTTCGACGGGCGGACGCAGCCGCCGCGCCGCGCCGCCGAGCCGACGATCCGCCGCACCAAAGACGCGGAGGCCCCCCGCCGTGGCCGTGGCGGAGACCGCGAGCTCGGCATCGACGTTCCCGAGTTCCTCCCGGGCTGACCGCGCGCCCCATGCGAGGGGTCGTCGCAGCCGGCCATCCGTTGACCGCCGAGGCCGGCGCCGAGGTCCTGCGTAGGGGCGGCAACGCGGTCGACGCCGCGGTCTGCGCGGTGCTGACCTCCTTCGCGGTCGAGAGCCCGCTGACCGGGTTCGGGGCGGGCGGCCACATGATGGTCCACGACGGTGGCGAGACGACGCTGATCGACTTCTTCGTCGCCGCGCCGGGCCTCGACGGGATCGAGCGCAGCGCCGAGCTGGTCCCGATCCCGATCCGCTTCGACGCCGACACCACGCAGACGTTTCACGTCGGCGCCGCCTCCTGCGGCGTCCCCGGCACCGCCGCCGGGCTCGCGCACGCGCTCGAGCGCTTCGGGACGATGCCGCTCGCCGACCTGGTCGGCCCGGGGATCCGGCACGCCCGCGAGGGGTCCGAGGTCAACCGCGGTCAGGCCTACATCCTCGACCTCCTCGCCCCGATCCACGAGCACATGCCGGAGGCGCGCGAGCTCTACGCGCCGCTGGGGCGGCGCGTGGGGGAGGGGGACGTCTTCCGCTTCCCGGAACTGGCCGAGGCGCTGGAACGGTTCGCGGCCGAGGGTCCCGAGCCCTTCTACCGCGGCGAGGTGGCGGCCGCGATCAGCGAGTTCGTCGTCGGCCACGGCGGCACGCTCGGCGCCGGCGACCTCGCCGCCTACGAGGCGATCGAGCGGCCGCCGATCGTCGCCCCCTTCCGCGGCGCCGAAGTGTTGACCAACCCGCCGCCCTCCTCCGGCGGCATCCTGATCGCCTACTGCCTCGGGCTGCTCGAGCGCTTCGGCGCCCACAGCGGGCCCGAGCAGTTGGTGATGGCGATGGAGGCGGCCAACGACCGCCGCGACCTCGCCTTCGCCGAGGCGCTCTACGAGGAGGGGATGGAGGTCGGCTTCCTCGACCCCGTCGGCCTCGACCTCGCCGCCGCCGACCTGCTCGGCTCGACCACCCACATCTCCGTCCTCGACGGCGAGGGCGCCTGCGCCAGCGTCACCTGCTCCAACGGCTCGGGCTCGGGGGTGCTGGTCCCCGGCACCGGCGTGATCCTCAACAACATGCTCGGCGAGGAGGACCTCAACCCGGGCGGCTTCCACGGCATCGCGCCGGGGCGGCGGGTGCCGTCGATGATGGCGCCGACGCTGGTCCTGCGCGACGGCGAGATCGTCCTCGGCGTCGGCAGCGCCGGCTCCAACCGGATCCGCTCGGCGATCCTGCAGACGGTGGTGCGGGCGGTCGAGCAGGGCTACCCGGTCGCGGCGGCGATCGAGGCCCCGCGGCTGCACTTCGAGCAGGGGGTGGTGCAGGCGGAGAAGGGGGTCGACCCGGAGGCGCTGAAGCGGCTGGAAGAGCGTGGCTGGAAGGTGGCGCGCTGGCCCTCCCTCAACCTCTTCTTCGGCGGCGTCCAAGCGGTCTCCCGCGATCCCCGCAGCGGCGAGCTCAGCGGCGCCGGCGATCCCCGCCGCGGCGGAGCGGTCGCATACGCCTGAGCGGCCGGGGACTGTGGCACGATGAGGGGCCGTGGCAGGCGGCGAGATCGACTTCGAGGCGCAGGGACTGCTCGAGGGTGTCGAGGGGGAGGCGCGCGAGGCGCGGCTCGACCTGCTCGAACAGCTCTCCGGCGAAGGCTGCACGCTCGATGAGCTGAAGGAGGCCGTCGCCGCCGGACGCCTGACCCTGCTGCCGGTGGAGCGGGCGCTCGCCGGCGAGGGGCCCCGCTACACGGCCCGCGAAATCGCCGAAATCGCCGAGATCGACCTCGAGATGCTGCTCCGCTTCCGCTCCGCCCTCGGCGTCCCGATAGCCGACCCCGACGAGCCCCGCGGCAGCGAGGCCGACCTCGAAGCGGCCCGCCGGATGAAGGCCTTCCTCGACGCCGGCCTGCCCGAGGACGGGATGCTGCAGGTGGCGCGGACGATCGGGATGGGAACGGCGCGGATCGCCGAAGCCAACCGCGAGCTGATCATCCGCACGCTGATCCGGCCCGGCGACACCGAGCGCGACGTCGCCCTCCGCTTCGCCGGCGCGGCCGAGTACATGCTGCCGCTCGCCGGGCCGACGATCGTCTACGCGCTGCAGGCGCACCTGCTCGAACAGATCCGCCGCGACGTGATCGGCGCCACCGACCTCGCCGCCGGGGAGGTGGGGGGCACCGTCGACCTCACGGTCTGCTTCGCCGACATGGTCGAGTTCACCCGCCTGGGGGAGGAGATCGCGCCCGAGGAGCTGGGGATGGTCGCGGGTCGGCTCGAAGAGATGGCGAGCGCGGTGGCCGAGCCGCCGGTGCGGCTGGTGAAGACGATCGGCGACGCGGTGATGCTCGTCTCCCCCGAGCCGGAGGCGATGGTCGCCGCGGCGCTGTCGCTGATCCACGCCGCCGAGCAGGAAGGCCAGCAGTTCCCCTGGCTGCGCGCCGGCATCGCCAGCGGCCCGACCCTGCCGCAGTCGGGCGACTACTACGGCCGCGCCGTCAACCTCGCCAGCCGTATCACCAACGTCGCCCGTCCCGGCAGCGTCGTCCTCGACGAGGCGACCAAAGAGGCCGCCGGCGAGCGCTTCGCCTACTCCTACGTCGGCGAGCGCAAGCTGAAGGGGCTCGACTACCGGGTCAAGCTCTACCGCGCCCGCGCGTCCAGCGAACGCAAGGACCGCGCGCGCGGGCTGCGGCGCTAAGCGGGCTTGCGAGCCGAGACCAGCAGGTTGTAGAAGAGCTCGGCCGGGAGGTAGGGCTCGAGCACGCGGGTGTCGACCTTCTGCAGGGCGATGTAGCTGCGGAAGGCGAAGCGGCGCCAGCCGAACGGGACCGACTCCGGCTCGGCGCTCGACTCGACCGTGCGCAGGCCCCAGCCCCAGGCGTTGGAGAGGAGCTCCTCGCCGCCGACGCGGCGCTGTTCGAAGCCGGCCTCGCGGAGCAGGCGGCGGAGGTCGGCGGGGGCGAAGGCGTGGACGTCGACCTCGCCCTCGAGCGAGTGGCCCTCGGACTGCTCGTACTCGGCGACCGCGCGCGGCTTCGCCTTGATCGCCCGGCGCCAGACCGGGGCGAGGGCCAGCCCGGCGCGCTTAGGCATCGCCGCGAGGCGGTCGCCGTAGCGGGAGGGCTCGCCGGCGAAGGCGATCATGCCGCCGGGCCGCAGGACACGGCGGAATTCGGCGAAGGCCTTGTCGAGGTCGGGGATGTGGTGGAGGACGGCGTGGCCAAAGACGAGGTCGAAGCTCTCGTCCTCGAACGGCAGCACCTCGGCCTCGGTCTCGACCGTGGTCACGTCGTCGAGCCCGAGCGCGTCGGCCGTCGCCGCCAGTCGCTTCAGCATCCCGGGGGAGATGTCGGTCGCGGTCAGCCGCTCGATCACTCCTAGCTGGACGAGGTTGAGCGAGAAGTAGCCGGTCCCCGAGCCGATCTCCAGCGCGTCGCCGAAGGAGCGGCCCTTGAGTCCGCCCAGCGCCTTGACCAGCTTCAGGCGCACCTGCCGCTGCCCGACCTCGCCGAAGTCGATGCCCCACTTGGCGTCGTACTCCTCGGCGGCCGCATCGTGGTAGCGGGTGTTGACGTCCTTGATGTGGTCGTGGGTAGCGGTGGGGGAGGCCGGCATTCGCGGCGGAACTCTATGCGGAATGGTGAGGGCGGCGCAGCGGTGCGCCTTTTACCCCCTATAGGGGACATAAAGCGCACCGCTGCAATACGGTCCGGCCTGTGGGGCCCGATTACCTCCAGTTGAACCAGCCGCCCGGAGTGCCGCCGCTGCCGTTGACCGGCGAGCGGACGCTGCCCGACGTGCCGGAGGAGAACTACTGGTTCCGCCGTCACCTGGTCGTCTACGAGTGGATCGCCGAGCGGGTGCGGGGGCAGCGGGTTGTCGACATGGCCTGCGGGGAGGGATACGGCTCCGACGTCCTCGCCCGTACCGCCGCCAGTGTGGTCGGGGTCGACGCCAACCCCGAAGCGCACGAGCACGCGCGGCTGCGCTACCGGCGCCCCAACCTGCGCTTCGAGCGCGACCTGGTCGAGACCTTCTCCGAGCCCTGCGACGCCGTCGTCTTCCTGCAGACGATCGAGCACGTCCAGGACCCCGGGGCAATCCTCGAGCACTTCAAGTCGATGCTGGGGCCGGGCGGGGTCGCCTACGTCTCGACGCCGAACCTGCTGACGCTGGCCGGCCCGGGCGCCGAGAAGTCCGACAACCCCTGGCACGTGAAGGAGTACCGCGCCGAGGAGTTCCGGGCGCTCTGCGAGGCCCACTTCGAGCGGGTCGAGCTGCTCGGTCTCTTCCACGCCCGCAAGCTGCGCGTGCACGAGCTGGCGATCAAGCTCGGCTGGGACAGCATCCACAAGCGCCTCGGCCTGACCAAGGCCTTCTACGACCGCTTCACGCCGGCGATCGCCGCCTCTGACTTCAGCCTGCGGCAGGGCGACCTCGACCGCGCCCTCGACTTCCTCGCCGTCTGCCGCTCGGGGGAATGAGCCGCGAGGGAACCGCCGGGGACCTGGCGATCGTCCTGCACAGCCACATGCCCTACGTCGAGGGCTTCGGCACCTATCCCTTCGGCGAGGAGTGGCTGTTCGACGCGGTGATCCGCTCCTACCTGCCGGTCCTGGAGGTGGCGCGCGACCTGACGCTGACGGTGACGCCGGTGCTGGCCGACCAGCTCGAGGACCCGGGTGCCGCCGAGCGCCTGCGTCGCTTCCTGGTCGAGTGGCGGATCGGCGCCGCCGAGGCCGACCTGAAGCAGGTGCCGCCGGAGTGCCGAGCGGCCTGCGAGGGGGAGCGGCAGCGCTACAGCCATGCCCTGGAGCTGCTCGACGCGGCGGGCGGCGACCCGCTCGCTCCCTTCCAGCGGGCCGCGGCGGAGGGGCGGGTGGCGCTTGCCGCCTCGTCCGCCACCCACGCGGTGCTGCCGATGCTGGCGACGCGGCAGGGGGTCCGGCTGCAGCTCGAGACCGGCGTCCGTTCGCACCGCCGCCGCTTCGGCTGGGACGGCGGCTTCTGGCTGCCGGAGTGCGCCTACGCGCCCGGCTTGGAGTGGCGGCTGGCGGAGCAGGGCGTGCGCTGGTTCTGCGTCGACCAGAGCGCCCACGCGGAGCCTTTGGAGGCGCTGGCGCCGGTGCGGACCGAGGCGGGGCCGGTGGCGCTGCCGATCGACTGGGAGGCGATCTCCTGGCTCTGGTCGCTCGACGGCTACCCGTCCGACCCCGCCCACGCCCAGTTCGCCGGTAAATCGCTGCGCGGGATCCGGATCTGGCGGGTCGGGGGCGGCGCCTACGACCCGGCCGCGGCCGAGGCGATGGCGCGGCGCCAGGCGGAGGAGTTCCTCGCGGCCGCGGCGCAGCGGCTCCGCGCCTACGCCGAGAGCCGCGGCCGCCGCGGCCTGCTCGTCTTCGCGATCGACACCGAGCTGATCGGGCACTGGTGGTCGGAGGGGCCGATCTGGCTGCGGGCGGTGCTGGAGGGCGCCGAGGCGGCAGGGGTCCGGCTGCTGACCGTGCCGCAGGCGCTGGCCGAGCAC